>WNFT01000133.1_pt1 | contig 51637 bp, 47 predicted proteins | sample 5400191 | NCBI WGS metagenome assembly WNFT01 (sample SAMN13153359, study PRJNA577476) | soil metagenome | isolation source: 80 cm saprolite under Madrone tree | place: USA:California | collected 2016-06-14 | reverse complement strand
TCTTGTTGCTTCCGCTGCTCTTCCTCGCCCTGTACTACACGACCATCGAATTCGCCATCGGCGCAGCGCTCGCGGTCGCGAACATCGTCGCGGTGGCGCTCGCCAACCCCAGCGCCGCCGATGCTGGGCAGGCGCTCCTAGCCGTGCTTGTGCTCGTCGCCCTGGGCTCTCTGGTCCGTCGCGTCGTCGATGACCTCGAGCGCAGTCGCGCCGCGGCCACGGCGGCCGAGACGGCGCGGTCCGCGGTGATGTCCGACCTGGCCCAGAGCAACCAGGAGCTGCAGGACCTGACCCGGATGAAGTCCGAATTCCTCGCGACCATGAGCCACGAGATCCGCACACCGATGAACGGGGTGATCGGCATGACCGGGCTGCTTCTCGATACCGATCTCTCCGAGGAGCAGCGGGACTATGTCGAGACGATTCGTACGTCCGGCGACACCCTCCTTGACATCATCAACGACATCCTCGATTTCTCAAAGATCGAAGCAGGTCGGGTACGCATGGAGACGATCGACTTCAGCCCGAAGCATGTGACCGAAGAAGCGGTCGAGCTGTTTGCGGAGCCGGCCGCCAACAAGGGCATCGAGCTGATCCTCGATGCCGATCCAGAGGTGCCGCACAGCGTGGTCGGCGACCCGGGACGCTTGCGTCAAGTGCTCATCAACCTGGTTGGAAACGCGATCAAGTTCACCGACACCGGCGAAGTCGTCGTGCGCGTGGAGAAGCTGGACACGATGACGCCGGGCGTGATGATCCGGTTCGAGGTTGCCGACACCGGGGTCGGCCTGACCGCCGAGGAGCAGACTCGTGTGTTCTCGACCTATTCGCAGGTGGACAGCTCGACGACGCGACGGCACGGCGGCGCCGGCCTCGGACTCGCCATCGCGCGCATGCTCACCCAGCTCATGGGCGGCGAGATCGGCGTCGAGAGCGAGAGGGGCGCCGGCAGCCGGTTCTGGTTCACGGCGCTGTTTCGCGAATCCGACATCAAGGCCTCGCAGCCGCAGCCGGTCGGCACCTTGGCCGGCACCGCGGTCGCGATCATCGACGACAACCGCACGAACCGCGTGATCCTCGAGCGCTATCTCGACTCATGGGGAACACGTGAGCGCAGCTTCGAGCGCGGCCGGGAGGCGCTGCGCGCGCTTCACGAAGCGGCCGACGAGGACGACCCTTTCGAGGTCGCGATCGTCGACCTGATGATGCCCGAGATGGACGGCGCGGACGTGGCTTCGAAGATCCGCGCCGATCCCAAGTTGAAGGGCATGGTCGTCGTCCTTCTCACGTCGGCAGGTCGCTCGGAGCAACCTGTGCCGGGTGTCGACGCCGAGCTCGTCAAACCGGTCCGGCCGTCGCAGCTGTTCGACGTGCTGCAGACGCTGCTGGCGTCGCGACCCGCGCCATCGAAGCGGCGCATCAATCGCGAGGGTTCTGGACCGCCGGCGGCGCGCCACCGCTGGGCGCGCATCCTGATCGTCGAAGACAACGCGGCCAACCTCAAGCTCGCGGTGCGCATGGTGGAGAGGCTCGGTTATCGCGCGGACGTCGCCGGCAACGGGACCGAGGCGCTGAACGTGCTCGGCCAGGTGCGATACGACGCCGTGCTGATGGATTGCCAGATGCCGGAGATGGACGGTTATGAGGCCACCCGCGAGATTCGGCGCGGCGAGGATGACAGACGCCACCTGCCCATCATCGCCATGACCGCGAGCGCGATGGCGGGCGACCGCGAACGTTGCCTCGCCGCGGGGATGGACGACTACATCTCCAAACCGGTGAAGCTGCATATCGTCGCGGCGGTTCTGGAACGCTGGCTCGGAGCAGACGGGGATCACAACCAGACCTGAGGTGGTCTTTACGGGCTGGGTTGGTGGAACCGCCCAGCCATGACAGCCTGCGCTTGTGGGTCGGAAAGCTTTCATCCCGCCACAGCTCACCAAAAAGCCGTTCAGCTTGGAGGAAGCGCGGAAGGCCGGAGTCACCCTAAGCGGCCTGAGGGGCAAAGCCTGGCGACGTCTCGGCGCGGAGCTCTATTGCTGGAGCGGTCTACGCGAGGATCCCTTGTTGGTGCTCACGGCCTGGCGTCGCGTCCTGCCTCCCGAGTCTATCTTCGCGGGCGCGACCGCGGCCTGGCTTCTGGGCCTCGACATGAGCCCGCTCGATCCAATCGAGATCGTCGTGCCCGTCGGCTCGGGTGTGCGCTCCCGAGGTGGGCTCAGCGTTCGCTACTGTGCAATTTCACGGAACGATATCTCAACTGTCCGAGGGCTGCGTGCAACGACCCTACGCCGCACCCTCATCGATCTTTGCCTTCGCTTGCCTGCAGTCGAGGCTCTCGTCGCCATCGACATGGCGGTCGCCGCAAGCCTTACCGACCCTGCAGGTCTGGTGCGCTACGCGGAGGCGTCGAACGGTCGCGCCGGAGCACGCCGACTTCGATCGCTCGCCGCACTCTCGGCGCCGGCCGAGTCACCCATGGAGACACGGCTTCGATGGCTGCTCATCCAGTCCGGCCTCCCACACCCGGAGGTCCAGACCAACCTCCACGACAGCAGCCAGCAGTTTGTCGGCAGGGCAGACCTCTATTACCCGGCGGCGCGACTCGTTCTGGAATATGACGGGGGCAATCACCGCGAGCGTCTCGTTGAGGACGACCGCCGGCAGAACCTGCTCATCAACGCCGGCTTCCGCCTATTACGTTTCACAGCGGCGGACATCCATCGTCAACCGGACGTCGTAGTGGCGCAGGTCCGTGCGGCCCTGACCCCGACGTCCGATAACGCACGTGTTGCGCAAAACGCGCGCAACCCCGGTCGAACAAACGCCCGTCTTGATCCAAAGGCGCGGAATTGGTGGCGCCGAACTCTCAGAGGCGGCGGAGTGCCAGCACCGTCACATCGTCCATGAGCTCCCGGCTCCGCGAGCCTTGCGCGAGCACATCGACCAGCTCCTGAACGTTGGGTGCGCGGCGCGCGTCGTACGGCAGCAGCACCTCTTTCGTCGCCATGTCCGGACGGAGGTCGATCAAACCGTCTGAGAAGACCACCAGGGTGTCACCCACCTCGAGCTTCTCAGTGCCGACGGCGAACTTGCTGTCGGGAAAGATGCCGATGGGCGCGCTCCGGCGCGTCAAGACGTCCTGACCGGTCGAGCCTCTTAGCAGCCGCGTGTAACCGTGGCCGGCATCGATGTAGCTGAGGTCGCCAGTCTCGGTGTTCAGGACCGCGTGGAAGAGCGTCACGTATGCGTGGTTGACCTCGAGCGCAGTGGCCATCACCCTGGCCGCCAAATTCACACCTTCCTCCATGTCCTCGTGACCCGCTGACCCGCGCAGCGCCGCTCGAACGGTGGCCATCATGATCGCGGCCGGGAGGCCCTTGCCCATCACGTCGCCCAGCGTCACCGTCAGCAATCGCGGATCCGGCTGGTGCCAATCGTAAAAATCCCCGCTGATCTCGCGGGCCGGTGTGAACGAGGCGGCGACTTCGAACCCATTGCCTCTCCACGGGGAAGCGGGGAGCATGCCAGCCTGGAGCGCAGCGGCACGTGCCATCTGGTCAGAGCGCTCGGCCACCATCGTCTCGAGCCGCTCCAGGTTGGCGCGATACTCGAGCTCGAGGGCGCGCCGCCGCAATGCGTTCACAGCAGCGAGGTACATCTCGGTGGCTCCGACCGGCTTCACGTAGTAGCCGTAGGCGCCGTGCTCGACCGCAGCCTTGCCTAGCTCGGGATCGTCGACGCCCGAAATCATCACCACCGCCGGCGCCGGCCGCTTCTTGTGCAGCTCTTCGAGCAGGCCGTACCCGCTTTCGTCCGGCAGCCGGATGTCCATGAGCACGAGCGCGTAGTCGACCGCCGCGAAGCGCTCTCTCGCCTCCGCGCCGCTCAGGGCGATGTCGGCCTGGAATCCGCGGCTCCGAAGCGTGCGCGCCATCGCGTTCGCCAGCGCCTGCTCGTCCTCGACGATCAAGAGCCGCTGACCAGCACCGCCGTCACCAGACGCCATCAGTCACAGGAGTGTAAGGGGGGCGAATCCGGGCTCGGCCGATATAGGCTTTCCGGATGACCCTGGACGTCGAAAGCAGACAGACGGACGCCGGCGTGACGGTGCTCGCCCCGTCAGGCCGCCTCGACGTGGCGGGAGCGCCCGCACTCAAGGATGCCGTCAGCGAGGCGGTGAAGAATGGCCAGCCCCGACTCGTGATCGACATGGAAGGGGTGAGCTTCGTCGACAGCTCTGGCCTTGGCTCGGTGGTGGCTGCGCTGAAACAGGTGCGCAGCTCGAAGGGCGATCTGAGACTGGCGGCGCCGAACCAACAGGTTCGGGTGGTGCTGGAACTGACCACCCTGGACCGTGTGTTCCCGTATTACGCCACGGTCGAGGAAGCCCTGACTGATTTCTGAGGACCTAGCGCCCGCTCGAACGTTCGAGTTCCGCGCCACGCTTACCCGTCTGGAGGACGGCCTCGAGACACTTCACCGTTCGGTGGAGCTCGCGCGAGAGCGCACGGGTCGCGACATCGGGGACCGCGCGTTCATGGTCTTCGAGCTCGCCCTGGCGGAGATCGGGTCCAACGTGCTGCGTTATGCGCACCCTCCTGGCTCGGCCGAACCGAAAGTCGAGTTCGAGCTCAGGCTCGAGTCGGAGACGCTAACCGCGTTGTTAACCGACTGGGGACCACCACTTCATAATCACCTCACCCGCGCGATGCCAGCTCAAACCAGCGAGGTTGGCCGCGGCCTCGCGATCGCCCGCAAGGTGCTCGATGAGCTGGACTACGAACGGGTGAGCGAGGTGAACAAGTGGCGTCTGGTGAAGCGGCTATGAGCGAAGGGACCGAGCAGCCCGATCCCAACCGCGTGCTCGTCCACGATTTCCGCAACCTGCTCGCGGTCATCGTCAATTACTGCGAGCTGATCGCGGACGAAACCGCCGACCCAGAGGCGATCAAGGCCGACATCGTCGAGATCCGGACCGCTGCGGACCGCGCACTGGAGCTCACCGAGGAGCTCCGGCGCCTCCTGGTCAAAACGGTCGATTCCGACGGGGCCACAGGTATGTCATGACCGTCATGAGAACTGCCGGGCCGACGAAAGCCGCTACCTCGGAGGCTCCGCAGACCGATCGCGACCTGGTGCTCGTGGTCGATGACGACGAGCAAATGCTCAAGCTCATCAAGCGCGTGCTGGAGAGAGCTGGGTTCGAATGCGTCGCCGTCGGCGACGGGAAGGCCGCCCATGACGCCGCGGTCGATTGGCGGCCCGACATCATCATTCTCGACCTGATGCTGGGCGCAACCACCGGTGAGGAGATCCTCATCGACCTGCGTAAGGACTTCCGCACACGACTGATCCCAGTCGTCTTTCTCACGGTGCGCAGCTCGCTCAAGGACAAGGTCGACCACCTGCTCAACGGCGCCGACGACTACGTGACCAAACCGTTCATCCCCGAAGAGCTGGTCGCTCGCCTACGCGCCGTGATCACACGAGCCACGACCACCCGCGAGCTGAATCCCTTGACCGGAATGAGCGGCAACTCCGACATCCTGCGCGAGATCACGAACCGTCTCGTCGCGCCTGATCGCTTCGCCGTCCTCTATCCCGACATCGATGCTTTCAAGAGTTACAACGACCACTACGGCTTCGTACGCGGCGACGACGTCATCAAAACGCTGTCAACGATCATCCTCGAGGTGCTCGAGGAGAATCCTTCGAAGCGGCACTTCGCGGGCCATGTCGGGGGCGATGACTTCGTCATCCTCACCGAGCCGAACCTCGCTGAGCCGATCGCTGAAGAGATCACGAAGCGCTTTGACGCATCGGTGCCCGCCCTTTATGACCTGGTCGACCGCGAGCGCGGGTGGATCGAGTACGAAGAGCGCAATGGCAACAAGGTCCGAGCCGAGTTCGTGTCGGTGTCGATCGGGGTCGTCATTGCCGAGGCCGGCAGCTATGCCAGCGCAGCCGCGCTTGCCGCCCGTGCAGCCGAGGTCAAAGGAGTGGCCAAGCGCATGCCGGGTTCGAAATGGGTGCTCGATCGCCGCCGCCCGCCTGAGCGCCATAGGTCGTCCAGATGAGGATCCAATTGCGCCGCTTAAGGTCGCTGGATCGCGGCAGGCCAGGGCTATCATCGGCTGAGACCGCTTTTCCGATGAACGACGTGGAGAACCACGATGAGTGACGTCGAGACCGTGCTGACCGCCAGCGGCGAACAGCTCCCGACCGAGTCCGCGACGCCTGAACCGGCCAGCCTGCAGCAGCGCGCCGCCGATAACCGGCACGGCACGCGAATCAAGGTGTCCGTGCACCGCCTCGACGGGGGCCTCGAAGGTGGGGAGTCAGACGCGCGTGTCCTCACGAGCGAAGGCTTTCCGATCTTCACCCCGCCGGATTCCGACCGCGCACGGTGGATTCCGGCACGCGACATCAAATATGTCGTTCTCGGCTCCGTAGACGATTCCAACCTCGAGGCGGATCCGGGCGACAAGAGCTCGGCCCGCAAGGCCATCCTGCGATTCCGCGACGGCGAGTGGATTGCCGCTTATATGGATCCCGGCCAGGCGTCCGACGGCGCCGGCGTGGCCATCCAGATCCGCCTGACCGAGCGGCAGCGCATCATCCCGGCCGTCGCGGCCTCAGCCGCTCTCCTCGAGATGCAGTTCGTCGACGCCTGGACGAGCACCCCCGACGCCGCGCGGCCACTCCGGCGCCGCAGCGACATCATGGAAGCCGCCGCTCGTCAGGGTCGCGACCTGAACCGCCTCGCCGACGATTTCCGCGACCGCCTTGCGCTCATCCGCGACGTCGGCCTCACAACCGGGGACACGCTCGCCTTCTCTCGCGCGGTGCGCACCCACCTCGACCGCTTCCTGGCCGAGGACGGCATCGAGCTCAGCGCTCCCGAAAAGACGACGCTCGCCGACATCATCCTCAGGGCGGCGGTTGGCTACGGACCGCTGGACGGCCTGCTTCACGACCGCTCGGTCAGCGAGATCATGGTCAACGGCCCCGATGAGGTGTTCATCGAGCGTCGCGGCGTCCTCACCAAGGCTGACGTTCGATTCGAGGACGAAAACCAGCTGCTCGAGACGATCCGGCGCATGGTCGCCACCACCGGCCGGCATATCGATGGCTTGAACCCCATGGTCGACGCCCGCCTGCCCGACGGGAGCCGGGTCAACGCGATCATCAGGCCGGCCGCGATCCACGGCGCCGCGCTCACCATCCGCAAGTTCAAAGACGCGGTGTTGGGCATGGACGACCTCACGCGCGAAGGCAGCCTCAGCCCCGCGATGGCGGAGTTCCTCAAGGCCGCGGTGCTCGGACGCATGAACGTGCTGGTCTCGGGCGGTACCGGTTCAGGGAAGACGACGAGCCTCAACGTCATCGCGCGCTTCATCCCGCACAACCAGCGCGTGATCACCATCGAGGATGCGGCCGAGCTTCAGATCGACCACCCCCACGTCATCGCGCTTGAGCACCGTCCACCCAACGTGGAAGGCAAGGGTGAGCTGACGATCCGCCAGCTGCTGCGCAACAGCCTCCGAATGCGCCCTGACCGAATCCTCGTGGGTGAGGTCCGCGGCGCCGAGGCCCTCGACATGCTCCAGGCCATGAACACCGGACATGACGGGAGCATGTCGACGATCCACTCCAACTCAGCGCGGGACGCGCTGTCCCGCCTCGAGACCATGGTCATGATGGCGTCGATCGACATCCCCTTCGAAGCGGTGCGTGCGCAGATCGCTTCCGCGGTGAACCTGATCGTGCACCAGGCCCGTATGCCCGATGGCCGCAGAAAGATCGCACAGATCGCAGAGGTCGTCGGCTACGACGCCAACGGCGCGATCCTTCGCGACATCTTCCTGCTCGGCATGGGCTCGGACCTGCGGCTCGAGTACAACGCCACCGGCTACGTCCCGACGTCCCTTGACAAAGCTGCGTTCTACGGCGTGCAGGTCGACAAGGATCTGTTCGATCCTGCCAAGTCGCGATTCGTCCCCGCGGGCTCGGACAGCATGATGCCGGTCGTCAAGGACCCGCTCATGGCGGGGGCGCGAGGCACGGAGAACGTCGTCCGCCAGGTGGTCGTGGTGCCGTTCAGCTCCGACCGGCCCGGCGATTCGAGGCCGCAGCAGCAATCGCGCACGGTGCAGGCTTCGGACTCGGCTGCCGCGCAAACGATGGCTTCGACGCCCGAGATGCAGGAGGAGATGCGCAAGCTGATCGATGCGGCGCGCTCCGCGGTCGCAGACCTCCAGGCCGCCGCGCCCGCACAGACGCCTGCGCCCGCGGCCTCGAGACCGGATTACGAACCACCGCCTCCAGTCGCTTATCCGCGCACACAGCCACCGGCGCCCGCGCAGCCGGCTTTTGAGCTGCCGCCCCAGCTCACGCCGTCCCGCGGCGCGCCCCAAGGCCCGACTTATGCCGAGGACGCCGGCACGGCGTCGCAGGCACTCCAGGCGGCCACGGCAATGGCGCGCGCCACGACTGTCCTGGGCAACATGGCGGCCGCGGCCAACAGCGCTTTCGTCGGGATGCTGCCGATCACAACCACGAGCGGCCCAGGCGGCATCGGTGCGACACGCCGGATTCAGGCTGTAGTCGAAAGCCTGGTCAGCCGGAAGGGTCTCAACCTGAGACTGGCGCCGGCCATGACCCAGGCCTTTGAAGGCGCCGAACTGAAGGCGAGCGACTACGCCGCCCTCAGCCATGTGAGCAAGGAGGTTGCCGGGCGCGAGCTGCGTCAGGCCGTGGGGGCAAACCTTCTGCAGCTGGTCAAGTACCCCCAAGGCGAAGCCGGTTTCCGTGCCGACCCTGCACTTTTGAAAGCGGTCGCTGAAGGCCTCGGTCAGTCTGTCAACCCCGCGCAAGCACTGACTCCCCAGACCATCATCAGCAGCCTCTCCGCGGGTCAGAGCGAAGGCACCGTGACGATCATGTTCACCGACGTCGAGGGCTCGACCCAGATGCTCTCGAGCCGAGGCTTCACGCTCTCGCACGAGATCATGAAGGCGTACGAAGCGATCATCGAAGACAAGATCACCGAGCATGCGGGGCGCCGGATCAAGGGCCTCGGCGACGGTGTGATGGTGAGCTTCGGATCGAGTCGCCACGCCGTCGAATGCGGCATCGAGATCCAGCGCGCGATTGCCGAGTACAGCAAGCAGAACCCGGAGCGCAAGCTGAAGATCCGCATCGGGATCAACACCGGCGAAGTGGTCGAGGAGGCGGGCGACATCTTCGGCGCCGCGGTCAACGTCGCCGCGCGCGTCGCCGGCAAAGCGCGGGGCGGACAGATCCTCGTCTCGGAGGTCGTCCGCGAGCTGGTCGGCCCGGTCGCGGAGATGAAATTCGGCTATCGCGGCCGCTACAAGCTGAAGGGCTTTCCGGATCGCTTCCGTCTCCATGATGTGACGCCGGCCGAGGTGCCGTCGGCGACCCCGGTCCTGCCGACGGGCGACGGCTTTGTCGGCCGCGAGCAGGAACGCCTCGACATCCGCATGACGCTCGACCGCGCCGCCACCGGCTCCGGCGGAATGCTTTTCGTCGCCGGCGTGCCCGGCATCGGCGCATCACGACTGGTCGCCGAGGTCGCGTCCGAGGCGGCGAAGAGAGGCTGGTGGGTGCTCAGCGGACGCTGCGCGGAACAGGACAGCACACCGCTGGGTCCGTTCCGCGACCTGCTTGCAGCGGCCGTCGCGAGCGCGGGCGTCAAGGCGCTGCAAGACTCGGTCGGGGAGAGCGGCCCGCTCCTGGCCCAGCTCGTGCCGGCCCTGCGGCAAAAGGTGCGCGGTATGGGCCAGCCGGTTGAAGTCCCGGCCGACCAGCTCAGAGAGCGATTGTTCAAGGCTATCTTCGAATTCCTGACCGGCTGCCAGGGCGGGAAGCCGTTGCTGGTGGTCCTCGACGACCTGCAGTGGGCCGATGAGGAAACGGTTCTGCTGCTGCGCGATGTCGCCGAGCGGCTGAGCGGCAGCCGCGTCGTCGTCCTCGGGACCTACTGGGAGTCAGACCTCGACTCGGCCCGCCCGTTCACGCTTGCCGCATCACGGCTGCTGCGACGGCGCCGCGCGCAGCGCATCCCGCTGGGCCGGTTGTCCGACCGCGAGGTCGAGAAGATGGTCCACGTGCTGGGCGAGACGCCGTTGACGCCCGTCCAGCTCATCGGCATCCAGGCCGCGACCGAAGGCAACCCCCTCTTCGTCGAGCACTCTTACCTTTATATCGCCGACTCGGAGACGATGCTCGGCGGCCACGGACGTGTCCAGGCCAGCTTCACGGAAGAGGATCTCGAGCTCGCCAACTCCGTTCGCGGCATCATCGGGCGCCGGCTGGAGAGGCTGAGCGAACCCGCCCAGCGGATGCTGGTTGCCGCCGCGGTGATCGGGAGAGACTTCGACATCCCGCTCCTCGAAGCATTCGGCGAGCTGTCGGGGCATGAGCTGCGCGACGCCATCGACGAAGCCACACGCGGCCATTTCCTGACCGCCGCGGGCCAGGACCGATTCCGATTCAGCCATGACCTCGTCCGCCAGCGAGTGCTGGCCGTGTTGCCACTGCCGCGGTTGCAGGCATACCACCTCGCGGTTGCCGGCACGCTCGAGCGTGGCTACGGCAAGAGCGCTTCCGAGAAGGCCGGTGAGATCGCTCATCACCTCTACCAGGCGGGTACCTCCGCCGACCCGGTCAAGACGTCCGGGTACCTCGCGCAAGCGGCCGCGAATGCGATGGCGGTCGGCGCCTTCGAAGAGGTGCTGCGGCTGATCGAGCTGACCCTGCAGCTGCTCCCCGGCGACAAGACGCGCGACCGAGCCGAAGCGCTCGCGCTGCGCGGCCAGGCGTTCTGGGGCCTCGGGCGCAACAACGACGCCAAGGCCGCGTGGAATGGTGCGCTCGGCCGATACGAAGAGCTGGGGGACACCAAGGCTGTCGCCGGCGTCCATGCGCGGCTGCATGAGATCGGCGCCGACGGTGTCGCTGCCGAGCGGCCGAAGCCGCATGAGCAAGCTCGCGCCCACGAAGCCGAGGCGAATAAGCCCGGTTAGCTGGTTAGCTTCGCCGCGGGTGGCACGGGCCCGTATTCAGCGGGGTCGCCGAGGATCGTCGGCAGCTGTCCACTGAACGTCAGCGTAAAGCCCATCACACCGCCCACCTCATCGGTCCTGAAGGTGGAAGCCTTCGAGATCGTGATGGCCGCCGACGGCGCGTAGAAGAACCCGATGAATGCGGAGTCCGCGGCCGCGCCGATGAAATTGCTGCAGGTGTTGGCCGGCGGGTAGGCTGCCCCCGGCTCGTAGACGACCATCCAGTTGTACTGATAGCCGCTGAACACGACGTTGTCGCCGGTGATCGAGTCATTCAGGCAGCCGCCGTTGGGGATGACGAAAGCCACTGCACCGGGAGTGATCGGTCCAGCACATGTGGTCAGGGCCGCGGCGACCGTGTCGCATTGATTCTCGTTGGCGCGGTCGCCATGCGGCGGGGTGGCGCGGTTGGCGTTCTCGTTGGGCAGGTTGCTCCTCAGTGGGGCCGTTTCGCTGTCGGGCGGATAGGAGCCGGCGACGCCCGGCGCCGCCAACGCATTGGGATTGAACCCCACGCCGAGGAGCCCCGCGTCGAAGATGGCGCTCTCATGTCCGAGGCTGCAACCCGTACCGCTGAAGGCGGGGCACGCTCCGGTGGCGGTGTTCTGAACAGAGCCGACGACGGCAATGCTGCCGGCGAGGCCGAACGGACCGCTGCATCCATTGTTTGGGGGAGCGGCGTACACGTTGTACGAGACCGCGCCAGGAACGTTGCTCACCTGGATCTGCACCACCTGGTTGTCGCCGACGGAGACCGTACGGCACATCGATGGTGCGCTTTCTCGCGTGTAGGAGACGCCGTTGTAGATGGCGCTCCGTACGGACGTAAGCACGAAAGCCCACGTGCCTTCTCGCGTGACTACAGGGGATCCCGCCAACGAGCTGACCTGAAAGGAGCCGGAGCACCCGACGCTGTCCGTCTCCCACAGCTGGTGGCCGGCGATGACGGTGTTGTTGTTGTACATCGGCTCGTCCGGCGGCCTCAGCTCGTTGGTAACGAAGCTGCCGTTGTTGGTATAGCCACCCTGCCACTTGTAGACCCCGCCGGCAAGGAAGTAGCAGAGGCCAGTGCCGAGCGCCGGGTCCATTGCATACGAACCCGGTGCGAGAACCACAGGTCCGCCGCCGGTTGGGGGCCTCGGTTGTGCGCTGCCCACGAGCGGCGGAGCGGGGTACCCAGGGTCCACGAAGTTGTACCCGGACCGCGTCACGCCCGCGACGTCGGGATAGGTGCAAGGCGGCGCGTTTCCGCTGGGGTAGCACGTCGTGGTGACGCCTGTTACTGACGACTGGCAGCGAGCGTAGACGTCACCGGTAACGGATGCAGATCCGGCGATGGAGATCGCGCCGCTCGAGACCACGTCACCGACGATGTTCAAAATGCCTGCCGATGTGGTCGTGATCGCATTGCCCGGCATGCCCCCACACCCTGCCTGGCTCAAGGCGGCGATCGTTGGCGTGTACAGAAGATTGTTCACGCCGGCGGAGGCTGCCGCGGAGAGCTGGGGCGCAGACCCGCTGGTGAGGATGCGCGCGAACTGAAGCACCAGTGAGCGGGTGGCGCTCATCGTGAACTGGACGCCCGCAGCTCCTAGCGAGGTCACGGCCTGGGTCAGGACGGTGTGATCGGAATAGTTGCATGTGATGTTTCGGGGCGGCGCCCCGTAGGTTGGCGAGCAGCTTGGACTCACGTACAGCCTGATGTTCTGGCCGAAACTCGTCGTCGCCGCCGCCTCGGCCGCGATGTAGCTGCGATATTGCTGATAGTTGTCTGCAGCCGCCAGCGCCGCCGCGTCGGTGGCCGCCTGCAGGTCACGCCTCAGCGCGTAAGCGCGGGCTCCGTCGACCGCGAGCGCTGCCATGCCCACGACGACCGCGACCATGATCCCGATGAGGACGATGGCCTGGCCGCGCTGGGTGCTGCGGCGACGCTCAACCGATGAGCCTTGCTGCCGGCGGGACGGGCGTGAATCCCCGATTGATCGTGATAGTCGGCATCGACCCGATGAAAGACACCGAGTTCGCGATGAGGCCGCCCGACCCACCTTCGAATGCATAAGGAGATGTGATCGACATTGAAACAGACGGCATGTAAACCAGACCCACATAAGCGGAATTGCCGCCGGCGCTCAGGATTGCGCCGCACGAGTTGGCGGGCGGGTAGTCGGATCCCGGCCCGTACACGACCAGCCAGTCGTACTGGTAGCCGCTGAAGACGAAGTTGTCCCCGCCGCTCGTAGCGTTGATGCAGCCCCCGGCGGGCAGATAGAACTCAACCGCTCCGGGCGTCACCGAGCTCGGGCAGGTCGCGTAAACGCCGCTTGTGGTCCTACAGCTGTTCTCGTTGGCGCGATCCCCCGCCGCCCCCGCGGCGCGCGCGGGATTCTGGTTCGGCAAACCGGACAAGAGTGGCGCTGTCTCGCTGCTTGGCGGATACGATCCAACCACCCCCGGAGCGGCAAGAACGTTGGGCGTCGACGACGCGCCCAGGTCGCCCGCGTCGAGGGTGAGCGACTCGTGGCCGAGGGTGCAGCCCAGGCCGGTGAAAACCGGACACGGGTTGGTGTTGGTGTTGGTCGGGGTGCCGCTGACGGGCATGGCCTCGGCCAGGCCGAACGGTCCGGCGCAACCGTTGCCGGGAGGCGCCGCGTAGATGTTGTACGAGGTCGCGCCGGGCACGTTGCTCACGATGAGCTGGAGGTTTTCCCCGCTGTTGTTGATGTGCTGCTGGTAGCACATCGACGGCGCGCTCTCACGTGTATAGCTGCGTCCTGCGTACGAATCCGTCCGGGTCGATGTGACGACGAATGACCACAAGCCGACGGGTATGCCGCGCGCGCCACTTACAACGGTGAACTGGACTCCCCCGGAGCAGCTGGCGTTGTTGGTATTCCAGAACTGGGTGGGCGATCGCTCCGTGTTGTCGTTGATGTCAGGTTCGTCAGGGGGCTTCAGCTCGTTGCTGACGAAATCACCTCTGTTCGTGTAGCCACCCTGCCAGTCATACACGCCGCTGCTGAGGAACCAGCACGAACCGGTGTTGAAGTTGGGGTTGGCGGCGTAGGTTCCGGGCGAGAGCACGACCGTGTTCCCGCTCACACTCTGCGCGCCGCCTACGACTGCCGGCGGGGGGTAATTGGGATCGATGTAGTGGTATCCAGACCTCGTGGCGCCGGCCAGGTCGGGCCACGAACATGGCGTCATGGCGGCGCTCGGGTAGCACAGAGTAAACGCACCGGGCACGCTCGACTGGCAGCGGGAATAGATGTCACCGGCCACCCGCAACGCGGAAGACGAGACCGTTATCGCGCCGCTGGAGACCACGTCTCCGATGACCGAGAGAGTGCCGCCGCCGCTGAGCGAGATCGCGCTGCCGCCGGCGCCTCCGCATCCGGCCTGGGTGAGGGCGGCGACCGTTGGCATGTAGAGAAGGTTGTTGACGTTTCCCGTCGCGGTCCCGTTGATGGTCGGGTTGGATCCGTTGGTGAGGATGCGGGCGAACTGGAGCTGCAGGGATCGCTGCGCGCTCAACGCGAACTGGCTGCCCTGAGGGCCCAGCACAGACACAACCTGCGTGAGCACTGTCCCTTCGGGAAAAGAGCATGTGATCGTCAGGGGGCTCGCGCCCGGTGCGCCGTACGCCGGCGAGCATGCGGGTGCGCCATACAGCCGCAGGTTGGCCTGAAACATGGTGGTGGCCGCCTGCTCCGCTGTCGAGTAGCTGCCGCTCTGCTGGAGATTGTCCGACGCGGCCAGGGCCGCCGCGTCGACAGCCGATTGGAGGTCGCGGCGCAGGGCGTACGCGCGAGACCCGTCGATGGCGAGCGCAGCCATCCCCACGACCACCGCCAGCATGATCGCGATCAGCACGATCGCCTGGCCACGCTGAAAGCGCGGCGGGGAGAGCTGTCCCCTCCGCGGGCCCGCCCCTCTCCTCGGCCACGTTGGGAGGCGCTTGGTAGGAGGATGCCTGGGGGACGGCCGGAATAAATCCGGCCTAAGGGTCCACCCTGGATTAGCCCTACGAAACGGAATCAATACTCGGTTCGGAAAACCGCCGTGGCCGTGATGATGATGTGATCCGCCGTGGCCTGCGCGATCACCGGGGTAATGAGGATCAGGTTGAAGCGGATGGTCACCTGCAGCGGAGTGTTGCCGGAGGCCGGATTGATGGCACTACACGGTCCGTTGGCGACCGCGGAATATTCGCCGCCGGGGGCGTTCATCAGCGGGTTCGTCTCCACGGAAGAAGGCGGATTCGGCTCGGTCACATAGACCCAGGCACTGTTGTCGGGCGGGGTTGCGGTGCTGATCGGTCCTTGCGGGCACGGCTGTGAGTTCGGGATGCCGACCAGCTGCGAGTTGACGGCGGTCAACACGTCGGCGTTCGTTGGGAGCCGGTTGGCTGCCTGCACCGCGGTGCGTGCTCCCTCGCGTGCTGCGTGGCCCAGCGTGTCGTAATAGAAGACGGCGCGCCCGATGTCGATGATCCCGAACAAGAGCAGCAACAGGACGGGCGAGATGAGCGCGAACTCGATCAGCGCCTGGGACCTCTGCCCGCCGTTATTGAGCCTCATGGCCCTTGCACCGTGATGTGCTCGTTGGCGGCCAGATGAAAGCTGCCGAACTGAGCTGTGATCAACGGTGTCAGCGGCCCATACGAATAAAGGACGATCACGTTGACGTCCTGCTGGCTCTGCCCCGCGGGCGGTGACGTGAAGTCGACGCCGTTCGTGTTGTCGTAGCAGATGTACAGCCACGGCTGGTTGGCGGTGGTCGGGTAGGCCGAGTTGGCATAGGGCGGGTTGTGGTACGCGTTGCCGTCGGTGGGCGTCGGGCAGGTCAGTCCCGGCGAGTTCTTGAGGACCGAGCCCGCCGGCCACATCGCCCTCAGCTCGAGGTCGACGGCGGCCTGGATCGGGGCGTCGTACAGGTAGGGATGGGTCAGGTTGGGGGCGTCGAACCAGGCGCCGTGGCGGGCTCCTTCCCTGGCCGCGCTCGAGATGATCTCCGATACGTAGATCGCCCGCCCGATGTCGACCAGCCCGCCGACGATCAAGAGCAGCACAACGGAAGACAGCGCGAACTCCACCAAGGACTGCCCGGATTGGCGCTTACGGGCGGGACGATTACAGGGACTTAAGGGAGACGACACCGCGGATATCTTGCCTATGATGGGTCGGCCTTGAGCGTTTTTAGGGGCCTGACCTCCCGCCGCCCGTTCACCCTGCTTGGCATCGTTCTCGCCCTGCTGGTGATCGTGGCCTTCGTGCTCGTGGCCCTGAACGCGAATTCTGGCAGCACCGTCCCGTACCAGTCGGTGGTGGTCGCGACCAAGGACTTGCAGCCGCGCTTGCCGATCGATGCCGGCTCTGTCGCCATCAAAAGGCTTCCCGTACCCAACAACTATCCGCAGGTCTTCTTCAACCGGATCTCAGACGTCGAGGGCATGATCCCCTTGGTAACGATCCTGATGGATCAAGAGATCACCTCGAACGTGGTAGTCAAGCCGAGCCAGGCCCTGGGATCGCAGTCAGAGTACCTCCCGATACCCTCCGGCTATGTCGCCCTGACCATCCCCACCAGCGAACAGCAAGGCGTGGCCGACTACATCCAGCCCGACGATTACATCTCGGTGATTGCGACCGTGTCGGCCGGCGGCAAGGTCGCCTCGAAGACGATATTCACCAACCTGCATGTGATCAAGGTGGGCACCAACGGCTCCACCGGCGGGTCGGCGGCCGTCACCAGCCTCACGGTAGTGATCACCCAATGCCAGGCCGAGATCATCACGTGGTTCGTGAATTACGCGGCGCTGAAGTATTCGCTCGAGTCGTTCCACGACTACCTCCACGGCGGCGCCCAGACCCCTGACCCCGGGTGCCCGAACGTCAACTCGGCGCAGGGGGTCACGCTGCAGACGGTCCAGAAGGCCTACCCGTCACTTTTCTAGGGCGCTGAGATGGACCTGACCAACCTCCTGGCGGTTGCGCTCCCTATGGCGGCCGCGATTGCGGTGTTCTTCTGGAGCCTCGACCGTGTGCGCAAGGAGCGTGCTCATCCGGTCGAGACGGAGCGAAGACCTCGAGCGACGCCGCGTGAGCTCGTCGAGAGGCTGCTGCGCCCGGCCGCCGACAACCTCAGCCTGCGCCGAACCGCCGAAGGCAAGCCGACACTCACCGAGGACCTCGCGCGCGCCGGACTCAACATCACCCCGGCCGAATACCTATTGATACGAATCGGCGCCGTCGCGTTGGGCGCGTTGATCGGCCTCCTCCGATTCGGCATCTCGATCGGGCCGATCGTGATGGGGGCCCTGGGATTCGTCATTCCGCCTCTTGTGGTTGGTTACTTGCAGCGGCGCCGCCAGAACATGTTCAACGAGCAGCTGACCGGCATGCTGCAGCTGCTCTCCAACTCACTGAAGACCGGTTATCCAATCGACCGAGCGTTGGAGACGGTGGCAAGCAAGTCACAGCCTCCTGTCTCCACCGAGTTCGAGCGCGTGACCACCGAGATCACGCTCGGCACGTCGGTCGAGGACGCGCTCAGCGCGCTGCTGCTGCGCATCAACAGCCCGGACCTGGAGTTCATCGTGACGGCAATCCTTCTGCATACGAGGGTCGGAGGCAACCTCGCCGAGGTGCTCGACAACATCTCCGACACGCTTCGCGACCGCCTGCAAACCAAGCGCGACATGAGCGTCCTCACGGCTCAGTCGAGAGCGTCGGCGAGCATCATCACGGGCCTGCCGGTCCTGCTCGCGCTGGGCCTGTATGTGTTCGTCCCCGGCTACTTCGCGCCGATGACGAGCACCTTCGTCGGCTACATCCTGCTCGGGATCGCCGGCCTGCTGATCCTTGTCGGCAACATCCTCATCCGGCGCATGACCGCCCTGCAGTCGTAGTGTCGACCGGGTTCCTCATCGCGATCTCGGCCGGCGTCATCTGCGGAATCGTGGTGGCCGCGTATTTCATCGCCATCGACCGGACCAAGCCAATCGCCGCCACCAATGGCGCATGGCCCGCTCCGCAGGAGCGGACCACATTCCTCAAGCAGCTCGAGGCGGTGTCGCGCCCTCTCACGGCCCGCTTGCCGGCGCACACCACCGGGCCGCTCCGCCAGAAGCTGAGCCGCGCCGGCGACCCCGGCGGCCTCACCCCGGCCGGGTTCCACGCCGTGCGATACGCGCTGGCGGCCGCCTTCGCGATCGTCGGCCTCACGATCGGCGTCCTCCTGCGCCTACCGTTCCCGTCGATCGTGGTTGCGCCGGTCGTCGGCGCACTCGCTGCGTTCCTCGGCTATATGACGCCGAGCCTCTGGCTGCAGCAGCGGATCTCCCAGCGGCGCCGCCAGATCGAGCGCTCGCTGGCCGAAGCTACGGACTTGCTGACCCTGGTGGTCGAATCCGGGATGAGCCTCGACGAGGGCCTGCTGAGCATCACCGAGCGCTTCCACAACGCGCTCGGCGACGAGATCGGCAAGGTGCTGCGCGAGATCCGACTGGGCCGGCCGCGCATGGCCGCGCTCGAGCACATGGCCGAGTCGACCGGAGTGGCCGACCTGCATCACCTCGTCGAATCAATCGTCCAGTCGGACCAGATGGGCGTCCCGATCGCCCGGCTGCTGCGGGTCCAGGCGATGGAGATGCGACGGCGCCAGCGCCAGACCGCCCAGGAGCGGGCTGCGCAGGCTTCGTCCCGGATGGTGTTTCCGATGGTCGGGTGCATCTTCCCGGTGCTGTGGATCGTGCTCCTCGGCCCGGCCATCATCCAGATCCTCAAGAGCCTTCACTAGGCTCCAAACGCACCGTTTGCACAAAACACGCGCAAACCGAACGCCCTGATAACGCGCGTCTTGCGCAAAACGCGCCGAATCAGGTTCTAAATGATTTGCGAGTAGCGGTCGAACACCTCACGTAGGTCCGCGGGCGGCTCGACTCGATGCCGCTTCATCGTCTCGAACAGGCTCAGGATGTGTCGCACCCCCGCCAGCGTCACGCCTTTTTCGCGCGTCAGGTGCTGGATGACCTGCACCTTGCTGATGTCGCGCTGCGAGTACCGCCTTCTGTTCGTCGACGTCCGAAACGGGTTGATGAGCCCCGCGTCCTCGTAAAGCATCAGCGTTCGTGGATGCGTCTCGAGGATCTCGGCCGCCACGCTGATCGTGTAGAGCGGCTTGTCAAGGTCGCCGAACGACGGCTGGGAGCCGCGCGAGGTACCTCGACCACTTACAGGGTGAGCCACGGCCCACCAATCCTAAGTGTCTAGACAGCCTTTCGACGGCGCTTATCGGCCCGGCCCCACAGGCTCTCGAGGTCATAAATCGCGGGGGGGGACAGGTGTCCCCCGCCGCGGACCCTCCCCTCTCCTCGGCCACGTTTGGTGGCGCCTGGAAGGTGGCCCGCCAGGTGACGGCCGGAGTAAATCCGGCCTAGGGCTGCACTCAGTCTTGTCTGGTTTTCCGGTCATTAATCGCGGGGGGGACAGGTGTCCCCCGCCGCGGACCCTCCCCTCTCCTCGGCCACGTTTGGTGGCGCCTGGAAGGTGGCCCGCCAGGTGACGGCCGGAGTAAATCCGGCCTAGGGCTCCACTCAGTCTTGTCTGGTTTTCCGGCGTCGCTTATCCGCCCGGCCCCACAGGCTCTCGAGGTCGTAGTACGACCGCTCTCCGGGCAAGAAAACGTGGGCCAGCACCGAGTCGAAGTCCAGCAGGATCCAGGTGGCGTCTTCGTAGCCATCGACCGCCAGGGGCCTGAGCTGCTTGTCCTTCGCCGCTTCGACCATGCCGTCAGCGATCGCCCTGACCTGGCGGTCGGTTTCGCCTTCACAGACGACGAAGTAATCGGCGACTGAGGTCTTGTCGCGGACGTCGATGACGACGGCGTCCCAGGCTTTCTTGTCGACCGCCGCGCCGCGCAGCAGCCTGGCCAGCTGCAGGGGCGTTGTGCGAGCAGCCTTCAACTTTTTAACTGTAAAGGCGATGGGCGGCGATGTACCGCTCGACCGCCGGCGGCACCTTGCCCTCGATCGATCGCCCTTCCTTGATGTCCTGACGGATCTCGCTTGCGGAGACGTCGGGCGTCCCCACCAGGCAGAGGATCACGCCCTTGCCGTCCAGGCCCGCAGCATCGAGGTCGGACTGCTGAGGCGAGCCGCTGCCCGGACGCGCGACCACTGTGATCGTCGCCAGCTGCCGCACCCGGTCAGGCTCGTGCCAGGTCTTGAACAGGCGGGCCGCGTCCCACCCCAGGATGAGAAACAGCTGGTCCTCAGGATGCTGCGCATGCAGCGCGCTAAGCGTGTCGGATGTGAATGACCGGCCAGGTCGCTTCACCTCGACATCCGAAACTTCGAAGTGCTTGTCCGTAGAGGTGGCGAGTCGCGTCATCTCGAGCCGATGCCCGGGCTCCGTCGCCGTCGGCGGCCGGTGAGGCGGCCGCCCGGTGGGGACGAAGATGATCCGGTCCAGCTGTGCGCACTCCATCGCCGCGCGCGCCGCCGCCAGGTGCCCGACGTGGATCGGGTCGAAGGTGCCGCCGAGCACGCCGATCCGCTCATCGCGGCTGCTCACGGCTGGTACTCGAACTCGATGCCGGCGATGCGAACGGTCTCGCCGGGCTGGATCCCAGCCGCCTCCAACGCGTCGTTGACGCCGAGCCGGTCGAGCTCAGTCTGGAAGCGTTCGAGCGAGCCTTCCGAATCGAGGTTGGTCCGCTCAACCAGGTGCTCGACCCGATCGCCAATCACCTCATAGCCCCAATTCTTGCGCTCGACGACGAGGTTCGCCGGCGTTCGTGCAGGCAGCTTGATCGTCGCCGATCGCGCAGGTGAGCTCGGCTCGGGCGCGCTCGCCAGTGCCGACACCATCGCGTCCATCAGCTCAGGCAGGCCCTCGCCACTCAGGGCGGAAACGTAGTGAACGCCTTTGCGTCGCGAACGCTTGCGGAGGCTTTGAGTCTCGCCAAGATCGACCTTGTTGACCACTGTGAGGTGTGGGCGCCTTGCCAGCTCGGGCGAGAAACGCTCGACCTCGCCGATCACGGCCGCCAGGTCTTTCCAAGGATCGGATGCGGAGCCGTCGACGACGTACACAAGGATGCGTGTTCTTTCGGCGTGGCGCAGAAACCTGTGCCCCAGCCCGGCGCCGAGTGACGCCCCCTCGACGAGACCCGGGATCTCGGCTATGACGATGCGGCCGCCCGCCGAGTCGGCGACGCCAAGCGCGGGATCGAGGGTGGTGAACGGGTAGTTCGCCACCTGAGGGCGGGCGGCGGTGAGGGACGAGAGCAGCGACGACTTCCCCGCATTCGGCGCTCCAACCAGACCCACGTCGGCGATCAGCTTCAGGTCGAGCGTGACGGAAAGCTCCTCGCCCTTCAGACCCGGCTCGGCGTAGTCGGGGGCGTGGCGCGTCGAGCTCTTGAAGTGCACGTTGCCGCGGCCGCCCGCACCGCCGTGCGCGATCACAGCGCCGGCTCCGGGAAGGGCGAGGTCGGCGATCAGCCCGCCCTTCTCGTCGAGGACGAGCGTGCCGACTGGAACCTCGAGCTCGAGGTCGGCCCCGGTGCGCCCGGTCTTGCGTCCGCCGGCCCCGTTGGCTCCCGGTTCTGCCTGCCATTGCGATCGCTGCTTGTAGAGCGATAGGTCCGTGACCTGGGTGGTCGCCTTGAGCGCGATCGAGCCGCCGCGCCCGCCATCGCCGCCATCAGGGCCGCCGTGGGGGATGAAGGGCTCGCGTCGGAACGAGGCCGAACCGCGACCGCCGTGGCCGGCACGCAGGACTACCCGCGCCGAATCGACGAACTGCCGTCGCTTGCTGCTAGTTCGTGGAGATGCTGACGCGCCGGCCGTCCTTGCCCACCCGCTCGTAGCGAACCTCGCCGGGGACGAGGGCGAAAAGCGTGTGGTCGCGGCCCAGGCCGACGCCCGTGCCCGGGGCGATCTTGGTCCCACGCTGGCGGACGAGGATCGCGCCGGCGTCCACGGTCTGGCCGGCGTAGATCTTCACGCCCAGCATCTTCGGTTGGGAGTCGCGACCGTTGCGGGAGGAACCCCCGCCTTTCTTGTGTGCCATCTATTTATCTTTGTCGTCCGGCTTTGATTTTCGCGGGGCGCGCTTCGGCTTCTCTTCCGCCGCTATCGCGGTCTCGACCTTGGCTTTGACCTCGACCTTGGGGGTGATCGCGCGCTTTGCGCCTCGGCCCTTAGCCGTCTTGGCTTCGGGCTCCGCGACGGCGGTTCCGGTCGCCAAAGTGAGGCCGCCAACCGCCAGGATCTCGAGGGCCGTGTAGTCGGCGCGGCCACCGCGATGGACACGCACGCGCTTCTTCGATTTGTATCTCAGCGTCTCGATCCGCGGACCACGGCTGTGGGCCAGCACCCTGGCGTCGACGTCGATTCCGTCGACGGCCGGCGCACCCACCTTGATGTCCGAGCCGTCGCGGACGAGCAGCACGCGATCGAGCTTCACCGACGAGCCGGGCTCGGCCGCGAGGCGGTCGACCAGGATTTTGTCTCCCGGCGCTACTCGATATTGCTTGCCGCCGCTGACGACGACAGCCGACAGCGATCCATCAGGCTTGGGCACGAACGGAGATATTACCGGACCAGGTGGTCCTCTCGCGGTGCTGCAGAAGCGGGCGGCGAACCATCATCGACTGGACCAGGCCCAGGGCCGCGAGCGTGGTCACGGTCGCCGAGCCTCCGTAGGAGATGAGCGGCAGAGGGATGCCCGCGATCGGCAGCAAGCCGATGTTCATGCCGACGTTTTCGACCACCTGGGCGAAGATCATCACGAACACGCCTCCAGCCACCAGGGCGCCGAAACGGTCTGGCGCCACAGCGGCTGCATGCAGCAGCCTGATCAGCAGCGCTCCGAACAGCGCCAGCAGCAGCACTGAGCCCAGGAGCCCGAACTGCTCGGCGTAAACGGCGAATACGAAGTCGGTGGCGCGCTCGGGGACGAAGCCAAGCGCTCCCTGCAGGCCATGCAGCCAGCCCTGCCCGAAGAGGCCGCCGGCACCGACCGCGATGCGGGCCTGGAGCAAGTTGTATCCAGCCCCAAGCGGGTCGGAGCCCGGGTTCAGGAAGATCTCGAGGCGCCGCCGCTGGTACCCGTGGAGCAGGTGCGGCAGCAACGGCACCACCACCACCGCGCATGCAGCCAATGACCCGAGCTGGGCGATGCGGGCGCCGGCCAGGAACAGCATGCCCACGAGCGCCGCCACGACCACGATGGTGGTCCCCAGGTCGGGCTGGGTCAGGATCAAGGCCGCGACGGGCGCCACCAGCCCGAGCGCACCCAGAAATGCGCGCCAGCTGAGCCTCTCGACCCGACTTAGGTACGCGGCGAGGACCAGCACCAGGACCAGCTTGGAAAGCTCTGACGGCTGCAGCGGAAAGCCGCCGACTGACAGCCAACGCTGCGCTCCGAGCGCGCGGTGGCCGAGCAATCGCACGGCGAGGAGCAGAACCAGCATGCCGGCATAGAGCCACGGCGCGAGCGCAGGCAAGCGGCGGTAATCGAATGCCGTCATCGCCGCGTATGCGCCGGCGCCGAGGAGCACCCATACGATCTGCCGCAGCCAATCGGCGTGCGCGCTGTACACCGTCATCAAGCCAAGCACCAGCAGCATGCCGGCCAACAGAGGCTGCAGATGGTCGAGCTTGTGCCAAAGACTCGGCCTCACGACGGCGTCAGCGGAGTGGTCGCATGGATGGCCCCGCGATTGCCATTGAAGAACCTCATGATGTCGACGCCGATCGGCGCGGCCTCCACCTCGGACAGCTCGCCCCGCTCGACGAATATCGACATCGCGATGTCCGGCTGCGTGTAAGGAGCGAAGAACACGAACCACGCATGCGTCGGCAGGTCGAGCCCGCTGCCGCCCCACTGCGCAGTGCCGGTCTTGCCTCCGCCATCCGCGGGCACGCCGGCCGCGCGGAACCAGTAGTTCATGTTGTAGGGCCGGTTGATCTCCTCGCGCATGCCCTCACGAACGGCTTGCAGGTTGTCCGGCGAAGCCGGCACGTGATTCACAACCTCGCGCTGCTGCATCGCGGTGACGCGGCCCAATGCGTCGCGCACCAGGTGCACGAGGGTGGGCTGCATGACGGATCCGCCGTTGGCCAGCGCGGCGACGTACACCGCCTGGTTGAGCGGAGTCGTCAGCAAGGCGGATTGGCCGATGCCAAACGTGATCGTGTCTCCGAGGGTCCACCGGCAGGCATCTGAGTTGAGATCCGGGACGCCGCACTGCAGCTGCTTCCAGATGCGGTCTGGCACGAGCCCTGGCTCAACGCCTGGCAGCTCGATGTTCTTGGTCTGTCCGAAGCCGAAAGCGCGCGCATAGCGTGCGAGGGTCACGTCTCCGACCATCGCAGCGACCTGGTAGAAGAACGTGTCGCACGAAACCGCGAGCGCTTTCGCCACGTTCATCGAGCCCAGGTTGTAGCTCGCCCAGTTGTGATAAACCCAGCCGCCGTACGAGAGGTAGCTCGGGCAGCCGAGCATCGTCTGCGGGGTGATCTTGCCCTCCTGAAGACCCGCGGTGGCCGTGACCATCTTGAAGGTCGACCCCGGAGCGTACTGGCCCGCGATCGCACGGTTCAGCAGTGGGCGGTCCGGGTCCATGACCAAGCGGTCGTAATCCGCCTGCGAGATGCCGTGTGTGAACAGGTTGGTGTCATAGCCGGGCAGGCTCACCATCGCCAGCACCTCACCGGACTGCGGGTCGAGGACGACCGATGCGCCAGCGGTCTTGTGATCACGTTGTAATCCCGCGACCAGTGCCTGCGCAGTTGCCCTCTGGAGCGACGCGTCGATGGTGAGGTACACGGCCTGTCCAGAAACTGGCGGCTGCAACGTGATCGTGCGCACGATCTGGCCGCGCGCATCGACCTCGACGTCCGCCCAGCCGTCGGTGCCGCGGAGCACCGACTCGAGTCCGGCCTCCACGCCCACCTTGCCGACCAGCTCGTCGGGCTGGTAGCCGCGCGGCCGCAGGCGCTTGAGGTCCGCATCGTCGAGGGGGCCGACGTAACCGATGACGTGTCCAAATGTCAGCGGCTCGACATAGGTGCGCACCCCACGGTGAGTGAGCGAGGCGCCGGCGAGAGCCGGCAGGCGCTCGTTGATGGCGAGGACCTGGGCGTCGGTGAGGTACGGGCCCAAGCGCACAGGAGCGAACTGGTCGGCGACCGCGAGCGAGGTTTCCAGGTGATCTTCCGGCTGGCCCGTAAGCGTCGCCAGGGTCGCGAGCTCGGTGGCGCGATCACGCCAGTCCTTCGGCAGATCCGCCGGCACGACCTGAAGGTTCCACAGCGGCGTGTTCTGCACGAGCGGCACGCCATGGCGGTCATAGATGATCCCGCGATCGGCCTCGAGGACGACGCGGTGAATCGTGTTCAAGCGGGCGAGCCCGGCCAGGGTCGCCGCGTCGAACATCTGCAGCTGCGTGAGCTTGAGCCCCAGGACGCCGATCATCAGGACCACGATTACGGCCGCGGCCACCATCCTTCCCGACCATCGTGGCCGAGGCGCGACGCCGCCGAGCTCAACCCAGCGCCCGAAGCCCCACCAACTCAGGGGCTGCGCCTTGAGTTGGCGGGGACCCCTATCTTCGATCATTGCGTCGCGCGGTCCAGATGCAACCCGTTGGTGACTCGTCGAAGCGCCGCCAGGGCGAGCGGCATCAGTGCTGCGTTGTACAGCGCCGCCGCGATGGTCAGCGCCACGGCCGTCCGGAATGGCGGAATGGGCAAGCCGATCGCGTCATCCGTCCCGACCAGGACGAGCGAATAGAGAATGGTGCTGAGCGCGGCCGCGCCCGCGGGGTGCAGCGGGCTGTCGCGATCGAGGTTGCGAGCCCAGAAGCCGGTGACATAGGCGCCCGCGAGGAGCGCAAGCGCGTGAGGTCCAAGAGGTCCGGGCGCATTGAGGTCGAGCAGAACGCCACCTGCACATGCCCACAGCAACCCCGAGCGCACCCCTTGCGTCCAGGTCAGCCCCACGACGGCGATGAGGACGAGGTTGGGAAACGCACCGGCGATCTCGAGCTGCGACGCCCACGTCACCTGGACCAGTGCGGCGGCCAGCATCAACGCGAGGCCGCTGACGACCTTCATGAAGGGTTGAAGTCCGTAACGACGATGACCAGGCTCAATGCGGCGGGGTCGTTGACCCAATCGATGCGTGCCGAATCGACAGTCGCGGCATCGCTATGCGTGACGCTCACGACGTCGCCTACGACCAGTCCGCGCGGGTAGCCTCCACCAACCCCGCTGGTGATCGCCCACTCGCCCTTCGACGCGACCGCGCCGAGGCGGTGTTCGATCTGAAGCTGGAGAGTGCCAGGGCCGCCGACGGCAGTGCCCTGCAGGCCGGATCCGGACAGGTAAACATTGGCCCGGCTCTGGGGGTCGGCAAGCGTCTGGACGATCGCCCCGTGCGGTCCGGCTTCGCGCACGCGTCCGACCAGGCCCGCGCCGTTGACGACGATCATGCCGGCCTGCACCCCGTCGTCGGTTCCGCGGTCGATCTGAAGCGTGCGGCTGAAGGCGTCGGGTCCGCGCCCGACCACTGCCGCGACCACCGTCCGGTGACCAAAGGATCTCTGGAATTCGAGCGCTTTGCGAAGCTCCTTGTCGTCGTATGCGGCGGCATCGAGCTCTGCGAGCCGGCGCCTCAAGGACTGGTTTTCCGCGGTCAGCCGCTGGTTCTCAGCCCGCAGGCTGGCAATGTCTCCGAACATCGCGGTGGCGCGCCCGGCGGTCGAGGCGAGTGACGTCATCTGCCCCTCGAGCGGCGCCATCACGCTCTTCGCTGCGCCGCGCGCGCCGGCGGCCCACGACTGTTGTGACAGCACCGCCAGAACCAGCATCGATGCCGCGAGGGCTAGAAAGCGACCCGTCGAACGCGAGCGGGTGCTTCCGTGCATGTGATTCGGCCTAGGAACGCAGGGCTCGCGCGCGCCGTGTGCGCAGGAGCACGCGGTTCAACGTGTCGAGCTCCTCGAGGACGATTCCAGTTCCGCGGACGACGCAAGTGAGCGGGTCCTCCGCGATGCGCACAGGCATGAGGGTTTCGTGGGCGAGGAGCTTGTCCAGTCCCGCGAGCAGAGCCCCTCCGCCGCAGACGACCATGCCGCGCTCGATGATGTCTTCGAGCAGCTCGGAAGGTGTCGCGTCGAGGGTCGAGCGCACCGCGCGCACAATGTCGACGAGCACACCGCTCAACGCTTCGCGCACGTGTGCGGTGGTCATCTCGACCGTTTTCGGAAGGCCCGTGATCAGGTCGCGGCCGCGGACGACGAATGAGGTCTCATCAGCCATCGGAAACGCCGAGCCCATGGCGATCTTGATGTCCTCGGCGGTGCGCTCGCCGATCAGGAGGCCCATGTTCCGGCGGACGTACTGGACGATCGCGTCGTCCATCTCATCGCCGCCGACGCGCGCCGACGTGGCCGCCACGACGCCGCCCAGCGAGATGACCGCAACCTCGGTGGTGCCTCCACCGATGTCGACGACCATCGAGCCGCCCGCTGATTGGACCCGAAGTCCGGCCCCGATGGCAGCGGCCATCGGCTCTTCGATCAGGTGCGCCTCGCGCGCGCCGGCCATGGTGGCGACATCGGTGACCGCCCGCTTCTCCACCTCGGTGACGCCCGACGGAATCCCGATGACGACCCGAGGGTGGCTGATGTGCCAGGCGCGGTTGTGGGCGCGCGCGATGAAGTGCCGGATCATCTGCTCGGTGTGCTCGAAGTCGGCGATCACGCCGTCGCGCAGCGGACGCATCGCGACGATATCCGCCGGCGTCCGGCCGAGCATTCTGCGTGCCTCGGTGCCGACGCTCAGGACCTGGCCAGTGCGCTTGCTGACCGCGACGACCGATGGCTCATTGAGGACGATTCCGCGCCCGCGCACATGAATCAGCGTGTTGGCGGTCCCGAGGTCGATGCCGACATCGGCCGACCAGAGCCCCAACACGGCGGTCAGCAAGCTCATTGCAGGGACGTGGAGAGATCAATTGCCAAAGCGCGGGACGGTGCGGATCATACACCCCGTAGGGGTGCTTTCTACATGTCTATCCCATACCTAGTGTGTTAGTGGACAAGCAGGGATGTGACCGCCACCAGCACGAGGACCAGGCCGGCGAAGGGCGCGACCGCCCTGCGATAGACGTCGCGCGCCACATCCAGGCCGCGCCGTCGCATGTAAACTCCGGCGAGCACGCAAAGCCCGGCGACGGTCAGGCTCACGCCCAAGAAGCGCGCCAGACCGAGCAGATCGTCAGGCGGCGGCGGAAAGAACAGGGTGGCAAACAACCCGCAATAGGGCCACCAACAGAGCACGCGCATCGCATCGAGACGGCGGCTGGCGCGCCGTTCACCCGGCGCCGGAATCGGCCACAGCTTGAGCAGGGCGGGCAGGCACAACAAATAAAGGATCCCGCTGGCGACCTTCAGCGGGAGCAGCGACGGCACCAGCACCGCGCCGAGCACCTGCGGGCGAAGGCTCTGCGGTTCGACCGCCGGTCCGAGCACCGCGACAAGCCAGCAGACCTGCACGACGAGGAGCAGGCCAGGTTCGGCGAACATCTCGGTGCCGAGCGCGAGCTCGACCCAGACCGTCAGCCCAAGAGCGATGGCGGCGATGACGAGGTTGCGCTCGTCAGACGGCACGAGGTTGAACGCTGCCGACATCTGCACAGCCGCGAGCATCGCCGACAGAGCGACGGTGGTGAGCACAGGCGACGGGCGGCGCCAGGTAAAGTCAGGCCTCACCCATCGCCCTTCGCACACGCGCACCCACAAGCTCTCGGCCGCGGTGCCGAACAGGACGGTCATGACCAGGCCGGGATACAGAAGCAGCGCGACTGTGTGGGTGGCGAGCTGCCCCAGTACCTGAATCATTTACAGGGTCCCCGCGAACTCACGGCGCAGCCTCCGAGTTCGTGGGGTTTTCACAGCCCGGCCAAGGAGAGGATGGGCTGTGGGTAGAGTCCGATCGCCACGCTGAGCGAGAGAGCGATGGCCACCCCCAACGCCAGCCGGCCGCGCGGCGTCCCGAGGCTGCGACCAAGTCGGAGCGACGGCGGCAGCCAGAGCAGCAGGCCGATGCCGATCACAAGGGCAAGCGGCCAGAAGAGCTGTGTCGCACCACGGAGCAGAAACAGTCGCGCGGCGAATCCGGCAAATGGTGCAGCCCCGGCCAGCATCGCTGCGGCGAGGAGATTGATCGGCCTGTCGGTCTGAATGCTTTCTCGCAGCGACTGGCGCGACCATAAATAAAGGGGCAGGCGGCTGAGGACGATACCGAAGAGAAGCAGGACAGCGGCCGCCTGACCATCCGCCACCAGAATTCCGAACGCACATAGCACGAGGCCCCAGTCCGCCATGAACGAGTAGTGCCAGGCGGACATGCCTTTTTCCGTCAACCACGACGCGAGGCCTCCCCACAGGACGTTGAGCAGCCCAAGGCCGATGAGAATCGCGGCGAAAACCGCGCCCGCGGTCGGGATGAGCTCGCGCGTTCGGGTGATCACTGCTAGGGCGAGGATTGGGCCGAGAAACGCAATCCATGCGATGGGTGACGTTGCGGTCAACTCTTCGGGATCGAACTCGTGGATGTAAGGGAGCGTGCCAAGGGCGGCGGCGAGACCGGCGACGAGCCCGATGGCGGCGAACCTGGCCAGTATCGGCGACCCGTCGAGCCGGGCAAAAACGAGCCCAGCCCCGAGCAGCGCGACAGCCAGCGCAGGGGCGCGCAAACGAGCTGCCAGCGGACGCCGCCCGCCGAGTGCGGCGTGAAGGAGGGCGATCGCCAGCGCCACCAGGATGACGAGGTCCAGGCTCGGCGCCGCCGCGATGGCGGCCATGCTCGCGATGCCTGCCAGCCCCCACGCCAAGAGCAGCGCCCGGTCTCCGCGCGGCGGTGGGAACGCAACGATGAGCGCGAGCGACGCGGCGGCTACCAACAACAGCGCTCGGCTCATCGCTGAAATGGCCAGGCTCACGCCGAGCAGATTGGATGTCAGGCCGGGCGCGACCAGAAACACCGCGCCGATCCCAGCCGCTCCCAAAAGAGCCCCGGCCACGAGCGCCGCCCTCGGACGTGGATGGAGGATGGCGGTGAGGACCGCGCCCACCGCGGGAAGAGCAATCGCGAGCTCAGGCTCCATGAGACCTCGCCGCCGGAAGCAGCAAAGCACCCGCAGTGATCGCGGCTGCAATCAAGTACGGCGCAAACCCAGGGTCATTCGGCCCAAGCTCTGACGCGCCTGCGAGAGCAATTGCAAGTCCAGCGGCGCCGGTGAGCGCCGGTACCGCGGTCTTGCTCTGCAGCAAGCGCCCAGCCATCAATGCCAGGACGGCGAGGCTGGCGAATCGCAATGACGCCCCCGGACCGGTCGTCACCGACGCCGCCATCCAGAGGGAGAGGATCCCGCCGGCGACCGCCAGTATCAGCCGGGGAGTGGAGCCGGCCGGCATGATCCCCCAGTCCTGCGGTCCGGTCCGCAACAGCGCGATGACGGCTACGGCGCCGCCGATGATCAGGAATGCACCTCCCACCCATGCCCCGTCGGCCCATGCGATCGCCGTGAATCCAACCGCTACCAAACCGAGGCCGGCGGCCAGGCCGCGGCGGCCGTCGGACAGCACGATCATCGCCGCGCCCAGCCACGCGGCGAAGGCGGCGACGGCGGTCACAAAGGAATCCGCGATCAGCGCGTGACCGCGAATGCGAGGGCGACGAGCGCAGCCAGCCACAGCAGCGGACCGCCTCCGGTTGCGGCCGCTTCGAGCGCTCGCAGGTCGACCAGCGAGCGGTATTGAGCGGGGACCGTGGCTCGGCGCAGCTCTTCGCGCAGTCGAGCGAGTCGGTCCGTGCCTGGCAGAACGACAAAGGCGGCGCGGGCCTGTGCTCGCACATTCATCGGGCCACCGTAGTAGTACGCGAAGACAGCGAGGAGCAACACCGGCGTGAACAATGCGACCGCTGGCAGCACTGTCGAGACCGTCACCACCGAAGTCAAGCCCCCAAGGCTGACACCCGCGGGAGCCGGCATCACAGCAGCCTGTGCCGGAGTCGCCAAAACCGCGAGGACCAGGCCGAGCGCCGGGCCGGCGACAACGATCGCCAGCGCCAGGCCCATCGCAACACGCGGCTCGGTCTCGCTCGCCGGGTGCCCGCGACCGGCCGGCAGCCCCACGGCGCGAGCCGCGGCGATGATGGAGAGGATCCACGTGGCGGCTGCGGCGATGCCGATCAGGCCCATCGGGTTGCCCGCCTCGAAGGTGGCTTCCAACCCCAGCACGCGCACGCCAAAGGCAAGCCCCGGCGGCAGGCCCGCGGCCGCCGCAATCACAACCAGCGACGCCGCGCCGCCACGATCCGGCAGCAGCGGTAGGCATGCGGCCAGAATCGCGGCCACCGCCAGCGTAGCGATGCCGGCAACAAGTCCAAGCGGGGTGCCGACGCTGATCCCGATCAAGGCAAATCCCCCCAGGCCCGGCATGACTTCTCCCAGGTACGCGCGACGCGTGCTTGCGCCCTGGGCGCGCACGGCGGCCCCGAACGCCACCAACACACCGATACCGGCCAGGGCGACCTGCATCCAGAACTGGGGATACCGGCCGTCGCCGATTTCGTACGCACGGACCAGGAGATAAAAGCCGAGCGGGTACAGGGTCGCGACGGCCATCCCGGCGGAACGCAGGGCCGGTCGTCCCCAAAGCTGCGAAGCCCAGCCGCGCCACGGGTAAAGCCCCGAGGCAATGAGCGCCGACACGGCCAGCAACGCAAATACAGGCACGGTCAGCGCCGAGATGGGGACCGCGCCGTAGATGGCGGTGCCGCTCCGAACCTGGAGAATTGCTCCGACCCAGGCCAGGGCGAGCCAGGCGGCTAGAAGCACTCCCCATGGCGGACGTCCGGCGCGAGGATCCTCGACGTCGAGCTGGACGATGGCAAGGGTCGCGGCCGCGCCACCCGCCATTGCGGTCAAGATCACTCCTCCCGACTCCACCGCTACAACGGCAGCGGCAACGCCGAGCGCGGCGACGGTTCCCTCCGCCCACGGGCGCGGCTGCAGCGTCAGGAGGATTGCGGCCGGAACCAGGACCATGAGGCCAAAGGTGAAGTCGACCGCGTCGAGCCGCAGCTCCGATGGCGTCCCGAAACCAAGCTGGCCCAGGGCGAGCTCTTGCGTCGATCGAAGCGGCGCCCACAGGGCGATCAGCGCAACGATCGCAAGCCACGTCCCCGCGGCGAGGACGATGCGGTCGATCTTCCAGCCCGCCACTCCGCAGATCGCGACGGCGCCTGCGGTGGCGAGGGTTATGGCGACGGGCGCAATGAGGGCGATTGACGGCATGCGCTCGCTAAGGGTAAAGCTGGCGGGTGGAGTGCCGTCCTCCGGCCGGGGGCTCTAACTCATTATCAATTGCAGGGTGGAGCCTTAGGCCGGATTTACTCCGGCCGTCGCCCCGCGCGCCACCTTCCAAACGCCGCCAAGCGTGGCCGAGGAGAGGGGAGGGTCCGCGGCGGGGGACACCTGTCCCCCCCGCGAATTAAGCCGAGTGGAGCCTCAGGCCGGATTTACTCCGGCCGTCGCCCCGCGCGCCACCTTCCAAACGCCGCCAAGCGTGGGCCGAGGAGAGGGGAGGGTCCGCGGCGGGGGACATCTGTCCCCCCCGCGAATCTATTCCAATCGGTCGATTGCGGCCCTGAGCTCCTCAGCTCTCGCTTCCATCTCCGCGATCACCGACTCGGGAGCCTTGGCGCGAAACTCCGGATTGTCGAGTCTCGCCTGGACTCGATCGAGCTCCTTCGCATACCCGGCCTTCTTCTTGGCGATGACGGCGGGGTCGGCCGCGGCCACAGCCGGAAACACGACGCTGCCTTCAGTCAGAGCCAGCTCCTTGCCCGGCGGCAGCTCATCGACGACCGCCACGAGGCCTAGAAGCGAAAGGGCGCGGGCCCAGTCGGACTCCATCGGCTCCCCGAACCGCACCGCACCGCCTTTGGCCGGCGCACGCGGCACCGTCTTGCGCAACGACCGGATCTCGTTGACCACGTCCATGAGGCGCTCGAAATCGACCTCGGCCTGGCCGTCGACGTAGCTGTGCAGGTCCTCGGGCCACGGGGCACGCATGATGAAATCGCGTTTCCCTGGCAGCCGCGACCAGAGCTCTTCGGTCACGAAAGGCATGAACGGGTGCAGCAAGCGCAAAAGGTTGTCGAGGCAGAAGAGCGCGACCGCCTGCGCCGTCTTGTCGCCCACACGAAGGCGCTCCTTCGAGGCCTCCAGCCACCAGTCGCAGAACTCATGCCACACGGATCCGTAAGCGGCTGCCATCGAATCCTGAAAGGCGAATCCCTCGATGCCGTCGGTGACCTCTCGCTGCGCCGAGGCAAGCCTCGATGCCATCCAGCGGTCCTCGATAAGCTGGAGCTCATCGGGTTCGGGCATCGTGGGCAGTGGCCCATCGCCGAGGTTTCCCAGCACCAGCCGCGTCGCGTTCCAAAGCTTGTTGCAGAACCGTTTGTAACCTTCGACTCGGGCCTCGTCGAAGCGGACATCCTGGCTGGACATCGCCACCGAGGCCGCCCACGCTCTCACGGCGTCCGTCCCGTACTTGTCCAACAGGTTGCGCGGGTCGATGCCGGTGCCCAAGGACTTCGACATCCGCCGCCCGTCGGCCGCCTGCACCTGGCAGTGGATGACGACGTCGGAAAAAGGAACCTCGCCCATGAACTCGAGCCCGGTCATGATCATCCGGCTGACCCAGAGGTTGATGATGTCGCGCCCGGTGCAGTTCATATCTGTCGGATAGAAGGAACGAAGATCTTCGGTCTCGTCGGGCCAGCCCAGCGTGGCAAAGGGCCACAGCGCTGACGAGAACCACGTGTCGAGCACGTCGGTGTCTTGAGTGATCTCAGTGTTTCCGCACTCCGCGCATTCCGTCGGTCGCTCGACCGACACGATTCGGTGGCCATTCGCGCAGTAGTAGACCGGCACGCGATGCCCCAGCCATAGCTGGCGACCGATGTTCCAATCGCGAAGGCCGTTCAGCCAGTCGAGGTACGTACGCTCATATCGCTCGGGATGCCAGCTCACCTTGCCCGCTTCGGAAGCCGCAACCGCCTTGTCGCGCATCTTGTTCATGCGCAACCACCACTGGTCGCTGATCAGCGGCTCGATCACCGTGTCGCAGCGGTCGCAATGCCCGACTTCGTGCGTGTACGGCTCTTCTTTCACGAGCAGCCCTTTTGCCTTTAGATCGGCAACGACCAGCTTGCGTGCTTCCAGGGCTGGAAGGCCGTCATACGGAAGGCCGGGCACGTTCATGCGGCCGTCGAGATGCATGCCGTTGACGATCTCGAGATGGTGGCGCTGGCCGATGTCGTAGTCCATCGGGTCGTGGCCGGGTGTGACCTTGAGCGCGCCGGTGCCGAAATCCTGCTCGACAGCCTCGTCGCCGACGATGGGCAGCTTCCTGCCCACGAGCGGTAGGACCGCCTTCTTGCCGATGAGCGATTGGTATCGTCGATCGCTCGGATTCACCGCCACGCCCGTGTCGGCGAGCATCGTCTCAGGGCGCACAGTCGCGATGACAAGTTCTCCGCCGCCTTCAATCGGGTATCGGATGAAGTACAGGGTGTCGTGGTGCTCCTCCCATTTGACCTCGAGGTCCGAGATGGCCGATTGGTCGTGCGGGCACCAGTTGACGATGCGCGGCGCCCGGTAGATCCACCCGCGGTCGTAGAAAGCGACGAATGCCGTCTTCACCGAGCGGACGTATCTCTCGTCCATCGTGAAACGCAGGCGGCTCCAATCCATCGAGGCCCCCAACAAGCGCAGCTGGTTGATGATGGTCGCGCCGACCTCTTGGTACCAGGCGTTCACACGAGCATCGAATTGCTCGCGGCCAAGCTCTTCTTTTGTCTTGCCCTCGCGCGCCAGCTGCTTTTCGATCACGTTTTGGGTCGCGATCCCGGCGTGGTCGTAGCCGGGAAGGAACAGCACCTCATATCCCGCCATCCGCTTGTAGCGGGCGATCAGGTCGTAGATGGCGGTCTGCAGCGCGTGGCCCATGTGGAGCTCGCCGGTGATGTTGGGCGGAGGAAAACACATCGTGAACTTCGGCTTGGGACTGTTCGCGTTGGCCGTGAACAGCCCGGCCTCTTCCCAGCGCGCGTACCAGCCGGGCTCGATGGCCCTGGCGTCATACGCGGTCTGCATGTCGGCGATGGCTTTGGTCTTGCTCATGGGGATGTGTTTGGTCTAAGGCTTGGGATCGGCGGGCCGGCGTGAAGGGTCGCTTAGCGCGACGACGCCGGCTTGCGTACAGATACGGGTACGTAGCGGCGCATGGTGATGCCTATGTTAGCGCTTGCTCTGCTGGCGCTTGCCCAGCTCGTCGTAGTTGCGGTTGGCACCGGACGACCGCGCGACAGACATGAAGAGGCCGGGCGTCACCCCGAGCACCTTGAGGCTGGCGCGCAGAGGCAGGTGCATAACGTCGATCTCGGCCTTGTTCTTCGTGATCGCATCGAAAACAGCCTCGGCAACTTGCCCTGGCGTGACTTCGCCGGCAATTGGGTTGGCCTTCAGGCCGGTTTCCGCCCACATGCCTTCGCCGGAGATGAAGGTCGGGGAAATGATCGACACGCCGACGCCCGTGGGCATCAACTCCTCCCGCAGCGCCAGGCCGAAGCCACGGATGCCGAACTTGGTGGCGTTGTAGATGCTGACTCCCGCCGCGGGCACCTTGCCCGCGACCGACGCCATGAAGACGATGTGCCCGTGCTTGCGTTCAATCATCGCGGGCGCGAGCTCGTGCGCGAGAACTATGCCCGCGCGCAGGTTGACGGCGATGGCGCGGTCTATCTCTTCGAGGGCGAATGAAGCCAGCCGGCCGCTGGCCGGCACCCCGGCATTGGAGACGAGGATGTCGACCGCCCCCGCCTCGCGAGCCAGCCGCTCCGGTTCGCCCGCCCCGGACAGGTCTGCCACCACGACTCGAGCCTCGCCCAGCTCATTGGCGAGCTTGGTCAGCGCAGCCTCGTTGCGGGCCGAAAGCACGAACCGGGCGCCGGCGCGACGGAGGCGGCGCGCGATGACCGGACCGATGCCAGTCGATGCTCCAGTGAGGAGAACCGTCTTACCGCTGAGGTCTTTCATTCCTCAACGACCGGAACCGCGGTAGCGGCTAAGCCGATTCCCCGACAAGACGAGCAGGTCCGTCGCCCTCTTCGCTGAACTCGAACTCCGGCTCCAGCGCCTCACGGATCGAACGCTCGCTGATCAAGCAGCGCTTGATCTCGGGCCGCGAAGGGATCTCGAACATCGAGTTGAGCAGCGCCTCCTCGATGATCGACTTCAAAGCGCGCGCACCTGTGCCTCGAAGTAGAGCCAGCTCCGCTATGGCATCTAGCGAGCCCTTCTGAAAGACGAGCTCGACGTTGTCCAAAGAGAAGAATTTCTGGTACTGCTTCACGAGCGCGTTCTTGGGCTCGGTGAGGATTCGGACGATATCCTGCTGGTCGAGGTGGTGCAGGGTCACGATGATCGGCAGGCGTCCGATGAACTCGGGGATGAAGCCGTACTTGAGCAGGTCCTGCGGCTGCATGTGCTTGAGGGTTTCGGAAATCGCCTTGCGCTCGATCTTCGTGTGCGGCGCCCCGAACCCGATCGCGCGGCGGCCGATTCGCTGCTCGACGACCTTCTCCAGCCCGTCGAAAGCGCCGCCGCAGACGAACAGGATGTTGGTGGTGTTGATCTGGATGAAATCCTGGTGCGGGTGCTTGCGGCCGCCCTGCGGCGGGACGTTGGCGACCGTGCCCTCGAGGATCTTCAGCAACGCTTGCTGGACGCCCTCACCGCTCACATCCCGAGTGATCGACGGGTTGTCCGACTTGCGGGCGATCTTGTCTATCTCGTCGATGTAGATGATTCCCCGCTCCGCGCGGCTGATGTCGAAGTCGGCCGCCTGGATGAGACGCAGCAGGATGTTCTCGACGTCCTCGCCCACGTAACCGGCCTCGGTGAGGCTGGTGGCGTCGGCGATCGCGAAGGGAACGTCGAGGATCTTCGCCAGAGTCTGCGCGAGGTACGTCTTGCCGCAGCCAGTCGGTCCGACCAGCAGCACGTTCGACTTCGTCAGCTCGACGTCGCCGACCGACTTGGAGGCAGAGATTCGCTTGTAGTGGTTGTAGACCTGGACCGAGAGCACCTTCTTGGCGCGGTCCTGCCCGATCACGTACTGGTCGAGCGCAGCGCAAATCGTCTTCGGGTTGGGGATGAAGCCGGTCTTCTGCTTCTTGGTGCCGGCCGACCGGTTGTCGTCCTCGAGGACCTCCTGGCAGAGGTCGATGCATTGGTCGCAGATGAAAACGCCTGGGCCCGCGACCAGCTTGCGTACCTGGTCTTGGCCCTTGCCGCAGAAGCTGCAGCGTGTGTACCGGCGGCGGTCTTCTCTTTCGTTCATAGGTCCTTCGCAGTATCCATTACGACGAGGCCGGCGCCGGGGGATTATGGCCCCACAGAATCTCGTTGGCAAGGCTGATGCATTCGCTGCAGATAAACACTCCCGAGCCTGCGATCAGCCGCACCCCTCCCTGACCTTGGAGCTTTCCGCAGAAGGAGCATTTCGGCTTGTGCCTCTTGACCTCGCCGCTCTTGCTCTTTCTGCGAAAGATCATGGGGTGGCTGCGACCTTCTCCTTCTCTTTCTCTTCCTTCTTCTCTTTTTCTTTGTCGCTGGGCTTGATGGGAGTGAGGATGATGTCGTCGATCAGGCCATATTCCTTCGCGGCGTCAGAGGTTAGGAAGTAGTCGCGCTCGGTATCCTGCGTCACCTTCTCGATCTTCTGTCCGGTGTGGCGAGCGAGGATCTGGTTGAGCTGCTCGCGCGTGCGCAGGATTTCCTTCGCGTGAATCTGGATGTCGCTCGCCTGGCCCTGCATCCCTCCCCACGGCTGGTGGATGAGGATGTTCGCGTGCGGGAGCGCATAGCGCTGGCCGTGTGCGCCACCGGCGAGCAAGACCGCGGCCATCGAGTAGGCCATGCCGATGCAGATCGTCGAGACCGGCGGCCTGATGTACTGCATCGTGTCGTAGATCGCCAGCCCCGCCGTGACCTGGCCGCCCGGGCTGTTGATGTACAGGGCGATCTCCTTCTCGGGATCCTCTGACTGCAAGAACAGCAGCTGGGCGACCACCAGGTTCGCCACCTGGTCGTCGATCGGCGTTCCGATGAAAACGATGCGGTCTTTCAGAAGGCGCGAGTAGATGTCGAAGGCGCGTTCGCCGCGCCCTGTGTTCTCGACCACCATCGGGACGAGGTAGCCGGCCGGGCGCTGGATTCCATTCATTTCAGGCACCATCCCATTCTAGACACCGACCCTCGGGATTCCGTCAAGTCTGTGCCGGTGTTGCGGCGCCGGCGACCTCAGAGAGCCGCGCGAGAACTTGAAGCCGGCGGAGCCTCGAAGCGAAGAACCGCCGCGAGTTCGGCCCCTGCTTCAGCTCATCGACTCGGCCCTTGAGCTCGTCGTCCGACGCCGCCTGCTCTTCGATGAGCTTGTTGACCTCGTCGTCGGATGGCTCGATGTTCTCGCGCTTAGCGAACTCGTCCAGGACGAGGTCGACCTTGAGCCGGGCTTCGGCCTCAGGCCGCTCCTCCGCGATCCACTGCTCCGGAGTCTTGCCAAGGTATTCCAGATAGCGGTCGAACCGAAGACCCTGGCGGTTCAAGCTCCGGTCGAGAGAGTCGAGATGGCTGGCCAGCTCGCGCTCCACCAGCGCGTCGGGTACCTCCACCGTCGAGGCTTCGACGAGTGCTTTGACCAGCGCTTGCTCGCGAGCCATCGCGGCCAGCGACTTTGCGGATTCCTCCAGCTGCTCGCGAACCGACGCACGATAAGCGTCGACGGTTTCGTACTTCCCGCCGCTGAGCTGGCTCGCCAGCGCGTCGTCGAGGTCGGGCAGGACTTTCTCTTTGATTCCCTGGACCGTCGCCTTGATGGTCCCTTCCTTGCCAGCGAGCATCGGCTCGCCATAGTCCTCCGGAAAGGTCACAGTGGCCGATCGGGTTTCGCCGACTTTGGCGCCGATTATCGCGGCCATCAGCTCCGGAATCAGGATTCCTTCTTTCAGCTCGGCCTCCATCGCCTGTCGAGATTCAGAAGGCACGACCTCGCCGCCGGCCTCGACCTCGACGTCGATCACGGCCACATCTCCGGCGCGTGCCTCGCGCTCGACCGGCGTGATCTCCGCCATCGGCTCTCGCACGTCTTCGAGACGTCGTTCAAGCATCTCGTCGGTGACTTCGACGGTCGGCGTCGCCACATCAAGTGCTCTGGCATCGCCGAGCTTGACCTCTGGCATCACACTGACGGTCGCCTTCAGCTTTGCCGGTCGCCCGCGCTCCAGCTCCACGACCTCGACGTCCGGGTTGTCGATGGGGTTGATGGACTTCTCCTCGAGAGCCTGGCGTATGACTTCTGGGACGATCGTCTCGACCACCTCTTCCCGAATCGCGGCCGGGCCGAGCCGAGCCTCGACCAGCGCGCGCGGTGCCCGCCCAGGCCTGAAGCCCTCGAGCTTGGCCCGTGACGCCAGCCGGTTGAGAACGCGCTCGTAGGTGGCGTCGACCGCATCCGCCGGCACCTCGATGGTGATGCCCACCTGGCTCTTGGGCAGCTGCTCGGTCGTGACCGAGATGGGCGGTGGCGTGGGCATGCGGCGGATTCTACGGGGCGCCGATTCCTCGCCCAGCGTTGGCGAGGTGACCTAGTGGCAGGGAGGAAGGACGGTCGGTGTCGGACAGACGGTCGGGATGGGACTGGGACTTGCGAGGACGGGTCCGCCGGGGTCCGGCGGCACGTTGTAGTCGAACGGGGTCGGGGTCGGGCTCGGAGGGTTGTCGCCCGGAAGCCTCGAGATGCTCCGGGTGTCGCTGAGGAACCAGCTGTTGTTGTCGCCCTTGACCACATCGGCGGGAGCTGTGTACCAGCGGTTGCCGGCAAAGCCGCCGAGGGCCGAGTCGATGAAGGAGTGCATGCCGGGCGAGGCGACGAATACACCGTCGGAACCGGGGACCATCACATGCTTGTTGTCGAGGATGTCGCCGACCCAGATCGCCGCCGCAAGATCGGGGGTGAAGGCGACCGTGACTGCGTCCTTGAAGTTGTCGGTCGTGCCCGTCTTGGCGGCGACGGTGCGATTGCTCCAGTGGAGGGCGCTGTTGCAGCCGAAGATCATGCAGCGGTTCTGGTCGTCGGACATGATCTGGGCCATGATGAACGCGACTCCAGGGTCGACCGCCTGACGAGCTCGCTGGTCGGCGTGAGTCTGGTACAGAACCTGGCCGTGTGAGTCGGTCACCTGGAGGATCGACTCGGGCGTGTGATAGACGCCCATGTCAGCGTAGGTAGCCATGCCGCCTACGTGCTCCAGGAGGGTGATCGGGTAGCCGCCCAGGGTGAGCGAGGGGCCGTATTCGTCGGGCGTGCCCATCCGGTAGGTGTTCAGGTCGACCGGTATCCGCGGCAGCACGTTCATGTTCCGCATCCACCCCAGCACGGCCGGCACGCCGATGGAGAGCTCCACCTTGACCGCGGCGATGTTCAACGAGTTGCCCATCGCCTTCTTGAGCGGCAGCACGCCGTGCGACTTGCCGTCGTAGTTGTAGATGTTGGTCGTGCTGTACGCGTCCTTGTAAACCAGCGGGCTCGGACCGTCGTAGACCGGTGTGTCGACCGTCGCCGCGCGTGCGTTGATGACCGCTCCGTACGTGTATGGCTTCATCGACGAGCCCATGTTGCGTGGGATCGTCGTGTAGTTGATCTGGCCGGCGGGCGAGTTGTAGTTCGGCGAGCCGACCATGGTCAGGATCTCGCCGTTGGTCGGATTCTCGGCCACGAGCCCTGAGGACAGCTGGCCGTTGCGATCGCGCCAAAGGTTGTTCGCCAGGTTGGCGTTGACGACCTGCTCGCCTACGAGCTGCATGCCGTAGTCGAGGGTCGACTTGACGTTGAGCTGCTGGAGCCCGGGCTTGAATCCCAGCTGGCGGAGCTCGGAGAGCACGTAGTCGACAAAGTGCGGGGCCAGGAAGCTGTTGATCGGGGCCTGGTATGTGAGCTTCTCTGCCAGCGCCGAGTCCATTTCCTCCTGCGAGATGTAGTTCAGCCGGACCATGGCCTGCAGCACCTCGGTCTGCCGCAGCTTAGCGGCGTCGGGATGCAGCACCGGGTTCCATTCGGTCGGCGCCTGCGGCAGTCCCGCGAGAACCGCCGCCTCGGCAAGATCGAGCTTGGATGCCGGGATGTGAAAGTAGCTCTCCGCCGCCGCCTCGACGCCATATGACTGCGAGCCGTAGAAGCTCTTGTTCAGGTAGAGCTCCATGATCTGGTCCTTCGAATAGGCCTGGCTCAGCTCGTACGCGAGCGCGACCTCCCTGACCTTCCTGATGTAAGTCTGGTCCGGCGTAAGAAACTGCTGTTTGGCGAGCTGCTGCGTGATCGTGCTTCCGCCGGCAACGATGTGGCCCGCGCGAAGGTCGTCGAAGACCGCCCGGATGATGCCCTGGATGTCGAAGCCGGGGTTGCTGTAGAAGCCCTTGTCCTCGATTGCGACCGTGGCGAGGACCATGGGCTTCGCGATGTCCTTCAGCTTCACCGCCAGGCGGTGGTCGCCATGGTTGCCGACGTCCGCCAGCAGGCCGCCGTTGCGGTCCGTGATCAAGGTGTCGCCCGCGAAGGCCGAGCTGTCGAGGCCCTGGATCGAGGGAAGGCTGTCGAAGAACGACTGGGCATAGGCGTCGACGGCGAAACCGACGACCAGCACGACGGCCAGAAAGACTCCGAGGCCGCGCACGAGGGCGACGCGACGAAGCCGCTGCCCGATCGGCGACCAGCCTGCGTGGACCCGCGCCCTAGGGCGATGGCCCCCCTTGGTTTTGATCTTCTGAGGAACGTTTCGAGCCATGGAGGGGGAGCGCGTAGATTCTACGGTTTCCCGCTCCACCCAACGCGTGGGCCGGGTCCGGGGTTACGGAGCCGCTTGGCTCTTCGGGCGGGCGAAAACCTCGTCGGCGCCGACCAGCCGCTCTTGGCGCGTACCGGGGAAATGGACCCTGACGCCGGGGCGTCCCGGGCTGCCCAGATCCCATCCCGCCGAGTACAGGCTCGCCGCCGCTGCCAGGTCGCCGGCGTTGGCGGCCTGCACCCCATCCGTGAACGTAAGGCTCTGCGAGCGCGCCCCGGGATAACCCAGGCGCACCTCGCCCCCGGTCTTCAGGTTGAAGGCGTAGTCGTCGAGGGAACCCGCCTGGCTGCCCGCAACGAGCTCGGCGACGGTCGGAAACTTGCCCTCGCGCATCGCCGCTTTGAGGTCGGCGCGCGACTCGCGATGCGCGCTTCGCTCCCGACGCCGGCGCTCGGTCAGGAGGATGTCGCGCTCGCCACGGAGCGACGCGAGCTGCTGCTCGACGGGCCGCATGCGCTCTCGAATCTCGGCGATTCGGCGCTCGATCTCTGCATCGTCGAGAGCGCTGAGGTCGTCAGCCATCAGGCGCGCCGCCGCCGCACGATGAGGAAAGCCGCGGCGGCGATCACCAAAACGATCGCCGCGATTCTGAAAGTGCCGTTGGCTCGGTCATTTACTCCGGTGGGCTCCGACACTGGCGTTCGAGCGTGTCGAATTGGAGACGGCGACGGGGTCGGCGTCATCGTGAACACAAGGTGTCCTTCGCCATGAGCGCTCGTGGGCGTGGTAACGACCGGGATGACGATGCAGGATGCGGCGCACCGCACCGCCACCATCGTCGCGCCACCTTCGGTTGCCACGAGCATGTCCCCATCCTGCACTTGGGCCGCGGCCAGATTGGTTGAAGACATCCGCAGGATGGCGTCGTTGCCGGGGTGCGGGCTGCCCGGCGACTTGCGATCGGCGAAGTAAACCGCTCCGCCGAGGTTAGACGTGAAACCTGGCGGCACGAAGCCCACGCCCTCCACCCCGATGTCGCCTCCGGCAGGCAGCGGCGGCTGAGCGACGATCGTCACCGTTCCGTCCGGCGCGATGGCGTAAATGTGGCCAGACAGCTCGTCGGGCGCGATGAGGTCGCCGCCGAAAGCGCCAAAGCCACGCGGCGCCACCGCCAGCCCGCCCTCAAGGGTCGGGGCCGAGCTCGTGATCACCTGGACCGCGCCTTTGCAATCGATGGCGGCGATGACGATCTTGCCGGCTGCGGAGCCGCTGACCAGTAGCCGGTGATCAAACGTGCCGGTGGTGTCGAAAGCGATGCCGTTGAGCGATGACACGCCGGTGATGTTCGCGAAAGAGCTGCTGCTCACGCCCGCCGCATCCACTCGCGTGACTCCTAAAGGCGCGTGGAGACGCAGGATGAATGTCTCGTCGCGCCCGAAGTCGCAATTGCTCGCGGCGACATGGTCGCCCGGCGAGACGGCGATATACGCCTCCGCGCCGGGGTCGTCGTGATAGCCACCGCTCCCGCGGGCGAATGGCGCCACCTCACCTTCGGGATGCACGAGGTACAAGGCCGCGGAGCCGGCCACGACCAGGAACCCATTGCGCGCTCCGCCCACGTCGAACACGCCAGGGATGGACATCCATCTCTCCCACGTGAGGACATCGGCACGGACCGACACAGGAGCCAGGGCAAGGCCCGCGACCACGAGCAGGGCCAGTCGCGAGCGCATTCGCGCGGAGCGTACGCTCCGGCCAGGACGTATTTCAACGGGCATGTTGAAAAACTCGTAGAATTGGCGCGTGGACTCCAGGCGCGAGACGATCCTCGCCTTCATCAAAACGCGCGGCCATGCCTCCCTGGGCGAAGTCGCCACACACCTCGAAATCTCCAAGCAAGGCGCCCTGCGCCACATGGAGGCCCTCGAGGCGGACGGCCTGGCCACAGTGGCGCCGGCCGAGGAGCACAGGCGCGGCCGCCCTGAGAACGTGTACAAGCTCACTCCCGCCGCCTACGAGCACTTCCCCCATGCGCATCGCGAGCTCGCCAGCGAGCTGGTCGAGTTCCTCTCCGAAGCACAGCTAAAGCGGTTCTTCGAGCGGCGGGCGGCGCGCCTCGAGGCCGACTACGCCCCCAGACTGGCGGGGCTAGACTTTGAAGGTCGCGTCCGCGAGCTGGCGAAGCTCGCCACTGAGCACGGCCACATGGCCGAGGTGGTCGAACTGCCGACCGGCGGGCTTGCGATCCGCCACTGCAACTGCCCCATCCAGGACGTCGCCGCCCGCACCGGGCTGCCCTGCGTGAACGAACAGCAGATGTACGAGCGGCTGTTGGGGGCCCCCGTCAACAGGTCGACGTGGATGCGCGAGAAGGCGTCCGACTGCACATATGAAGTCAAGGAGAGCGGAGGGAAAGTTGGCTGATTTCGAGATTCGAGACCTTCGGGCCAGCGTCGAGGGCAAAGAGATCCTCAAAGGCGTCACGCTCGCCATCAACAAGGGCGAGGTGCATGCGGTCATGGGCCCCAACGGCTCGGGCAAGTCGACCCTCTCCCACACGCTGATGGGACATCCCGGCTACACGGTCGACGGTGGCGAAGTCACCTTCAAAGGCCAGAACGTTCTCGCCCTGCAACCCGACGAGCGCGCGCGACTGGGCATGTTTCTCGCCTTCCAGTACCCGGTGGTCGTGCCAGGCATCTCGATGACCAACTTCCTGCGGACCGCGCTCAATGCCAAGCGTGGGTATGACGGCAAAGACAAATCGAAGCAGGTGACGCCGAAGGAGTTCCGCTCGTTGCTGAAGGGCGAGCTCGAAGTCCTGCACATGGACGATTCGTTCCTGCCTCGCTACATCAACGATGGCTTCTCAGGCGGCGAGAAGAAGCGCGCCGAGATCCTGCAGATGGCCATCCTCAAGCCTGAGATCGCGATCCTCGACGAGACCGACTCTGGCCTCGACATCGACTCCATCAAGTTCGTGGCCGAGGCTGTGAACCGGATGCGCGGACCCGAGCTCGGCGTCCTGATCATCACCCACTACACGCGCATCCTCGAGTTCATCAAGCCCGACTACGTGCATGTTCTGGTGGACGGCAAGTTCGTTCTCTCGGGTGGCCCAGAGGTCGCGGAGCGACTCGAGACGACCGGTTATTCGGAATGGGGTCACGCCGAAGAGACGACGCCCCAGGAGGTTGCCTGATGGCGACGGTACCTAAAGTCGACGTCGGCACGGATTACAAGGAGAAGTACGGGTTCTTCGTCCCCGAGGAGTACGTCTTCAAGGCCAAGCGCGGCCTGAACCCCGACATCGTCAAAGAGATCTCGTGGATGAAGCAGGAACCGGAGTGGATGACGAAGTTCCGGCTTCGCTCGCTCGAGATCTTCCGCAAGAAGCCGATGCCCAACTGGGGCGCGGATCTCTCGGTGATCGACTTCGAGAACATCTTTTATTACCTCAAGGCGTCGGACAAGCAGTCGAAGAGCTGGGAGGACCTGCCGCCTGACATCAAGGCGACGTACGACAGGCTCGGCGTGCCCGAGGCTGAGCGCAAGTTCCTGGCCGGCGTCTCAGCGCAGTACGAGTCCGAGGTCGTCTACCACTCGCTGCAGGAAGAGCTGACCAAGAAGGGCGTCATCTTCACGGACACCGATTCCGCGCTTCGCGACCACCCGGACCTGTTCAAGGAATACTTCGGCACCGTCATCCCGCCCGCCGACAACAAGTTCTCCGCGCTCAACAGCGCGGTGTGGTCGGGCGGCTCGTTCATCTATGTCCCGAAGGGCGTTCGTGTGGAAATCCCGCTGCAGGCGTACTTCCGAATCAACGCGGAGAACATGGGCCAGTTCGAGCGCACGCTGATCATCTGCGACGAAGGCTCGTTCGTGCACTACATCGAGGGCTGCACAGCGCCGATCTATACGACTGACTCGCTGCACTCGGCGGTGGTCGAGATCATCGTCAAGAAGGGCGCCCGCTGCCGCTACACGACGATCCAGAACTGGTCGACCAACGTGTTCAACCTGGTCACCAAGCGCGCGATGGCTTACGCCGACGCGACGATGGAGTGGGTCGACGGCAACCTCGGATCGCAAATCACGATGAAGTACCCCTCCGTCTACCTGATGGAGCCGGGAGCGAAAGGAGACGTGCTCTCGGTCGCGTTCGCGGGGAAGGGCCAGCACCAGGACGCTGGCGGCAAGATGATCCACGTCGCGCCGAACACGACGTCGACGATCACCTCGAAGTCGATCTCCAAGGCCGGCGGGCGGACTTCGTACCGCGGCCACATCAAGATGTACCCCAACGCGAAGAACAGCAAGTCGTTCGTGAAATGCGACGCGCTCCTGCTCGACGACGAGTCGCGCTCGGATACGTATCCCTACAACGACGTCGACGCTGAGAACGTGACCCTCGGCCACGAGGCGACAGTGAGCAAGGTGTCGGACGAGCAGCTTTTCTATCTGATGAGCCGAGGCATCACCCGCAACGAGGCGGAGACGATGATCGTCAACGGCTTCATCGAGCCGTTCACGAAAGAGCTTCCGCTCGAGTACGCGGTGGAGCTGAACCGCCTTATCCAGCTCGAGATGGAGGGCTCGGTAGGGTAGCTGTGGGATTCACCCTCAATGCCGTGGAGGAGATCGCCTCGCTCCACGGCGAACCCGACTGGCTCCGCAAGCGCCGCCGATCAGCCTTCGAGGCGTTCGAGCGCCTGCCGATTCCAAGCCGTGTCGACGAGGAATGGCGCCGCACGGACGTCAGCAGCCTCGACGTGGCGAAGTTCTCGGAGTTCGAGCACCGCAACGGGGCAGCGCCCGCCGAACCGTTGGAAGGCGTCGCCGGCAGCACGACGATGCGGGGCTCGGAGTTCGAATCGGTTCGCCTCGACCCCAAGCTCGAGCGCGCCGGAGTGATCCTCGAACCCATCAGCGTCGCCGCCAAGAAGCATCCCGAGCTGGTCGAGACGTTGCTCTTCACGCAGGTGCGCCCGGATCGCGACCGCTTCGCGGCGCTGCACGCGGCCTTCTTTGCCGATGGCACCTTCCTTTACGTTCCCGATGGGGTCGTCATCGACAAGCCCATCGTCGGCCAGGTCTTCTCCGCAGAAGGCGGGACCGCCGTGCTGCCGCACACGCTGATCGTCGCCGGGCGCGGATCGCAGTTCAACTACCTCGACGAGTACCTCTCGCCTTCCGACGAGGCCGCCGGGTACAAGAGCGGGTCCGCCGAGCTGTTCCTTGGCGAGGGCGCGCGGGTGAGCTACGTCGCGCTCCAGAAGTGGGGCCGCAACGCGTGGCACCTTGCCGACCAGCGCGCCCGCCTGGACAAGGACGCATCGCTTCGCCTCTTCAACGTGACGCTGGGCGGCCGTTTCTCCAAGACTCGCGTCGAGGCGTCGCTGCAGGGTGAGGGCTCGGACGCAGAGCTGAAGGCGATCTACTTCGCGTCCGGGGATCAGTTTTTCGACTTCCATACGCTGCAGGACCACCAGGTCGGCCACACGCGCTCGGACCTGCTGTTCAAGGGCGCGCTGCAAGACGTGGCCCGCACGGTCTACGCGGGGCTGATCCGGATCGAGAAGGGCGCCGCACGATCTGACGCATACCAGGCCAACCGCAACCTTGTCTTGAGCGACCACGCGAAGGCGACCTCGATTCCGATGCTGGAGATCGACAACAACGACGTGCGCTGCACACATGGCGCCACGGTCGGTCCCGTGGACCCGATTTCGATGTTTTACCTTCGGTCGCGGGGCATCCCCGAGGCCACGGCCAAGCGCATGATCGTGCAGGGCTTCTTCGGCGAGGTCCTCGAGCGCATCCCGTTCGAGCACGCTCGCCGGCTGGTCGAGACAGAGCTCGAGGCCCGCCTTGGCTAGGTTTCGCGTGGCGTCGGTCGGCGACGTGCCGCTGGAATCACTCAAGAAAGTGGAGGCTGGACGTACGCCGGTGTGCCTGGCCCACGCCGAGGATGGCAACTTCTACGCGCTGAACGACACGTGCACCCACGAAGAGTTCTCGCTCAGCGACGGCGAGCTCTGGGACATGGACGTCGAATGCCCGCAGCACGGCTCGCGCTTCAACCTGGTCACGGGAAAGGTGACAGGCCTCCCGGCCGTCATTGCCGCCACCACATACGCGGTGACGCTCGAGGGGGACGAAGTGTTCATCGAGGTTCCGGAATGAGCACCAACGGCGCTCGCCGGCTCGACGTCGCCGCGATCCGCAAGGACTTCCCCATCCTCGAGACCGGCATCGCGTATCTCGATTCCGCCAACACGTCACAGCGGCCGCGGCAGGTGACCGGCGCGATGATGGACTACTTCGAGCACTTCAACTCGAACATCCACCGAGCTGCCTACCACATCGCCGAGGTCGCGACCGAACGTTATGAGGCCTCCCGCGAAAAGGTGCGCGCTTTCATCAACGCCGCATCGACCAAGGAGATCATCTACACCCGCGGCACGACCGAGGCCATCAACCTGGTCGCCTACTCGTGGGGCCGTAGGAACGTCAGGCCGGGCGACCTGATAGTGCTCACCATCCTCGATCACCACTCCAACATCGTCCCGTGGCAGATCCTCGCGGCGGCCAACGGAGCCCACATCGAGTTCGTCGACATCGACGAGCGAGGCGAGCTGCGGCAGGACCAGTTCCACGAGCTGCTCGAGCATTCGCCGAGGCTGGTTGCGTTCGGCCAGGTCAGCAACGCGCTGGGGACGATCAACCCCGCGCGGGAGATGGTGGCCGCGGCCAAAGCCTCCGGCGCGACCGTTCTGGTCGATGGCGCGCAGGGCGCGCCGCACCAGGGCGTCGACGTGCAGGCGCTCGGCTGCGACTTTTATGCCTTCAGCGGTCACAAGATGCTCGGCCCAACCGGCGCGGGCATCCTCTACGGCCGCCGCGAGCTGCTGGAGGCGATGGACCCGTTCCAGTCAGGCGGAGACATGATCAGGACGGTGCGCATCGAAGGCACCACGTACCACGACCTGCCGTGGAAGTTCGAGGCCGGCACCCAGGCGATCGGCGAGGTCATCGGCCTTGGCGCCGCGGTCGACTATCTCAACAACCTCGGCATGGACGCGATTCGCGCTCATGAGCGCGAGATCACGGAGTACGCATACGAGGCTTTGAGCGACATCGAAGGGCTCACGGTCTACGGACCGCCGCCGTCACGCCGCTCCGGGGTCGTCTCCTTCTCGCTGGCCGGCATCCACCCACACGACCTCGCGACGATCGCCGACCGCGACCAGGTCTGCCTGCGCGCGGGGCATCACTGCGCGATGCCGCTCATGACCCGACTGGGCGTCGCCGCCACGGCGCGCGCTTCCTTCTATGTCTATACGCTGAAGGATGAAGTCGACCGGCTGGTGGGTTCCATCAAAGAGGCCCAGAGGATCTTCAAATGAGCACCAGCACCGCCGCGGACGACCAGTTCTACCGGGAATACATACTCGACCACTACAAGAACCCAAGGAATTACGGCCGCCTGGAGCACCCGGACATCACGCACGAAGAAGACAACCCGCTGTGCGGAGATGTGGTCGGTATGGACTTCAAGATCAAGGACGGGGTCATCGAGGACATCCGGTTCCACGGTCGCGGCTGCGCCATCTCGCAGGCATCAGCGTCGCTTCTGACCGAGCGCCTCAAAGGCATCGCGCTCGACCAGGCGAAGAAGATCGACAAGAACGACGTGCTCGGCGAGTTGGGCATCCAGATCTCGCCCGCCCGCATCAAGTGCGCACTGCTGCCGCTGAAAGTGCTGAAGGTGGGTGCGTATGGTTTGGCTTCAGATGAAGAGGACGAGGAGTAGCCCATGAGCAATCAGGTGACGCCCTTTCGCGACCTGAAGATCGACGACATCCGCAAATTGATCGATGAGGGTTATGAGGTCGTCGACGTGCGCGAGGACTGGGAGTGGAACAAGGGCCACCTCCCTGGCGCACGCCACGTCGTGCTGAACACGATCCTTTCCAACCCGACGGCCCAGAAGTTCCGGGATCGCACGATCTTCGTTTGCGCGGTCGGCGAGCGTTCCGCGGTTGCGGCTGAGATGGCGGTGGCGCTGGGCGTCAACGACGTGGTGAGCTTCCGCGGTGGCACGAAGGCATGGAAGGAAGCCGGCCTTCCTTTGGAGACTCCATGAGCGAAAACCCCACCAAATCTGGCGATTTGTCGGGGGCCCCTTTACAGCTTGCACCCGCTCCGACGATGCAGGTGGCGCCCGACGCGACCGTCAAGCCCGAGGAAGTCATTGAGGTCCTGCGCCAGTGCTTCGACCCCGAGATCCCGGTCAATATCGTCGACCTCGGCCTGATCTACGACATCGCGATCAAGCCAGAGCGAGTCGACATCAAGATGACCCTCACCGCGCTGGGCTGCCCGATGGCGGCCGATGTAATCGCGGACGTTCGCGACCACCTGCTGACAATTCCCGGCGTCACGCAAGCCGACGTCGACATCGTCTACGAGCCGATGTGGACCCCAGAGCGCATGTCGGAGGAAGCGCGCTGGGAGCTGGGGATGGTCTAGAGGGTATAAGAGGGAACCTGCCGGTTCCCTCTCATCGCGCGGCGCTAACGCGCGGCGCTGCTCTCTTTCCCGCTGTTCGGATCATCGGAATGGTTTCTCCTAGCCACGGCTGGCAGACCAGATACACAAAGTCGCGACCGGGTTAAACCCGGCCGCCCTCGCCACGCCCGAACTCAGGCAGCGTGCGGCCAGACGTCCCAGACGGTGTCGATTACCGATTCGGTTTCAGTGTTGTCTTGCAGGTCGTAGATGTACGTCTTTCCGCTGGGAATCGTCGCGGTCTCCGGCGGGCACTGGTCCTTCGCGTCGCACGGCCGTTCGTCTTGGTACCAGATCAGGTGAGCATTGAGGTATGCCGGCTCGCTACGTGACTTGATGAGCTCCCGAGGTGCGTTAGACCTCGTATCGAGCAGGTAGACGTGTGCCGTCCCGGACACGTCACGAGTCTCATAAACAATCTGGTTGCCTCCCGGTGATGCTTTTGGTCGGATCCATCTCACACCTGGCAGGACAAGCGACTGGGTTCCACCACGCCACATCTCGATTCCCTGGCCGTCACGCCAGTAGAAGCTGTCGCCCGACCACGCCGACATGGCCGGCCCCGCTTTGAAGTCGGTTGGGCTGGAGTCAATGCTTTGGAGCAACTGGCCATCCGAATTCCAAATGCGGAGGTTGGGTGCTCCACCAAAGTTCTTTATGAACGAGAGGTAGCCTCCGTCTGGCGAGTACATCAGGCGAAAGTCGAAGTCATCAATGCATGCTCGAGACTCGCAGCCCGTGATGCCCATTGGCGGCATCGAGCTCGCCATACGATTCCGGCCGCCGCCCACAAGGTGAAGCTCAGCGGCCGATGTGTCTCGATTAATCGTGATGTACGCAGCGTTGGTCCCAGTCGAATTCCATGCGAAAGCGTTGGTGGCAACGCAGTGGGCCACGACAACTTTGGGAGACCCCGCCAACGCAAACCTGATGAGGTCGGTCCCTTTGGTATACGAAATCTCACTTG
>WNFT01000203.1_pt1 | contig 51790 bp, 37 predicted proteins | sample 5400191 | NCBI WGS metagenome assembly WNFT01 (sample SAMN13153359, study PRJNA577476) | soil metagenome | isolation source: 80 cm saprolite under Madrone tree | place: USA:California | collected 2016-06-14 | reverse complement strand
CGATCTGGTCCGCCATTCCCAGCGCCTCCGCCCCCAACGAATTGGCTGAGACCATCGCCGCCATCGGGTCCACCCCGCCGTCACGCACGCGGTCGATGAACTCCTCCGCGTTGCGCCCGTGTGCGCCCGCCACCGCGTCCGTCCCAAAAACGATTTTCAGCCCCGGAGTTTTCACCGCGTGCTGCACCAGCTCATGGTTCATCGGCAGGATCTTTTCCATCGCCGCAAAACCTTCCGCCGTGTAGCCCGGCGTGCCCAGATACTGTTCCTTGTGCAGCAAATAGTTCTCGATGATCAGCCCCGCCTGCGGGTCCAGATACGTCCCTTTTTCGGCCATCAATTTCAGGTCATCATCCGTCGCCAGCGTGCCGTGCTCGATTTCCGTGCATCCTGCGAGAGTCGCGGCGCTCACTGCGTCCTTATAAGCGTGCACCAGCGTGCGCAACCCCTGCTTCTTCGCCTCATCGCACGCCGCGTTCAACTGTTCCTGCGAAAGCGTCATCCCTCCGCCTTGTCGGATGCTCTCGGACGCAAAAATCTTGATCATGTCCGCGCCAGCCTGCTTTTGTTTCCGTACGAACGCGCGTATCTCGTCCGGCGTTCCCGTTTTTTCTCCTCGCCCGAACAGCGGCTCCACCGCCGTAAGGATCTTCGGCCCCGCGAGTTTACCTTTCGCGATCGTGTCGCGCAGCGGAATATCATTGGCCGCGCCCGGGCTTTGCACCGTCGTGAACCCCGCCATCAGCGTCACCCATGCATTCGACGCCGATTGATACGCATCCTCCTGCGAAGTCCCTCCCATGCCTGCGTTCTTTCCGTCTTTGCCAAAGTTCCAGGTAATGTGAGCGTGCGCGTCAATCCATCCCGGCAACACCGTCAGCCCGCGCAGGTCGTAGTCCACCGGTCCGCTTTTTGCATCAGCTTTTGTTTCGACCGCGGCAATCTTCGCGCCCTCCACTACAATGCGCACGTCCCGCAGCACCTTGCCCTTGCCATCCAGCACCGTGCCCGCCGCAATCACAATCCGCTTGCCTTTTGTCGGCTCTTGCATCGGCGCCTGTGCACAAACGCGCTGCGCGATCCCGCACACGCCCAGCACGCCGAGAATCCCCACAATGATTTTCACGCCCCGCATGTTTGCTCCTCCCTGGCGGCGAGTTGACCTTACCATCCATTCAAGGCCCCCAATCCTGCTGCGCCAATCGCCGATATCGTGGCTTAATATTCTAAGGTAGAATGCGGGCACTTTCAGGCCACGCAGAAAATCGCAAATGCACCAAGAGATCGGGAGGAATGATGGCGACAGCCGTATTCGAGGCTCGCGAATCGCGCCTGGACCGGTACTTTTTTCCGGGACTGGCGCTGCTGATGTTGGCGACGGTGTTTCTGGGATTTGCGCAGTCGTATTTCCTGGCGGGAGTATTTACGGCGCCGCTGCCCAACTGGCTGATTCACCTGCACGGGGCCGCGTTTACCTCGTGGATTTTGCTGTTGATCACGCAGACGTCGCTCGTGGCGGCGAATCGCGTGGACGTGCACCGCAAGCTGGGGCTGGCCGGGTTCGGCCTCGCGAGCCTGATGGTCGTTCTCGGTATTTCAGCGTCCACGGATTCTTTACGAAGGTCCTTCGGCGCCGGGGTCACCGCGGCGGGCGCGATGGACCCGAGAACGTTTTACATCATTCCACTCACGGACATGCTGATCTTTGGGACGCTGGTGTTTCTGGCGTTCCGCGCGAGATCCAATCCTCCGGCGCACAAGCGGCTGATTCTGGTGGCCACAACAGCCCTCACGCTCGCAGCCGTGGCCCGCTGGCCGATTCCGTTTATCCAGCACCATCCCTTGTGGGTAGCCGAGTTGTGTACGTATGGATTCCTCGCGCTGTTGTTGGCGTACGACGTGTACAGCACGGGGAAAGTGCATCGCGTGACGATTTGGGCCAGCGCTTTCCTGATCGCCGTCCAGCGCGTGAGGGTGCCTCTGGGAGAAACGGCTGCGTGGCACGCTTTTGCCACTTGGGCCCAGAACCTGGCAAGAACGATTCATGGCTGAATCCCGCGTGGCCCAGCCACTCCTGGCCGTGTGCTTTTGACGATTTTCTCTTTAGGAGGACACGACTTCAGTCGTGCCGAAGAGATCGAAGAATTATCGGGGCCCGCCCGCAACTTACCCGTTTCTTCTTTCACATCCTCCTTTAGATGTAACGCATGGAGTTGCCCGCTCACTACCCATGGATGCGGTCACTGCTGTCAGAAGAAGGCGGAGGGTGAAGGAGGTCACCGGCCTTCTCCGTTCCGGTTGCCCTTACCGGGAGTCCCGGCCCGGCATCTTTCTTCTTCGTGGCACAGCCGTTCTTGGCTGTGCGCTTGATTGTATTGTTCCTGCCTTTTCTCTTGTGTAGGCGCGTGGGCTTTAAGCCCCGCCCGTTACGGCTTTCTCTGAGTAGTGGCGGGTCTTCAGACCCGCGCTGTTCACGTCGGGAACACTCACGGCGTAACCTTCAGCTCGGAAAAATGAGCAATCGTTCCCAGCCCCACCCAAAGCGCGATCGAACCGTTCGTGGAGGTTTGCTTAAGGTCGTTCACGACAAGCACAGGCTGCTCCGCTCCGTTAACATAAAGGCGTGCGCGCGATCCAGCCACTTGGATTTTCACTTGCGTCCACTGCCCTGGGACCAAGTCAACATAGGACTCATACTTTCCTGGGCTCTCAGACCTCAGTTTTTGCCACGGGAATCCGGGTATGGAGATGTACTGCACCGAATGATTTCGTTGCAGTTGGTCCTCAGACCGCCCGTTCTTCGGGCGCAGATAGAGGCACTCGAAATGGGATCTGTCCGCGGATACCCGAAAGGCGATCCCCACAAACCCTCGAAATTCCGGCCGTGCGTCCGGCGCAGTATCGCCGGTCAGGTTCACTTCAATCGTGCCATCCTGAAAGGAGCTTCCTGGTACGATGGCAAGACGGCCCGCATCATCAAGACCTTCGGCGCCGGCATCTGTAATGCGCACGGCGCTGCGGCCTAGATGGGTGACCGGCTCCGCCTTCACGTTGTGTAGTTCGAGCTTTTCAAGAGGGAGTCCAGCCGCTTTCTGCCGCGCCGGACCCGCCGATTGTGTCTGTAAACCAACCAAGAGAACGCTCAGCGCAAACACATTCATCAATTCAGATCTCATTGGTTCCTCCTGTCGTCGCCCCTTGTTCGTCCGCGGGTGGGACAGCCATTCTTGGCTGTCTTCCCGGCGCCTAGCCGGATCTGTACCTTCGATCTCTAAACGCTTCCACCTCGATACATGTTTCAACTAAATCTTAGGTGTCCTGCCCTCGGTCGGCGTTTACCCCGACGCGGTCGGGGCATCCCGACTGTGGCTCAGTCTTCAGGCTGTGCGGTTTTTGACTTTAGTGTTCCCGCCTTCGTTTGATCGGCACGCCATGCCGAGCGATCATAATCAACATTCCCGCTCAAGCCCTTTCAAGTTTTCCACAACTGCTCGATTTGGATTGAACCGGCTCTTGTGCTAGAAGTTTAAGCCAAGAATAACGTGTCGTTGGTGTGAGCGTTCGGTCCTTGCGCAATGTTGCTTGTATTTTGAGTTTGACGGCGTCTCCATCCGCCCGGGAGCGCCTCCGCTGCGGACCTGAACGCGAAAAATCTCGAGCGCCTTCTGAAGGAGAAACTGCTGTGAACATTTCTGAAACGCGTACAGCTTTCTTGCGCTGTTGCCTCGTATTCCTTTTTGCCTTTTTCTTGGTCGCGCCTTCCCTGTGGCCCCAAGGGAATCAGGGCACCATCGAAGGCATGGTCATCGATCAATCCGGCGCGGCTCTTCCCGGCGCCAAGTTGACGGCTACTAACGACGCGACAGGCATCCGCTTTCAAGCCAGTAGCGATTCCAACGGCCTCTTTACTTTCCTCGTCGTGCCGGTAGGCACCTACACCATCGAAGTGGAGCACCCGGGTTTGGCCAAGCTCATTCAAAAGAACGTTGCGCTGAGTGTCGGCGCGCGATTGAACCTGAACCTCTCCCTCTCAGTGGCTGGGCAGACCCAGTCCGTCACTGTCACGGATGAACCTCCCATCGTCGAAACCACCCGTAGTCAGGTGAGCTCCGCCGTGAATGACGTAGCCATTGAAAACCTCCCCACCAACGGCCGCAACTTCATCAATTTCGTGCTCCTCACTCCAGGCGTCACGCTCGACGTGCGCGGAGGCGACATCAGCTTCGCCGGACAGCGCGGCACTCTCAATTCTCTAATCGTTGACGGCTCGGACAACAACAACACTTTCTTCGGCCAATCTGTCGGCCGCACTGGCTCGGGCCGCGCTCCTTACCAATTCAGCGAAGACGCAGTGCAGGAATTCCAGGTCAACTCCAACGCCTATTCCGCCGAACTTGGCCACGCGGGCGGAGCTGTGATCAACGTGGTCACCAAGTCCGGCACCAACGATTTCCACGGCGCGGCCTTTGAATTCTTTCGCGATCGGAGTCTGAACGCCAACGATCCCATCAATATAATAAATGGCCGCCCGAAGTCGCCCTATCACTTCAACCAGTTCGGTGGAGACGTTGGCGGTCCCGTCCTCCGTGAAAAACTCTTTTTCTTTTTCGATTACGACGGTCAGCGCAACACGCTCCCCAATCTCGTCTTTCTCGGCGTGCCCTCTCCGGCCACTCCGACAGCCAATCAACAGACCGCCCTCGCTTATCTCCAGGCACGTGCCGGCTCCTGGACTCGTACTCAAAACCAGAACGTTTACCTCGGCAAGGCGGACTGGCGCCTCGGCAACAACGAACTCCTGAGCGTTCGCTACAATTCCCAGCGTTTCGTCGGCAACGGCTTTGAAAATGGCGGGTCGCAAAACTCTGTCGAGCACACTGGTGCGTCTGAGGTCACCTCGGACACCTTATCCGGTTCGCTCACATCTACGATCTCATCCGGCATGGTTAACGTCGCCAGAGCCGCATATGCGCGCGACAGCGAGCCTGGCTTGGCCAACAGCATCAATCCGGAAGCCACCGTTCGCCAGGGCGGCGTCACGGATCTCATCGTCGGAAGAAACTTTTTTAGCCCTCGCTTCACCAACATTCATCGCGGCGAAGCTGGTGATACCCTCTCGCTCACCCACGGGCGCCACACCATCAAGACTGGCTTGAACATTCTCGTGGACAAGATCTCCAACTTCTTCCCGGGCAATTTCTCGGGCGCTTACCTATTCAATAGCCTCGAAGGTTTCGGCTGCAATTTGAACGGCGGCGGCGCGGCTTGCTTCACCGGCCCGGACGCTTCGGATAGTTTTGCCCAGGCCTTTGCCGGCGCGGGCACCACCGGACCTACCACGAATCCTAATCTTCAGGAATATTCAGCCTTTGCTCAGGATGAATGGCGCGTACGAAATGACCTGACTCTGAATTTCGGGCTCCGTTACGATCTTGACTCGATTGCCCAGCCGCCGGTGCTCAATCCCAGTGCCAGCCTCGCCGCTGCGGGGATTTTCACCAATAGCATTCACAACGATCATGCTGACTTCGGCCCCAGGCTCGGTGTTGCCTGGACGCCTCTCGGCAAGAAGTTGGTCGTTCGCATGGGCTACGGTATTTTCTACGGCCGCACTCCCGCCATCACCGTCGGCACCGCCTTCTCGAACAATGCTCTAAACGTCCAGACCCTCAACTTCACCGGCGCCAACATCCCGCAATATCCCGCCACGAAGTGCGGCGCTCCCGTCGCAGCTCCGAGCTGTGCCGCGCCGGTCGGTGGCACCGCGGGTGCTCCCACCATTTATGCCTTCCAGCCCAATTATCGCGAGCCCAACGTGCAACAAGCCAACCTGGGCCTCGAATACCAGATTCAACCCAGCATGTCCGTCCAGGTTAACTATCTTTGGGTCAAGGGCACGCATCTCACGCGCACCCGCGACGTTAATCTCCAGGGTCCAGAAACTCCCGTAACCGTCGGATTCGTGGGATCCACTCAAACGGCTACGGTGAACCGCATCACTCAGCCGCGCCCCATCGCCGGTTTTGCGCGCATTGAGGAATTCCAAAGCAGCGCCAATTCCATCTACAATGGCCTGACGGTCCAACTGAACAAGCGCCTCTCTCGGAATTACCAGTTCCTTGCCTCCTACACCTTCGGCAAAGTCATCGACGACAACCCGGATGCCACTTCCGTCGTTCCGTTCTCTGGCGACGACGCCAAGATGGTCCAGGACCCTCTCAACCTCCGCGGAGATCGCGGCCCGGGCGTCAACGACCAGAGGCATCGTCTTGTGTTAAGCGCGATTTGGGACCTCGACAGCTATGCGCATTCTATGTCCCGTTCGTGGCGTTACTTGGCTGGCGGATGGCAACTCAGCCGTTTCGCTCGATCCTCGAATCACCAAAAACATCCCGATCCGTGAGCGCGTCAAAGCCCAGCTCCTATTGGAAGCCTACAATTCCCTCAACCGCACTAACTATACTTCGGTCAGCACAACGCAATTCTCCACCGCAGCAGGCTGTGCTGGCGCCCCAACCATCTGCCTGGGGCCTCCGAGGACGCCGTTCCAGACGCCTTTGAGCACGCAGCTCAACTTCAGCCCTGGGTCGAGAATCGTCCAGCTTTCCGGCAAGATCACCTTTTGAGCCACTGATCTCTACATCGTCCAGAATGCTTGCACGATGGACGAGGGAGAGTAGAGCGGGGAGCCCTGCGGTTCTCGAAGTTCGGCGGCTGCCAGGCGTCGGTTTCACACCTGGGCTTTTGGCTTTGCTTTTTCTTGTTCGTCTTGAGCCCGCACCGTTCAACCCGCCCCACAGCCGTCAACCCTCAATTTCGATTTCGACCATTCCATGCTCTTTACTTAACCAATCGATACCGCCGTGCTATTCGCTCCCGTGTACGCCAAACCCCATCCTCGGCGGACTCTTGTTTCCTCTTCCCGCCTAACCCCTGTTTTTCCCTTGCCCGCGCCGGACTCACCAGCCACCAAGTCCCTCGCTTACCTCGATATCTTTTTACTTCCTTGCTCCGTCTTCTCTAAGTCCTTTCCCTGCCACACCTCCGAGACCCCCCGGGATAGTCTCGCAACATTCCGACGTTCAACGTTCCAGCCGTTTCTCGATCTATCCCTTTTCTTTTCAAGGCCTTGCGAACTCTTTTGCATTCTCGAAAGGCTCAACCCTTTTGTTTTCAAGCAATTCCGAACTCTTTACCGCAAAACACCGGGGGGCGGGGTGCCCACAGCGCTCCAAAGTGCAAACTTCAGACGTTCCAGCGCTCCCCATCCGTCCCATTGCAGCCGAACGCCTTTGGTGCAACAATTCGCAAAGGCACGGGAATTCTTCACGATCCGAGGAAACAACTGCGCTCCCCTCGGTGTCTAAGACTAGTGAGCGGACATCGGGGATAGCTCGACGGCGTTCCCGATTTACCCCGATTCAGTCGGGGTTGTAAGTCGACGGTTTGGGGTTTCAGGGTTTGTACTTACAAACCCTGAGCAAACTGGTCGCACTCGCAAGAAGGCCTGGGTCCAGCGTTCTAACGCCAACGGCGTTTTAAGGTTGGACCATTCAGCAGGGTGGCTCGCTTTCCAGCTGCGAGCCGGAAAGGCCGGCAGTGTCCGATTGGGCTAGTGCCCTTAGTTGGGGCCGCGATGAAGCCGATCTCGTCCATGAGCTGCAAGCCGGCTCGGAGACGGCCTTCGACTGGCTTGTCACGCACTACCATGGACCGGTCTATAACCTCATTCTCGGCATGCTCGGCGATACTTCCGATGCCGCCGACGGCACCCAGGAAGTTTTCTTGAAAGCCTTCCGCGGCATTCGCAATTTCCGCCAGGGCAGCTCTTTGAAAACGTGGCTCTACCGCATCGCCATTCGCGAAGCGTTGAACCACAAGCGCTGGTTCAAGCGCCACTTGCAGAAGAATATTTCCATCGACGCCGAACCGGAGGAAGGGCACGCGCGCATCGAAATCGAGGATCTCTGCGCCACGCCTTTCGACCAGCTCGCATCCCTGGAAATTCAAATGGTTGTCCACAGCGCTTTGCAACAGATTCCGGAGGTTTTTCGCAGCGCGGTGATTTTGCGCGACCTCGAAGGTCTGAGTTACGAGGAAGTCGCCGAAGTTCTGGAATGCAGTGTCGGTACGGTAAAGTCACGCATCCTTCGCGGACGCCGCGCGCTGAAAGAGATTCTTGAGCCGCTTTTGGGGGCGCAGCAGATGCAAGCAAGCCGCGCGCAAACGTCTTCGCATGGCACGTCTTCGCACGGGAATGTTTCCGAAGCGCAGCCGTCGCCGTTTGGCGATGCGTTTTCTGCCGCGCGTCGAGTCACAGGTTCTTCCGAGGCGTTGGCCGCGGTGCAGTCACTAGAAGAAAAATCCCCGCGGGTAAGTTCCCCGGGCGAGGGGCTCCCATGAAGTGCAATACGGTACGAACGAAGCTGGCTGGTTATCTCGATGATGCAAATACCGGCGGATCGCGCGTTGCAGAGCGCGTCCGGGTTCGGCAGCACCTCGAAGGTTGCAACGTTTGCCGCGAAGAATTAGAACGCTTCCGCAAACTGTCCGTCATGCTTTCGCGTGTGCCCGCGAACGTTCCGCCTGCCGATCTCGCCATCCGCATTAAGGTGGCTGCCGCACAAGCGCAGCATTCGCGCGATTGGGCGAGCCGTATGCGCCGCATCAAGGATCGCGCCGAAATTCTGCTCGACAATGTTTTCCGCCCGCTGACTTTGCCGGCAACCGGCGGATTCTTCTCCGCTATCCTCGTTTTCGTGTTGGTGCTCCAGATAATTTTGCCGGGCACTACCGTGCGCGCCGTGCAGAACGACGTGGAGCTCAATCTGATGCGCCCCGCCGGGCTGGTTTCTCTTTCGGAATATCCGCAATCCTGGGCGCCGGAGCAACAGGAGCGCGAACTTTCTTTGCCGCACGGCCTGCTGATTGATGTCACCGTGGACGCACACGGCCGCATGACTGATTACCAGATTCTCTCCGGGCCAACGAGCGTGGAACTCCGCCACCAGCTTGACCAGATTCTGCTTTTCTCGCGCTTCAGCCCCATGATGAGTTTCGGCCGTCCGACTGCCGGTGGCCACGTGGTCCTCAGCTTCAGCGCCGTCCGCGTTCGCGGATAATTTTTCGCCGGCATGAGAAATTTCAGATTTCCCTTTGCAATGAGGAATCCCAAATTTCTCCTTGCCGCGATATTTTTATTTTTTATTCCTGCTAGCGGGAACGCGCAACTCCAGCGCAACGATTCGGAGCGCCAGCTTTTCGAAGCTCTCAATCGCGAACGCGCCGCGCAAGACCTCTCTGCGCTCCAATGGGACGATGCTCTCTTCAAAGCCGCGCGCCAGCATGCTCTCCGCATGGCGAATCTGAATATGCTCGAGCACCAACTTCCCAGCGAATCCGATCTTGAGGGACGCCTCACGGAAGCCGGCGCGCGCTTCAGCGTCATCGCGGAAAACATCGCTGTTGGAGCAACTCCGCAAATCATTCACGGTGGCTGGATGGATTCTCCCGGCCACCGCAAAAATATTCTGGATCGGCGTCTCACCTCCGTGGGAATCGCTGCCGTGCACGGGCCGGGCGGGCTTTTCGCGGTGCAGGATTTTTCGCGCTCCGTTCCGGAACTGAGCGTAGAGCAGCAGGAACAAAAGGTCGTGTCTCTGCTCGGTTCGATGGGATTCCATTCTCTAAGCGCAACGGAAGGCGCGCGGAAAACGTGCCAGAGCGATGCAGGATTTGCGGGGACGGCGGCAAAATCGATGATCCGTTTTGAAGTGTCCGACTTGAACAAATTGCCGGAAGATATCGAAAAAAAGATTCGGAGCGGACCTTACAGCAAGGCAGCGGTGGGAGCGTGCCGCGCGAATCGGGCTCCAGGATTTTCGCGCTATCGCATCGCGGTGCTGTTTTTCTGAGCTTCGAGGCACGCCCCGGTAGTTTTTTGTGCGACATTCGTCGGTCCAAATTATTTGTTGTATCCGCAGGAGAGAAGAATTACACTGGATTGGTCATGAACGCTGCTCTCGCCAACTCCTATCGCTGGTATCGATTTACTTGGAATCCATCCAGGCGGCGGGGGGCGTTTCTGTAAGCGAATAAACAGAAAAAAGTTTCGACCCACTCGCCAGCCGGGTGGGTTTTTTGTTTTAGGGGCAAGAATAAATCGAGAGGGACGAGAAAATGATCATCTCCATGAAATTGCACGCAACACGGCAAGAAATTGACGAGGTTCGAAAACAGGTAGAGCACTTCGGCTACAAGGTGCATTCCATCGAAGGGGAGGAGCGCGTGGTGATCGGCGTCGTGGGGGTGGGAGATGTAACTGCGTGCATGGAATCGATCGAAGCCATGCCGCAAGTGGACAACGTGGTGCGGATTTCCGCGCCGTACAAATTCGTGAGCAAGGAATTCCGCAAAGGAAAAACACAAATCAAAGTACACGGAACGGAAATCGGCGGCGGGGAATTCGTGGTGATGGCGGGACCGTGCTCCGTGGAATCGGAAAAGCAGATCATGCAGGCGGCGGAAGGCGTAGCGAAGGCAGGGGCGAAAATGCTGCGCGGCGGCGCGTTCAAGCCGCGGACTTCGCCGTACGATTTTCAAGGGATGGAAGAAGAAGGCTTGAAGCTGCTGAAAAAAGCGAAAGAGGCCACGGGCCTCGGGATTATCACGGAAGTGATGAGCGACCGCGACGTGGATTTAGTCGCGAAATATGCGGACGTGATGCAAGTTGGCGCTCGAAACATGCAGAACTTCATGCTGCTGAAGGCCCTGGGAAAATGCGGACGCCCGGTGCTGCTGAAACGCGGATTGAGCAGCACGGTGAAAGAGCTGCTGATGTCCGCGGAATATATCACCGCGCACGGAAATGCCGATGTGATTTTGTGCGAGCGGGGAATCCGCACATTTGAAACAGTGACGCGGAATACCTGTGACATTGCTGCGATTCCCGCGCTCCAGGAGTTGACGCATCTGCCGGTGATTCTCGATCCGAGCCACGCGACGGGAAGACGGAGCCTGGTGCCGGCGCTTTCGCGGGCGGGCGTGGCGATCGGCGCTGATGGATTAATCGTGGAAGTGCATCCCGCTCCGGAGAAGGCCATCAGCGACGGCGCGCAATCGCTGGACCTTGCGCAATTCCAAAAAATGATGAAGGACCTGGAACCATATATCCAGTTGTGGAACCTATCGAGAAAGAGGGAAGTGGCCGCAGCGGCGAGTTGAGAAGCAAGGAATCCGGAAAGAAGAAAAAGATAACGCCGAGGCCCAGAGAGCGCCCCGACCCGGTCAGGGCAGGCGCCGAACGCACAGAAGCGTGCAACGACCAGCGGCCGGTCATTTTTTTCTCTTGACTTCCAATCACCGGTCCATACTATTTCTGTCTAGGCCTAGACTAACAGTGGCTGAGTCGACGTCCCGGGAGAACTTCCCACCCATGAGAAACCGCGAGCAACGAGACCTTTTTCCAGGTGCGTTGGAGATGATGATTCTCCGAACGCTGAAGCGGCAGCCTCTTCACGGCTATGCCCTCGCACAGCATATCAAGCGAACATCGAACGATTTGCTTCAGATTGAAGAAGGATCGCTGTATCCGGCGCTGCAGCGGCTCCTCAAGGAAGAGTTGGTGAAAGCCGAGTGGAGCATTTCGTCGACGAACCGGCGCGTGCGTACTTACAAGCTGACGGCAAAGGGAGCGAAGCATCTGGAGCATGAAGTATCGCGATTTGAAAAGATGCTTGAAGGAATTACGCGAGTGTTAGCGCCGGGTGAATCGTGATGTGGGTAAGGCGACTATTTTCGCGCCGTCGACTCTACGGTGATCTGTCGGAAGAAATTCGGGAGCACCTTGAAGAAAAGATTGAGGAATTGGTGGCTGGCGGGATGTCCAGGAAAGAGGCTACGTATGCCGCTCGCCGTGAATTTGGGAATGTAAGGCTGACCGAAGAGGATAGTCGAACCGTTTGGCGCTGGCCTTCCGTTGAAGAATTTCTTGCGGACATCCGCTATGGCCTGCGCGCGCTCCGCCGCAACCCGACGTTTACCGCAGTAGCGTTGCTGACAATCGCGATAGGAATCGGCGCGAACACGGCGGTGTTCAGCGTGGTGAATAGCGTGCTGCTGAAACCGCTGAACTATCCAAATGCTGAGCAGTTAGTATCGCTGCACCAAATCGCCCCTGGCGCGCCAGGACTGGCGGATTTCGAGAGCGGCCTGCACCTTTCACCCTCGATGTATTTCACGTACGCCGAGCACAATCGCGCATTCCAGTCCTTGGGAGTGTGGGCTACCGGAACCGCGAGCGTTACAGGCGTGGCTGAGCCGGAGCAGGTGCATACCGTTGAAGTCAGCGATGGCGTACTTCAGGCGTTGGACGTTCCGCCGGCAGTTGGGCGATGGCTCTCCGAGACAGATCAGGTTCCGCGCGGCCCGCAGCGCGTAATGATCAGCTATGGCTACTGGCAGCGGCGGTTCGGCGGAGACCAGTCGATCGTCGGGCGCAACATTATAGTGGATGCGCGGCCTCGAGAAATAGTCGGCGTTACCCATAAAGGCTTCCGGTTGGTCGATACCGATTTCGACGTCATGGTACCGCTCGTGTTTGACCGCCGCAATTTGATCCTTGCGGGATTCGGGTTCGAGGGCGTCGCGCGGCTGAAACCGAGTTTCACCATCGCGGAAGCTAATGCCGATCTTACGCGCATGTTGCCAATGTGGATGGACTCCTGGACAAATGGTCCTGGCACGAATCCGCATTTCTACGAGACGTGGAAGATTACACCGATGATTCGTCCCTTAAAGCGAGAAGTCATTGGCAATGTCAGCGACGTTCTCTGGGTGGTGATGGGAACGATCGGGCTGGTGATGCTCGTCGCGTGCGCTAACGTGACGAACCTGTTGCTGGTGAGGATCGAGGCGCGACAGCAGGAACTAGCCGTGCGCGCCGCGCTCGGCGCGGGATGGGGACGAATGGTCCGAGGACTCCTGGTTGAAAGCGTGATGCTGGGGCTGATGGGCGGAGCTCTCGGCGCTGTCTTCGCTTATGCCGGGGTGCGTCTGCTATTGGCCATTGGCCCGACGAATCTGCCGCGCCTAAGTGAGATTTCTCTGGATGCGCGGACACTCGCGTTCACTGTGCTGCTTGCCGTGCTTTCCGGTTTATTCCTCGGGCTAATTCCTGCGCTGAAATATGCCGGGCCGCGGGCATCGTTAGCCCTCCGCAGCGGAGGCCGGGCAGCGAACGCGAGCCGGGAGGGCCACCGCCCCCGCAACATTCTCGTAGTGGGTCAGGTGGCGATGGCACTCGTCCTGCTCGCGAGCGCGGGCTTGATGATCCGAACGTTCCGAGCATTGCGAACGGTCGACCCGGGATTCACGGACCCCCAGCATCTCCAGGTGATGCGCATCTCCATTCCGGGCGCGCTGGTAGCACAGCCGGAGCGAGTGCTGCGCATTCAGAACCAAATTCTGGAGAAGCTGGCAGCGACCCCCGGTGTGCAGTCTGCGGGGCTGGTGAGCCAAATGCCGATGGAAGGCTTCGATTCGGACTGGGACTGCATCTTTGCCCAAGACAAGACATACCCCGACAACGTGATGGCGCCCCTGTATCTGTACAAATATATTTCTCCAGACTTTCTGCAAACGGCGGGAACGCGATTGATTGCGGGTAGGGAATTTACGTGGAGTGACATATACGGATTGCGACCGGTAGTGATGATTTCGGAGAATTTGGCGCGAGAGACCTGGGGCACTCCGGCGGCGGCGATTGGCAAACAATTGCGGGAGTTTTCCTCGATGCCATGGCATGAGGTGATCGGCGTGATACAGGATGTTCGAGAAAGAGGCGTGCAGGACAAGGCGCCTGAAATCGTTTATTGGCCGCCGATGATGGAGTACCTGTTCGGGCGCAAGACCGCGGACACGGTACGGACGGTGACGTTCGTGATACGAAGCGCGCGCGCGGGGACGCAAAGTTTTCTGGACGAAGTTCGAGCGGCGGTGTGGTCGGTGAACTCGAACTTGCCGCTGGCATCCGTGCGGACGATGGAGGAAGTGTATGACAAATCGGTGGCGCGAACTTCCTTCACGCTCGTGATGCTCGGGATTGCCGGTGCAATGGCGCTGGTGCTCGGGATCGTCGGCATCTATGGCGTGATTTCTTACACGGTGTCGCAACGCATGCGCGAAATTGGAATTCGCCTGGCGCTCGGGGCCCAGGGTGGAGACGTGCTGCAAATGGTCTTGAAGCAGGGCGCGAAGATGGCCCTGGTGGGCGTGGCGATTGGAATCGGCGCTGCTTTCGCATTGACCCGGTTGATGACGAACCTGCTGTTTGGCGTGACGGCGCACGATCCTGTGACGTTTGCCGCCGTTGCTGTCGTCCTGTTCATGGTTGTGCTCTGGGCAAGCTACATCCCTGCGCGACGGGCGATGCGGGTCGATCCGATGGTGGCGCTGAGGTATGAGTAAGATGCCGTACCTTCCGGGGACGGATGCTCGAAGGGATTACGCGGGTGTTGGCGCCGGGTGAATCATGAGTTGGATGAAGCGGTTCTTCTTACGGCGTCGTCTCTATGGTGATCTCTCCGAAGAGATTCGGGAGCACCTCGAAGAGAAGATTGAAGAGTTGGTTGCGGGCGGCATGTCCAGGAAAGAGGCGGCGTATGCTGCCCGCCGCGAGTTTGGGAATGTAACTTTGGTTGAGGAAGACAGCCGCACGGTCTGGCGGTGGCCATCGTTTGAAAATCTTCTTATGGATGTCCGCTACGCCTTGCGGATACTGCGCAAGTCTCCTGGGTTTGCCGCCGTCGCCGTTCTGACTTTGGCACTCGGCATTGGGGCGAACACGGCCATCTTCACTGTAATTAATGCCGTCATGCTGCGTGCGCTTCCCGTGCAGCACCCTGAACAGCTGGTTGCCGTGGGCGACCCCGCGAAGGTCTATTCGTGGGGCACTGGAACACCGCGGACTGACGCATTTTCTTACCCACTTTATCGGGAAGTGCGTGATCACAGCGACGTATTCTCGTCCCTGCTCGCAAGTTCGAATCTCGGCAACCTGCGGATTGCCATTGACGGGGGACAGGAGACGGTCCGAGGCAGGCTCGTAACGGAGAACTATTTCCAGACGCTTGGCGTCGAGGCTCTGTTGGGACGCACGTTTACTGCCGACGAGAACCGGATCCCTGGAGATGATCCCGTCTTAGTCATCAGCTATGGATACTGGCAGCAACGGTTCTCCGGCGACTCCGCCGTCATTGGCCGCAAGGTGCGATTGAATAATTATCCGTTCACCGTTATCGGAGTTGCTCCGCCGGGGTTTTTCGGCGAAGTAGTGGGTGATCGCCCCGATATGTGGGCGCCAATGATGATGCAACCCCAGCTCATGCCTGGTCGCAACTTCCTTGAGAGTGTGAACGATTCCGCTCTTGTGCTGATGGGGCGCCTGAAGCCAGGCGTAACCATCGAGCAGGCACGCGCGAATGTAAATGCAGTGGTGAAGGAGGCGCTCACGGTTACGCTTAACACCCGGCTTTCTGCCGACGATCGAGACGCCATGCGGAACAGGAACATTGCCGTCGAGGTCTCAGCCGGAAGCCGCGGGCTTTCGAGGCTGCGGCGCGAATTCTCAACCCCGCTTCTTCTATTGATGGCGATGGTTGTGCTGGTGCTGTTGGTCGCTTGCGTCAACGTGGCCAACCTGATGCTGTCCCGTTCCGAAGCACGCCAGAGAGAGATCGCCGTCCGCTTTGCCATGGGCGCCGGGCAGGGCCGCATTGTTCGTCAATTGTTAACGGAATCCGCGTTGATCGCGTCCCTTGGCGGCGCGTTCGGCTTGCTGCTGGCCAATTGGGCTTCGGCCTTGCTGGTGAGCCTGGTGAACAGCGACCACAGACACAGTAGTCCTCTGTCGCTTGGCATCGACTGGCGAGTGCTGGGATTCACAGGTGGCATATGTCTGTCAGCTGCGGTCGCCTTCGGGCTTGCTCCTGCACTGAGATTTCTGAGAGTGCAACCGGGCCTGGCGCTTAAGGAAGGCAGCCGCGATTCCGGGACCGGCCGGAAAAGCGGCATGAGACGCGTCCTCGTTAGTTCACAAATCGCGTTGGGAGTGCTCGCGCTGATGACGGCTAGCCTGCTGGTCCGTAGTCTGCGCAATCTGCAAGAAGCCGACCTCGGCTATAGCCGCGAGCAGCTCTTGCTGGCGCGGGTTGACTTCCTACAAAGCGGCTATAACGGTCCGGCCATTCATAACGTCACCCGAGAGCTACTGGACCGACTCTCGAGCTTACCCGGTGTCCGCGGTGTAACCGCATCCAGCAATGGGTTGTTCAGCGGCGACGAATCGTCTGACGCCATTCGCATAGATGGTGCCGCTCCGAGCGATCAGCAGGACAACTCAACCAATGATGATGAAGTCGGGCCGAACTATTTCAGCACCATCGGGGTGCCCGTTGTCTTGGGACGTGAAATCACTCAACAGGATTTTGCTAAGGGGGCCCAAGTTGCCGTCGTCAATGAAACTTTCGCGAAGTTTTACTTTAACGGACGAAGCCCCATCGGGCAGAAAATCTCTATCCAGGATTCTGAGCACCCCGACCAGCCACCTTACGAAATTGTCGGTGTCGCGCGCGATGTGCACGACCACAATGTCCGGGACGCAGTTCGGCGCCGCATGTATGCGCCGCTGACGAGCGCTACCTTTGACGAAATCGGCGCCGTGAATTTTGAACTGCGTGCCATTGGCAATCCGCAGGCGCTGATCAATTCAGTCCGGAACGCAATTCGCGAAATGAATCCTGACTTGATCATCGATAATTTGGAAACCGCCGGCGAACTCGTGACGGATACGCTGACTTCACAGATGTTAGTTGCAAAGCTCTCCGCTTTTTTCGGTGCGCTGGTGCTGATCCTGGTTTGCGTTGGGCTGTACGGCAGCTTGGCTTACAACGTTGCGGACCGCACCAGAGAAATCGGCGTTCGTATGGCGCTGGGCGCCCCGCGACGCGACGTGATCTGGATGGTCATTCGCGATGCTTTGATGTTGCTCGCCGCCGGTGTCATGGTGGGAGTGCCAGTAGGAATTGCCGCAACTCGCTTGTTCCAAGCCATGCTATTCGGCGTTACCAAGACTGACCTCCTTTCGATTGCCTCGGCTATCGTGACTTTGATCGCCACTTGTGCAGTGGCTGCCATTGTTCCCGTCCGGCGCGCCACCCGGGTCGATCCACTGGTTGCGCTGAGATATGAATGAAGATTATCGACTGAACGTTCGAAGGGATTACACGTGTCTTAGTGCCGGGTGAATCATGCATGAAGTGGGTCAAGCCAATGCATTCACGTCGGGGCGCAATCGCTGGATCTTCTAAGTTGTGACCGCTAAGCGGTCGACGCACAATTCCAAAAAATGATGAAACCTGGAGCCTACATTCCGCTTTGGAATGAGTCCATGAAAACGCGGGCCGCGGTCGCCGCCAATGGATGACTTCCGGACCTCTTATGCTGCTGCGGCGGGCGTCCAAATCACTAGCGACCTTATGCTCGAATGGTTACGCGCAATTACAACGTTCATCAGTTAAAGCCTGCGATAAGTGTCAATCGCGAAATGCGATGGCGCTCCTATTTGTCGAAAACAAATGGCTTAGGTAAGGTGCGGCAAGGGAGCAATTGCCGTGACTTCACCTGAGCATTCCCGAAATGAGCCACAACGCACGTTGTGTTGATGCAAAAAGAGTTGAACGGTGGGAAGCGTTCAAGGAGGACTCGATGACGCAGCTTAGCAGGATTGTCGTTTGGATGACCGTGTTGACCGGAGCGCTTTTGCTGATGCCCGGCAGAGCGGGGGCGCAGGACGGCGCGTTAAAGGTGACTTCGTTTCCGTCGGGCGCGAACGTGTCGGTGGACGGACAGGACACTGGCAAAGTCACACCGATGAGCATCAGCGTCTCCGTTGGCACGCACACGGTAGTGGTTTCCATCCCGAACTCGAGCTGGAACGCGGACACGCGCTCCGTGGACGTGGCTCAAGGCAACAACGACCTCAGCGTGACCTTGCTGCCTATCTCAACCATTGGCCCCATCGGGCCGCCGGGACCCAAAGGTGACACGGGCCCGCAAGGACCAAAAGGAGATCCCGGAGCTACCGGCCCCGAAGGGCCTGCCGGTCCAACGGGACCCCAAGGAGCCATTGGCCCACAAGGACCAAAAGGAGACACGGGTGCTACCGGTCCGGCAGGTGCTGCTGGAGCTCCAGGAGACCCCGGCGCCACTGGTCCTGCGGGTTCCACTGGACCGACTGGGCCGCAAGGTCCTGCGGGACCTGCTGGCTCACGTGGAGGGCTTAACGGCAGGCAGGAGTTTCAGGGCAGCGGCATTTTCGTCGTGCCAGCCGGAGTTAGCCGAATAAGTGTGGAGCTGTACGGTGCCGGTGGTGGCGGCGCCATTATGCGATGCAATAGCGGAGGGGGTGGAGGTGCCGGCGCTTATACGAGCACGATCTTTACAGTCCAAGAGGGTCAAACTTTAACAATCAATGTGGGTATCGGAGGTATTGCTGGGGCCTCATCCTCTACGTCCGGAGGCAACGGAAGCGATACGCAAGTCTTAGACGCCAATAACACCATGCTGGCCGTCGCCCATGGAGCTAGTGGAGGTCAATCCGACTCTCTACCATGTGGCCCGCCTGCGGCTGGCGCTGCCGGCGGTACTTCCGACTCAAACGCCATGATCAGCCATAGCGGGGCTTCCGCTCCATCCTTCTCCAGCGTTGGAAGTGGAGGAATGGGCTATCTTGTTCTCGGTTTTCCCTTCCAACTCAACGGGCAGTTTGGGGGCGGCGGGGCGGGCGTGGTTGTTACTCCCCCGGCGCAGGCCGGCGAGGGAGGTTATGCTTTGCTCAGTTGGTGAGCAGGCGGGGCATTCCGTTACCGACTAGTCCATCCTTGCCGTCGGGAGCGTTGCCAGGGCAGGGCCTCTGTCTTTGTTTTGGGCAACGGAAATTACCGTAACTCTTTCTACCGAGCAGACCCGATGAATTCGAGTGTCTGCGTCCATCCCGGTTTCCTCGAGAAGGCCAATGGAGTTGGCGATGGCCGTAAGTGCCTGAGCGCGCGGGTGGTATTCTTCGTGAGGTATGAGGACGCTCAACGAGCGGTTTAGCAGGCTGTCCATGCGGCGGCGGTATGAGGTCTGGTTTTTGCGGCTTGGACTGAGTGACGGGAGCGGGGCGTGGTGGTTCCGGTATTTGCTGATGAATCCGGGACGGGGCGGGTGCGCGAACGATCCGCTGGGACTGCCGTTGCAAGTTTGGGCGACGTGGTTTCCGCGAGAGGGTAAGCCGGAGACTTGGATCCAGGGATTTCCATTGGAGGTTCTTCGTTCGAACAACGACGGATTGAGCAAGCGCAGGGCGAATCCCTTTTTTCTCGAGATTGGCGAGAGCCGGATTGGCGAGGTTGACTGCCGCGGACGCATCGAAGTTGGCGGCCAGAGAATCTGTTGGGATTTGCAATACCGATCATCATTGCGCGCGGAACTGAGCAGCAAGGGTTGGATTGGGTTTTCGCGGACGGCGCACTCGGATGCGATATTCTCCGGAGAGATCACGCTGAACGACCGGTCCTTTCGCGGTGCGCCCCTGGGCTACGGGATGCAGGGACACAACTGCGGATACCGGCACCGTCGCTTCTGGAGCTGGACGCATGTCCATTTTCCAGACGCACGAGGCCGAGGCTCCACGTTTGAAGCGCTGGCGTATGAGATGCCGCTTGGCATGGTGTCTCGCACCGCGGTGCTCTGGCACGACGGCGAGAAGTACAACTTCCGCAAAGTCAGAGAAAGTGTGCGCGATTCACAAAAACTTGACTGGAGACTGGAGTGCACCGGCGCGCGAGGCGCGCGTGTTGAAGTCAGTATTCGAGGCCGAGCGGGGCTTGTGCATCGCCTTCCGTACGTGAAAACGGATTGTTCGGGACGATTTGAAGTGGCGAACGACAGTCTGGCTCTCGTCCGCATGATTCTGCGGCGGCCTGGCAAAGCGGCAGAAGAATTGACCACGGACTCCGGCGCAGTGCTGGAGATGGTCGGGAGCTGAATATGGCGGTGGGCGGATGAACTCGTCAGCCGGAGAGGCCGGATTGCAAATTGTTCCCGGTATTTCCACGATCCGCGAGGCGCAAGAATTTCTGGCCAAGTATTTCGCGCCGACGCGGTTGATTGCCGCGCCATTTCTCAGCCAAAGGACGGGCAAAAACGTTTATTTGAAATTGGAGACGGAGCTGCCGACTGGATCGTTCAAAGTGCGAGGCGCGGTTTACGCGCTGGCGCAGAGAATGAACCTGGGACCGATAGAAGAAGTGGTTGCTTGCAGCACCGGGAATCACGGAGCGGCAGTGGCGTATGCCGCGAAACAATTTGGAATCAAGGCCAAGATCTTTTTGCCGACGAATTGCAATCCGGTGAAGCGCGAGCGAATTTCTGCGTTGGGAGCAGCGATAGTGGAGAGTGGAGGCAGCGACCTGACATCCGCATTCACGTTGGCCGCGGAGTACGCCAAGCATCCTGGAGTGCATTTCCTGAACGACGCCATGGACGAGGATCTACCCGCCGGTCCCGCGACGATCGGTTGCGAAATCCTGGAACGGCTTCCCGATACGAGCGCGATCGTTGTGCCGATGGGGGATACAGCGCTGATTCGCGGGATCGCGGCGGCAGCGAAGCAGATCGCGCCACGCGTGAAGATCATTGGCGTGCAGGCGGAGGGCGCTCCTTCGTACTATTTGTCATGGAAAGAAGGCAAAGTCGTGGGCACGGAAACGTGCGACACGATCGCCGATGGGCTAGCGACACGAACGCCGGTCGTGGCGAACGTGCGCAGCGTGAAGAGTCTGGTCGATGATGTGGTGTTAGTAAGTGACGAGCAATTGTTGCGTGCGATTGAGACTCTGTTGGTGGAAGAACACGTGTTGGCCGAGCCGGCCGGAGCCGCGAGCACCGCGGCACTGCTGAAAGGCAACGCAGGCGGCGGCGATCACATCGCGCTGGTGGTGAGCGGAGCGAACATTTCGCGCGAAGTACTCAAGCAGGCTATCGGCAACGTCTAGCTGCGAGGGAAGTTGATCAGCTACGATACGCCCCGCCGTAAAGACGTAGCGGCTTTGCATCGCTGCAGCAGATTTCATGCGAATGCGTCGGCCCGAGAGGGACAAGGACTTCCAATCAGGTATTTACCCTAGGTCATTTTGCAGAGTTTTCCTCCTATTTTTTCCCCCTATTTTAAACCTTACTAACAGGGACGAGCCGGACTGACCTTCGCATGACGCGCCCCGAACGATTTGCCTCCGAGGGAGTGTGGCGACGGGGGTCAGTCCGGGAAATGATTGAGCCATTCAAATCGGAAATCTGCTGATGCCATCATCCTGTAAGCCGTGGATGCCAGAAAGTCTATTCCAAGAAGGGTGTGAGTGAATTTGGGGGAGGGGAATCCATGCGCATGTGTAATTTTTTGGGGCGAGCCGGGCAAGGGAGCTTGGAGGTAAATGATGCAAGGCATGGGAACGCGAAAGCAAAGCAGCGGGTAAAAAGGAGGGGACAGCCATGAAAGGCCGAGTATGGCTGGCCGGCGTACTCCTGGCGCTGCTGTGGGCCACGCCGGCGAAGGCAGACACCGGAATCATCATTCGGACAACTGGCGGCCTCTCCGCGCTTCAACTCTTCTGTAGCCTTCCCTTATCGCCGTGCACCATTGTTGGAGCCCTTGACGGCGCAGTAGGCCAAGTCTTCCTGGTGACCACGCCCCTTGATCCAACGACTTTCATCGGTCTCTTGAGCGGTACCATTGGTGGCCTGACCGGTTTCGTGGATGCCGAGGTAAATCAACTGCTTAGCTTGGTTGATTTGAATAACCTAGTTCCCACGACAATATCTCCCACACTCATGTCGGACAGGAGTTCGGTGGCTTACCCCGCAGGCTCTACGACACCGGCATGGAACAGCTACGTCAATCAACCGGCGGCTTCGATCGTGGAAGTGCAAAACGCGCAGAAGTCATTCAACGTGACGGGGAGCGGGATTGTAGCGGACATAGATACGGGAGTGGATCCCAATCATCCGGCGTTGCAGGGGGTTTTGCTGCCGGGTTATGACTTCACGCGGAACCAGACAGGCGGTTCCGAGCTGAATGATGTGAATCCAGCGGATTTTCCTACTTATCCCCCCCCCGCCTGCACTTCGTCTTCTTGTCCCGCGCCCGCACAAGTGAATCAATCGACCGCCGCGGTGCTGGACCAATCGACGGCGGCAGTACTCGACGGGAATGGGACTCCCAAACAGTACGCGGCGTTTGGCCACGGCACGATGGTGATGGGCATCATCCACCTGGTGGCGCCGACGGCGCAGCTCCTGCCGTTGAAGGCGTTTCATTCGGATGGAACAGCTTCTCTCTCTGACATACTGCGGGCGATTTACTACGGCGTGCAGAACAGCGCCAACGCGATCAACATGAGCTTTGACATGAAGACGAGTTCGGTGGAGCTACAAAAAGCTCTGGACTATGCCAACCAGCGGGGTGTCATTTGCGCGGCGTCGTCAGGCAACGACGGAACGCAGGAGATCGTCTATCCGGCGGCGCTGCAAAACGACGTGATGGGCGTGGCGTCGACAACGAATCAAGATACGCGCTCCCAGTTCTCCAACTATGGCAACGCAATCGTGTGGGTGGCGGCTCCGGGAGAGTCGATTGTCAGTACCTACCCCTTCGCGACGTATGCGGCGGGGTGGGGAACCTCGTTCAGCGCGCCGTTCGTTTCGGGAGGCGCGGCCCTGTTGCACAACCTGAATACGGCTATTGCGCAGTCTGGGGCCGTCTCGGCCACAGCTCATGCCGTGCCACTTACGGACCCTGGCATGGGCAACGGGCGCCTGGATTTGTGTATGGCCCTCGGTTCCGTAGCCACGGCAGCGAGCTGTTCGCCGGACTACAGCGTTTCCGCGGCACCGTCCACGACGACCATTACCGCGGGACAGCAGGCGAGCTTCACGGTGTCCGCTGCGCCGCTGAATGGTTCAAAACAGACCGTAGCGTGGGGTTGCATGGGAGCGCCGCAAGCCGCCACGTGCACGGTTTCACCGTCGTCCGTAACACTAAATGGGTCGAGCCAGGCGACGGCGACTGTTACGTTGACGACGACAGCAAGAACGGCCGCGACGCCGCGGGTCTTGCCGAGGTATGGTCGGCCGATGCGGCTTTGGGTGACGCCGGTAACTTGGTTTACGCTGATGGTAATCATTTTGATCGTGTTCAGCTTTGGCCGCATTCCCCGCCAGAGAACAGGCATTGCTGCCGCGACCGGACTACTCACTGTGTCCTTTTGCGTGTACTCCTGTGGCGGCTATGGCGGCTACGTCAACAACCCGCCAGGTTCCGGGACGCTATCCGCGCTGGCGCTTAACCCAACCAGCGTCAACGGCGGATCTTCCTCAACCGGCACAGTGACTTTGAGTGGGGCGGCACCGAGCGGCGGCGCGGTCGTGAATCTCTCGAGCAGCGCGTCCGCAGCGACGGTCCCGTCGAGCGTGACCGTCATTGCCGGATATTCCACCGGGACGTTTACGGTCAACACCAGCACGGTGACAGCGTCAACGCCCGCCACAATCACCGCATCCTACGCCGGCGTGACCAAGGCGGCGTCCCTCACCGTGATGCCACCGGCAGCGGCAGGCACTCCCGCGGGGAGCTACACGCTTACGGTAACCGGTACCTCGGGCAACGTCAGTCACGTTACAACGGTCCAAGTCGTAGTGAACTAGGAAGCTTCGGCCCACGGCCCTCCCTCCCCGGTCCAGCCCACAAACCCAGCGGATTCCCAAAGCCGGTATTGACTGGCCATTTGGCCAATGACGCTCACGGCAAGTTCCATTGCCTCTCCCAGCCCTAAATGGATTCTAGAAGGAGGGGAAACTGTCTCCAGGCTACGGCCAAGGACAATGGGCAATGGGCAACGCGAATATGGAATGGAAGTGGAGGGCGGCACGCCAACTGATGCTTGCCGCATGCGTCGCAAGCGGCTGGTTGTTCGTGATAGCGCCGGCAAAGGCTCAGGTTGCGGCTGCCACGCAGGGGTCGGGGCCGAATTCGAGATTGTTGAGCACGGAGGAAGGCCGGACCATCGCGGATGCCGCGCGGGATCAGGATCAAAAGGCACCCGGCGCGCGGGACTGTTCGCACCTTGTTCATCAAACGTATCTCGAAGCAGGTTTTGAGTACCCCTATGCGAGCTCGTTCGAGCTCTACGCGGGGGACGATAATTTTGAGCGCGTACGACATCCGCAGCCGGGAGACTTGATTGTGTGGCCGGGCCATGTGGGTATCGTCCTGGAACCGCTGGCGCACAGTTTTTACAGCCTGGTGAGTACGGGGCCGGAGGCGCAGAACTACGAAGGGGCGTATTGGAAGTCGCGCGGGAGACCACGCTTCTACCGGTACAAAGTTGAAAACGCGCAGATTCTGACTGCTGCGAAAGCTCCGCCGCCCGTGCGAGCTTCAAGTTCCGCAAAGCGCGAAGCTGCGCAGGTGCTAGAGGAGCGCCCCAGTGCGGCGGCTTCCGCTGCAGATCGGCCGCCGAAGATAGCTTCGGAACGGACAAAGGTTGTGAATGCTGATCTGCCAGCCGCGGAACTACCGGTGACTCCGGTTACGCCGTTTGAAATACCGGGGAGCATCATCATTGCGGCGGGAAACAAGCCGCCGACGAACAGCCAGGTTGCCGAGGCAATTTCTGAGTTGAGCAATGCCTCGGGAAGTGTGTTGCGCACCGATCCCCCATCAAAACTGACGCAGCCGGTGGTTATTTTTGAACGCCTCCGCGTGGAGGGTCTGGAAATCAAACGGGATCACGGATGGGCGCGTCTGCAGATTGATTCTCGAGCGACCATAAGGGCCGGAGAAACGGATCATAAACAGCGGCACGAAAAAGTCCGCTGGGAGCTGCGCCGGACAGAGTCGGGCTGGGAGGCGGTCCTGCCCAAAAATCGAACCTACGTGCCAAATGATGTGGCTGTGCGCCATTTGGCGGCACAGCTTGCGCATTTGACCGAAACGGATGGCGCCGCGGCACATGAGGAAGCTGTTCAGCGGCAGGAGGCGCAGCTCGCGAGTCTGCTTAGCGCGCTATTGGAAAAAAAGTACGTTACAGATCGGGTAGCCAAAGGTCCCGCGAGTGTAGACAGATAGCTAAGCGCCACGCAACAGTTCATTCCTTAGGCAGGGCAAAGGCGACGTAGACGCCGCCGGATGGTGACTTGGGATCTTTGCCGCCGCCCGCGGCGATGACGACGAATTGGCGGCCATTCACTTCGTAGGTGGCGGGAGTGGCGTTGCCGGAGAAGGGCAGGGTTGCCTCCCAGAGCAGCTCACCGGTGGATTTATCGAAAGCGCGGAATTTCCTGTCGAAGTCGGTTGCTCCGATGAAGAGCAACCCGCCCGCGGTGACGATCGGACCTCCGTAATTCTCCGTGCCGCTGTTCTTCCATCCCTTCGCCGCGAGTTCTGGATAATCACCCAGCGGAATCTTCCAAACATATTCACCGGTGTTCAGATTGATGGCGTTCAAGGTGCCCCATGGGGGAGCGATCGCGGGATAACCCTCGGGGTCGAGAAACCTGTGATACCCGGTGAAACGATACTTCATTGACGCTGGCGGAGGCGCAGAACTGGACAGCTCTTTGTTTTCGCCGCTTATCACGAAATCGATCAGCGCGAACAATTGATCTTCCGTCACATGGGGAAAGCCGGGCATCCTGCCCTTTCCGTTTTTGACCGTTGCCGCAATCTGCGCGAAGGTCAGCCGGTCGGAAACTCCCAACAGCGAAGGTATCGCCGGAGGGGAACCTGCCATCTTTTCTCCATGGCAGACGCTGCATTGGCTCATGTAGATGGCGCGTGGGCTATTTTCGCCAGTGTTTGGGGCGATCGCGCCCGTCCAGGCCATCTCATTCGAGTTGATGTAGAGGATTCCGGTTTCCGGATCGGCGGCAGGACCGCCCCACTCCGCGCCGCCGTCGAAGCCCGGAAAAACTACCGTGTCTTTTCCGACGCTGAAGGGAACGAACTGACCTTCACTGCGGAATTTCTTGAACTTTTCGAGCGCCCACTGATGAACTTCCGGCGTGCGCATGGTTAATAAATCCGTGGTGAGAAGCTGGCGCGCAAAGGGCGCGGGGCGAGCGGGAAGAGGCTGCTCGCGGGCAGCAACTTCGCCGGGCACGGTGCTGGGAGGATATTTGCGGGACTCGATGGGGAAAAGAGGACTTCCGTTGGTGCGGTTGAAGAGATAGACAAAACCTTGTTTCGTTGTTTGTGCAACCGCATCAATTGGTTTGCCATCGCGCTTGACGGTGAGGAGCGCGGGCGGTGAAGGGAAGTCGCGGTCCCAAATATCGTGGCGCACCCCTTGAAAATGCCAGATTCGTTTGCCTGTCTGGGCATTCAAGGCCATCAAGCAATTGGCAAAGAGATTGTCGCCGATGCGATCGCCGCCGTAGAAATCGAATGCGGCGGAGCCTGTTGGAACATAGACAATTCCGTGTTGGGTATCGAGCGTCATCCCCGCCCAATTGTTCGCAGCGCCGCTGGTTTTCCACGCATCCTTCGGCCAAGTGCGATACCCAAATTCGCCGGGGTGCGGGATGGTGTGGAACGACCAGCGCAGCTTTCCGATCCGGACGTCGAAGGCGCGAATGTCGCCGGGGGGCGCGGGGAGAGTCTCGGGGTTCCGTCCGCCGACAATCAGCAAGTCTTTGTAGACCACGGCTGGACTGGTCAAGGAAATGGATTGGGCGGAGGCAGGTTCGCGGCCAAGATTTTCACGGAGGTCGATGCGGCCTTCTTTCCCAAACGCTGGGATGGGCTTGCCGGTCGTGGCGTCCAGAGCGTAGAGGAAATTCATCACGCCGGCTAGAACGCGTTTGTCGTTGCCGTCGGCCCAGTAGGCCAGGCCGCGGTCCGGTTGCGTGCCCCTTATTCCGGGGTCGAACTTCCACAGGAGCCCGCCGGTCGCGGCATCCAGCGCGAAAACTTTTTGCGTCGGCGTAATTCCATAGAGAACTCCAGCGACGACGATAGGACTAGTCTGAAGGCCGCCCTCTTCCTGAGTGTCAAAACTCCATGCGATGGTCAGGCGTTTGACGTTGCTCCGATTGATCTGCGCGAGCTTCGAATAGTGATTATTCTCCGGTGCGCCGCCGTACGCCGGCCAATCCTGCTGGTCTTGGCCAGCCGCGGTGCTTTGTGGCCGCGCGTTTGCCGCCTGGCCGATCAAGCCGGGCTTGTTGATGATCAAAGCCGAAGCAAGAAGTGATGCCCCGACCAAGAGTATTTTCGAAATACGGTGCTTTTCCATGGCGGTTCGCGGTGAGAGGATAGCACTCTTCGAATTCTATGCGAGGCGAAGATTAGGAGGGGAAGGAAATGAAATGGATCACGCGTGAACACGTAAAGGTTGATCGAGTGGCGTGCCCATGGCTGATTCGAAAATTTGTGGACGCCGCGCCGGAATTTTATTTTGTGCCGGCAGAACGAGTGTTGAGCGAGGCGCAGAGGCTGGGTGCCACGCCGTTTGACGTTCCGGCAGTAGAGCTGGGCCACCACGGCAGGGAATGCTCCTTCGAGGCGATTCTGAAGAAATACAAACTGACAGGCGATGCCGCGCTCGTGCTGCTAGGGAAGATCGTAAATGGGGCGGACACCGACAACACGTTGTGGCAGCAGCCGGAAGGCGCTGGACTGCATGCCGTCGCGGAAGGGTTTCGCCGCTTGACTTTTACGAACGACCACGAAATCAACGCAGCAGAGTGGATTGTCTACGATGCGTTGTACGCCTACTGCAAAGAGATGGTGAGACGCGGAAAGCCAAACGGAGCCTTCCGCTGATGGAAAATGAATTGAAGCGAGTGAATCGCGGAAAAGCAAGCTGGGGGCGAGCATCGAAGAACGCGCAAAAGACTCACTAGGATTTGAACGCAACGTTGTGGCAGCTTCAGGCGCCGTGTTTCTGGTCGGTCTTGGAGAGGAGCTTTGGAAAAAGTTTCTCCCGAAATATCTGCAATCGTTGGGAGCGAGCGTCGCGGCGGTCGGCCTCTTTGGCACGGCGGAAGACTTTTTTGACGCAGTCTACCAATACCCCGGTGGCTGGCTGGCCGACCACTGGGGAAGGCGGCGAGCCTTCCTGGCTTTTCTGACTGCGGCCGTCGCGGGCTACCTCATCTATCTGTCGAGTCCCGCTTGGCCCTATCTGTTTCTAGGGCTGGCATTTGTCATGGCATGGCAGGCCATGGGATCACCTGCCATGTTTGCGACGATCGGAGACGCGCTACCGCGCGATCGCCGGGCGATGGGCTTCACGATTCAATCGATGCTGAAGCGTATTCCCATGGTGGTCTCGCCGTTGATCGGCGGCGCGATGATCGGAGCACTCGGACTGCCAAAGGGCATTCGAACAGGACTTCTCATCACACTCGGGCTTGCGGCGTGTGCGGCGGCGTTGCTTTTCACGGTGAAGCTGCCGACGGCGGCTCGCGACACGGTGAGAATGAGCGGGGTGTGGAACTCGTTTCATCCTACATTGAAGCGGCTCCTGGCCTCCGACATCGTGATTCGAATGTGCGAAGGGCTGGCGGATATTTTTGTAGTTCTATACGTGACAAACATCATCGGCATAACGATTCCAGAGTACGGCGTGCTGGTGGCCATTCAATTGATGACCGCCATTCTCATCTATGTGCCCTCGGCGAAAATCGCGGGCCGAGTTGGACGGAAACCATTCGTGATTGCGACGTTCTTCTGTTTTGCCTTGTACCCAATAGCGGTTATCCTCGCGCACAACTTCGAAGGGCTGGTTTTGGCCTTCCTCGTTGGAGGCTTGCGGGAAATCGGCGAGCCGTCCCGAAAGGCCATGATTGTGGATTTCGCGGAGCCGCAACTCCGGGCGCGGACCGTAGGCTTGTATTACCTGGTGCGTAGTTTGTCGATTACTCCGGCGTCGGCGATTGGCGGCTTGCTTTGGAGAGTGCGTCCGGAAATTCCGTTCGTGGCTGCAGGGGTTATTGGCGTTGCCGGGACGCTGCTGTTTGCGATAACTGTAGAAGAACAGCACGCGGGCTAGATAATATCCGGCCCTGGTTGACCAACAGAATGACGATCAGATTTCAAGAGGGCATAACGCTATCTTGCTGAGGCTTGGGATTTACGCAGCCCCATGACCCGCATAAGGGTTTCCTGGACGTGGACAAGCTCGCGCTGGCGCTCATGTTCCTCCCTGGTACGGTCGGTGAGGGTTTCTTTCAACAAAAACAAGTTGCGGCGGAATTCGAGTTGAGCGAGAACCAGGCGACTCAATGCTTTCAGCGCTTCCTTTTGATCGGGCGCCAAGTCGCGCGGAGCGCGATCAACGACACAAAGCGTGCCGAGGGCGTAACCATCTTCGTTTATAAGGGGTGCGCCAGCGTAGAAGCGAATATGCGGGTCAGAGACGACAAGGGGATTGTCACGAAAACGATCATCCTTGAGCGCATCGGGGACCACGAAGACGTCGGACTGCAAGATGGCGGTGGAGCAAAAAGCTATGTCGCGGGAGGTCTCCTTGGCATCGATGCCCACGCGTGACTTGAACCATTGGCGGTCTTCGTCGACAAGGGAAATCAGCGCTATGGGCGTCCTGCAAATAAACGAAGCTAGCAGAGTGAGGTCGTCGAAGGATTGCTCCGGATCCGTATCGAGGATGGCGTACTTCTCCAAGGCGGCGATCCTGCCTGCTTCGTTGACTGGCTTCGCGGCAACCATGAGCCACCTCCTGCATGATCCTCTGGTCCGGATGGCATGCTGGCCGAGGGCGGAATCATACTCCAAAACGGAGAACAGAAGCAGCAAGTAAGCCCACCGCAACGTGTGGGTGCGAGGACCGCCCGTTACGGCCACTCAACGGAGGGACTGCCCGAATGGCAGCCGCCTCGATTGCGTTATTGCTCGACTTCCAGGAGGCATTCGCTAGAATGCACGTGCCTGGATCTCGGAACGATCGGCGGTTTCCACTGGAGATGGACATGAGCGTGACTACGCGTGCGCGATCTATCGTAATCGTAACTGTTCTTTTCGCAACTGCCATTGCGGCGGGACCACCTGCAGCTGCGCAGGAGAATTACACGCCCACGGCAGCGAACTCGAAGGCGCGTACTTGGTTCCAGGATGCCAAGTTCGGAATGTTCATACACTGGGGCGTATACAGCGTGCTGGGCGACGGCGAATGGATCATGGAGACGCGGCCAATCAACAGAACCGATTACTCCAAGCTCCCAGCGTTTTTCAATCCGATCAAGTTCGACCCGGCGGCGTGGGTCGCATTGGCGAAGGCCGCGGGCATGAAGTACATCACCATCACCTCCAAGCATCACGACGGATTCGCAATGTTCGATTCGAAATTGACGGATTGGAACGTTGTAGCGCGCACGCCTTACGGCAAGGATGTCATCGGGATGCTCGCGGCGGAGTGTCATAAGCAAGGCATCAAGCTATTCTTGTACCACTCTCAACTGGATTGGCATTCTCCCGACTATTTTCCGCGCGGGCGCACGGGGCATCGCACAGGCCGCACGGATTCCGGGGATTGGGATGCCTACCTGAACTTTATGGACGGACAATTGCGCGAGCTGCTGACGAACTACGGAGAGATCGGTGGCGTCTGGTTCGATGGAATGTGGGACAAGCCCGATGCGGATTGGCATCTCTCCCGCACTTACGGGCTTATTCATCAACTCCAGCCTCAGGCGCTCGTCGGAAGCAATCATCATAAGGCTCCGTTTCCCGGCGAGGACTTCCAGATGTTTGAAAAAGATTTACCTGGCCAACACACTACTGGTTTCAACGCGGAACAATCGGTCAGCGCGCTGCCACTCGAGACCGCGGAAACTATGAACAACTCGTGGGGATTCAATCTGACGGACGAACATTACAAGAGCCCGGCGGATTTGATTCGATACCTCGTACGCGCCGCGGGCCTGAACGCAAATTTTCTTTTGAATGTGGGGCCGATGCCGAGCGGCGAGATCCAGCCTGAATTTGTGCAGTGCCTGGCGGAAGTGGGGAAGTGGATGAAGCAATACGGCGATTCGATTTATGGAACGCGGGGAGGCCCAGTGGCGGCGGGGCCGTGGGGCGTGACGACGCAGCGCGGCGCGACGGTTTACGTCCACGTCCTCGACTGGAATCAGCCCGTACTAGCCCTGGCGGGAATCCCGCGGCCCGTTCATTTGGCGCGGCTTCTGCGCGATGGAAGCAGCGTCGAATTCAGCGTCGTCAAGGGAGGGCTGGTTCTGAAATTGCCGGAGCCGCAGAGGGAAGAAGTAGATCGCGTAATCGTTCTCGAACTGGAGTCGGGGAAGTAGGGCAAGACGCAATTCAAGGATTAGGCGCGGACTCATCGAGCTTCAGAATGAGCACCTCGCCGTTTGAATGAAAAGTACCGCCTGTTGCAGTCTGCGCTTCCTTCATGGGCTTGTCCGGCAGGAAGTGGGAGATCTCTGTAACGAGGCCCGTGGCAGCGAGAGTATTCTCAACGTAGTCGCGCTCGAGGTCGATATCGGGATCGATCTTGTGTGTGACGCCGTTGTTGCGCTGGTCGCGTTCGAATCCAATATCATGCGTGGCGGCGCCCACCCACAGCGTTTCTCCTTTCACCTCGAACGGCGCCTTCCAGATGCGCAGATGGTTCCGCGATCTGACGACACTGATGGGCTCGGCGTGCGCCCAACCGTAATCCTGCGCGCGGCCAAAAAGGTAGAGCTGGCTCATCGGCATGGTCAAATAAGCTTCTTTCGATAGGCTGCCGATGAGGCCGTGGAGAACGGTGTTCTTGACGTCAGCGTCGACCTTCACCCAGCCCGCGGTGGTGAAGACGCGCTCCATGGCGTCTTGGGAGCCAAGGATCAGGAAATTCACCATGTCGCCGGCGTTGCCTTGCTTGTCGCCGACGCGGCGGGGAATTTTTGAAAACAGATTGTTGTCGATGCCGGACAATGAACTGACTTGCCGGGCAACCACGCGTGCGGTGCCGCCTTCGGGCGTGTAAACCTCGATGCGTGCGGCATACGTGCCGTCGCCGGTGTCGTCGGCCGCCTGATTGATTCCGACGGAGAGCCGGCCGGAAACAGGCGCGACAACATCGCGTCGCGCCCCAACCACGAAAGGCTGGGCGGTATCTTTATCGCCGATGCGCCCGATCAGTGTCCCCCGTCCAGCTTCATTGAATGGCAAGGCAGTGAGAAGGTCCTTGAAGCTGCGTGGGAGGCCGTCAGGACCATTGTCGGCCTTGGCGTCGGCGTAGCGTAGCTTGCCCGTAGCGGTGATAAGCACGTGTTCGCCGGCCTGAATGTCGATGCTGGTGTCGACCCAGGATCGCTCGCCCGTCAACTGGACTTCCTGCGAAAGACGCTTTTTCCCCTGCGGCGTTTGCGCGGCAGCAGAGTTCTGCGAGTCTTGTTTGGCAGAGCCCTGCGGCGGAGGCGGCGTGGTGTTCTCGCGGACGAGTTGCGCGTGCGACGTGCGTGGGAAAACAGCTGCGGCCAGGGAAAGTCCAAGGACAAATGACAATTTTCTCATGAGCGGTCGAACCATGGAGCGGCCATCCCGCGTGGGCTGAGGAAGCATCTCCACTGTTAGCAGATGCCCGGCGAAGGCGCAAGCGTTGTCCCAGTCGAGTGAGTGAATCTTCGGTGCGAAGAGCGAGCAAAAAGCAGAGGCGCCGAGCCTGTTGATCGTTCGCGGAGCAAGACGGGATTCCTTGACGGAGTGCGTAGGGGGCTTGTAGATTGGCAATAGGCCGTAGAATTGTGGGAGGACCTAGACCGCTCCCAGATATGCCCTTCCGTGCGGAGAACCGCGATACGCGGAGATAGCAACAGCGACTGGCCCGACTGAGGACTGCGGCAAAAGGCATGAAAAAACTTCAACGACCGATCGCAGTGGTGGGATTGTGCTTGGCAATAGTGTCGCTCGCGGCTGCGCAAGCGCCGTCGCCCATTCCAGCACAAGTGCAATCACCACCGCCACCAGCGGCCCAGGCGCCTGCGCCGCGGCCGCGCACACGCGCGGCTCCACCTAGCACCGTGAGCGTTGATGGCAGCGAGGCGATGTTCACCACCATGTGTGCGCTGGTCGCAGCCGGTTTTGAATCGAACGTCAGCTCCGACAATTGGACGGCGTTCCGCGCGCAGATGCGCGAGCGTTTGCGCCAGCAACAGGGTCCGGCTGTGGAGGCGGTGCGCGAATTTTATCGCCATCATGAACTGCGGGATCCCGGCGCGACCCTTTCCAGGTATCTGTGGTTTGGCTTGGTTTCCGGACCCGCGCCCGCGTTTCAGCCGATTTTGCGGCGCGATGAACTGCCGCCGGAAGTCATTGCGCTCGAAGGATTCAGCGAAATCCTTTCGAGCTATTATCAGGAGCAGAAAATCGGGCAACTGTGGCGGCAAGTGCAGCCGGTTTATAACCGCGAAGTCGAGCGGCTGCACGATCCGCTGTCGCAGATTGTTTTCGTCGCGTCGGCATATCTGCGCGAAATCCTTGAGCCGTCCGGACCGCGCACATTTGCAGTCGTCGTAGAGCCGCTGGTGGGCCGGATCACCAATGTTAGAAATTTTGGGGATCACTATGCGCTGGTGCTAAGCGGAGGAGAAGAAATCCCCGCGGACGTGATTCGTCACGCGTTTCTGCACTTCATGCTGGACCCCTTGCCCCTAATGTATCCGCACGTGACGGCTGTGAAACGCACGTTATTCGAGAAAGCCGCCGCCGCTCCCCGCCTTGCGCCCGAATTGAAGGACGACTATGCGTCGTACTTCGCGGAATGCACCGTCCGCGCCGTGGAGCTAAAGCTCAAACGCATCTCCCCCGGCGAACGAGAAGCGGCAATGAATCGAGACGATGAGGACGGCTACGTTCTAGTGAAACCGCTCTTCGCGGCGCTGCCCAAATTCGAAAACTCCGAGCCGTCGATGAAGCTGTTTTTTCAGGATTTGGTGAGGGCCATCGATACCGGAGCAGAGGCCAGGCGGTTGGCGGTGGTGAAATTCGCTCCGGCCGAGGCTGCTAAGGCCGAGGACGAAGCTGCCAATGAGGAAGTGGCACGAAGGAGAAGCGCAGCGCCAACGACGGTGCCGAATGATGCGGAAGTCATTACGGCGCTAACGGAAGGGGAGCGGCGCATCGCGGAGAAGAATCCGCGAGCGGCGGAAGCCTCGTTCCAAAGAGTTCTCACGAAGTATCCGGATCAGGCGCGCGCCTGGTACGGAATCGGTCTGGTGGCGCTCCTGGATCACGATGCGGCCAGGGCCAAGCAAGTCTTCGGGCGTCTTACCACCGGGGAACATGCAGCGACCCAAGATCCCATGGTGCTGGCGTGGTCCCACGTCTACCTGGCGCGGATTTATGATGATGAGGGGAATCCAGAAGTGGCAAAAATGGAGTATCAGTCCGTGTTGAACGTGGAAGGCGGGCCAGAGCAGGCCAAGCAGGCGGCGCAAAAAGGACTTGCTGGAGCTGGCGGGGATAAGGCTACCGCGCGGCCGTGAACGAGTGGGATTTCTGCCGGGCCGAGTTTACTGAGGAGCGGATTTGGCTCCTTTCGCGAAAACCGAGAAGGAATAACGAACGAGGAGAAAAAGGATGAGGATTAAATGGATTATTTGGCTAGAAACGGTAGCCGTTGCGGGACTGCTGGTATGCGCGAACGAAGCCGCAGCGGCGGCAGTTTTGCACTATAACCAGGCAAGCCAGAGCCAGCCTCCGCCGCAGCAGGGCGACAAAACGAAGACTCCGGATGTTACACCTCTTACTCTGGATGTTCCTGCGCCTGTGAACGCGGAAGAAGATGCGGCCTACAAAGCCTTTCAAACCGTTAACCAGAATGATGCCGCCAAGAAAATCGAAGTCGGTGAAGCATTCCTGCTGAAATACCCCGAGAGCCGTTTCAAGTCTCCGGTGTACGGCGCTTTGGCCTACGCCTATCTGCAGACTGGAAACACACAGAAGATGCAGGAATACGGGGAAAAGGAACTTACGATTGTGCCCAACGACGTTTCTACGCTCGCGCTGCTGGGGCAGACGCTGCCTCGGAGCTTGCATGGAAGTGCGGCCTCGCCCGAAGCCGTGCAGACGCTGGCCAAAGCGGAGCAATATTCCAAACAGGCCATCGAGATTACCCCGACGCTCCAGAAGCCCGAGAACTTGACCGATGAAGCCTTCCTGTCCGCGAAGAATCAGACCCTGGCGATGGCGCACAGCGGGTTAGGATTGGTCTACGTGCGGCGAGGGAAGAACGCCGAAGCGATTCCCGAGCTCGAGCAGGCTGTGAAGATCGACCCAAATCCGGACCCGGTAAATTACTACTTGCTGGGAATGGCCAACAAAATCACCTCGCACTTTGACGATGCTATAGCGGCCTTCAACAAATGTGCCGCCATGAACGGGCCCATGCAGGGAACCTGCAAGGTCCAGGCGGAAGATGCCAAGAAGCTTGGCGCGACGCAGTTGAGCGCGCCGAAGTGAGCCGGCTCGCCGGCACGTCGGAATTATGCAAGAGACCATCCGGATCGCGGACCGCGCGTTTGAGGAGCGTCTAGGTTATAAGTTTTCGGCAGGAGAGCTTCTCGAGAGGGCACTTACTCATAGCTCGGCGGTCCCCGAATTGCGTTCAGCGGGTGCCGAGGAGGCCGTCTCCGCCATGCTCCCCAGGGACAATGAGCGCCTGGAGTTTCTGGGGGATGCCGTCCTTGAGCTGCTTGCCAGTGAATATCTGCTGGGAACTTTTCCGGAATGGAGCGAGGGGCAGCTTTCCAAGAGTCGCGCGGGCATCGTGAATGCAAGTTCCCTGGAAGCGGCTGCGCGGCGCCTGCGCCTCGGAGAACACTTGCGGTTGGGGCGCGGTGAAGAAAAAACTGGCGGCCGCGAGAAACAGACGCTGCTGGCTGATGCGTTTGAAGCCGTATTGGCTGCCGTTTACCTCGATGGGGGACTGGGTGCCGCGCGCGAGGTTTTGCGAAGGGTCCTGTTCGAGCAGGCGCTCGAGGAGCGCGGTGAGCGCATCTCGGAATCCGATCGCAAATCCGCGCTGCAGGAGCTCTTGCAGGGCCAGGGGCGATCACCGGCGGAATATCGCGTCGCTGGAGAAAGCGGCCCTGATCACCAAAAGGTTTTCCAGATCGAAGTTTGGATTGACGGGGAGTATATGGCCACGGGCGAAGGCAGCACGAAAAAAGAGGCGGAGCAGCGTGCGGCACGAAGCGCTCTGGACCAACTCCAGCGGGCGGAAGCGAAAGACTGAGGCGCAATGCCGGAAGAAACCGTAGCAGAAATCGAAGAACAGGCGCGGGAAAAAAAGCAGGAGCACCGCGCGGACCAGACCACGATTTCCGAATACCTGGAGTCGCTGCTGGTGACCGTGATTCTGGCGCTCTTCGGCACAAGTTTTATCGTGCAGGCCTTCAAGATTCCGTCGGCATCGATGGAAGGCACTCTTTTGATCGGCGACCACTTGCTGGTGAACAAGTTTATTTTCGGCGGAACCGGGGCTTGGTACGAAAAAGTGCTGCCGTACCGCCAACTGAAACGCGGCGACATTATCGTTTTCAAATATCCATATGCCGAACACCAGCATTATGTAAAACGAGTGATCGGCTTGCCCGGAGATCATTTGAAGCTGGTCGACCAGGAGATGTTCATCAACGGGAAAGTTCTGCCAGAGCCCTATGTCGTACACGATTCCAGTGCCCCTTATGATCCGCTGAATTACAACTTCCCGACGCCCATTAGCCATTTCATGACTTCTGCCAAGAAGCCGGAAGTGACCAACTGGCTGTCGCACGAGATCCGTAAGTACGTGCAGGGAGATGAAATCATCGTGCCGCCTGGAAAATATTTCGCGATGGGCGACAATCGCGATCTCAGTGAGGACAGCCGCTACTGGGGATTCGTTGATCGTGACGCCATCATGGGGCGGCCGTTTTTGATTTACTGGTCGGTGGACGCGAGGAGCGCCGACTACAGCGGAGAGAGCAATTACTGGTCCAGATTGGTGGGCGTCTTCGAGACCATGGTGCACTTGCCGTCTCGAACGCGCTGGAGCCGCATGCTTCACACCGTGCATTAGGAATCCGATTGGGGCTTGCGGCGAGCGCTTTTTGGTTCGCCCAGGGGAAAGGCTTGCCTCTACCCTTTTGCGAATGAGTCTGCGAAACTTCCCAGCGACATGAACAAGCTGCAAAAGTGGTGGAAACCTGCGCTCGCGATTGTCTGCATCGTCATCGCCTTGCAGGTTAGCGTGTCTCTGCTTGTTCGAACTCACCGGGGCCACGCTTACTTGATAGCACATCTGGAAAGAGCGTTTGGCCGGCAAGTGGAAGTCCAGAGTTTCGACGCGCGGATTCTGCCAAGCCCTCAATTGGACGCCAACGGTGTGAGCGTAGGAGAGGACCCCTCCTTCGGCCACGAATACTTTCTTCGTGCCGAAAACCTGAGCGCCAATCTCCGTTTGATGGGCCTGCTGCGAGGCCATTTTGACTTTGGGACCATTTCGTTTAGTAAGCCGAGCCTGATTCTGGTGCGGAATTCAGAGGGCCGCTGGAACCTGGAGAGATGGCTCCCTCCGGCGAAGACGATTCCATTGCAAAACGCTCGAGTATACGGGCCAGCCTCGCCCGTCGCCCCTGTGAACCGCCTGGAAAAGATCGTATTCGATGAAGGGCGTATCAATTTCAAGACCGGCGACGACAAGTTGCCCGTTGCGTTCACAGGTGTTTCAGGGAGTGTCGAGCAGATTTTGCCAGGGCGTTGGCAATTGCAACTTGCGGCCCAGCCCTGGCGCAGTGGAGTTTCCCTGCAATCTGCGGGAACAATTAAAGTCCTTGGCGATGTGGCGGGAACTTCAGCGCGATTGCAGCCTGCGGGAATCACTTTGCGCTGGAGCGATGCGTCGCTCGCTGATGTCCTCCGGCTCTTCCGCGGACAGGATTATGGCGTGCGCGGCACGTTCGCCCTGGATGCCACAGCAACGAGCGGCGTCGCAAAGGAGGATTTACCGGGGGACTGGAGTTTTTCAATTCATGGACGCAGCGGCCAAATCCACCGCTGGGATCTGGCGGAACGTGCCGATAATCCCGGGCTGAATCTTAAAGTCAACGGACGTTGGAACATCGGTTCGGGGAGCTTGGCCGCCGAAGAACTCGCCGTCGAGGGTCCGAAATCGAATCTCCGCGGACAGTTTCGTCTCATTGGCGGAAACCGGCCGTCAATGGAATTGCGATTGGATTCGCTCGGGATACAGGCGTCAGACTTGTTAGCCTGGTATCGCTCGTTTCATTCCGACGTCCTGGACGGAGTGCTGGCCGAGCAGTATTTCACGGGTGGCATGATTCTGCGCGGCTGGCCGCTGTCACTGGAATCAGCGGCGCTTTCCAGCAGCGGAGGAATCGTAAAGGTGCCAGGCTTTCCGCAGCCCGTGCGAATCGGGCCCTTGAACGGAGGGCGCGAGCGAGGCGTCCTGACGATTGGGCCGGTGCGCGTTGCGCTCGGAGGCGAAGTGCGCGAGGTAATGGCCCCGAAGCGCCGCAGGGTGGCGCTGGCCATGGAAAACGCCGCCGATCTGACTTTCACGCACGATTTAAACACGCAGGCGGGAAGCCTCAATATGGAAGGCAACTTTTTCAAGGTGGAAGATTTCCTGAAGCTGTCCGCCGCATTTGGACGCCAGTTGAATCGTGGCTGGGAATTGACCGGTCAAGCGACCGCGGTCACCAAGTGGGAGTGGAAACAGCCTTTCACCGGCACGTGGAATGGCCGGATTGGTTTCAACAAAGCAAATCTAACTGTCGCGGGATTGAACCAGCCGCTGAAAATCTCCGAAAGCGCGTTGGACTGGGTCGACGGGCGGCGCATCGCGCGCGTGATGCGCGTCGAGGGGTTTGGCGCTATGTGGACGGGCAACATCGAGGAACCCGTAAGGGCCAATGAGGACAATGGTCCGAAGTGGTTTTTTCATTTGCGCGCGGACCAGTTGAACGCGGCGGACTTGGATCGCTGGGTCGGACCACGAGCACGTCCAAACTGGTTGCAGCGACTCTTGCCACCGCTTCTTGGAGGATCAGCGCCGAGCACTCCCGCGAGTGAACTCGTCCGCCGCGTGAATGCCGAAGGCGAGCTGGACATCGGGCAATTAACGATCGAAAAGTTGAAACTGGAACAAGTGCAAGCCAGGGGCTACCTCCACGACCTGCAGCTCGACGTCAGTGAGGCACAGGCGGAATGGGCGGGTGGCAAAGTGCATGCGAAAATAAACGCGAAGTTCTTGCCGCGGCCAGCCTATGACATTTCGGCGGAATTGGATCGTGTGAACCTCGCGCAACTGCCGGGAGCGGGCCGCATCGGGGAGCGCTTGGGCGGCTTTGCGACGGGCACTCTGCGCGTGAAAACCGAAGGAGTGGGCCGCGACGAACTCCTTGCAAGACTTGCCGGCCGCGGCGACTTTCATCTCAGCAAAGTGGAGTTTCGTGGTTGGGACGTCAATGCAAGCGTAGCCGATGGAGAGGCCCACGCCGGAGTCTCGCGCTGGGCCAGCGGCGAAGGCTCTCTCCGTTTGCAGGACAGCGCCATTTTGCTGGAGGACTTTCGCCTCGATAGCGGATGGCAGTCGACACTCGTGAATGGAACACTCAGTTTTGGGCGAAACGCGGACTTGGCGATAGAAACAGTCAGCTCGCGAAGAAACAAAGATCGCAAGGCCGGCGATTTTGGCACGGGACGCGTGCTGAAGATCTCTGGGCCTCTCGATGGTCCAAAAGTTTCCGTTGAAAAAGCAAGTGTACGGCAGCCTGCGGACTAAGCTTCGGCCCCTTGAATGCAATCGACGCATTGAGTCATGGAGGAAACGATTGATGAAGCGTCATGCGCTGTTCTGTGCAGTGGGATTGCTGATTCTCATGCCGCGCGCGAACGCGCAAAAACCGTTCACGCTGGAACAGCTGATGAGCGCACCCTTTCCCTCCAACTTGACCGCCGCAAAGAATGTCAACCGCGTCGCGTGGGTTCTGGACCAAGAAGGCCGGCGCAATATCTGGGTCGCCGAAGGGCCGGCATTCACGGCGCGGCAGCTTACAAAATACATTGAAGATGACGGCCAGGAGCTCTTGGACCTGCGTTTTTCCGCGGACTCCAACGCGATTGTCTACGTCCGCGGTGAAGGCAAGAACGCCGCCGGCCAGGTTCCGAATCCTACGAGCAATCCTGCGGGAACCGAGCAGGCAGTCTGGACCGTGGCCTGGAATGGCGGAGAGCCCAAGCGCGTGGATGCCGGCCATTCCCCGCAGATTTCCCCACGCGGAACAATCGCGTATGTGAAGGACGGGCAGATCTGGCTCGCGCCGCTGGACGGCGCCGACAAGCCGCAGCAATTGGTTGTTCGCGGGCAAAACTTCGGCCCGCTCTGGTCTCCCGATGGAAGCCGGCTGGCTTTCGTTTCCGCGCGAACCGATCATGCATTCATCGGCGTCTATGACGCCGCCGCGAAGGTCGTGCAATTCTTAGCGCCGTCTGTGGACTCCGACGGCAATCCCGCCTGGTCGCTCGACGGAAAGCGCATCGCCTTCGTCCGCCGGGCTGCCGAACCGCGAGACGAGCCCCAGGGTTTCTTCATTGCGCCCGACAAACCGCGTCGCTGGGCCATTTGGGTTGCCGATGTCTCCACGGGAGCAGCAAAGGAAATCTGGCACAGCAACGCGACGCCGCAGGGGTCGTTTCCGCATATGGCCGAGGATACCGGAGGTGGCGTACTCCATTGGGCCGCTGGCAATCAACTGGTCATCGCTTCCGAAGAAGACGGCTGGCAACATCTCTATGCGCTCTCCGCTGAAGGCGGCGCACCCAAGCTGCTCACTCCAGGCAACTGCGAAGTGGAGCAGTGGTCGCTCACTCCCGACAACAAAAGCGTCTTGTTCAATTCAAATTGCGGCGACGTGGATCGCCGTCACTTGTGGAACGTCAGCGTATCCGGAAATCCTCCCACTCAGTGGACACGCGGCGACGGCATCGAATGGAGCCCGGTGATGCTCAATGACGGGCAGACTTTCACCTACTTAAGCTCCTCCGCAACTCATCCGGCAAGAGCGGTCGCAAGCGATTCGGCCGCCAAGGCAAAGCCTCCCCTGGCGCCCGAAACCTGGCCCAAGGATTTTCCGTCCGACCGCCTGGTTACACCTCAACAAGCCATTTTCAAATCCACCGATGGTCTGGAGATTCATGGTCAGCTTTTTGTGCCTGCGGGATCAAAGCCCGGCGAAAAGCGCCCCGCCGTAATTTTTCTGCATGGCGGACCGATCCGCCAAATGCTGCTCGGCTGGCACTACATGTACTACTACTCGAATTCCTACGCCATGAATCAATATCTCGCCAGCCGGGGATACATGGTGCTGGCCCTGAATTACCGCAGCGGGATCGGCTACGGCCGCGCGTTTCGCGAAGCTCCCGGGCGCGCAGGGCGCGGCGCAACGGAATATCAGGACGTGCTCGCGGCTGGAAAGTATTTGCAGGGCCGCAGCGATGTGGACGCAAAGCGCATCGGACTGTGGGGCGGAAGTTACGGAGGCTATCTGACGGCCCTTGGGCTGGGGCGCAACTCCGATCTGTTCGCGGCAGGCGTGGACCTTCACGGTGTGCATGACTGGCCGACGGACAACTGGGAAGGGAAGAATGTCCCCGCTGATCTGAACAAGCTGGCGCGCGATTCCTCTCCCGTTACCTCGGTCAACACTTGGAAGTCGCCGGTGCTTTTCATCCACGGCGACGACGACCGCAACGTTTACTTCGCGCAAACCGTAGACCTCGTTGCCCGCCTACGCGAAAAAGGCGTCGAGATCGAACAACTTGTTTTTCCAGATGACGTGCACGATTTTCTGCTGCACCGGCATTGGCTCGCGGCCTATCACGCGGCCAGCGATTTCTTCGATCGGCGCTTCAAGGTACCCGGAAATGAAACAAGTTCTGATCAAACTCGCGCCAGTCTCTGAAGAAGTCGCGCCGTAGCAGATGCCATGAGACGCAATCTATTCCCTATCGCCGGCCTAGCGCTTCTCGCGGCAGCCACTCTCTGCGCCGGCGATAGACGCGTCCATTTCCTTCCCCGATTGCAGCCCGGCCAGACCATCACCTACCTCATCCGTTTTCAGAGCGACAAGATCGTCAAGACCGAAAGCAGAGTTATCGCGCCTATGGTGCCGAACGCCGCGCAAATTGACGCTCACGGCTTGCTGCGCGTGGAGATCCTCGGCGTTCAACAAACGGCCACCAGGCCCGCAATTCACGCGCGCGGTCAGTTTTTGACTCTGGACACTGGTGTTTGGATCAAGGGGCCGCGCGACAAAAAACCAAATTGGGATAAGCAGCGCGTGGACCCCAATGGAAAGACCATCGAGTTCACGATTTCTCCCGACGGCTCGGTGAACGAAGTAAAGGGTCTGGATTCTTTTTTTCCCGAGCAGCAGCAAGCCTGGCAGCAATGGGTGGCCCGTTTCGCTCTGGCATGGGCTCTTCCTCCCGACGGAATGAAGTCCGGCGAGAAATGGAAGTCGGAGCAAGTGGAACAGTCGAGCACCCCGATCGCCGGATTGCAATGGGCACGCGATTCCCTGTATGTGCGCGACGAACCATGTCACGCGAGCCAACTCTCGCTTACGGGCGATGTCGCTCCCGCCCGTGGCCCTTCCGATACGTGCGCGGTTCTGCTGACCACCGCAAAGCTCAAGCAGAATTCGTCATCCAAGGATGCGACGCCTGAAGATTTTAAGCTTCACGAGTTACACACGTCGGGAACCGCAAGAGGGACGAATGAAATCATTACCTATGTTTCCTTGAAGAGCGGTCTTGTCGTGCGCGCTACGGAAGAGGCCACCCAATTTATGGATGTCGTGGTCGCCAAAACCGATGGTTCGAACCGCGTGCACTTCAATGTTGACGCCAAGAGCCACGGGGAGGTGCTCCTGGTGACGGAGACTCCTCTGAATCAGCCGTGATTCGAACCTTCCGCCGTTCCCCATCGAATCCCTGACCCACGCGCCTGGGATCAGGGCTGCTTCGCTTCCAGTAGCACTCCTTGCGAAGCTTCGTGAGGAGGTTCAGTGCTTGGCCGTAGGCTAATACGGCCCCCGTCAATTTGTGAAACGCCGTGGAATTCTCAGCGGCTTCGCGTCTCTTCGTGTGGGCCTCGGCTGAAAGTTCAAGAATCTGATCTATGGCATCGTCTGGACTCATGGTTGATTCCGCACCTCGAACCGCTAGCAGGTAGTGCGCCTGGCGTCGATTGCGTTTCAAACCCGAGTCCGTAAAGCGACAGCTTGCAAGCCGGAGTATAATGAAGGATTCGGCGGCGGCCATCGAAGCTGCGGGAGACCCCTTCCCATGAAATTCAAGCTGCACAGCAATTATCAGCCGCGGGGCGACCAGCCCGCGGCGATTGACCAGCTCTACAGCAGTGTCGAAGCCGGCGAGAAGCACCAGGTGCTCCTAGGCGTGACCGGATCGGGCAAAACCTTCACCATGGCCAAGCTGATCGAGCAGGCCGGCCGCCCCGCGCTGGTGCTGGCGCACAACAAAACCTTGGCCGCGCAGTTGTATCACGAGTTCAAGGGCTTCTTTCCGGAAAACGCCGTCGAATATTTCGTCAGCTACTACGATTTTTATCAGCCTGAAGCCTACGTTCCCTCCGCCGACATCTATATCGACAAGGAAGCCACCATCAACGACGAGCTGGACAAGCTCCGCATGAGCGCCACGCGCTCCCTCTTTGAACGCCGCGACGTGGTGATCGTCGCCTCTGTGTCGTGCATTTACGGTCTGGGATCCCCGGAAGCCTATTACGGCATGCTCGTCATGCTGGAAAAAGGGCAGCAGACTTCGCGCGAAGCGCTGCTCCGCCGGTTCGTCGATATTCAGTACGACCGCAGTGAGGACTTGCGCCGCGGTACCTTCCGCGTCCGTGGCGACATGATCGAAATCTATCCCACCTATGAGGATAACGGCTACCGCATCGAAATGTGGGGCGACCAGATTGATTCATTACGGCAAATCGATCCGCTCACTGGCGAAGTGCGCGCGGGCCAAGAGGATTTGTCGCGCGTTCCGGTTTATCCGAAGACGCATTACGTCATGCCCCAGGAGCAGCGCGACCGCGCCATTGTCAGCATTCAGGAAGAACTTTGGTGGTGGAAGAAGGAAATGGAGAAGAAGGGAAAATTCGTCGAGGCCCAGCGCGTCGTCCAGCGAACCATGTTTGACATTGAAATGATGCGCACCATCGGCTATTGCCACGGCATTGAGAACTATTCGCGCCACCTCAGCGGCCGTTTGCCGGGAGAAGCGCCGCCAACGCTCCTCGACTACGTTCCCCAGGACTACCTGATGTTCATCGATGAATCGCACCAGACGGTAGGCCAGGTCCGCGGAATGTTCAACGGCGACCGCGCGCGCAAGCAAACCCTCGTGGACTACGGCTTTCGAATGCCCTCGGCCCTTGACAACCGGCCGTTGACCTTCGAGGAATTCGAGCACCGCGTCAATCAAGTTGTGTACGTTTCCGCGACGCCTGGGCCGTATGAGCTGACGAAAGCAGGCGGCGTGGTCGTGGAACAGGTGATCCGGCCGACCGGCCTGGTCGACCCGCAAGTGGAGATTCGTCCCGTGAAGGGCCAGGTCGATGACCTGCTGGAAGAAATTCGTGTGCGGTCGGAGAAAAACGAACGCGTCCTGGTGACCACTCTGACAAAGCGCATGGCCGAGGACCTGTCCGAATATTTCTCGGAAATCGGTGTCAGGTGCCGCTACCTCCACTCTGAAGTGGAAACGCTGGACCGCATCAAAATTTTGCGCGATTTGCGGCGCGGCGAATTTGACGTGCTCATCGGAATAAACTTGCTCCGCGAAGGATTGGATTTGCCCGAAGTGTCGCTGGTGGCCATTTTGGACGCGGACAAAGAGGGATTCTTGCGCAGCACCACCTCTCTGATTCAAACAATTGGCCGTTGCGCCCGGCACATCGAGGGCAGAGCGATTCTGTACGCGGACCGCCGGACCGACTCGATGAATCAAGCCATCGACGAAACCAACCGCCGCCGCGCAAAGCAGGTTAGCTACAACAAAGAGAACAACATCACCCCGATGTCCATCGTCAAGTCCGTGGATATGGAGCTGGCCAGAATTGTCGAAGCGGACTACGTAACCGTTCCAGTGGACGACGCCACCCTCGACGCAGCCGCTGCGAATATCAAGAGTGAACAGCAGCTCGCCGAGATGCTCCAGCAATTGGAAGCGCAGATGCGCGAAGCCGCCAAAAAGTTTGAATTCGAAAAAGCCGCCCAGCTGCGCGACCGTATCCGCGCGCTAAAGCAAAAAGACCTAGCCGGCCTGTTTTCAGCCGAAGCCGCTCCCCCCGAGACAGCAGAGAAGCGCTCGGGGTCGTCCGCAGCGTAGGTGGACCAAAGGGACTCAGGCTGCAGAACAGCCCAGCGCAAAACAATCGCCTGCGTGATTATGACCCCCTACTCTTCGTGGTCAAGCGGTTTGCCGTGTGGCCCTACCTGAACCTCAGACTTCTTTCCGTCCGTTTCCACCCGAGCCTCATACGCCACCAGCTTGTCTTTTTTGGTCAGGGATTCGACCTTCAGAATCTTTCCTTTGCCCGCTTTGGCCTGCAATCCCGCTCTGACTTCCGGCGAAAGTGAATCGAAGGCAACCTGCTCCTCTACTTCCACGACCGTTCCATCAGCGGCTATCAAGAGATCCCTGCTATGGCCGTTGACCATCATTTCTGCTTCGTAGAAAGTTTGGCCCTTTTCTCTTTCTGTCGAGAACCCGCGAATGGTGGCTCCTACACTCTGCGCTGCCACTGTCTTTTCGACAGCGGGCGGGAGGTCGGAGCGATTGATTTTCTTTTCCTGGGCGGCCCCGGGCCCTGCGAGTAGTAATCCGCTGGCCGCAATTGCCATGAGAATACTTGTCTTCATGTTTCCTCCTAAGCGCGGGAGATCGCCCCCGTGGAAGCAAGGTTACGCTCCGATTTCTAAACAGAAGATAAATGTTCAAACACTTCCCAGAACACAGTTGGCTAATCTAGGCCAGCACCGGACTCGTCCTGGGCCCCTCTCCCACGGGCGACAACAATGCAGTCCGAAAAACGTGCTGGAAATTGGTTTCGGCGTTGCCCTCAGGTTATCCTAAACATTACATGCCAAATAGCCTGGCCATCATCGGTGCGGGACGCGTGGGGCGGGCGCTGGGGCGCCGGCTGCGTGAAGCGGGGTGGAGGATTGGCGCGGTCGTTACGCGCAGCGAGGCGAGCGCACGGCGCGCCGTTCGATTTATTGGAGCCGGGAAGCCCTTCGCTGGAATGACGTGGCAAATCCTGCCGTCGCAGGTCATCCTGATTACGACGCCCGATGATCAAATCGCCGTTGCGGCGCGAGACCTCGCGCGAATCGGCAAAGAAGAATTGCGCGGAAGGGTTGTTCTCCACACCAGCGGCGCCATGGACTCTGGTGCCCTCGAGCCCTTGCGAGCGCAGGGTGCGACGGTCGGATCGATGCATCCTCTCCAGTCGTTCAGCGGCGTCACGGTTCCCTCGCTCGAAGGAAGAGTCTTTGCGATTGAAGGCGAGGCGCAGGCAGTGCGAGTGGCGCGGCAAATCGCGCGCGAGCTTGGCGGGTCACCTGTGCGCGTCGCTGGGAGCAAGAAGCTTTTGTATCATGCGGCGGCTGCAATGGCCGCCGGTCATATTCTCGCTGTGGAGGAAGCCGCCACGCGGTTGCTCGTCTCATTGGGGATGAAGCGACGCGAAGCCGTGCGCGCCCTGTTGCCCTTGACCCGCCAGGTGTTGGACAATTTCGAAACGCTGGGGCCGCGGGCGGCGTGGACGGGCCCGCTTTCGCGGGGAGATTTCAGAGTAGTCCACGCGCACTTGCAGGCACTTCGAGACTTGCCACAAGAATTTATGCTTGCGTATGAAGCGCTAAGCCTCTTGGCGGCGCGCGTTCTTGCGCAAGATACTGCGGGCACATTGGCGGAATTGGGAAAAAGTTCTGTAAAACCGATTGCAAAAGCAAAGGTGACAGGGGGCAGCGCGTGAAACGACTCCAGATTGGAATCGAAAGCACCAAACTGGCAAATGGCCTGGACGTGGTGGTCGCGCCGGACACCACGGCGCCGGTGGTTACTGTGGCCGTTTACTACAAAATTGGCTTCCGGCTCGAACCTCGGGGACGCAGTGGGTTCGCTCACCTGTTCGAACACATGATGTTCCAGGGCTCCGCCAATGCCCCCAAGATGCAGCACATCAAGCTGGTCAATTCCAGCGGCGGCCTGCTGAACGGCTCGACCAGTTACGACGTGACGAATTATTACGAGGCTGTGCCGTCGAATGCGCTGGAGCGCGTCTTATGGCTCGAAGCAGACCGCATGCGCGCTCTGAAAGTGGACGACGAAAATCTTAAAAATCAGCGCGACGTGGTAAAAGAGGAAGTTCGCGTCAATGTGATGAACCAGCCTTATGGCGGTTTCCCTTGGTTGGACATGCCTCCGGTGGCCTTTCGTAATTGGGCGAACGCGCACAACTTCTACGGTGATTTTGCCGATCTTGACGCCGCGGACCTGGCTGACGTGCAAGCGTTTTTCAAAACGTATTATGTGCCGAATAACGCCGCGTTGCTGATCCTTGGCGATGTGAAAGCGGAAGAAGGCATCGCCCTGGCCATAAAACATTTTGGCGATATCCCCCCGGGACCACCCCCGCCGTTTGCCGATCCCACCGAGCCGGAACAAACGGAAGAGCGACGCGGCATCGTAGCGGAAAAATTCGGGACCCTTCCTGCGATGGCCATTGGATATGTGCTGCCCAAAAGACGCACCGCCGATTGGTGCGCGATGGCCTTGCTCGATCAGGCCCTGCATGGAGGGCGTGCGGGAAGAATTCATCGCGAATTGGTGCAGGAGAAACAGATTGCTGTCGAAGCCGGGGGTGGAATCGATGACCTCTTCGGTTACAACGGGCCTTCGCAAATGACCACCCGCATTCTGCACAAGCCCGAGTATTCGAGCCAGGCGGCGCTGGAAGCGTATGACGCCGTGGTCCAGGAAGTTCAGCAAAACGGCGTCAGCGCGGATGAGCTCGAACAATTGAAAGTGAAGTGGCGCTCGGACTATTACGCCACGCTCGAGGGCGGCCGCGGCGGGTACATGCCGAAATACGGATTGATGCATCTTCTCGCCTGCTTCACGCTCTTCGACCACGATCTGCAATTGGTGAACACAATCCTGGACGGATTTCTTTCCGTCACGCGTGAGGAAATTCTTGCGGTCGCGAAAAAATACCTGCGGAACGAAAAACGCGCCATCGTCTTTCGTACGCCCCTCAAAGCGAAGGAGGCCGCGTAATGGCTACCCGTGCTGTGGAGGTAGCAGTCGGCGTTCCTGCTCTTTCCCCCGAACGTCCGGTGACGTGGCCGAAGCGGACCAGGGCGCGGCTTTCGAATGGTCTCGAAGTCATTCTCGCGGAGGCGCACTCGATTCCCAAGTTTCACGGTGAACTGTTCTTCCGCTCCGGAAACGCCGCTGCCGTGCATCGCGCTCCGGGCCTAGCCGAAATGACCGCGATCGTGGCGCGCACCGGAACAACCAAGCGCGTAAGCCGCCAGATCGAGGAAGATTTGCGGCGCATCGGCGCGGACCTTTCCTCTAATGCGGGGGCGGATACCAGCGCGATTTCGTTCTCCGGTCTTTCGGAATTTGCGGAACCGCTGCTGGGATTGGTGAATGAACTGGCGCGGGAAGCCGCGTTTCCACCGGCCGAATTCGAACGCGAGCGGCGCCAGAAACTGGAAGAAGTAAAAATGCAGCGCACCGAGCCGGATTTCCTCGCAAGCGAGAGGCTGCGCAAAGTTTTATTCGGCGCGCATCCCTATGCCCAGGTTTCGCCGAGCGAAGCGCAAGTGGCGGCGTACAAACGCGAAGATTTGCAGGCGGTCTACCGCGAATTCTACACTCCGGAAAATGCAGTGTTGCTGCTCGTCGGTGATTTTGATTCAAATGAAATGTTGAGGAGCGCTGAAAACGCTCTTGGCAAATGGACCGGGAAAAAACCGGAAACGCCTGCGGCTCCGGCTCTCGCGAATCCGCGCGGCCGCCGCGTCTACCTGGTGCACGTTCCCGGCGCGGTGCAAACGCAGATTCTTGCGGGCTGTCACGCCATCACGCGAAAACATCCGGACTGGGTGAAGCTGGGCCTTACGAATAGTTTGTACGGCGGAGCATTTAATTCTCGCTTGGTCATGAATATCCGCGAGGATAAAGGCTATACCTACAGTCCGCGCAGCAGCGTGAACGCGCTACGGCAGCACGGCTACTTTTCGGTTTCGGCGGCGGTACGCAACGAAGTTGTGGCGGCGTCGCTGACGGAAATATTTTACGAGATGGACAGGCTGCGATCCTTGCCGGTGCCGGAAGCGGAACTGGCCGACGCGCAAAATTATTTGAGCGGCGTTTTTTCGATGGGCCTCGCGACCCAGGACGGTTTGCTCTCGCAACTTTCCGTCGTGGCGCTGAACGAATTGCCGGACGATTATCTCGAAACGTATCGCCAGAAAGTGCGTGCGCTTACACCGCAGGACGTGCTCGCGACGGCGCGAAAGTATCTGGACTCCGCAAACATGCAAATCGTCGCCGTCGGCGACCGCGCGCAAATCGAATCGCAAGCCGCGCTCTTCGGCGAACTCGAAGTGTACGACGCCCAGGGCGCGCGGATGAGTTAGCGATGGGCTTATCTCTGTTATTGATTTAGAGACGTATTTAGAGCATTATTCATCCGCCATGGCCTGGCGGACTTTCGCAATTCGCGTTCCTCTGATTTCTGCCTGCTGCTCAGTCCTTGCGCGCTCGCCAAGAAAAAGCCGCCAGCAAAACCGGTAAACATCCACACCGCGACGTCCGGGGAATTGCAGCAAGTTCCGGGCATCGGGCCGGCGACGGCGGAAAAGATTTTGCAAATGCGCAAGTCGTACGGCGCGTTCCAGAGCGTCGACGATTTGCGGGCCATTCGCGGGCTCGGGCCGAAGCGCCTGGAAAAAAATGCGCAAGTATTCGACCGTCGGGAAGCGATCTTCGGCAAAGCCCGCCACGTTGCCCGCGAAGTCCACTCCTCCGGCGGAAACGCCGCCAGATAAACCATAAGAGAGCGCCTCGCGCTTACCGCTCGAGAGTGGAATGATTTGACTGTCACAGGGTTTGGTGCGTCGGCCGGGCCTGCTCGATGCGGAGGGGCACCTGGTCGGCGATGCGGATGCCGTAGCCTTCGAGAGCGACGACTTTTTTCGGGTGATTGGTGAGGACGCGAATGTCCTTGAGGCCAAGGTCAATCAAGATTTGCGCGCCGATACCGCTTTCGTGCTGCACCATACGCTGACGGGCCGGCTCGCGATCTAGCTGGCCGCGCTTGTGAAAATGAATCTGCGGGAGCGTCCCCGGTTCCTCGGCGGCATCCACGGAGAAGCCACGGCCGGTGTGGTGCAGATATAGAAAAACGCCGCGGTCTTCCTTGGAGATAGCCGCGAGCGAGCGCGAGACGAGTTCGCTGCAATCGCAGGCGGTGGAACCGAAAACATCTCCGGTGAGGCAGTGCGAATGGACGCGCACTAGCGCCGGTTCCGCGCCCTCCAGCTCGCCGCGCACAAGCGCAATGTGCTGATCGTGGTCCACGTCGCTGGCATAGGCGATCATCCGGAATTCGCCGAACCGCGTGGGCAGGATGGCTTCGGCCACGCGGCGGACATAGCGTTCATGCTGCATGCGGTAGCGAATGAGGTCCGCTACCGTAAGCATCCTCAGGTTGTGTACCCTGCAAAATTCGATGAGCTGCGGCACGCGGGACATGGTGCCGTCTTCATTCATGATTTCGCAGATGACTCCGGCGGGGCTGAGCCCGGCGATGCGCGCGAGATCGACTGACGCTTCGGTCTGGCCGGCGCGGACAAGCACGCCGCCATTGCGCGCGCGAAGTGGAAACACGTGCCCGGGCCGCGCGAGATCCTGCGGCTTCGTTTTCGGATCGATGGCCGCAAGGATGGTGATGGCGCGGTCCGAAGCGCTGATGCCGGTGGTGACGCCGAGGCGCGCGTCGATGGCTTCGCAGAACGCAGTGCCATGCACGGAAGTGTTGATGGGTGACATGAGCGGGAGATGCAGCTCGTCGCAGCGCTCTTCGGTGAGCGGCATGCAGATCAGGCCGCGACCGTACTTGGCCATGAAGTTGATCGCGTCGGGCGTGATTTTTTCGGCGGCCATAGCGAGGTCGCCTTCGTTTTCGCGGTCCTCATCGTCGACGAGGACGACCATGCGGCCCTGGCGAATTTCTTCGACGGCTTCTTCGACGGTGGCGAACATTTTAGATTCGTCTCTCATGGTATTGAAAATATAGCACTTTTGGAGACATGGAGAAGAAGCCGGACGGAACGAACCGGGCGGTACCCTCCCCCCTTTACATGGATGAATATCAAAACAAAGGCGTTGCAGAATTTGCATTTCGCAAGTGCATGAAAAGCAGCGGCCACCCCTTCGGGGTGGTTGTGTGAGTCTGAAACTCTTTCAGAGTCTTTGGAGTGGCTTGGTGCAGATAGAATCTGCGGCACAACCTGGCTCGGCAGCTAAGGCCGCATTTTCTCTGGAGCGTCC
>WNFT01000150.1_pt1 | contig 51812 bp, 49 predicted proteins | sample 5400191 | NCBI WGS metagenome assembly WNFT01 (sample SAMN13153359, study PRJNA577476) | soil metagenome | isolation source: 80 cm saprolite under Madrone tree | place: USA:California | collected 2016-06-14 | reverse complement strand
CTGGACGACCTGCAGGCCCGTCAGCTCCGGCAGGCGGACGTCGAGGAAGAGCAGGTCCGGCTCCAGATCGTCGACGAGCCGCACCGCCGCCGGGCCGTCGCTCGCCTCCCGGGCGAGCTGGATCCAGTCCACTCCGTCCAGGTACGCGCGGAGGGTCCGCCGGGCCTGGGGCTCGTCCTCCGCGATCGCGGCGCGCACGGCGCGGGCGGTCACGCGGGCTCCGACGCCGCCTCCAGGTCGAGCGGGAGGTCGATGGTGGCGCGTAGCCCGCCGCCTTCGGCCGGCCGCAGCGAGAGGCTGGCGTTCCCCGCGTAGAGCAGGGCGAGCCGCTCGCGGAGCAGCCGCAGGCCGAGGCCGGGGGAAGGCGGGATCGTCGAAGGCATGCCCGGCCCGTCGTCGCACACCTCCAGTTGCAGGTGGTCGCCGTGGCGGCGCGCGGTGATCGCCACCCGGCCGCCCGCCTTGCGCGGCGCGACCGCGTGGAGGATCGCGTTCTCGACGAGGGGCTGGAGGACGAACGGCGGCACCAGCTCTGCATGGCCTCCGGGTCGGCTTCCAGGCGGAGCTGGAGCCGCTCCTCCAGGCGGAGGCTCTCGATCTCCAGATAGCTGCGCACGAACGCCCACTCGTCCGCGAACATGACCTGGTCCCGGGACTCCCGGTGCATTCTCAAGCCGTAGTGCAGGATCTCTCCGAGGCGCTCCAGCGCCCGCTCCGCGAGCGCGGGGTCGCGCCGCACCAGGCCGAGAGCGGCGTGGAGGGTGTTCAGCAGGAAGTGGGGGTTGAGCTGGCTGCGGAGGGCTGCCAGCTCGGCTCGGGCGCGCAGCGCGTCCGCATGGGCGGCGCGCGCCGCCTCTTCCCGCAGGCGCTTGGGCGTTCTCCCAGGCGTACGCCCCGCCCGCGATCGCGAGATAGATCAGCCCACCGATCACCCCCTGCCAGGCGGCGATCATCAGGGGCGCGGGAAACTGGCCGCGGCCAGTGGCCAGATATGAATCGAGGGTCCAGGAAACGACGACGCCGCCCGCCGCGGCCAGCGCGTAGGCCGCCGTGAGCCCGACCTGGGCTGCGAGGAAGGAGACCCGCCGCTCGTCGTGCCAGGGCACCCGCAGAGGAACCCGAAGCACCAGGAGTCCGAGGAGCGCGAAGGGAAGGACCGTCATGAGGGCGGACCGCATTGCCCTCGCCGGCGTTTCGCCCCCGGCCAGGAAGAGCGCCACGTAGACCGCGAGCAGCGGGACCCAGGCGATCACGTAGATCCGCAACGGCGGATGGCGAGGCAGGCGTGGGAATGCTACTCCTTCGCGGGCGCGGGATTCCGCCGTTCGTCGACCGGTGGGCCCGCTCGAACGGGCCGTCCACCCCCTCGGCGAGTCTGGAGGTAAAGTTGCCGGAATGCGAGGGCCCCCTCACCACGGTGAAGAAACAGCCAGGTGGAGCGTCCGCGCCGCCGCGATAGAGGGACGAGCGTCCCGCTATAATCTGCAGGGAGGCGGCAACGCGCCATGTGCAGGAATATCCGAACCCTCTTCAATTTCGAGCCCCCGGCCACGGACGACGAGATCCGCGCCGCCTCGCTGCAGTTCGTGCGCAAGCTCAGCGGGTTCAACGCGCCGTCGAAGGCCAACGAGCCCGCGTTCACCCGGTCGGTGGAAGACGTGTTCCAGGTCGCCCGGCGGCTGGTCGATTCCCTGGTGACCAGCACCCCCGCTCGGGATCGGGCGGTGGAAGCCGCCAAGGCGAGGGCGCGGGTCGCGCAGCGATTCGGCGGGCCGGGCTCAGGTCGCGGACGCTGATCGGCGCGCCCTCTTCGGGGAACGTCGTGAGATGCCTCGACCCGAGACGATTGCAGGCAAGGAGCTGGGGGCCGGCTTCTGGCTGATCCAGGTGAAGTCGAAGGAAGAGGCGATCGAATGGGTCAAGCGCTGCCCCAATCCCTTCCCGGGCACGGAGTCCGAGATCGAGATCCGCCAGGTGTTCGAGGCGGACGACTTCGGTCCCGCGCTCACCCCGGAGATCAGGGAGCAGGAGAAGCGCCTGCGCAGGCAGGCGGCCAAGCGCTAGTCACGTCGTCCACTCACTTCGCGAGGAGGCTCAAGTGGCAGGGAGCGGAAAAGTCGTCTGGGTCGGTCGGGTGATCTCGGTCCTGGTGTCGCTCATATTCCTGATGAGCGCGTTCATGAAGCTCAAGGGGGGACCGGAGCTGACGGCGGGGATGGAACACCTGGGATTGCCCGAGTCGATGGTGGTGCCGCTCGCGATCCTCGAGATCTCGTGCGTCGTGATCTACCTGATTCCGCCCACGTCGGTCCTGGGCGCGATCCTCCTCGCCGGATACGTCGGGGGCGCGATCTGCACGCACTGGCGGGCCGGCGATCCGTTCTACGTCCAGGTCGTGCTCGGGATCCTGGTCTGGCTCGGCCTCTACCTCCGCGAGGATCGCCTGAAGGCGCTCATCCCGCTGAGAGCACGCTGAGCACCCCCACCATCGGCAGGAAGGAGACCCGGATGTTCGGCAAACGGCTTTCCCAGTACCTCGGATTCCAGAAGGTGTGGCTCGCCCTCATCGCGGCGGTTGGCATGGCGCGGCTGGGACTGTCCCTCGCGGGCCTGCCGGACAGCACGGTCACGTATTTCTCGATCACCACCGTGGGATGGGCGGCCGTCCTCTACTACGGGGTCGCGGTGCACACGAGGGGCTTGGGCGGCTACAAGCAGCTCCTGCCCCTGATGATCTTCCAGGTGGTGCTCGTGCAGGCGATCGCGGTCGCCGGGATCCTGCTCGCGATCGCCGGCTTCCAGAACATCTACGCCGCTCCCGAGTACAGCGGCCCGCCCTTCGCGCGGAGCTCCAACCAATGGAGCCATGCCCTCGCGCACCTGACCATCGGCATGGTCGCCCCCGTGCTCTTGTGGTGGGGTGTCGGGTCCCTCGTCCTGCTGATCACGAAGAGGGTGGCTAAACGACCTGCGGTGGCCTAGCCAAGGCGGAGGTCGAGGAGAACTCCTTGTCCTTGCCGAGTCTTACTCGGGACGCTCGAGTTGGCTCATCGCAAAGTTGGTGGAGTCTGCGAACGAGGCGACGAAGCCCTGCTTCGCACCGCCGAGACGGCTCGTGCAAGCCCCTGTACTACGCGATCGGGCTGATACAGGTGAATCTCGTGGCCGCTCCCGGTGGCGGTGATGTGCACACTGTTCGAACTGAGGAAGTCGAGACGACTCGCGGCGCCATCGCGGGACGGGCGCTCGGATCCCGTCGTGATGGGGTCGCTCGAGACCACGACTACAGGGAGGTCTCCCAGGGGAGGTTCCTTGGCGGCGTCCGTCTGCTCGAACTCCCTCAGGAATTCCTTCCGCCACGATAGGAGGGACTCGGGGCCCGCCTTGGCCGGATCCGACTTTTCCCAGAGCCGCACGTCGAGCCACAAGCGGACGGCCTGCAAGTCGGGCGGCAGTCGATCAAACGGCTCGCTTTCGCGGGTTGGCGCGAGTCCCTTCTTGACGGACGGGGGTAGCGGGAATGCCGACCGCACTTCGGCCTCCGTCAGCTCCCAGAGGAGGCCGACCTTGCCTTTCGCCTCCAAGCCGACCCGATTGCTGCTGTTCGTGAAGACGAGACCGGCGACGTCCTCCGGAAAGGCGTGTTGGTAGGCTTGAATGTAGATTCCGCCGATCGAGGCGCCCACCAGCAGGTACGGCCCTTTCTCCACGGCCGCGCGCAAGAGGGCGTGGAGATCGCCGATCGTCTGCTCGACGGTCTCGTCGGCGGGTCCCGAATCGCTCCACCCGAGTCCGGCCCGATCGTAGGAACAAACCGCGGTGTTCTCGGCGATTCTCGCTTGCACGAGAGCCCAATCGATCGAGAAGGCTCCTCCGCCAGCCACAAGGATGACGGTTGGATTCCCTCTACCGGAGCAATTCAGGTGTAGTTTGCGACCGTCAAGGTCGATCAGGGGGCCTGGGGGCGGGTATCCGTGTGACAACTTCTTCTGCGGGGTACGGCAGGCGACCATGAATCCGACGACTACGACGGCTACAGCAAAGGCAAATCGCATGGTTCTCGACTCCTGCGACGACTGACGATTAGGAGACTCAAGCAGGGAAACATCGCCGCGCTCTACGCGGTCGCGGTCGGGATGGCGCTCGGTCCCGCGGCGGGCCTCGATCTCGTCGACGCCCTGACCTCGGAGCCGTCCCTCAAGAGCCACCACCTCTTGCCGAGCGCGCGGCCGCGCTCACCCGCAACGCCCGCGAGCGCAGGCTGCTCCTCGAGCGCGCTATTGGAAGTACCCGTTGACGTCGATGACCAGGTGGACCGTGGTGCCCACCGGCTGTCCGACGAAGGCGGCCATCGCGCCGCTGGGGTCGAGCGAGACGACGGCGTTGTTGGCTCGGGTCTGGCCCGCCACGTAGTTGATGGTGGACACGGGGGGCGCCGGCTGGCCCGCCGGGAACAGGGCGACGTTACCCTGGGCGCTGGACTGGGTCGCGGTCAGGTTGAGCGAGATGGCCTTCGCGCCCGAAGGGATACCGCAGTTCCCGCCCACCGCGAAGGGGCGCGTCTCCTGGCCCTGGAGGACGGGGCCGCCGATGGGAGCCCCGAGGTCGCGCGTGTCGACCACGCGGCACGGAGGGAGCGTGAAGTAGTTGAGGGGCGAGGGGGCGAAGCTGATGTCGTCGAACCATGCGGACGCCGTTCCCGGTGCGAACGTGAAGAAGTATAGGTGGATTTTCACCGCGACCGTTCCTGCCGGCGTCGTGAGACCCCTTGGGTAGTTCTGAGTCAGCCATGTGTCTGCGGGACTTCCACCGCCCGACATCTGAAAGCTGTTGGACCCACTGAACTGAGTGGTGCAGCCGGCGTCCGAGAAATAGTAGACGAGTACGGAACCGACAGGAACCGTCGTCACGCTGCTGGGATAGCGAAAGCTCCCTCCCACGTCGTAGGCCGTCGAGGCCGCGGCCGGAATGCACTGAGTCAGGACGAAGACACTCCCGGAGCTGGTCGGGCTGAGGAAGACCGAACCCGGCGCGCTGCTCCCCTGGGCGCCGTCCCAGGTCGCCGTCGACCCAAAAGGAATCGTCCAGCCGTTGAGGTCGCTGTTGAACCCCGGGTTCTGGACCAGGTTCTGGGCCTGAGCGTCGAGCACCCCGACGAGAAAGAGGAGCGCCGAAAGCATCCCGCCGGCTCGCGTCACCGTCCAGCCTCCAGTCCTCACTTCAGCTCGCATCCTCGATTCTCCATTCTCGCCGAGCGTCAGCCTGGGTCTGCTATGGCCCTCGCGCTCCTGGGGGCACGGGCGATTGTACGTCGGCCCCGACCGCAGAGGGTCTACGATGCGGCGACCCGTTCCTCGACTTCGCGGCGGGACGTCGTCCGTGAATCAGGTCAGAAGAGGAATTTCACGCCGAGCTGGACGCTCCGCGGGAAGTAGATGGTGCCGCGGGGATTCGGGATCCGGCCGAAGTTCTGGCTGGCGAAGTCCGTGTTGGGCGCCGGGTAGATCACCGAGTTGAGGGCGTTGAAGGCCTCCATCCGCAGCTCCGCCCGGAAGCGCCCGTTGAAGCGCAGGTTCTTGGACACCGACGCGTCCAGGGTGGGCTTCCAGGGCACCCGGATGTCGGAGAAGCGGTTGGGGGTGGTGCGCAGGGTGAAGGGAGGCCGCTGGCGCCAGACCGGGGTCTCTCCCGGCAGGCACTTCTGCGGCGCGCCGCCGAGGTCCAGGTAGCACGTGTTGAACCAGCGCTCGGGCGTGGGATGGTCGAGCCGGGCGGAGGCGATCGGCTCCAGGCCCCCCGGCTGGCCGAGGGGGGCGCCCGACTGCCAGTTGAAGCTCCAGTTGACCTTCCATCCGCCGATCACGTGCTCGAGCAGCCCGGTCGCGCCACCGGCGAAGCGTCGGCCATGGCCCACGGGCAGCTCGTAGGTGCCGCTGAAGGCCCACACGTGGGGCCGGTCGTAGTCGGTCACCTGCTCCACCAATTCGGTGTCCTGATCGTTGAGGAAGTTGTTCCTCTCCCTGGTGCGGGAATACGTATAGGAGCTGGTGAACTTCAGGCCGTGGGAGAAGCGCTTCTCCACCACCACCTGGAGCGAGTTGTACCAGCTCCGGCCGATGGGCATGGAGCTCTCCGTGATGCCCCCAAACTCCGGGTACGGCCGCAGGAGCTGCTGGCGCTGGATGGTGGGACCGTTGCTTCCCGAGCCGGGCACGAGGCCCGCGAAGGGGTTGGTCACCCTCTCCTGGAGGTAGGCGGCCCCGCGGGCCAGGTCGGCCGCGCTGATCGCGTTGATGTCCTTTCCGACGCCCAGGTCGCGTGTCCGGGTCCCCACGTAGCTCACCTGCACCATCATGTTGCGCGTGATCTCGCGTTGCAGGGTGAGGCTGAACTGGTGGATGTGCGGGACCCGGTAGCGGGGGTCGTCGAAGCCGATCCCCTGGCCGGCCTGGGTGAGCAGGCCGGCGCCGGACCCGGGCGCCTGGGCAACGCCTCCCGGGAACGGCCTCGCAAACGTGTTGAGCCCCACCTCCGGCACCCCGACCCGGCCGGTGATGTCGTTCGCGATGTAGGGCGTGTCGACGAAGAAGCCGGTCTGGGGCCCGAACGGGGCCCGGTAACCGTAGTAGAGGCCGTAGCCGCCGCGCAGGACCGTCTTCTGGTTCACCGAGAAAGCGAAGCCGACCCGCGGCTGGAGATTGTTCCGGTCGGCGTCGAACAGCCCCCGCGGCACGCCGTTCGCGCCCGCGAACAGGAGGCCGCCCTCGAGGTTGGCGCAGGCCGGGCATTCCGAGGCCCCGGGCGCGCCCTTGACCTGGTCGGCCAGGGGGCTGCGCTGATCGAACGCGAACCCGCGGACCATCCGGTCGAAGCGCTCGGTCACCGGTGACTCGTAGTCCCAGCGCAGGCCGAGGTTCAGGTTCAGGCGGCGGCTGACCCGGAAGTCGTCCTGCAGGAACAGGGCGACGTAGTTCCACTGCAGCGCGCGGGCACTGCCCGCCCCCACGTTGCCGCTGGCCGGGTAGCCGAGCAGGAGGCTGGCCACCGAGCTGCCGCTCGTGGCGTCCGCGGCGTTGGGGTCGCGCCGGGTGAAGGCGCGGGTGAAGTTGAAGGAGCCGTTGTTGTTGCCGGTGGTGATCGGGTTGCTCCGGACGTTGCGGTAGTCGGCCCCGACCTTGAGCGCGTGGCGCGAGAACGAGTGGGTGTAGCTCGCCTGGACGCTGGCCGTGTTGTCGACGGTGTTGAACCCCTGGCTGCCGACGCCGATCCCCGTGTACTCTTCCAGGCCGATCACGGGGAGGTAGGTGCCGGGGAGGCTCTGGAAGCCGAGCCTGCTGCGGTCGAACTGCGTGACGTCGGTCTGATAGTTCGTCTCCACGAATCGGGTGAAGCTCGTCCGCAGGTTGAGCAGGTCCTGCGAGCTGAGCGTGCGGACCCAGTCCAGCACGGCCCCCTTGTTCTCGCGCGTCTGGGGCCACTGCCCCTGGTTGGCGAAGGTCCCTTGCAGCCCGTTGTTGCTCCGGAACTCGTTGCGGTGGTTGCGGAAGACGGTGGCGAAGGCCCGGCTGGCGGACGAGAACTGGTGGTCCAGACGCACCAGCTCGGCGTCGTAGTCGTACCGTCCATTGTTCACGGGGTTGGCATAGTTGTTCAGCCGTTGCCCGGGCACGTTGGGGGACGGATAGATCTGCTGGAGGATCTGGAGCGCTATGGGGTTGATGCGGTCGGGGGGGATCACGTTTCCGGGGAAGGGATCGCGCACCAGGCGGCCGTTGACGACCCGGGTGGTCAGGGGGTCGTAGATCGTCAGGCCGCTCTCGGAGAAGTCGCCCCGCTTCTCGCGGTCGGTGGGCACGCTGGTGGTGGTGGGGAAGGGCACCCGCTCGCGCAGGCCTTCGAAGGTGGCCATGAAGAAGGTCTTGTTCTTGCGCACGGGCCCGGTCACGGTTCCCCCGTACTGGTTGGCCGCGTAGGGGGGGCGAGGCTGGCCCAGGCTGTTGTTGAGGGCGTTGTTGGCGTTCAGGTGGTCGTCCTTGAAGAAATCCCAGACCCGGCCGTGGAAGTCGTTGCCGCCGCTCTTCAGGGTCATGTTGACGATCCCGCCCAGGGTCCGTCCGTACTGAGCGTCGAAGGTGTTGGTCTGGATCCTGAACTCCTCCACGCCGTCCACGGGCGGGGAGAAGTTGTAGCGGCCGCGGGTGCTGTTCGGCGCGCCGTCGAGCAGGAACTCGTTGGTGGCGACGCGGCCCCCGTTGAAGGACCAGGCGGAGCCGCCCAGGTTGTCGAAGGGGCGCAGCCCCGAGGTGCCGGTGGCCCCGAAGGTCGGGACCTGCCAGTTCACCCCGCCCGCCAGGCGGTTGAGCATGAAGACCATGCGCCCGTTCAGGGGCATGTCCTCGACCTGCTCGCGCCCGATCACCTGGCCCAGGCCTCCCGTCGCCGTGTCCAGCAGCGAGGCCTCGCCCCGCACCTCGATCGTCTCCACCACGTCGCCCACCTTGAGCTGGACGTCGACCGTGGCCTGCTGCCCGATGTTGAGGGTCACTCCGGACCGTGCGAACTTGCTGAACCCCGGCAGCTCCACCTCCGCCCGGTAGACGCCCGGGATCAGGAAAGGCACCGCGTAGGCTCCGTCGGCCCGGGTCACCGTGTTCGAGCTGACTCCGGTCTTCTCGTTGGTCACCGTCACCGCCGCCCCCGGCAGGGCCGCCCCCTGGGGGTCGGTGACGCGGCCGAGGATGGCGCCGCGGAACTCCTGAGCGGCGGCGGGAAGCGCGACCGTCACGAGCACGGCCGCCCCGAGAAGTCCCTGGACAAGCTTCAGCAAACCACGACGCGTCACCCGCATGGCGCTCGCCTCCTATCGTCGGTCTCCGCGGCAGAGTAGGTACCGGGGCCGCGTGAGAACGACAATCGGGCCGACCTTGAATCGAGGCTCGGGGATTCCTTGATTTTCGCGACGGGGTGCCGAAGGATGAGCTGTCGATTTCCGGCGCGCCCGTTCGACTAAAGGACGAAAGGCGCATGGGGCGCCTGTCGAGCATCGCGACGGAAGGAGACGGACATGCCTGGAAGTGCAAGTCGAATCGCGACTTTGGCCGCGCTCGTCCTGTTCGGAGCCGTCCTGGCCGCCCGCGCCCTGACGGACTCCGGGGCCAAGCCCGCTCCGGCCGCCTTCGAGCGGTTCAAGGCCCTGGCCGGCGAGTGGGTATCGGCCGAGGACGGCGAGATGGCCAGGAAGGGGGACCTCGTCGCCCGCTACGCCGTCACCGCGGGCGGCTCGGCGGTCGTGGAGACGATCTTCCCCGGCCAGGCGCACGAGATGGTCACGGTCTACCATGTCGACGGGCCCGACCTCGTGTTGACGCACTACTGCATGGAGGGCAACCAACCCCGCATGCGCGCCAAGGCCGCCCAGGGCTCCCGCTTCGACTTCGCCTACGACGGCGGCGCCAACATCGATCCCAAGCGCGACCGGCACATGCATTCGGCTTCGCTGGCCCTCCTGGGCGCGGACGAGATCCGGACCGAGTGGACCGAGCTCGCCGAAGGCAAGCCGGTGCTGGTGGTCAAGTCGCACCTCGTGCGCAAGGCGCGCTGAGAGGCCTCGGCCGACCGGGCGCGCCACCACCCATCAGAAAGGACGGGACATGAAGTATCTGCTGCTGATCTACGAGAACGAGGGGGCCTCGGCCGGGCTCTCGGAAAACGAGCAGGGCAAGATCTACCAGGAGTACATGGACTACACGGTGGGGATTCGCAAGAAGGGCAACTACATCGCGGGGGAGGCGCTGCAGCCGGTCGCAACCGCCACCACCGTGCGCGTGAAGAACGGGAAGACCCTGACCACCGACGGGCCCTTCGCGGAGACCCGCGAGCAGCTCGGCGGCTTCTACATGGTCGAGGCCAAGGACCTGGACGAGGCCATCGCGCTCGCCAAGGGCATTCCCGCGGTTCGCACGGGCTCGATCGAGGTACGCCCGATCATGCCGACCCCGCCCCCGGAATGAGCCCGTTGCCTTTCATTCATCGACCCCCCACCCTATCCCTCCCCAGGTTGGGGGAGGGGAAGGCCACCAAAGCCCATTGCCCATAGCCCATCGCAACAGCCGCCCGGCGGATTACACTGCCGGGCGGCGCCATGGATTTCGACACCCTGTACCGCAAGGAGCGCCCGCGCGCCCTCGCGACCTTGATTCGCCTCCTCGGCGACTTCGACCTCGCCGAGGAGGCGCTGCAGGAGGCCTTTGCCGCCGCGCTGGACCAGTGGCCCGCGGCCGGCGTCCCGCGCAACCCCCGCGCCTGGCTGGTCTCCACCGGCCGGCACAAGGCGATCGACCGCCTGCGGCGCGAGAAGACCTTCGCCGCCAAGCGAGCGGAGATCGCCTACCTCAGCGACTCGGCGGCGCCGGCGCCCGACGCCCCGGAGGAGCCGTTCACGGACGATCTCGTGCGCCTGATCTTCACCTGCTGCCACCCGGCGCTGGCCCTGGAGGCCCAGGTGGCCCTCACCCTCAAGACCCTGTGCGGCCTCTCGGTCGAGGAGATCGCGCGCGCCTTCCTGGTGTCGCCCGCGACCATGGCCCAGCGGCTGGTGCGCGCCAAGGGGAAGATCCGCGCCGCGCGCATCCCGTACGAGGTGCCCGGGAGCGACCGCCTGGCCGAGCGCCTGGACGGGGTACTGCGCGTCGTCTATCTGGTCTTCAACGAGGGGTACGCGGCCACCTCCGGCGACGCCCTGGTGCGCCGCGAGCTGTGCACCGAGGCGATCCGCCTGGGACGGCTCCTGCGCGCGCTCCTTCCCGCTCCCAGCGAGGTGGCGGGGCTGCTCGCCCTCATGCTCCTGCACGATTCGCGGCGGGCCGCGCGCCTCGACCCTGCCGGCGAGCTCGTCACCCTCGAGGAACAGGACCGGTCGCTCTGGGACCGCGGCCAGATTACCGAGGGCCAGGCCCTGGCCGAGGCGGCGCTGCGCCGCGGGGGCGCCGGGTTCTACGCCCTTCAGGCGGCGATCGCCGCGCTTCACGCCCAGGGGACGCGCGCGGACGAGACGGACTGGCCCCAGATCGCGGCGCTGTACGCCCTGCTCCTCCATCTCCATCCGTCGCCGGTGGTGGCGCTCAACCACGCGGCGGCGGTGGCGATGGGGGAGCGGCTCGAGAGGGGCCTGCGCCTGATCGAGCAGCTGGAAGCGACCGGCGAGCTGGAGGCCTATCACCTGCTGCCCGCGGCGAAGGCGGACGTCCTGAGGCGGCTGGGGCGCCGCCCCGAGGCCGCCGCCGCCTACGAGCGTGCGCTGGAGCTCGTCACCCACGACGCCGAGCGCCGCTACCTCCAGCGGCGCCTGCGGGAGGTGGCGCCAGCCACCTGATGTACACCGAAGGTGCTCACGCTACTTTCATCGGACGGAACAGCCAGACCAGCAGGCACCCGAAGAGGAAGTCGGACGATGCCGTCTCCACCAGGTGGATCATCCGCACGTCGTACGGCATGTAGGGATTCGGCAGGAGCAGGCCGGCGCTCATGACGACGGCGAAGAGGGCGCCTACGGCCAGGGCCTTCTCCCCGACCGACCCTCTCATGGCCCGGACGACGGTCAAGCCGAGGCCCGTCCACAGCAGGCCGCGCAGCGCCTGGACCAGCGGCAGCCAGGGCGTCTCGCGCAGCATGTTCTTCATCCCCAGCCAGAAGGTTCCGGGATCGGTGCCCTGGTAGTAGGCGGTGATGGCCGGGTTGCGCCAGGCGACGTAGTAGCCGAACGTGAAGTACAGGGCGACGTAGGCCACGGAGGCCAGGAGCACTCTCCACTTCTCCTGGGCCCAAGGCATCGCGGTCCCGCTCGATGCCTCGGCGGGTGGCTCGGGCTTCCAGCGGCCGAGGACGCGGACGGCGAGGGGGATCCAGAGACTCGCGAAGACCAGGCCGGCCGCCATGAGGCGCGGGACGATCCCGATCGGCAGGTGATTCGCAAAGCCGGGAGAGAACTGGAAGATCAGCGACTCCACCTGGGGCATGACCGTCTGGACGCCGTAGAAGACGACGATCATCGCCCCCGTCAGCGGCCATCCCCTCCATCGCGAGCGTAGGATCAGCCAGGCCATGACCGCCGTGGTCAGACCGGCCACCAGAAGGAACGCCTGGTTGGTGGAGAGCGGCGCGTCGGACGCGGTCGGATCCGACGGGACGCTGGGCAGCAGCAGGCCGAAGGCAAGCGCGGAACAGACCAGATAGGCGGCACCGGCGGCCATGAGCCGCAACCCGCCCAGGAGCAGTCGACGGACGCTCAGAGGTCCCCCTTCCCCTACCGCGGCACCAGCTCCGTGGTCGTCCCCCTCGACTTTGCCCGGCCCAGATCCCTCGCGAACTTGAGGGCTCCGGGAGTGTGGTACTTCTCCAGGTAGGCCCGATCGATCGCGTCCTTCAGTCGCTCGCTCCTCGTGCGCACCGCGCGGATCGGAATCTCTCGCCCCGAGACCTCGATGACTCCGCGGGGCTCCTCCAGGAAGGTCCGGTACCAGCTTCGCGGCTTCAGGCTCCACGACCGGACGAACACGCGGCTCTCCACCACCACGGCCCAGATGCCGATGATGCGGTGCCGCTGGGTGCCCGCCCGGATGCCCAGGACCTGCCCGTCGCGGATGGCCGACCGGATCGCCTCCGTGAACTTCCGCCTGGTCTTCATGCCTGTCTAGTCTACCCGGGGCTCCAGCGCACGGGCTCGCCTGGCACGGCGCGTGCACGCGGCTCCTGTTCAAACTCGACCATGGACCGTGCCGTCGGGGCTTCGGCCGGTGCGGGTCCCGGTTGGAGGTGGGTGTGCGCCTTTTCGCGACGTCGCTTGCTCTTCTCAGCCTGTCGGCGCCGGCCATGGCCCAGGGGAGGGGATCCCTGACCCTCGACGCCATGACGACGCCTGGCCGTCACTTCGGCTTCGCCTACTACATCACGGACCGGCTCAGCCTGCGGCCGAGCCTGGGCGTGGGCTACTCCGCCCAGTACGGAACCGAGATCAACCTCGGCGGGGACGTGCGCTTCGAGCTGCTGCCCGGCGGCAGGGTCACCCCGTATCTGACCGGCAGCTTCAACTACTTGCGGAGCCCCGCCCTCGTGCAATACGACGCGAGCGGGTCGCCGCAGTCGTCCGCGGATCCCAACGTGGCGCGTTACGGGGCGGGCCTGGGGTTCAGGACCCAGCTCAAGTACCGGCTGGCCCTGATCGGGGAGGGCTGGGTCATGAGCTCGGCGTTCCGCGACGCGACCGGGGGCGCATTCTACGGCCAGCAGGGCCTCCAACCCGGAGCTCACTTCGAGGCGGCCGTCGGCCTGTCGTACGCCTTCAACTGAGGCGAACGTTCCGCCGTGAGGGCCGCCCCCCGTTGCTGTCGCCGGGGGGGGACGCTCGTGTCCGTGCCCCAGGACGGCGGACATTGACTTTCGCTTTTCATTCGTCTATGGTCTCCGGACAGCGGAAGGAGGCCCCATGACCAATCTGGAGTTCTGCATTGCCCGGCGCAAGAGCGAGCTGCCGGCGTTCGTCCGCGTCTTGAAGGCCCTGCCCCAGGGGCGGCTGGACTACCGCCCCGACCCGAAGGCCCGCACGGCCGCCGAGCTGGCCTGGGTGCTGGCCATGGAGGAGGAGGCGCTGCTTGGCCTGCTGGACAAGGGCACTGTCGAATGGAACGACACGAAGCCGCCGGCGCGGATCGACGAGATCGTGGCCGCCTTCGAGCGCAGCGCGGCCGGCGTCAACGAGCGGCTCTCTCGGCTCGACGAAGCCGGCTGGCAGAAGAAGGCCCGGCTGATGATGACGGGTGGCGCGGCCTGGGAGGACACCATAGCCAAGATGGCCTGGGGGTTCCTCTTCGACGCGGTTCATCATCGCGGGCAGCTCAGCACCTACCTGCGCCCCATGGGAGGCAAGGTGCCGTCGATCTACGGCCCGTCCGCGGACGACTCCGGGGGCTAGACCGCCCTTCGGCCCGCGCGTCATTTCGCGAGGACAGGTCCTGTCCTCATCGGTGACGGAGGGCGAGGGCCGCCGGGGCTCGCGTGCCCACGGGGCCTGAGCTCGTGCGGCGAGCGCGGATGGCACGATCGTTGCTCCCCCGGAAGTCGTCCGAGGCGGTTCATCCCCTGAACTCATCCGCTCGGCGAGGAGAAGAACTCATGAGACGGCAGGCGAAATCTTTCGAGCGCGTGGTCGCCACGCTCTTTCTGGGAGCCCTGGTCGCCCTGACCCTGCCCGGCTCCGCCGAAGCCCACGGGCGTCGCATCGTTGGCTTCGGCCCCGCGCGCTTCTACGGCTTCGGCTTCTACCCGGCCTTCTACGGCTCCCCCTACTTCTACGGATTTGCCCCCGGACCCTACGGCTACTTCGGTGCCGTCCCCCCGGCGGGCGGGGTCGACCTCAACTTCGCCCGTCTCATGGGCTGGGGCGCCCTCGACCTCGAGGTGAAGCCGGGCAAGGCGGAGGTGTGGGTGGACGGCCAGTTCGTCGGCAAGGCCGGCGACTTCGACGGCTATCCTTCCTACTTGTGGCTGGCGAAGGGGACCCACGAGATCGTGGTCTACCAGGGCGGCTACGAGACCTTCGCGGAGAAGTACGAGGTTACCCCGGGCACCGTGTTCGAGGTGCACCTCAAGATGAACAAGGGCAACGCTACGCCCCCCGTGCCCGCGGCGCCCGCCGCGCCCGCGTCGCGTGCGACGGGCGCCCTCTAGGCCCCGCCTGCCCATGGAGTCGCGCATCCTGCTGATCGAGGACGATCATGGCCTGCGGCTCACCCTGAGCGACCGGCTCGAGAGCGAGGGCTACCGCGTGGAGACCGCGGCGGACGGTGAGGAGGGAGCTATCCGCGCGGTCGAGAGCGCCTTCGATCTCGTGGTCCTGGACGCCATGCTTCCGGGCAAGAGCGGCTTCGAGGTCTGCCGCGATCTGCGGCAGCGGGGGATGCGCACCCCCGTGCTGATGCTGACCGCCTGCGGGGACGTGGCCGACCGGGTGAGGGGCCTCAAGCTCGGGGCCGACGACTACGTGACCAAGCCCTTCGAGATGGCGGAGCTTCTGGCGCGGGTGGAGGCCCGCCTGCGCGTCCGTTCCCCGAGCGAGTCGGCGCGCCCCGTCTACCGCTTCGGGGCGGTCGAGGTTGACCTCCGCCGCACCGAGGTCTGCCGCGACGGCGCGCCGGTCGCTCTCTCGGCCAAGGAGTTCAAGCTCCTGCGCCACTTCATCGGCCACCGGGGGGCCACCATCGGGCGCAACGAGCTGCTGGACGAGGTCTGGGGCAAGGACGCCATGCCCAGCACGCGCACGGTCGACGTGCACGTGGCCTGGCTCCGGCGAAAGCTCGAGCCGAATCGGCGCCACCCGCGGTTCATCCTCACCGTCCACGGCCGGGGGTACAAGTTCGTCGGTTGAGCGACCCCTAGCGCTCCGCCTTCGCGAAGAGGGGCAGGTACTGCTCGTACCCCTGCGCCGCGAGCTCCTCCAGGGGGATGAACCTCAGGGCCGCCGAGTTCATGCAGTAGCGCAGGCCGGTGGGCGCGGGGCCGTCCGGGAACACGTGTCCCAGGTGGGAGTCGGCGTGAGCCGACCGGACCTCGACCCGGGGCAGGCCGACGCTGAAGTCCGTGCGCGTCCTGACGTTTCCTTTTTCGAGGGGCCGGGTGAAGCTCGGCCAGCCGGTGCCGGAATCGAACTTGTCGAGGGAGCTGAAGAGCGGCTCTCCCGAGACCACGTCCACGTAGATGCCCGGCCGGTGGTCGTTCCAGTACTCGTTGCGAAACGAAGGCTCGGTCCCTTCCTTCTGCGTCACCTGGTACTGGACCGGCGTGAGCACCTTGTGCAGCTCGTCGTCGCTGGGCTTCCGGAAATCCACGTGCCCTCCTGCGTTCTCGCCCCAGAGCTCCTTGAGCCGGCGGTCGCGTCCGCAGCCCGACCGGTACGAGTGGTAGCGCACGGGGTTCGTGCGATAGAAATGCTGGTGGTACTCCTCCGCCGGATAGAAGGTGGAGGCGGCCACGATCCGGGTGGCGATCCTGCCCTTGAAGCGCGGCTCCTCCTCGAGCTTCCGCTTCGACGCTTCGGCCAGGGAGCGTTGCGCCTCGTCGTGATAGAAGATCGCGGAGCGGTACTGGGTCCCGTGATCGCAGAACTGGGCGTCCCTGGCCAGCGGATCGATGTTGCGCCAGAACACCTCGAGGAGGCGCTCGTAGCCGATCTTCGCGGGGTCGTAGATCACCTGGACGGACTCCGCGTGGCCCGTCGTACCCGCCGAGACTTCGTCGTAGGTGGGGCTCTGCTTGTGCCCGCCCGTGTAGCCGGAGGTCACGGAAGACACGCCGCGGAGGCCCGCAAAGGGCGCCTCCATGCACCAGAAGCAGCCGCCCGCGAAGGTGGCGGTGGCCCGGTCGCCGGTCTCTGCGGGTGCTGAGCCGTAAGTAGCCACGGTACCTAGCAGTACCAGGACGAGCCCGACCCAGGAACGCGATCGCAAGGCTTCCCTCCTACTCCTGGAAACGAACGGACCTGACGTTCGATTCCCCACGTCACTCCCCAGCATACATCGGGGATGTTAACGTCCGGTCCTCCCCTCGCGTCCTTGTCTCCAGAGGCGGGAGTGGGGGCTGGCCGGGCTGCCCCCCGGCCAAGGGAGCGACCAGGAGCATGAGGCCCCCTGACGAGACCGCTCTGGTGGACGCCGCCCGCTCGGGAGACCGCGGCGCGTTCGCGGAGCTCTACGCCCGGTTCGGCCCGATGGTGCACGGTGTCGTGCTCGCGCGGGTGCCGTGGAGGGATGCGGAGGACCTCGTGCAGGACGTCTTTCTGACCGCCCTCAAGCGCCTGCCCACCCTCAAGGATGCGGCCGCGTTCGGAGGATGGCTCGTCGTCATCGCTCGCAACCGGGCCCGTGACTTCTACCGCCGCGGGCGCGAGGTCGTCGAGGCAGGGTCCGATTCCGCGGTCGACGAGGAGCCCCGAAGGCGGGCCCTCGCGATCCTCGAGGTCGTCCGCACGCTGCCCGAAGCCTACCGCGAGACCCTGACCCTGCGCCTGGTCGAGGGCATGACCGGCGCCGAGATCGCCGCCCGTACCGGGCTGACCCCCGCCTCGGTGCGGGTCAACCTCCACCGCGGCATGAAGCAGCTCCGCGCGCGGCTGCGCGGCCCCGAGGGCCCATGAGCGACCAGTATCTCTGGGATCGAACCGGCGATCCCGATCCGGAGGTGGAGCAGCTCGAGCGGCTCCTCTCCCCGCTGCGCCACCAGGGCAGGGCCCTGGATCTCGACGCCGTCGAGGCGGGGGAATCGCCCGCCCCCCGCCGCGGGTGGCGGCGGGCGCTCGCGACCGCCGCCTTGATCCTCCTCGGCCTCGGCTCCTGGCTGGCCACGCGCCGGGAGACGCCCCGTGACGCGGGTAGGGCACCTGAAGAGGGCGGTTGGGACGTCGCGCGTCTCGAAGGTACGCCCCGGCTCGGGGCCCGGGAGGTCGCGGGCCGGGGCCGCTGGGCGGTGGGCCAGTGGCTCGAGACCGACGGCGCCTCCCGCGCGCGAGTGCGGGTCGGCGCCATCGGCACCGTGGACGTCGCGCCGAACACGCGCCTGCGCCTCGTCGGCACCGGCCCGCGCGAGCACCGGCTGGCCCTCGCGCGCGGCCGGATCGGGGCGGACGTGCTGGCGCCCCCTCGGCTCTTCCTCGTCGAGACCCCCGGGGCCCTGGCGGTGGACCTGGGATGCACCTACAACCTCGAGGTGGACGCGGCCGGCGAGGGGCTGCTGCGGGTGACCCGCGGCTTCGTGTCCCTCGAAGAGGGCGCGCGGCGCTCCTACGTCCCCGCAGGGGCCGTCTGCCGGATGAGGCCCGGTCGCGGGCCGGGCACCCCCCGCTTCGCCGACGCCTCCGGGCCTTTCCAGGCCGCTCTCGACGCGTTCGACCTCGACGGCCGCGCCCGCCAATCCCTGGCCATGCTCCTGGGCGCGGCGCGGCCCGCGGACGGTCTCACCCTCTGGCACCTGCTGGCCCGGGTGGATCTCCCGGACCGGGGCGTGGTGTACGCGCAGCTCGCGCGGCTCGTGCCTCCTCCCGGAGGCGTCACCCGCGAAGGAGTACTGCGACTGGACCCCGCGGAGCTCGAAGCGTGGAAGAGCGCGCTGGAGCCCGCCTGGCCCCTGGCCGCGCGGAAGGCGAAGCTTCTCAAGAAGACCGGAGGTGAGGCATGGCCCCCTGGCGCACATCGCTGATCGTGGCCGCCGTGGTGGCGGCGGGGAGCGGCTTCCCGCAGACGGGCTCCGACCCGGGCCTGATCGTGCACGAGTGGGGCACGTTCACGTCCGTGGTGGACGAGGCGGGACGGCCGATGGAATGGCGGCCCTTCGGTCGGCCGAGCGACCTGCCCGGCTTCGTGTACGGCGCGCACGACGACGGGGCCGCCGTGGGGCCAGGGGCGCACCCCGGAAGCATCAAGCCGTGGCTGCGGGCCCTGGTCCGGCTCGAGACGCCGGTCGTCTACTTCTACGGGAGGGCCGACACGGACGTCTCGGCCCGCGTCTCGTTCCCCGACGGCCGCATCACCGAGTGGTACCCCTGGGCCCGGCCGACGTCTTCCGGGCTCGCCTGGGAACGCGTGCGCCTCTTGCCGGAAGGTGCTTCCGTCCTGCCCGAGGAGCGCGACGAGAGCCGCTACTACGCCGCGCGCGCGACGGATGCGGTCCCCCTGGCCGTCGAGGGGGAGGACGGGACGCAGGAGGAGAAGTTCCTCTTCTACCGTGGCGCGGGGCGGATCGTGCCGCCGGTCCTGGTGGCGCTGTGCGGAGAGGACGTGGTCGTCTCGGACTACGGGGCTCCCGGCGTGTCCGAGGTCGTGCTGTTCGAGAACCATGGCGGCCGGACCTCCTACCTCGTGCGGGCCAAGGGCGGAGGGCGGGCGTCCCTCCCGCGCGAGGCGACCGGGGGGACCATGGAATCGCTGCGGACCGACCTCGAGGCCCTGCTCGTCCGCCACGGCCTCTTCGCTCGGGAGGCCGCCGCCATGCTCGAGACCTGGGGCGACTCCTGGTTCGAGGAGGGTACGCGCGTCTTCTATGTCGTGCCGCAGGGGATCACCGACGCGGCTCTCCCCCTGAGCATCGATCCTCGCCCCACCCGGACGGTGCGCGTGCTGGTGGCCCGGACCGAGCTGCTCACTCCCGAGCGCCTCGCCTCCCTCGCGCAGGACGTGCGCGACCTTCTCGAGTCGGAGCTCTCGGATCCTGCGGCCCGCGCGCAGATCCTGGAAAGGCTCGGCCGCTTCGCCGAGCCGGGTCTCCGGCTCCTCCTGGCCTCGAGAGACCCCATTGCACCCAGGGGGCCCGGGAACCTTGGTCGCCTCCGCGGCCGCGTGGAAAGGCTGCTCAGAACGTCAACCTGAGGAGTTGCGCAGACCGCCCGCCTCAGGCCTTCCGGGCGACCTTCTTCCTGGGCGTGCCGGCTTCCTCGACGAGGTAGCCGCCCTGGGCCTTGCACTCCTCCATGCTCGTGGGCATCCAGTTCAGGACCTTCGCGGAGGCGCCGCACTGCGCATGGGAGCCGCAGGAGTGCACCTCGGATTTGCCGAAGCGCTCCTTGTACTCCTTCTCCCCCAGGAGGGTCTCGAAAGCCTTCAGGTCGTCGGCCTTGACCGAGCATTTCGCGGCCTTGACGGAGCGGTTGGCGTGGGCGCCGCACCCGTTGACGCCCCAGCACTTGACGTCGCCCTTCTTCTCCTCGGCGCCGCCGGCCGCGGGGCCGACGAGCCCCACGCTGATCCCCGCCACCGCCGCCACCAGCAATTGCCTCTCGCGTCCGCTCATCGAAATCCTCCTTTGGGCCGCTCAGGCCTTGGGGGCCTCGCTCGCCACCTTCTCGCGGCGGGGGTCCCAGTAGAGCACCCGCCCCTCGCGGTAGGACTGGACCGACATGCCGATCGTGACCATGGCCCGGTAGGCGGTGTCCGCGTCGAGCACGGGCTTCTCGCGGCTGCGCAGGCAGCGCAGGAAGTTCTCCATGTGGGTCTCGCGCGGCTCGGTCTCCAGCACGACCTCGATGGTGCCGTAGCGCTCCTTGAACTTCTTGCCGGCGACGGACTGGGGGGTGACGGCGATGGAGTCCACCCGTCCCTCGAAGCGGCCGTCGGGCACCATCATGATCGTCCCCTCGTGTCCGCGGATGAGACCCGGGACGTGGGTGTCGTTTGCCATGCTGGAGCTGAGCACCAGGGAGTGGCCCTTGGGGTATTCGGCGAGGAGGGCGAAGGTGTCGGGGACCTCGCGGTCCTTGAACGCGTAGACCCCGCCGCTGGCCATCACCTTGTGGGGGAACTGGGCCTCGCCCCAGGCGATGTTGAGGGGAGCCATGACGTGGTAGAAGAGGTCGGTGGCGATCCCGCCCGAGTAGTCCCAGTACTTGCGGAACCGGAAGAAGCGGTCCGCATCCCAGGATCGCTCGGGCGCCTCGCCCAGCCACATCTTCCAGTCCACGAAGCTTTCGCCGGTGCCCTGCGGTCCCGCCTCGGGGTCGATCTTCCAGTTCCACTCGCCCTCTTCGGAGTTGCGGTGGTACGAGCCCTGGCTCTGCACGAGATCGCCGATCATGCCGTCCTGGATCGCCTTCCGCGCCTTCCACCACTGGTCGGAGCTCGTGGTCTGGGAGCCTACCTGCAGCACGCGGCCCGTGCGGCGCACGCCCTCCGCCACCTGTCGCGCCTCCTCGACGGTGTGGGTGACCGGCTTCTCCAGGTACACGTCCTTCCCCTTGGCCATGGCCTCGAGGGCCATGCGCGCGTGCCAGTGGTCCGGGGTGGCGATGATCACCGCGTCCACGTCCTTCCGTTCCAGCACCTGCCGGTAGTCCAGGGTGCCGTCGGCCCCGGAGAAGGTCTGGGCTTCGCGCTTGCGCTTCTCGTAGACGTCGCACACGGCTACCACGCGCGCGGCCAGGCGCGGATCGGGGAGCTTGGGGGGCGGTGCCCAGGGGGGCGGCGCGGGCGGCGCCATCTGCCCGCCCGTCTCCATCACCCAGCGCAGGAGGTAGCGGCCCCGGCCGCCCACGCCGATGACGGCGAGCTGGAGGCGGTCGTTCGCGCCCTCCACCTTCTCCTGGGCGAAGACGGTGGGGCTCGCGGCGCCCAGCGCCACCCCCGCCCCGATGGCCGATTTCACGAACTGCCTGCGACCGAGCTTGCCTCCGCTCATGGGTCCCCTTTCTCATGCTTGCCTGATGCGGTGGCCGCGGCGAGCTCGCTCTTCAGGGCCGCCACGAGGTCGGCGAGGGACGGACCTCGTTCGGGCGGGAAGGACGCCGCCTCGGCCAGGGCCGAGTAGACCACGGCCTCCAGGGCGGAAGCCGCCCTGCTCAGGCCGCTGAAGCCATAGATCGCCGCGGAGCCGGTGAGGCGATGGACCAGGTGGTGGAGCGATTCGAGCTTCTCGCGATCCCAAGGCTCCCGGGAGGCCGTGGCCTTCCCGATGGCCCGCACCTTCGCCGGCAGGTCCCGGAAGTAGGCCCGGCGGAGGGCCTCGAGGCGCTCGCGGTTACCGGCCGTCATTCTAGACGTCACGGCTCTCCCACAAGCCCCGCAAGGTCTCCGCCAGGGACTCCGGCTCGAAGGGCTTCGTGATCACCCCCAGAGACCCGAGGGCGCGGTAGCGCGCGACCTCGTGCGACTGGGCACGGGCGGTCATGAACACCACCGGCGTCGCGGCCACCCGGGGGTCCTTCCGCAACGCCTCGAGGGCGGCGATGCCGTCCATCCCCGGCATCATGACGTCCATCAGGATGAGGTCCGGCTGGAAGACGGGCGCGGCCGTGAGGGCCTCCAGGGCGGAGCCGCAGACCTCGACCACCAGGCCCCCGATCTCGGAGAGAGCCAGCGAAGCCACGACTTGTACGTCCGGGTCGTCCTCCACCAGGAGGATCCGACTCAGCGGCTTTCGGGACATGCGCTTGCGTCCGTGGCCTCCCCGGGTGCGCCCTCCATGGGAAGGTCGAAGTAGAACGTGGTCCCTCGGCCCGAGCTCGTCTCGAAGCCGATCCGTCCGCCCATGCGCTCCACGATGACCTTGCAGATGCTCAAGCCGAGGCCGGTGCCTCCCCGCGGCCGGGTGGTCGAGGAATCGGCCTGGGCGAACCTCTGGAAGACCCGGCCCCGGAAGCTCTCGGGGATCCCGGGTCCGTGGTCGGTCACCGCCACCCGCCAGTACCCGGCGGAGTTCGCCGCCGAGACCGCCACCCGCTCGCCGGGAGGCGAGAACTTCGCCGCGTTGGAGAGCAGGTTCGTGAGGACCTGGATCAGCCGGTCCGCGTCGACCGCGACCCGCACCGCGGCGGGGGCCTCCTCCAGGACCAGGGTCACCCCGAGCTGGGTCGCGTAGGGCTGATTCGCCTCCACGGCCTGCTCCAGGAGGGGCCGGAGCGCTTGGGTCTGGATCTCGAACGCCACCGTCCCCGACTCGATCTTCTGCAGGTCGAGGACGTTGTCGACGAGGCGGGCCAGGCGGCGGCTGTTCCGGTAGGCGATGTCGATGAGCCGCCGCGCCTCCTCGGGAAGGTTCGCTCCGAGCCTGGTGTTGATGATGCCGAGGGCGCCGTGGATCGAGGTGAGGGGCGTCCTCAGCTCGTGGTTGACTATGGAGATGAACTCGTCCTTGAGCGCCTCCATTCGCCGCCGCTCGTCCAGCTTGTCCTGCGCGGCCTTGTAGTCCTTGAGGGCCACCTCGATCCTTTGCTGTAGCTCCCGGTTGAGGTCGCGGAGGACGCCGGTGGCCTCCTGGAAGCCGCGCCGGCTCGCTTCGAAGGGGGCCAGGGCTTCCGCGAAGAACTCGGAGGCCCGCTTGGCGATGAGGGCGCTCTCGTCGGGCGCAAGCAGGTGGAGCAGGTCCAGGACGAGGGCCTCCTGGTGCGCCGCGGCCACCTCGAGAACGCCGATCCCCGCGGCCACCGCGCTGCGGCCGATCTGGTAGGCCCGGAAGAGCGGGGCCTCTCCTCCGCCCTCGAGGTAAGCCCGGAGGGCCGCCGCGTAGTCGTCGGTGAGGCTCTTGATGGCCGCCTTCACGATGTCTCCCCGAGGAAGACCGCCACCAGGGCCAGGGCATCGTCCGTCTTCTTGGCGTGTCGGGCCAGGATCTGGTTGGCCAGGTGCTGGGGCGAGTGGGCGAGGCTCAGCCCGTTCGCGAAGTCGCTCCGGATGCCGTCGGTGGCGAGGACCAGGGCGTCCCCTGGCGCCACGGGGAGCACGGCCGCTCCCAGCGGGGGCAGCTTGAAGCCCACCACGCCCCCCCGCAGGAGCAGGGTCTCCTGCCGCGGGTTGGCGGCGGCGTCCGCGCGGAGGAGCAGGCCCTCCACGTTCCCGATCCCGATCCAGGTCAAGGTCGCGTACCGCTCGCTGAAGGACGCGAGGCTCATGACCACCCCGCGGGTCTCGGCCAGGGCCTCGTGGCATTGGCGCACGAGCCAGATCACGTGCGCGTCTGGCTGGGCCCGGAGGACCCCGGCGGCCGCCCGGGCCGCCGCCGCCGCCTCGTCGCCGTGACCGAGGCCGTCCAGGGCGCCGATCAGGGTGCCTCCGGGGAAGGGGAGCACGAGGCCCAGGTCGCCCGACTCCGGCTGCCCGGCCAGGGGCTCGCTGGCCATGCCCCACTCCAGGAGCACGTTCTTCGATTCGCTCAGATGATCCATTTGCGCGCCGTCACGCTCGTGCCCTTGCCCACCACCGAGGCGATCTCGAAGTCGTCCATGAGGCGCCTGACCCCCGGGAGGCCCAGCCCCAGGCCGTTGCCGGTGGAGTAGCCGGCCTGCACGGCCTTCGCCACTTCCGCGATGCCCGGTCCCTGGTCGCGCGCCACCATCTGGATGCCGATGCGGCTGCCCCGGTGCGCGAGGGAGAGGACAATCTCTCCGCTCTTCGCGTATTCGATGATGTTCCGGGCGAGCTCCGAGATCGCGGTGGCGATCACCGTGAGGTCGCTGCCCGTGAAGCCGATCTGCGCCGCCAGCTCCCGGCCGCGCTGCCGCGCGCTCACGATGTCGGTGGAGGAGGCGATGGGGACGACGGAGGCGCCCAGGGGGGTGGTGGCATCGTGGGGCCAGAGCTCATGGGCCATGCGAGGGCCCCGTCTTTGGATTCCGCCCGAGGAAGGCCAGGCCCTCTTCGAGGTCCAGGGCCGTGGCCACGTCCCCCAGGGTCAACCCGAGCTGGACCATGGCGAAGGCCACTTCGGGCTGGATCCCCACGATCACGGTCTCCGCCCCCCGCAGACGGATCATGTGGGCGATCGCGCGCAGGGTGCGCACCGCGAAGGAGTCCATCACGTCCAGGACCGTGACGTCGACGATGGCGCCCCGGGAACGGTACTTGCCGACCTGCTGCACCAGGTCGTCCCGCAGCTGGAGGAGGTCCTCGTCGCTCAGGGCCGATTGGATGGAGGCGATGAGGATGCCGCCCTGCTTGAGGATGGGGACGCGCATCTCTTCAGGCCTGCGGTTCGTTCGCGGCCTCTCCCGTCATGATGACCTTGTAGCCCAGGAGGCGCTCCGCCTCTTCGATGCCACCCTGGAGGTCCCCGACGGCGTTGATCTTCCCGAGATCCACGCCGATGGTGACGAGAGTCTGGGCAATCTCCGAAGACAGCCCCGTCACGATCACGTTGGCGCCCATGAGGCGTGAGGCGTCGACGGTCTGGACCAGGTGGTTGGCCACCGTCGCGTCCACCGAGGGGACGCCGGTGATGTCCACCACCACCACCTTCGCCCGGTTGGCCCGGATGCCGCGCAGGAGCTGCTCCGTGAGCTGGCGCGCCCGCTGGGGGTCGATCACCCCGATGATGGGCAGGATGAGGAGACGGTCGCGGACCTGCAGCACGGGGGTCGACAGCTCGCGGATCGCCTCCTGCTGCTGCCGGATGATGCGCTCGCGCTCCTGGACGAAGCCGACGCCCACGGTGCTGGCGATGCGGTTGGCCGCCGGCTCGTAGGCGTCCAGCATCGAGTTCAGGAGGGCGAAGTCGCTCTGGTACTTTCCGAACAGCGAGCGCGCCAACACGTCGCGCAGCAGGAGCACGATGCCCAGGACCTCGTGGGTCTCGACCCCTCGGGGGATGATCCGCTCGGAGAGGTTGCGGGCGTAGGCCTGCAGCGCCTCCACGCTCCCGGTCTCGAGCACCTCGACGTAGTTGTCGTAGACCGAGGTGGCCTCCGCGAAGATCTCCTCCCGCGTCATCGCGGTCAGGAGCTGGGACTGGGTGATGCGCCGGGCCCACTCCTCACGGAGCTGGGTACGGTTCATGCGGAGGTGGGCGACCAGCTCCCTCAGCAGGGCCGCGGTGGATTCCGAGGTCGGGTTCCGCGGGGCCAGGTCGGCCGGCGTCTCGTCCTCCGGTCGTCTCTTCTTTCGCTCCATTCGAAGCTCCTCACGATCGGAAAAAGCGAACACCCGCGGCCGCAGGCCGGGTCGGACCGCGCACCGTGCGGACGGAACGCAGACTAAACCTGCCCGTATCTTCGATTCAAGTCAAGGATCGAGACAAAGCAAGCGCCGTGCCGGAGACCTGATGAGGGACGGCGCGCGGAAGGCGCGTACCGGCGAGTGGATCGCCGGTCGACCTTTCCAGGGAGGGTAGCGACCGCCACATAAATGGTACGTCCATTCCCACCGCGCGACGCCGGCTGGTCGGCGTCCGCGCCCCTCGAGAGCAGTTGGGGGCCAGTTGGCGCGGCTCCAGGGGGACTTCTCCTCCGGGCGGCACCCCCGGCACGAGCCTTGCCTAAGCACCCGTCGGGAAAGGAAGGGCCGACCTTCCGTTGACCCCGGGGAGCAATGCCTATAAAAGTCCTACTGGCCGACGATCACCAGGTGGTTCGCCAAGCCCTCAAGGTCCTTCTCGAAAACGAGGGGCTCGAGGTCGTGGGTGAAGCCGCGAACGGTCACCAGGCGGTGCGCCTGTCGCGAGAGCTTTCCCCCGATGTCGCGGTCTTGGACCTCGTCATGCCCCAGCTCAATGGCCTCGACGCCGCCCCCGAGATCCGCCAGGCCTCACCGAAGACGCGGCTCGTCCTTCTGACCACCCAGAACGGCGAGCAGCACGTGCTCCAGGCGCTGAAGGCGGGCTTCAAGGGCTGCGTCTTCAAGTCGCACGAGGCGCAGGACCTGGTTCACGCGATCCGCGAGGTGGCCCGCGGGCGGACCTACCTCCACCCCGAGATGTCGGAGGCGGTGGTGGGCGGGTATCTCGGAAGGTCCGAGCTCGCGGACGAGCCGCTCAGCAACCGGGAAAGGCAGGTCCTCCAGCTCATCGCCGAGGGGAAGCGGACCCGCCAGGCCGCGGAGATCCTCGGGGTGAGCGTCAAGACCGTGGAGTCCCATCGGAGCCGCATCATGCGCAAGCTCAACATCCGCGAGACCGCCGGCCTCATCCGCTATGCGATCCGCCACGGCCTCAGCGAGCTCTAAGAGGCACGTTCGTCCTCCGGACTCATGGCCTGCGTCCGCGGCAGCGTCCTGCTGAACTCGACGGACTTCGTCCGGGAGCGGTACGGCCCGGCCTCGCACTTCCAGGTGCTCGAGAGCCTCCCCCCCCAGGGCGCGGAGGCCTTCGCGCGAGGCGCTCGGGACGCGTGGATACCCCTCGAAGTCCTTCTCGCGTACATGGAGGGCGCGAAGCGGCTCCTCGCGCCGGGAGATCCCGACTTCTTCCGGAAGATGGGGTTCTACGGCGGCCGCCACGATCGCACGCGCTCCCTGAGTGTGATGGTCAGCGATCGGGCGACCGCCATCCGCAAGGCGAACGATCTGTGGCACGTGTTCTTCGACGCGGGGGAGCTCGAGGTGGTGGAGACGGGCCCCGCCGGAGTCACCCTGCGCATCGCGGGCTTCCCCGCGGCGGCTCCCCTGTGCGAGCGGATCGTGGGCTCGCTCGAGGGACTGCTGAGCCTGGCCGGGCAGCCGATCCGGGTCGAGAAGCGCGCCTGCCGCGCCTGGGGGCAGCCCTGCTGCGAGGTGCACGTGGAGTGGACGCACTCCTGGTCCAGGCGTACGCGACGTCGGGTGAGCCCGCGGCCGCGGCCCGCCCTCGGAGGAGAGACATGACCTGGGGACTGACGTTCGCGCTGTTGGGATGTGCGCTCGCGGACAGCACGGGGACCGCCACGCCCCAGGCCCGGGAGCTGCTCGGATACCGGATCGGCCCGGAAGACGTCCTCCAGGTCTCGGTCTGGAAGAACGAAGCGCTGAGCCGCACGGTGCCCGTGAGGCCCGACGGCAAGATCTCCCTCCCCCTGGTGAACGACGTTCAGGCGGCCGGGCTGACGCCCATGGAGCTCCGCACCGCCCTCATGAAGAAGCTCGTCGAGTACTCGCCCTCGCCCGAGGTCTCGGTCATCGTGTCCGAGGTCCACAGCTTCAAGGTGTCCGTGGTGGGCGCGGTGGCCCGGGCGGGCCGCTACGACACCCGGACCTGGGTGACCGTGCTCGATGCCCTGGCCATGGCCGGAGGCTTCACGGAGTTCGCGGATCGGTCACGGATCGTCGTGCTGAGGCCCGAGGGACAGACCACGAAGCGGATCCCCTTCGACTTCGGCCGGCTCGACCGGGACAAGGGTGGGCAGGCGAACTTCTACCTCAGCCCGGGCGACATCGTCGTCGTCCCGTGAGCCGCTGACCCCGGGTCCCCGCCGAGTCCAGTCTCAGGATTTCCCCGACACCGTTTTCCGAGTCCGCCCAATTGTGGATGTTTCCGCGCCTCTGTAGCTTGTGGACGAGCGCGAATGGCCCCGAGGATCCCGACAATGACGCCGGTCCAGTCGGACGAAGGGTCGGCCGACCGCGCGTTCGGCAGGCGCACCTAGGGGCGGCGATGCCTGGGACGGAGGCGCTTCCTCCTTACCGGGGCGAGACAGGGAGATGCGGTTGCCCGTCGAGACGAAGGCCGGCATGACGCTGAGTGTACTGATTGTCGATGACGACGAAGCTTTTCGCGAGGTCATCAAGCGGCAGATGGGGCAGGGCGTGACGGTGATCGGCGAGGCGGCCCGGGGAGACGACGGGGTGCTGCTCGCCTCGGAGCTGCGACCGGACGTGGTCCTCATGGACCTCGACCTTCCCGGGCTCGACGGCATCGCGGCCACCCGCCAGATCAAGGCGTTCGATCCCGAGGTGAAGGTCATCCTCCTGACCCCTCACGACGAGGAAGCGTACCTGAGCTCGACGGGAAAGAGCGGGGCGGACGCCATCCTGGCCAAGCGGGCGGTCCGCGCCGAGATCCTCTCCCGCATCAGGGTCGTGGCGAGCGGCTTCTGGAGCACGTGGGATGGGCGGGAGCGCCGCGGCAAGGGATCGTCGTCCGGGCGCTGGGACGGCAGGGAGCGGCGGCGTCGATCATCGGTGGGAGCGCCGGGCGAGCAGGAGAGCGACGCAGATTAGCTTGGGAGGGGGCATCCCGACCGGATGCCCGTGGCCTATGTGCGGGATCGTCGGCTACATCGGTAAGAGGGACGCAGGGCCGATCCTCATGGACTGCCTGAAGCGGCTCGAGTACCGCGGCTACGACTCGGCCGGAGTGGGGGTGATCCAGGAGGACCGCATCGAGCTCCGCCGGAGCGCGGGGAAGATCTCCGAGCTCGAGCGGGTGCTGGGACAGCGCCCCGTGCACGGCCGGGCCGGGATCGCCCACACGCGCTGGGCGACTCATGGACGGCCGAGCGCCGCCAACGCCCATCCCCACAGCGACTGCGCGAGCTCGGTGGCGGTGGTGCACAACGGCATCATCGAGAACCATCGGCCCCTGCGGCGCGCCCTGGAATCCCAGGGGCACCGCTTCGGGTCCCAGACCGACACCGAGGTGATCCCGCACCTGATCGAGTCGAGGCAGGGCGAGATCGAAGCGGCGACCCAGGAAGCGGTGCGCGAGCTGGAGGGGGACTACGCCCTGGGCATCATCAGCCGCCGCGACCCCGGCAAGCTGGTCGCGGTCCGCAGCGGGGGCCCTCCCCTGATCGTGGGCTTCGCGTCGGACGGCCTCTTCCTGACCTCGGACGCGTCCGCGATCCTTCCCTACACGCGCGAAGTCCTGAGCCTGGAGGAGGGGGAGATGGCCGTCCTCTCCGGGGATGGCGTCAGGCTCGCCACCTTCGACGGCCGCACGGTGGACCGATCTCCCACGCGGGTGCCGTGGGACGCGGAGACCGCCCAGAAGGGCGGGTTCCCCCACTTCATGCTCAAGGAGATCTGGGAGCAGCCCCGGGCGATCCGCGACACCTTTGGCGGCCGGGTGGACCTCGAGGCGGGTGAAGTCCGGCTCGCCGACCTCGGTCTCGAGGCCGACGCCCTGGCCCGCGTCCGGCGGATCGTGCTCGTCGCCTGCGGGACCTCGTGGCACGCCTCCCTGGTGGGCAAGCACGTCCTGGAATCGGCCTGCCGGGTCCCCGTGGAGGTCGATGTCGCGTCCGAGTACCGCTACCGTTCCCCGATCGCGGATCCGGAGACCCTGACCGTCGCGATCTCGCAGTCCGGGGAGACCGCGGACACCCTGGGCGCGGTGCGGGAGTCCCGCGCCCGCGGGTCGAAGGTGGTGGCCATCTGCAACGTGGTGGGGTCCACCCTCGCGCGGGACGCGGACGGGGTCCTCTACACGCACGCGGGCCCGGAGATCGGGGTGGCCTCCACGAAGGCCTTCACGAGCCAGCTCGTGGCCCTCGACCTCCTGGCCATCCACCTGGGCCGGGCGCGCGGCACCCTGTGCGCGGACGCCGCGCGAGCCCTGCTCCGGGAGCTCGCGGACATCCCGCGCCTCGCGGGCGAGCTGCTGGCCCGCGCCGACGGGCTGCTCGAGATCGGCTCGGCACTTCGGGGGAGCGCCAGCGTCCTCTACCTGGGCCGGGGCATCCAGTACCCCCTCGCCCTGGAGGGGGCGCTCAAGCTCAAGGAGATCTCCTACATCCACGCGGAGGGTTATCCCGCGGGCGAGATGAAGCACGGTCCGATCGCGCTCATCGACCGCACGGTGCCGGTGGTGGCGATCGTTCCCCAGGGGCGTCTCTACGAGAAGACCCTTTCGAACGTCGAGGAGGTGAAGGCCCGCGACGGGAGGGTGATCGCCATCGCCAGCGAGGACGACCGAGAGATCGCCGGCAAGGCGGACCACGTCTTCCGTCTCCCGAGGACGTCCGAGCTTCTGCTGCCGATCCTCACCGCCCTGCCACTCCAGATCCTGGCCTACCACGCGGCGGTGCTCCGTGGCTGCGACGTGGACCAGCCGAGGAACCTGGCGAAGAGCGTGACGGTCGAATGAAGCCGGACGTCCTGGGGAGGAGAGATGGGGAGGGATAGGGTGGGGGGTCGAAGAATAATGGTGAGCCGACCCGTCCCGCGCGCGCTCCTCGCGGTGGTCGCAGGGGTTGCTCCCGTGCGGGCCGCGGCCGACCAGAGGCTCGAGCTGAAGCCGTCCCTGGTCCTCGGCGAGGTCTGGGACGACAACCTCTTCTCCTCCGCGGAGGAGCCCCAGGCCGACGCGATCACGAGCTTCGGCCCCGGGTTGGCGGCCGCCCTCCGGTCGAGGCGCTTCGGCGCGTCGTTGTCCTACTCCCGGGAGGCGGAGATGTTCGCCCGGCGCTCGTCCCTGAATACGACCGGCGCCGCTCAGTCCGCGGTGGGCACCCTGACCTATGCGGGGCCGGGAGGGCTGCGCCTCGAGGCCGTGCAGCGGTACACGACGACCCTAAACCCCAGCCAGCTCGTGCCCACGACGGGCCTCGACCTCGGCCGGCGGTCGGCCTCGCAGGTCACTTCGGAGGAGTCCCTCTCCCTCCCCCTGGGGATCCGGACCCGGGGATCCCTCCGCTACACCTTCGCTCACGACGAGATCGCGGGCGGCCTCTCGGGCCAGACCCAGAGCGCGGGCGCGACCCTCGAGCGCCGGTGCAGCGGGCGGAGCACCGTGAGCCTCGGGTACACCCTGCGCCGCTTCGAGTTCGGCGACGACAGCGTCGTCTCCCAGGTGCTGCTGGCGGGCTGGACCCGCTCCCTGGGGCACCGCACCTCGTTCAGGGTCGCGGCCGGCCCCCGCGTCGCTTCCACGGGCAGGGAGGCCGCGCCGGAGGTCGACACCTGGTTGCGGCATCAATTCAAGGACGGGGAGCTGCTCGCCGCCTACGGCCGGACCGAAGCGCGCATGCTCGGCCTGCCCGGCGTGGGGTCCACCGAAAGTGCGACCGTGAGCCTCACCCGGAGCGTGTCCCGTGCCCTTCGGTTCGGCCTGTCTCCCGGCGTCTTCCGAAGCCGCATCGCGGCCGCGGACTGGACGGTCTATCGATTGGCCACCCAGTTGACCTGGTCGGTCGGGCGGGCGGTCTCGATCGCGGGAGCACACCAGTTCGCGGCGACCCGCGGGGCCGTGCCCGGCAACTTCTCGCACAGCGTGTTCTCGGTCCGGCTCACCGTCGCCCCGCCGGACCGGCCGCTGGTCGCGGCAGACCCTCCGGGGAAGAGCGGGGCGGCGGAGGAGGAACCGTGACGGGAGATGCTCGGCCGCTGGCGGCCATCGACCGGCTCCGGGACCTGGCTCGCCGGCGGACGTGGCTGGCCCTCTTGGCCTTCTCCTTCGTATCGACCTGCATACTCGCGGTGGTGGCCGGTCTCCCGACGGTCTACCGCGCCACCGCAACCATTCTCGTGGAGCCCCGTCAAGGGCTCGAAGCCGCGGTGCCGGAGGAGGTGGAGTCGAGGCTTCACCTCATGACCGAGCAGATCCAGAGCCGGTCCCGCCTCCTGGAACTGAACGAGCGCTTCCACGTCTACGCCAGGCTGGAGCAGGCGGGGCTCTCCGAAGAGGAGATCCTCCAGAGGATGCAGCGCGACATCCGGCTGGAGCTCAAGGGGCCCTCCCAGAGCAACGGCAAGGTCGTCACCGCCTTCATCCTCAGCTTTCTGGGGAGGGATCCCGCGACGGTGTCCCAGGTCGCGAATTCCCTGGCAGGCATGTATGTCGAGGACGATCAGCGCATGCGCGCGGGGAACGTGGACGCCCTCAGCTCGCAGCTCGCCGAGGTCAGGAAGCAGCTGGAGGAGCAGGAGCAGCGGTTGGGCGATTTCCGGGAGAAGCACCCCGGCGAGCTGCCCGAGCAGACCGCGTCGAACATGGCGGCGCTCCTGAGGCTCGACGCCCAGCTCCGCTCCGCGAGCGATGCGCGGATGCGAGCCCTGGACCGGCGCGCCACCCTGGTCAAGCAGGTCGCGGGCGAGCCGGGCTCCGGGGGATCCGGGCCCCGGGAGCGTCTCGCGAAGCTGCGTGAGCAGCTCGAGGAAATGCGGAGGACCTACACGGACAAATACCCGGACGTGGTGCGGCTGCAGGCCGAGATCCGCGTCGTGGAGCAAGAGCTCGCCGAGGCTCCGAAGGAGGCGCGGGGCGAACGCGCGAGCACCAACAGCTCGACCGCGGACGAGGTGCGGGAAGTAGATGAGGAGATCCGGACCCTCAAGGAGGACGAGCAGAGGCTTCGGAGCGAAGCGCAGCAATACCACCAGCGCATGGAGGCGGCGCCCATCCGTGGCCGTGCCTACGAGGAGACGGCCCGCGACTACGACACCACGAAGGGCCTCTACAACGTCCTCCTCAAGCACTACGAGGAGGCCCAGCTCGCCACCCCGCAGTCCGCCGGCCAGGGGGGGCAGCGGCTGAGGCTCCTGGAGCCGGCCATCCCCCCCAAGGAGCCGGTGGCGCCGAACCGGCCCCAGCTGGCCCTGATCGGCCTGGTCCTGGCGGTGGCGTTTTCCGCCGGGGTGGTAGCCCTCGCCGAGAAGGCCGACTCCTCCTTCCACTCGGTGGAGGAGCTCCGGAGCTTCACCCGGGTGCCGGTGGTCGCCACCATCCCCCGGATCGTCGGCCCCCGGGGCGTCGCCCGCCGCCGCCGGCTGCAGGTGCTCCTGGCCACCGGGAGCCTGCTGAGCCTCATCCTGGTCGCGAACGCCTCGTACCGCTTTGCTCGAGGGAACGACGTGCTCGTCTCCCTCTTGACGCGGGTGCGCTGAAAAAGGGGAAGAATGCTGTCGATCTCTCCAACGCGAGACCCGGAGGCGCTTCCGGGCGCCCCCACCAGAGGCCGGGGATCAAACGAGCCCAGGAAGGCACCCCTCCTCGAGGAGCGCCTGGTGAGCCTCGGGCAGCCCTGGTCTCTGGAAGCCGATCAGTACCGCATGCTGCGCTGCGAGATCGAGTACCTCCGGCGCAGCCGGAGCCTCTCGATCATCGCCGTCACCAGCCCCGACGTGGGAGACGGCAAGACCACCACCTCGGTCAACCTCGCAGGGACGCTGTCCCAGGACCCGGGGACCCGGGTGCTGCTGGTGGATGCCGACCTGCGTCGCCCTTCCGCCGCCCCCCTCCTGGGCTTCGGGGACCGCGGGGACGGCCCTGGCCTCGCAGGGGCGATCCTCGATTCGCACCGCTCGCTCGCGAGCGTCGTCCGCGCCCGCCCGCCCTTCAACCTCTCGGTCCTTCCGGCAGGACGATTCCACGACCTGCCCTTCGAGCTCCTGCGCTCGCCTCGGCTCGGGGATCTGCTGGCGGAGGCCCGGCAGCAGTACGACTACGTGGTCGTGGACACGCCACCCCTCCTGCTTCTTCCCGACTGCCGAGCGGTCGCCCAGCAGGTGGACGGGTTCCTGCTGGTGGTGGCGGCGCACAAGACCCCGAAGAGGGCGGTGGCCGCCGCTCTGGACGTTCTCGAGGAGGAGAAGACGATCGGCATCGTCTTCAACAATGAGAACCGCCCCCCCTCCTCCTACTACAAGCGCTACTACGGCGCGCCCCCCGGGCCCCGCGCCACGCGCAACAGGGTCACCGCGGGCCGCGGGTGGAGGTTCTGGCGATGAGCGCGTTCGCCGTGCAACTGCGCCCGACCGAGCGCGTGCTGCTGCTCGGGACCAGCCCCCTGGCCCTGCACCTGGCCGAGGAGCTGTCGTGTCGCCCGCACGTGGAGGTCCTCGGCGTCGTCGATGACGCGCTCGCGCCGACCTCGCTGCCGATCCGCCTCCCGCGCCTGGGCGCCCTCGACGACCTGGGGCGGATTCTCCACGAGCAGCGCCCCACCCGCATCATCGTCACCCTCACCGCGCGCCGGGGTCGGCTGCCCGTGCGTCTCCTGTTGAAGGCGCGGCTGCGCGGCGTGCAGGTCGAGGACGGGCTCGAGACCTACGAGCGCCTGGCCGGCAAGCTCGCCATAGAAGCCCTGCCGCCCAGCGCGCTCATCTTCTCGAAGGGCCTGCAGAATTCCCCCCTGCTGCAGGCGGTCAGCCGCCTCCTCAGTGTGCTGTTGGCGGCGGCCGGCCTCCTGGCCCTCCTTCCGCTGTTCGCGGTGATCGCCGCCCTGATCGCGCTCGATTCCCCGGGTCCGATCTTCTTCGCCCAGGACCGCGTGGGTGCCGGGGGGCGGCGTTTCAAGCTCCTGAAGTTCCGCACCATGCGTCCCGCCCGCGCGACCGCCTCGGAATGGGCCGCCGACAACGGGAACCGGATCACCCGGGTGGGGAAATGGCTGCGACGGTTCCGGCTGGACGAGCTCCCCCAGCTCGTCAACGTGCTTCGCGGCGAGATGAACCTCGTGGGTCCCCGGCCGCACCCGGTGTCGAACTTCGAGCTGTTCCTCCACAAGATTCCCTATTACTGGGTCCGCTCGAGCGTCCTCCCCGGAATGACGGGCTGGGCGCAGGTCCGCTACCGCTATGCCAACAACCTCGAGGAAGAGACCGAGAAGATGCGGTACGACCTCTATTACATCAAGCACCGGTCCCTGGGGCTGGACCTCCGCATCCTCGCGGAGACCCTGAAAGTCGTCCTCTTCGGCAAGGACGCCGCGGTCGCGGCTCAAGCCGCGGCGGCCGCGCGGCCCGCGGCCCGGGTGGTTCGCATCGACTCCCGCGCCCATACGCTGCGCCCAGCGCCTTCGAGGCCTGCCGCGCGCCGGGACTCCGGGCCCTGGACATGGCGTCGCGCCTGAAAAGCAGCGTATGCGAGTTCTGCTTCTGGAGCGCGACCTTGCCACGCGGGAGTGGCTTCAGGGGGTCATCCGCGCCCGGGGCCACGTCGTGACTCCCAGCAGCGACCTCCATGAGGCGTGGGAGGCGTTCCAGGCCACCCTTCACCCCCTGGTGATCCTCGACTGGGCCCCCCCCGCCGGGCCCAGCCTCTGCCGCCGCATCCGCGGATCCTCCGAGGGTTGGCGGCCCGTGGTCCTGGCCTCCGGCCTCAGCGACCATCCGGCGGAGCTCGAGGCAGCGGTCCGTGCGGGCGCCGACGACTACCTGCCGAAGCCGGCCGACGCCGGGTCCCTGGAGGCCCGCCTCGCGGTGGCCGAAGGCCAGGTGCGTCAGCGTGACGGGCGGGCGCGGGTGGACGAGACCCTGCGCCAGCTCCGCGGCCGTGAGGCCACGCGCCTGGCCGTGAGCCGCGTCCTCAGCGAGTCCGCCACCCTCGGCCAGGCGGCGCCCCGGCTCCTGGAGGTTCTCGTCGGGGGAGGGGGGTGGGACTTCGGCCTCGTCTGGGAGGTCGACGGCGCGGACGTCCGGTGTCTCTCGACCCTGCCCGCGGCTGGGGAGGCCGCGCGGCCGGGGAACGGGCGACCCGGGGAAGGGCTGGTGGAGACCGTGATCGCCGATGGCCGTCCGCTCTGGACGGCCGATGCCCAGGCGGACGAGCGCTTCCGTCGGGCGGAGGTCGAGCTGCCGCCCGACCAGAGGACGGTGCTCCTGTATCCCGTGCGGGGGGGAGCATCGGCGGGCGAAGTGGTGGCGGTCATCGAGCTGCGCGCGCGCGCCCCCCGCGAAGTCGACCTGCCGATGCTGGTCCTGCTGTCGGACATCGCCCATCAGATCGGCGATTTCGTGGGGCGGCGGAGGACGGAGCGGGCCCTGCGCGAGAGCGAGGAGCGCTACGCGCTCGCGGTCCGGGGGGCGGGCGACGGGCTCTGGGACTGGGACCTGGAGACGGACGAGATCTACGTGTCGACGCGATGGAAAGCCATGCTCGGACTCGAGGAGGACGAGATCGGAAGGGACGCCTCCGAGTGGGTGGGCCGCATCCACCCCGACGACGTGGAGCGGGTCAAGGCCAAGGTGGCGGCGCATCTCGCGGGCCGCACCGCCCACTTCGAGGACGAGCATCGGATGCGGCACAAGGACGGGAGCTACCGCTGGGTGCGGTGCCGGGGATTCGCGGGCAGGGACCCGGAGGGAAGGCCCCGGCGCATGGCGGGGGCCCAGACCGACGTCACGGGCTGCAAGACCTACGACCCCTTGACGGAGCTGCCCAACCGCGCCGTCTTCGTGGAGCGGCTGGGCCAGGCCCTGGCGCGCGGGCGTCGGCGGCCCGACGCCCTCTGCGCGGTCCTGCTGCTCGACCTCGACCGCTTCAAGGGGACCAACGACAGCCTGGGATACCTCGCGGGCGACGAGCTGCTCGTGGCCATCGCGCGGCGGCTCGAGACCTGCCTGCGTCCGGGTGACGTGGTCGGCCGGTTCGGGGGTGACCAGTTCGCCATCTTCCTGGAGTCGATGGGCGACGCCAGCGATGCCACCCGAATCGCCGTGCGGGCCCAGAAGGAGCTTCAGTGCCCGTTCACCGTCGAGGGGCGGGAGGTCTTCGCCTCGGCCAGCATCGGGATGGCCCTCTCCTCCCACGGCCATGACACCCCCGACGCCATCCTGCGCGACGCCGAGGCGGCCATGCGCCGGGCCAAGGCGTCGGGCAAGGGTCGGTTCGAGGTCCTGGACGAGGCCCTGCGCGGCCGCCTGCTGGCCCGACTCGAGCTGGAAGGCGAGCTGGAGCAGGCCCTGGAGCGGGGGGAGCTCCGCCTTCACTACCAGCCGGTCTACCTGCTCGCGGAGCCCCGGCTCGTGGGTTTCGAGGCCCTGCTGCGCTGGCAGCACCCGCGACGAGGCGTGGTGGACGCCGCGGAGTTCGTCCCCCTGGCCGAGGCCACGGGGGTCATCCTCTCCCTCGGCAACTGGGTCGTCCACGAGGCGTGTCGCCAGCTCCGGCTCTGGCGCGACCGGGCGGTGGGGGCTCCGAAGGCCTGGATAAGCGTCAACGTCTCCGGCCGCCAGCTCGGGGACCCCGACTTTCCGGAAACCGTCCGGGCCGCGCTCGAGGCCTTTCAGCTCGACCCCGCCAGCCTGCGGATCGAGATCGCGGACGGCGTTCTCGTGGAAGCCCTCCCGTGTGCGGACCCTGCTCTCGCCGAGCTCAAGACCCTCGGGGTCGCCCTCGACATCGACGACTTCGGGGCCGGCCGTTCGTCCCTGAGCGCGCTCGCGCAACTGCGGCCGGACACGCTCAAGATCGACCGTCCTTTCCTGGGGGCCGCCCTCGGCGGCGGCGAGAGCGCCGCGGTGATGCGCGCGATCCTGGCCCTGGCGCACGAGCTGAAGGCGGGCGTGGCCGCCAAGGGCGTGGAGACCGAAGACCAGGCGCGTGGACTTCAGGCCCTCGGGTGCCGTCTGGGACAGGGCTACTACTTCTCGCGGCCCCTCGACGGCGAGGCCGCCTTTGCCCTGGTGGCCGGGCTCGGCGGGTTGGCCGGAGATCCGCGGCCGAAGAGCGCGGGCGCGGCGCTGACGGCGCACCTGTCGTCGCCCGCACTCGGGAGGGCGCTATGAAGCCTTCGCTGGTTCGGCTCCTCGTCTGCCCAGGTTGCGGCTCCGGGCTCGATCTGCGCGTGTCGGCGTGGTCGGGCGCGGAGGCGCAGGAGGGTGGCCTCACCTGTCGTGGGTGCGCCGCGGGGTATCCGGTGGTGCGAGGCGTACCGCGGTTCGTCGAGAGCGGCGCGTACGCAGGGACCTTCGGCCGCCAATGGAACTGGTTCCGGGAGGTCCAGATCGATTCCCGGAACGGGACCGGAGAGTCGGCGCGCACGTTTTCCGCGACCACCGGCTGGAGCGAGGAGGATGTCCGCGGGAAGGTCGTGCTCGACGCCGGGGTGGGCGCGGGCCGTTTCGCCGAGGTGGTCGCCGATGGCGGCGGGGAGGTGGTTGGAATCGACATCACCTCGGCGGTGGACGCCGCCTACGAGAACGTGGGGCGGAGGGAGGGGGTGCACATCATCCAGGCCGACATCTTCGCGATGCCGTTGCGCCCCGGCTCCTTCGACCTCGCCTATTCCATCGGCGTGCTTCACCACACCCCGGACACGCGGAAGGCCTTCGAGCGCGTGGCCTCCATGGTCCGGCCGGGGGGGGAGCTCGCGGTCTACCTCTACGCGCGATACGGGCCCTCCCATCGTTGCTCGGACGCCATCCGGAAGCTGACCACCCGGCTGCCTCTCTGGCTGATGCTGAGAGCCGCCTTCCTGGCGGTACCCCTCTACCCTCTCTACCGCCTGCCCGTGATCGGAGCCCTGCTCCGGCTCCTGTTTCCCATCTCGATGCACCCCAACTGGCGCTGGCGGTGGCTGGACACCTTCGACTGGTACTCGCCGCGCTACCAGGCGAAGTTCCTGTACCCCGAGGTGTTCCGCTGGTTCCGCGCGTGCGGCTTCCACGACATCGAGATCTTCGACGACCCCATCCGCATGCGCGGCACCCGCGAGCCTCGCGGGCGGAGGCTGGAGGTCCCCTCCGCGCCGGGCTTCCGGGCCGTCGCCCTCGGGGGCGGGACCGGCCTCCCGGTCGTGCTCCAGGGCTTGAAGGGGGTCCTCTTCGCTGCGCATCCCGCTCCCAGCCGTGACGAGCGGGAGCGGCTCACCGCGATCGTGACCGTGGCGGACGACGGCGGCAGCTCCGGCCGTCTGCGCCGTCTGTATCGCATCGTGGCCCCGGGCGACATCCGCAGCTGCCTCATCGCCCTCTCGGAAGACCGGGGAGCGCTGGCCGAGCTGTTTCGATTCCGGTTCGCGGGCGAGGAGGACGTCGGCGGGCACAACCTCGGGAACCTGATCCTGAGCGCCCTCAAAGAGGTCGAGGGGGACTTCCCCCACGCGGTGGAGCGGGCCGGACAGATCCTGGACGTCCGTGGTCGGGTCCTGCCTTCGACTGCCGACGACGTCACGCTCCTGGCCGAGCTGGAGAACGGCTCGACGGTCGTGGGCGAGTCCGCCCTGCGGACGTGCGGGGGACGGGTCAAGCGAATGCGCCTCCACCCCGAGACGGTGAAGGCCTGGCCAGAGGCGGGCGCGGCCATCCGGGAGGCCGACCTCGTGGTGGTGGGGCCGGGAAGCCTCTACACGAGCCTGCTGCCGAACCTGCTCATCCCCGGACTGGCGGATGCCCTTCGACATTCGGAAGCGCACGTGGTGCTGGTCATGAACCTGATGACCGAGCCGGGAGAGACGGACGGGTACACGGCCGCGGATCACGTGCGCGCCCTGCAGGCCCACGTTCCCGACCTTCCGCTCGCAACGGTGCTGCTCCACGATGGGACGATCGGGGACGACCGGGCCCGTCGCTACCTGTCCCAGGGGGCGACCCCCGTCCTCCCCGATTTCGCCGCCCTCGAGGCGCTGGGCTGCCGGGTCGTGAGGCGCGACCTCCTTGCCGAGGGTCCCAGCGTGCGGCACGAGCACGGGAAGCTGGCCTCGGCCCTCGCGGAGCTGGTCGAGGAGAGACAGGACCGGTCCCATCTCCATGGCGACGACGCGCTTTCGGCCTGAGGGCAGCGTGGGCGCGGTAACCAACGCGGCCCTCGTGGCCTGGTGGAGCCCCCGCGGGGAGCACGTGGCCGCCCGGGCGACCGTCGACCAACCGGGGGAGCACGAGAGCGCGTTGCCGTTCCGCGCCCTCATGACCTTCACGTCAATCTTGATCATCGCCCCCCAGGCGTTCTTCCCTTCGCTGGCGCCCCTGCGGCCCGCCCTGCTGGCGGCGACCGTAGCCCTCGCCGCCCACGTGTACGACCGTTTCTCCGGCCACCATCCCCTGCTGAGGCTCGATCCTGCCAACTGCATTTCGTTCGCGCTCGTGGCCTGGGCCGTCCTGACCCTGCCGTTCTCCTACTGGCCAGGAGGGAGCGTCTCCGTCCTGCTCGACTACTACCTGAAGGCGCTCATCGTCTTCTGGCTTCTGGGCAGCGTCCTGAGCACGTCGAGCCGGCTGCGACGTATGTGCTGGCTTCTCACGCTGTTGATGATCCCTCTGGGGGTCACGGCGGTCCGCCACTTTCTCGCGGGGGCATTCGTGGCGGAGGGCGGCCACGGCCGGATCCTCGGCTACAACGCGCCCCTGACCCAGAACCCGAACGACCTGGCCCTGATGCTGAACCTGGGCCTGCCCCTGGGCGTCGGGCTGCTCCTCTCCTCCGACCGCCCGCTCGCGCGGCTCCTCCTGTCGGCCGTGATCGTCCTCGATGCCGCGGCCATCGTGCTCACCTTCTCGCGGGCCGGGTTCCTGGGGCTGGCCACCACCGTCGTCAGCTACCTGATCTGCCTTGGGCGGCGCGGAAAATGGATGTGGTCCGCGGCCGTCATCGGGATCGGCCTGACCGGTCTGCTTCTCGTGCCCGAGAGCTACCGGGAGCGCCTGTCCACGATCTCCGAGATCGAGGCCGACAAGACGAGATCGGCGCAGCTTCGCTGGGTGGACATGGTGGCGGCCGTGCAGTTCGTGCTCGACAACCCCGTGCTCGGGGTGGGCATTGGGAACAACGCGCTCGCCCTGAACGACATCCGGGGCCCGGCCTGGAAGGAGGTCCACAACACCTACCTCCAGTACGGAATGGACCTGGGCCTGACGGGCCTCCTGCTGTTTCTCTCCCTGCTCATCTCCTGTCTGCGGAAGGTCCGCTTCGTGCAGTCGCGAACGCGCGGCAGCGGCCAGGGCGGGCTCTACTGCATCGCGGAAGGGATCCAGACGAGCCTCACGGCGTTCGCGGTCGCCGCCATGTTCCATCCCGTCGGCTATCAGTTCTACTTCTTCTACGTGGCGGGTCTCGCGGTGGCCGCCCGGGCGGTCTGCGAGACGGAAGCGGGGGGCCGGATTGGCACGGATTCGGGTCCTTCAGTTCGTCACTAACTTCTGTACGGGCGGCACCGAGCGCCACGTCACGAACCTCGTGGCCGGGCTCGCCGCTTCGGAGTTCGAGGTGCACGTGGCCTGCTTCCAGCGCGAGGGTCCGTTCCTCGGCGAGCTCCTCGAGGGGGCGGCCTCGGTCAATGACTTCCCGATCCGCCGCCTGCTCAGCCCGGGAACCCTGCGGCAGCAGCTCCGGCTCGCCCGCTACGTCCGCGAGCGCGGCATCGAGCTCGTCCACTCCTACGGCTTCTACCCGAACGTGTTCGCGGTGCCCGCGGCTCGGTGGGCCGGGGTCCGGGCGGTGGCCTCGATCCGCGACACGGGCGACCACCTCGCCCCCTGGCGAAGGCGGTTCCAGGAATGGGTGTGCCGGCGGGCCCATCACGTCCTGGCCAACGCGGAGGCGGTTCGGTCCCGGCTCATCGAGGAAGGCCACGATCGGCGGGGGATCAGCGTGATCCACAACGGGATCGCCCTCGAGCGCTTTCGGCCGGTCCCCGCTTCCGCTCGGGTGCGCGAAGGGCTGGGCCTACCCGCGGAGGCGCCGATCGTGGCCGTGCTCGCCCGACTCAGCGAGGTCAAGGGCCTCGAGTACTTCCTGGAGGCGGCGGCCCTGCTGGCCCCCGTTTTCCCCGGGGCGCGCTTCCTGATCGTGGGGGAGAGCGCCTCCGAGGATGCCGCAGGCCGTCCCTACCGGGTTGGCCTGGAGGAGCAGACCGCCCGTCTCGGCCTTTCCGGGCGCGTGGTCTTCGCGGGTTTCCGAGACGACATCCCCGAGCTGCTCTCCCTGGTGACGGTGTCGGTGCTCCCCTCGCTCAGCGAGGGGCTCTCGAACACGGTCCTGGAGTCGATGGCCGCGGGAGTCCCCGTGGTGGCGACCGCGGTGGGTGGCAACCCGGAGATGGTGCAGGAGGGCATCACCGGGTTGCTCGTCCCGCCTCGGGACGCGCGGTCCCTGGCCGGGGCCATCGAGCGGATCCTGCGCGATCCCACCCTGGGCCACCGGCTGGGGACGGCGGGCCGGCAGAGCGTGACCGAGAGCTTCTCCCTGGAATCGATGGCGCAGAAGACGGCGAGCCTCTATCGCAGCCTGCTGGCGGGCGCCCGCCGTGAGAGCTGCGAGGCTCGGGGCGTGAGCCTGCAACGAGACGGCGTCGATTGAGGCGGCCATGAGAGGACGCCCGTGACCACCTCCGCCGCCACCGCCCTCCCGGACCCTCCCCAGGGGCTTCGGGTCGAGACCATCGCCGACCCCGAGTCCTTCCTCGGCATGCGCACGACGTGGAACCTCCTCGTCCACCAGGCGGGGATCCACCATCCCTTCCTCCGGCACGAGTGGGTCCGCACCTGGTGGGAATCCTTCGGGAGCGGACGCCAGCTGTGCGTGCTTCTCGTGAAGGATGGGCGCGATCCCATCGCCCTGGCGCCCCTGATGCTGAGCGAGGGGAGGATGTGCGGCATCCGGGTGAGGCAGCTCGAGCTCCTGGCCAACGTCCACACCTCGCAGTTCGACTTCATCGTGTCCCGCTGGCCGCAGGAGGCCTACCGCGCGATCTGGGCCCATCTCGCGGAGCAGGGCGACTGGGACGTGATGCAGCTCCGCGACCTGCCCGAGGGAAGCGCGACCCTGGATCACCTGCCGCGGCTCGCGGGGGCCGACGGGTTCCTCGTCGGGTCCCGCCCCTCGGGCGAGTCTCCCGCGGTCCCCCTCGTGGGCGGGTGGGATGCCTACTTCCGCGGCTTGCGGCCGAAGCACCGATCCAACCTTCGGAACCGGTTCAAGCGGCTCGCCCGGATCGGCACCGTGGAGAGGGAGCTCGCGTCGCCCGCCGATCTTAGCGCGCTCGACGACGCCCTGAGGATCGAGGCGGAAGGCTGGAAGGGAAGGACCGGGACCGCCATCCTCCGTCGGCCCGAGACCGAGCAGTTCTACCGGATGCTGGCGGCGGAGGCCGCCGATCGGGGCTGGCTCCGCTTGCACTTCCTCCGGGTGGGGGAGCGCCGCATCGCCTTTCAGTACACCCTCGAATACGGCGACCGTATCTACGCGCTGGCCCTGGGCTATGACCCGGCGTTCGCCCCCTACTCCCCGCAGAACCTGCTGTGCTCCCTGGTGATCGAGGACGCGTTTTCGCGCCACCTCCTGAGCTACGAGTTCCTCGGCGCCCGGGAGGAGTGGAAGATGGAATGGGCGCCGGAGACGCGCCGCCTGGAACGGCTGGTCCTCATCCGGGACAGCCCGCGGGGGCGGCTCCTGCACCGGATCAAGTTCCGTCTCCTCCCCCGGCTGCGGCGGGAGCGGCTCTACGTGCTCCTCCGGGACCTCGTCCTCCACCGCCGGCGGCCGGCCGAGGAACGATGGTGAGCCGCAGACCCATGGTCGAGATCGAATACGTTCGGGAACAGGACCGCTTCGACGGCCTGAGGGACGAGTGGAGCGCGCTCCTCTCCGAGAGCGGCGCCGACAACCTCTTCCTGACGTGGGAATGGCTCCGGACGTGGTGGAGGCATCTCTCGGGGCGGCGGCGGCTGTTCATCGTGGCGGTGCGGCAGGGGGGCCGGCTGCTGGCGATCGCGCCCCTCTCGACGAGGCCGCCTGGCTTCCCTCGCCTGATGCCGATCTTCGAGTTCCTCGGCATCGGCACCGCGGGGTCGGACTACCTCGACATCATCGTGAGGCGGGGCAGCGAGCCCGAGGTGGGAGAAGCCTTGGCCCGGGAGATGCGGGGTTGGAATGCCTCGCTGGCCCTCGGCCAGCTCAGGGAAGAGGGGAGCTCGGGGTCGGCGGTCGCCCAGCGGCTGGCCGACGACCGCTGGGCGGTCTCCCAGGCACGAACCGACGTCTGTCCGTTCATCCCCCTGGCCGGGCACACCTTCGACTCCTATCTGGGGACGCTGGGCCGCGAGCATCGCTACAACTTCCGCCGGAGGCTCCGGAACCTGGAGCGGGACTCGGCGGTGCGCTTCGACAAGGTGGAGAGCGAGGAGAGCCGCGGAGAAGTCCTGTCCGCGCTGCTCACCCTCCACGACGAGAGGTGGCGCACCCGGGGCGGGTCCGACGCCTTCGACGCCGCCGGTATCGTCGCCTTCCACGACGAGTTCAGCCGGCTGGCCCTCCGGCTCGGGTGGCTCCGCCTCTTCGTTCTCCGCGTCGACGGGCAGCCGGCCGCGACCCTGTACGGATTTCGCCGAGGCCGGACGTTCTACTTCTATCAATCAGGCTGGGATCCCCGCTTTGCGCCGCGCAGCGTGGGCCTCGTGACCCTGGGGCTGGCCATCCGGAGCGCCCTCGAGGAAGGGGCGGAAGAGTTCGACCTGCTCCACGGCAGCGAGTCCTACAAGCTCCACTGGGCCCGGGAAGCCCGCCACCTCGCGCGGATCGAGGCCTACCCGCCGGGGGCGCGGGGTCTGCTGCTCCGCAAGGCGGTGGGGGTCAACCGGGCCGGTCGACGGATCGCGCGACGAGTGCTGGGCGACGGCGTCAGCGACGGGATCTCCCTGGCCTGCCGCCTCGGCGTATGGAGGGCGCTGCGTGCTGCAACGGCTCGTTAAGGCGGGAGTCGCGCGCGTCCTCTGGGGGACCCGGACCGACCAGTGGATCGGGGCCTTCCGGGGAGCGAGGCTGAGGCCCCTGGTGCTCGGCTACCACCGGGTCGTGCCGCACCCGGCCGGCACGGCGCGTTGGCTGCCCGGAATGGCGGTCAGCCGCGACATGCTCGAGAGACACCTGGACTGGCTCGGCCGGACCCATCGCTTTGTCTCCCTGGACGAGCTGGGAGAGAAGATCGCGGCCGGAGATCCCTTCCAGAAGCAGGTCGCCGCCGTCACCTTCGACGACGGCTACGCCGACGTGTACGAGAACGCGTTCCCTCTCCTCAGGAGGAAGGGGATCCCCGCCGCCGTTTTCGTGGTCACGGACCTCGTGGGGACGGCGGCCCTCCCCCTGCACGACCGCCTCTACCTGGTGCTTCGGAGGCTGCTGGCCCGCAGAGAAGGGGGGTGCGGCCGCCTGAGGTCGTTTCTCGATGCGCAGGGGATCCCGTCCGCGAGCTGGCAGCCCGTCTCCGCCGATCCCCATCGGGCCCTCGTCTTCCTCCTGCGCCGGCTCGCGCAGGGCGGCCTCCTCGGTCTCGCGGAGGGCCTCGAGCGCGAGGTGGGGGTCGACCCCGAGGCCCGCCGAGAGCTCCGGCCGGTGACGTGGTCGATGCTCCGCGCCATGCAGGAGGGCGGTTTCACCGTGGGGTCGCATACCCGAAGCCACGCCCTTCTCACCAACGAGTCCAACGAGGACGTCCGGGATGAGGCCGCGGGCTCGCGGACCACCCTCGAGCAACGGCTCGGGCGTCCGGTCGAGCACTTCGCCTACCCTGATGGGCGCTGTGACGCCCGCGCCATCGCCGCGGTGGTCGACGCGGGGTACCGGTTCGCATACACGACCTGCTCGCACGAGGACCCGAGCCGCCCCCAGCTCACGATCCCGCGCCGGCTGCTCTGGGAGGGGTCCTGCCTGGACCATCACCACCGGTTCTCCGGAGCCATCCTGAGCTGCCAGGTGAACGGGGTGTTCGACGGGGCGGCTCCCTGCCGGCAGAACCACTCCTTCGGCGTGGGGTCCCCCGCATGAGGGCCATGGATCTGAGCATCCGGCCGACCGCGCTGCTGGTCGGGGGCCGCCTCGTCGGCTCCGCGGCCACGGTTGCCATGCCCATCGTTCTCGCCCGGGTCTTCGGTCCCCACGAGTTCGGTACCTACAAGCAGCTGTTCCTCGTCTACACCACCCTCCTCCTGATCGCACCCATGGGGATGGCAGAGAGCCTCTTCTACTTCGTCCCCCGGGCCCCCCGCACGGCAGGTGGCCACGTTGCCAATTCACTCCTGGTGTTGACCCTCGCCGGGCTCGCGGCCCTCGCGCTCCTGGTGGGCGGCGGCCGGCCCCTGGCGGAATGGCTGAACAACCCGGACCTTCTCCAGCACACAGCGCTCCTCGGCCTCTTCCTCGGCCTCACCGTGGCCTCCTCGTTCCTCGAGATCGTGATGGTTTCGCGGGGGAAGTACCTGTCCGCCGCCTGTTCCCACGGCGGCTTCGACCTGCTGCGCGCGGCCGCTTTCATCCTTCCCGCGGTCTGGTTCCGCAGGCTCGATGCCGTCCTGATGGGCGCCATCGCCTTCGCGCTCCTTCGCCTCCTCGTGGCCCTCGCCTGGAGCCTCGCCGAGTTCCGGAGCGGCTTTCGCCCGAGTTACCGCCCGCTCGTGGAGCAGCTCTCCTACGCGATTCCCTTCGGCGGCGCCGCCCTCCTGGAGATCGTGCAGTCGACGTTTCACCAGTACGCGGTCGCCCACCGGTTCGACGCCGCGACCTTCGCCCTCTACTCCGTGGGCTGCCTTCAGGTGCCCGTGGTGGACCTCATCGCGGGATCGGCGGGCAACGTCCTGATGGTCCGCATGGGCGAGGCCCCCGGGAAGGTCGAGACCACGAGGGCGCTCTGGCTCGACACCACGAGCCAGCTCGCCTTCGTCCTCTTCCCCCTGGTCGCGCTGCTTCTCGTGACGGGGCCGGACCTGATCGTGCTCCTCTACACGAACAGCTATGCCGCTAGCGCGCCGATCTTCCGGATCAGCTGCCTCAGCATCCTCTTCATGGCCCTGCAGACCGACGCCGTTCTGCGGGCTCACGCCCAGACGCGATTCCTGCTGGTCATGAACGGCATCCGCCTGGCCCTGATCGCGGCCCTGATCGGCCCGTGCCTGTCGGCCCTTCACCTCCTGGGAGGAGCGGTTGCGATGGTGGGGGCGGCCGCCGTAGCCAAGGGGATCGCCCTGGTGCGAGTGCGGCGGCTGATGGGCACCCCGGTGTGCGAGCTGTTGCCCTGGCGCCGCCTCACCCTGACCGCGCTCGCGAGTGCTCTGGCCTGCCTGCCCGCCCTGGCCGTCCGCTCCACCATGGAAGCGGCCTCGCTGGGCCTCCTCGCGGCGACGGGCCTCACGTACCTGGTGTCGTACCTGGCGGCGCATTGGCTGGTCCCCGGGGGTGAATGGGGGCCGGGCGGGAGACTCGCGTGGCTCCGATCCGGAGTCGCGGACGAGGCCCGCAGAGCGGCATAGGAGGCGACCGTGTGTGGCATCGCAGGAATCCTGAGCCTGGACCAGGCACCCGTACACGAGGCGGAGGTCCGCCGGATGTGCGGCGCGATGGTCCACCGCGGGCCGGATGGCGAGGGGTACTACTGCCGCAAAGGCGTCGGCCTGGGGATGCGGCGCCTGAGCATCATCGACCTCGCGACCGGCGATCAGCCGGTCCGCAACGAGGACGCCTCGGCCTGGGTGGTCTTCAACGGCGAGATCTACAACTATCGGGAGCTCCGGAAGGAGCTGGAGGGGCGCGGCCACGCCTTCTACACCGCCACCGACACCGAGAGCATCGTCCACCTCTACGAGGACCACGGTCCCCGCTGCGTGGACAAGCTGCGGGGCATGTTCACGTTCGCGGTCTGGGACGAGCGGCGGCAGAGCCTGCTCCTCGCCCGCGACCGGCTGGGCATCAAGCCCCTCTACTACGTGGAGACCGGAGGCCGCCTCGCCTTCGCCTCGGAGCTGAAGGCCCTGCTCCAGCTCGAAGAGGTCGAGCGGCGGATCGACTGGCCCGCGCTCAGCCACCTCCTGGCCTTCCTGTCGACGTCCCAGTCGCAGAGCATCGTCGCGGGGGTGCGGAAGCTGCCCCCCGGCCACGTGCTCACCGCCTCGGCGGAGCACGGGGTCCGTCTGCAGCGGTACTGGGACGTGGCTTTCGAGCCGGACTGGGGGCGCAGCGAGGACTCCCTGGTCGAGGAGCTGCGGGCGCTCCTCCAGGAAGCGGTCCGCCTCCACATGGTGAGCGACGTGCCCCTGGGCGCGTTCCTGAGCGGGGGCATCGACTCCAGCGCAGTGGTGGCCACGATGGCGGGCCTCTCGGGGGCGCCCGTCAAGACCTTCTCGATCGGGTTCCCCGAGGCGGCCTTCAGCGAGCTGGGGGAAGCGCGCCGGGTGGCCCAGGCCTTCGGGACCGAGCACCACGAGCTCGTCCTCGAGCCCGACGTGCTGGGGATCATCGACGACCTCGCCTACAGCCTCGACGAGCCGTTCGGCGACTCGTCCGCCATCCCCACCTACATGGTCTCCAAGCTGGCCGCGGAGCACGTCAAGGTCGTTCTTTCGGGCGACGGCGGCGACGAGCTGTTCGCGGGGTACGACAGGTACGTGGTGGAGGGGCGGGAGCGCGCGTGGCGCCACCTTCCCGCCCCCGCCCGGGGCGTCCTCCACTCCGTGGCCGCCGCCCTGCCCGAGACCATGCGCGGCCGGCGCTTCCTGGGCCACGTGTCCCTGCCGGGGCCCGAGCGCTACCTCGACGCCATCACCCTCTTCCGCCGCGATCAGCAGCGGAAGCTCCTGAAGCCCGAGGTCCTCCACCTGCTGGACGGCTACGATCCCTGGCAGCCGCAGATCGAGCGCCTCGCCCGCTCCGACGGCCATTGGCTCTCCGCGCTCCAGGCGCTGGACCTCCGCGGCTACCTCCCCCTCGACATCCTGACCAAGGTCGACCGCATGACGATGGCCCATTCCCTGGAGGCGCGCCCTCCGCTGCTCGACCACAAGCTCGTGGAGTTCGCGGCCCGGATCCCCCCCGAGCTCCAGTTCCGAAACGGCGCCACCAAGGCGCTGTTCAAGCGCGCGATGCGGGGGGTCCTTCCCGCGGAGACCATCGATCGGCCCAAGCGCGGGTTCGCGATCCCGCTGGGACGGTGGTTCCAGGGGAGCCTGGAGGGGGTCGTGCAGGATCTGCTCCTCTCGGAGACGAGCCGCTGCCGGGACGTCTTCGACCGCGCGCAGCTCCGGCGGCTGGTCGAGCGGCAGGACCCGCGGGAGAGCCTGGGCGTGGAGCTCTGGACGCTCATCTCCTTCGAGCTGTGGTGCCGCACGTTCCTCCTGGCCCGGCCGGTGCGCGCCGAGGCGGCGTCCTGGGGCCGGCAGGCCGCGCCCGCGTGGCCGCCGCGGACCTCCAGCGAGGAGGCGCGTTGATCACCCGGCGCTCGGCGGTCTCCGGGCTGGACGTCGCCGCGCCTCCCGCGAAGGCGCGCATCGATGCGGCCCCCGCGGGGGGTCCGAAGGTGGCGATGGTGGCGGCCAGCCTCGAGATCCTGGGAGGGCAGGGCGTCCAGGCTTCCACCCTCGCCGACCGCCTCCGCCAGGACGGCTGCCCGGTGACGTTCATTCCCATCAACCCCTCCTTCCCGCCCGGGCTTCGCCGCCTGCGCCGCGTTCCCTTCCTGCGCACCGCCGTGAACCAGGCCCTCTACCTTCCCAGCTTGCGCCACCTCCGGGAAGCGGACGTGGCCCACGTCTTTTCGGCCTCGTACTGGTCGTTCCTGCTGTCCGTGGTGCCGGCGATCCGCGCGGCCAGGGCGTCGGGCAAGCGGACCATCCTCAACTACCACAGCGGGGAGGCGGCCGACCATCTCGCCCGCTGGGGGCCGCTCGTGCACCCCTGGCTGCGGAGGGTCGACCACATCGTCGTTCCCTCGGTTTTCCTGCGCGGCGTCTTCGCCCGCCATGGATACGAGGCCCAGGTCATTCCCAACGTGGTGGAGCTCGCGCGGTTCCGGCATCGGGAGCGCGATCCGCTCGGGCGCCGGCTCCTCTCGGTGCGCAACCTGGAGCCGCACTACCGGGTCGAGAACACGATCGATGCCTTCGGCATCCTGCGGAGCCGCCACCGCGACGCCACCCTGACCATCGCGGGCTCGATCCTGGAGGCCTTCGCGGCGGGCCTTCCCGTGGTGTCCACGGGCACCGGTGACATCTCGGGCATGGTCCGCCACGGAGAGACCGGTCTCATCGTGCCCGCCTCCGACCCCGCGTCCATGGCCCGGGCCGTGGAGACGCTGTGGGAGCGTCCGGAGGCTGCCCGGGCCATGGCCCGGCGGGCGTGGCAGGAGGCGGCCCACTACACGTGGCCGCAAGTGAGGGAGAAGTGGCTGAGGGTCTACGGGGGTCGGGCGTGACCACGCTTCGACGCCTGGCCGGGATGGGCTTGGCCGAGATCGTCACCCGGAGCCGGCAGGAGGCCTCCAAGCGGATCGAGCGGTGGTCACCGTCCTCGATCGGGGCGCGTCCGCTCCTCTCCCCGCGAGCGCGCGGGGCCGGTCTCCGGATGGCCTGCGACGTCCTCTTCCCGGGGGCGGCCTCTCCCGAGGTCTCGGCCCTGCTCGCCGGGCCCTGGGCCGCCGACGGCGATCAGCTCCGGGAGGCGGCGGAAGCGTCGTGCCAGGGACGCTTCGACCTGCTCGGCTATCGCGGCCTGTCCTTCGGCGATCCCCTGGACTGGCACCTCGACCCGGTGTCGGGCCGGCGCGCGCCGCGCCTCCATTGGAGCCGGATCGACCCGCTCGATCCGGAGGTGGGGGACTCCAAGGTCGTCTGGGAGCTGAGCCGGCACCAGTGGCTGGTCACCCTCGCCCAGGCCTGGCGGCTGAGCCAGAGGGAGGACTACGCCCAGGCCTGCTTCCGGTACCTGGACGCGTGGATGCGGGACAACCCGCGTGGCCTCGGGATCAACTGGGCGAGCAGCCTCGAGGTGGCGCTCCGCATCGTCTCCTGGTGCTGGGCGCTCACGCTCCTGGAGGGGGCCTCCCGGGACCGGGTCCAGCCGGTGTTCGAGGTCCTGGCCGCCCACGCGGCCCACGTCGAGCGGTACCTCTCCGAGTACTTCTCGCCGAACACCCACCTAACGGGCGAAGCGCTCGGCCTCTTCTACGCGGGGGTCCTCCTTCCCGAGCACAGAGAGGCCCGGAGCTGGCGCGAGCGCGGGGCCACGATCCTCGAGCGCGAGATCTCACGGCAAGTCCTCCCGGACGGGGTCTACTTCGAACAGGCGACGTGCTATCAGCGCTATACGATCGAGATCTACCTTCATTTCCTGATCCTGGCCCGGCGCGCGGGGCTGGCCGTCTCCACCGACGTGGGGGTGGCCGTGCAGCGGATGCTGGATTGCCTGCTGGCGATGCGTCACCCGCGTGGTGCGATGCCGCAGATGGGAGACGCCGACGGCGGTTGCCTCCTTCCCTTGACCCGCCGCGAGCGGGGCGACGTCCGGGGCGTCTTCGCGGTGGCGGCCTCGTTCTTCGGCCGGGGGGATTACGCGTGGGCCGCGGGGGGACCGGCTCCCGAGGTCGTCTGGCTGCTGGGCGACGCGGGGCGCCGCGTCTTCGAAGCCCTCGCGCCGCGGCTCCCCTCGACTCGTCCTTCGCGCCTCTTCGCGGAAGGCGGCCACGCGGTGATGTCGAGCGGCTGGGACCCGGAGGCCCATCAGCTGGTCTTCGACGTCGGCCCCCTCGGCTGCCGGGTCAGCGGGGGTCACGGACACGCGGACCTGCTGAGCATCGGGTGCAGCGTCTTCGGGGAGCCGTGCATCGTGGACCCCGGGACCTACGTCTATACCGCGGCTCCCGAGTGGCGGAACCACTTTCGCAGCACGCGGGCCCACAGCACGGCAACGGTCGACGAGCAGGACCAGGCGGTCCCCGCGGGCCCCTTCGCCTGGGCCACGCGCCCCTCCGCGCGCCTGCGGCGGTGGCGGTCGACCTCCGCCTTCGACTATGCCGACGCCGAGCACGACGCCTACCTCTGCTCGGGCGATCCGGTCACCCACCGGCGGCGGGTTCTGTTCCTGAAGCCTCGCTGCTTCGTGATCGTGGACGACCTGGCCGGCGGAGCCGCGCACCGGGTCGACCTCCGCTTTCAGCTCGCTCCCCTTCCCGTGCGCGTGGATTCGACCGGGTG
>WNFT01000350.1_pt1 | contig 51813 bp, 50 predicted proteins | sample 5400191 | NCBI WGS metagenome assembly WNFT01 (sample SAMN13153359, study PRJNA577476) | soil metagenome | isolation source: 80 cm saprolite under Madrone tree | place: USA:California | collected 2016-06-14 | reverse complement strand
CGCACGGCATTCCCCGCGTGGACGACCGGCGGGTCCTCAATGGCATCTTCTGGGTGTTGCGGTCGGGTGCGCCGTGGCGCGATCTGCCCGAACTCTACGGACCCTGCATGACTTGCTACAATCGGTTCGTGCGCTGGCGGCAGGCTGGCGTCAGCGAGCAAATCATGCCTTGAGATCTGCAACACTGAATCACCTAGGAATGTCTTAAGCAGCCTTCGCCGAGCCATACGGGGTTAGCGAAGGCGGCATTGTCACGACGGCGATGATCGCGGACGTGGTGCCGGTCTGCCTTGCGGCTTGTAGAAGTGGTGGGTGTTCGACCTGCTGACAGCTCGGTTTAGGAACAGCGATTTCCCCAAGAACACCTTCGTTCACGCGGCCGGCTGCAATTCTCGGATTTCCTCAAGGACACGCCGGAACTCTGGCTTCGGCGTGAGGCACATGGTTCGATATGCTTTCAGGAAGGGCACGGAAAAAAACAGGCTGCTCGCCGCCGGGCGCCGGGTCTGCGAGGCGACGGAGAATCTGGCCGTGTTCGGCCGAGCAGCCCATTTTCTCGACAGCCGCCAGACCGCCCAGCTTCGCCGCGGGGCCGATTACAACGAGTTCCAGACCGTCCTCGACGGCCTCGCGGCGCTGGTCGCTTGCTACGGCCTGCCGCAAAGCTCGAAACGGCGCGACGCCCCTCCCGAATTTCAAGGCCCATGTCCGGCAAGTAGCCCGCAAAGGGCAAGCCGGCGCGGTCCCGCAGATCCATCGCCGCCCCGGCGCGCTCTGACGGCACCGGCGGCTATACCGGCAAGCAGGCCGCGCAAGCACAGCTCAAGGGCGGATTCGCCGTGCTGAACCGAAAGCGTTGAATGCAAGGGAGGCCTGAATGGCGTTCCAGAAGGGCAAGAGCGGGAATCCCGGCGGGGTGCCCAAGGGCTACGCCGAAATGCGGGCCGCCGCTCGGGAGCATACGGCCGCCGCTTTGCAGGCGCTCGTTGACGCGCTTTCGGACAACAAGCTGAGAGTCGCGGCTGCTAAGGCTCTCCTCGACCGCGGCTGGGGCAAGCCGGCGCAAGCCATGACGGGCGAGGGCGGCGAGGGGCCGGTTGAGATGGTGATCAGGTGGCAGCAACAGCAGCCCGCCGAATCGACATCGTAGTTCCCTATGCGCCGCGGCCTCAGTTCGTCGCATTTCATAACCGCAAGGAACGTTTCGCGCTCGGCGTCGCCCATCGGCGCGCCGGCAAGACGGTTGCCTGCATCAACGATCTGATCCACGGCGCGCTCACCTGCCCGAAGCGCCAGCCGCGCTTTGCCTATGTGGCGCCGCTTCAAAAACAAGCCAAGTCGGTCGCCTGGGACTATCTGAAGCATTACGCGCTGGCGGTGCCGGTAACCACGGCCCATGAATCCGAACTCCATGTCGACTTCCCCAATGGCGGGCAGGTACGCCTGCATGGGGCCGACAATCCCGATGCACTGCGCGGAATCTATCTGGATGGCGTGGTGCTGGACGAATACGCCCAGATGCGGGCCGTGGTCTGGCCCGAGGTCATAAGGCCCGCGCTGGCCGATCGCCTGGGCTGGGCCGCCTTCATCGGCAGCCCCATGGGGCGCAATGCCTTTTGCGAACTCTATGAAACGGCGAAGTCCGATCCGAGCTGGTTCGTCTTCCGCCTGAAGGCGAGCGAGACGGGGCTGATCCCCGCGGCGGAGCTGGAGGCGGCCCGCGCGGTGATGAGCGTCGATCAGTATGCGCAAGAATTTGAATGCTCCTTCGATGCGGCAGTGGTGGGCGCCTATTACGGCAGCCTGATGCAGCAGGCGGAAGCCGCGCGTAATGCTTCAGATAGTCCCAGGCGACCGACTTGGCTTGTTTTTGAAGCGGCGCCACATAGGCAAAGCGCGGCTGGGTCTTCGGCGAACATATCATGCCCCATGACGCCAAGGCGCGCGAACTCACCACGGGCAAGACGCGCGAGCAGGCGCTGATCGGGCTTGGCCTCATCCCCCGCATTCTGCCGGCCGAGCCGGTGGAGGATGGGATCAATGCCGTGCGCAATCTGCTGCGGCGCTGCTGGTTCGATGCATCGCGATGCGAGCGCGGGATCGAGGCGCTGCGCCAGTATCGGCGCGACTACGACGATCGGCTGAAGGCCTTCAAAGGCCGGCCGCTGCATGACTGGACGAGCCATGCGGCGGACGCCTTCCGCTATCTCGCCATGGGCCTGCCCGAGCGCGCCGCGGTGTCGAAACCCATCGTCTATCCGAAAGGACCCTATGTATGAGCATCGCCCTGATGATGCGTCTGGAAGCCATGGAAAAGCGCGTGGCCGAGCTGGAACAAAAGCTCGCCGCGCGCCAGGCGGCGGCCGAAACCGCGGAACCAGCGCCTGCGCCACGCCCCGAGGCGCGGCCTGCGCCGCGGACGAAGAAGGCCGCCGCCTGACCCATGGCCGAAAAACCCACTGCCAGGAAACTTGACGACGACGATGTCATCGCGATCTGCCAGGCGGAGATCGCAGGCTCGCTGGGCTTCCTCGACGGGAAGCTCGCGGAGGCGCGCCTCAAGTCGCTGCAGTATTACAACGCCGCGCCCTACGGCAACGAAATCGAGGGCTCAAGCCAGATCGTCACCACCGAAGTGCGCGATACGGTGGAATCCATCATGCCGAGCCTGATGAAGATATTCCTGTCGGGCGACAAGGTGGCCCAGTTCGATCCGACCGGCCCGGAGGATGAGCAAGTCGCCGACCAGGCGACCGACTACGCTAATTACATTTTCACCAAGGGTGCGCTCTACCACTGAGCTACGGCGGCGCAGAGGCGGCGCACCATATGACAACGGGCTCGGCCGGCGCAAGCGATCCTTCTGACCCGGGCCGGCCATCGTCCGAGGGCGTTCCGGTGCCGGAGTCAGTCGCAGCAAAACAGCCGGTTGTAGTTTTCCAGGGCCTCCTTCATCGAAACCGTTCGGGGCTGGGCCGGCGGTGTCCGGTTCTCGCTGGGCGGCATCAGGTCGAGAGGGCCGGGCGCCCCGAACGGTGCATCGCGGTAGCGACCATCCGCCCGCCACACGCAAGGGCCGTGCATCCGCACCCTGCCATAGATCAATTTTTCGCCGAACTCGATGCGCTCAATGCACGCTTCGCGCCGATCGCGCGTCCGGTAGAGCGTGCCAGCCCGGCAGATGCCCAGCGGGTCAAGATCAACGGTCATAGGATCTGCCTGACTTCGCCAATCGTCCCATATCACTGATTGTCGAGAATCTAGGCCCGGCCGATTCCGCGCACAAGCAAGGTCTTGCGATACGTCACCGCGCCCGCGCCCTGGCATCGGGGCGCAATCAAGATCGCCCCCTATGCCAATCGCTCAACCGGCGCGGCCCGCAAGGGTCGCGCCGCTTTTTTGCTTTGAAGATCGAGCTTCATTGCCTGCATTACAGCGAATTAATCGCCGGGAAATGCAGTAAATAGCGGCAGCGCATAATGTAGTTCCCTGACGCGGCTTTGGAAGCGCCGCCCCTGCAACCGATAAACCAGACGGAGTTCAAGAATATGATGCGTTCGGCATTTGCGGAACGGCCGGTGTCGGCACCGGCCGTCCTAGACGACGGCGCAAGAAAGCGCCGGTCGCCTCTACGCCAGCTCGTAGCGGCGAGCATGGCGACGATGATCATCGCCTTTGGCGGAACGGCCTCGGCGGCGAGCCTGCCGCCGGATACCTTCGCCGATCTCGCCGCCAAGGTAACCCCGGCGGTCGTCAACATCTCGTCAACCCACCACTCAAAACCCTCGTCCGACACGGCGATGCCCGATTTCCCCCAGGGCTCGCCTTTCGAAAAGTTCTTCCACAATTTTCGCGGCCAAGGCCGGAACAACGGTGAGGATGCAACGGCGCTGGGTTCGGGTTTCATCATCGATTCCACGGGCTATGTCGTCACCAACAATCACGTCGTGGAAGACTCAAGCGATATCGTGGTGACGCTCAACGACGGCAAGGACTATCCGGCCAAGCTGATCGGCACCGACAAGAAGACCGATCTGGCCCTGCTGAAGATCGATGCCGGCAAACCCCTGCCGGCGGTCGCCTTCGGCAATTCGGACGCGGCCCGCGTGGGCGACTGGGTGCTGGCGGTCGGCAATCCCTTCGGCCTGGGCGGAACCGTGACCACGGGCATCATCTCGGCGCGCAGCCGCGATATCCACGCCGGCCCGTTCGATGATTTCCTGCAGATAGATGCCCCGATCAACAAGGGCAATTCGGGCGGCCCGACCTTCAATCTTGCCGGCGAGGTCATCGGCATCAATTCGGCGATCTATTCGCCTAACGGCGGCAGCGTGGGCATCGGCTTTGCCATTCCTGCCAACGAAGCGAAGCCGGTTCTTAATGCCCTGCGCGAGCATGGCAAGGTCGACCGCGGCTGGATTGGCGTTCAGATTCAGCCTGTGACCCCGGAGATCGCCGATTCGCTGGGGCTTAAGGACGCCAAGGGAACGCTGGTGACCGCCGTTCAGCCCAACGGTCCGGCGGCCAAGGCGAATATGCAGCAGGGCGACGTCATCCTGTCTTTCAACGGGCAGGATGTCGGCCAAACCCGCGAACTGCCGCGGATCGTGGCGGCGACACCGGCGGGCAAGCCCGTCGACGTGGTCGTCTGGCGCGATGGGGGGCGTAAGACGCTAAGCGTCACCGTCGCCCAGATGAAGGATCAGGAGCAGGTTGCTTCAGCGGGCGATAGCTCCCCCGACGGCCAGAGCGAAGGCTCGGCCAATCGCGCGCTGGGCGTCCAGCTCTCGGCGCTGACCCCTGATCTTCGCCAGCAACTGGGCCTGGGCGATGACGTCACCGGCGTCGTCGTCATGGACGTCACCGAGAATGGCCCGGCGGCCAAGCAGGGCCTGCGCCAAGGCGACATCATCGTACAGGTCGCCCGCAGCAAGGTGAGCGATCCGGCGGAAGTCGACAAGGCGGTGCAGCAGGCGCTGAGCGCGAAGCGATCCGCCGTTCTGCTGCTCGTCAATCGCCAGGGCGACCAGGTCTTCCTGGCAGTCAAGGTGGGTAAGGCGTAGGCACCCCTCGGTCTTGCCTTCCCGCTCGGCAGGGTCGGCGCCCGTGTTCCCGATGACACGGCCGACCCTGCCTCTTTTATTGGGGTTCAACGATGACTAATCTACCTCCAGAGTCAGCGACCGCCCCCGGCGGCGGCGACCAACCAGACACGGCCCGCATGCGTATTTTGGTGATCGAGGACGATGAAGCGACAGCCGCCTATATGGTCAAGGGGCTGACGGAGAACGGCTATGTCGTCGACCAGGTGGGCAGCGGGCGCGATGGCCTGTTTCATGCCACCAGCGGCCATTTCGACCTGATCATCGTCGACCGGATGCTGCCCGAGCTGGATGGGCTTGCCGTCGTCAAGGCGTTGCGGGCCGCCAAGCAGATCACGCCGGTTCTGTTCTTGAGCGCGCTGGGCCAGGTGGACGACCGGGTCAGCGGGTTGAAGGCGGGCGCCGACGACTATCTGACCAAGCCCTTCGCTTTCTCGGAATTGCTGGCCCGCATCGAGGCATTGCTGCGCCGGCGCAGCGCGCCCGCGGTGCAGACCAAACTCAATGTCGGCGATCTGGAAATGGACCTGTTGACCCGCCAGGTGCGTCGCGCCACTCAATCGATCGACCTTCAGCCACGCGAATTCCGCCTGTTGGAATACCTCATGCGCCATGCCGGACAGGTCGTCACCCGCACCATGCTGCTGGAAGGCGTCTGGGACTACCACTTCGATCCGCAGACGAATGTGATCGACGTCCATATCAGTCGCCTGCGCCAGAAGATCGACAAGGGATTCCATCCGCCGCTGCTGCATACCGTGCGGGGCGCGGGATACTGCATCCGTGCGGATAACTAAGTTCCTTCGAACGACGGCGTTTCGCCTCGCCCTGATCTACGCAGGCATTTTCAGTCTCTCGGTCATCCTGCTCTTCGCCTTCATCTTCTGGACAACCTCTGTTCTGGTCGATCGTCAGCGCCAACAGGCGATCGTCGCCGACATGAACGATCTGCGCGACGAGTTCACCTCGCTGGGTCCCTCGGGCCTGCTCGATTCGGTGATCGACCGCAGCCGGCCCGATCGCGTCGGAAACGGCGTCTACCTGCTGGCAAAACCGGATTTCACGCCCATGGCCGGCAATCTTTCGGCCTGGCCCAAGGCGCCGGCCCGCCAGGGACTATGGATCACATTTCCCATCGAGGCGCGCCGCTTCGGCGACTCCCAGGGCGAGCGGTCGATCGCCGAAGCCCTCGAGGCAAATTTGCCCGGCGGCTATCATGTGTTGGTCGGCCAGAACACCGCCCCGCAGCGGCGCATGCAAAGCGCCACCATTCAGGCCCTTTTCTGGTCCTTGGCGGCCATGGTCTGCCTGGGTCTGGCCGGCGGGCTGCTGCTCAGCCGCAACATGATCCGGCGCATCGAGGCGATCAATCGCAGCGCCGAGCGGATCATGCACGGCGAGGTGATGCATCGCATGCCGGTGGGCCAATCGAACGACGAATTCGATCGGTTGTCGGTAAACCTCAATCTGATGCTGGAGGAGATCGAGCGGCTGGTGGGGGGCATCCGCGCCGTCACCGACAATATCGCCCACGACCTTCGCAGCCCGCTGACGCGGTTGAAGAGCCGGCTCGAGATCGCCATGAACGCGGCGGACGATCCGATCGAGCGGCGGGCCGCCATCGAGCAAGCCATTCAAGAGGCCGATCAACTTCTCGCCACCTTCGGGGCCTTGCTCTCGATCGCCGATGCCGAGGCGGGCGCGCGGCGCGCCGACATGACCACCGTCGAGCTGAGCGGCGTCGTGCAAGACGTCGTCGAGCTCTATCGACCGCTGGCCGAGGAGCGTGGCGCGAATCTGGACCTGAACATCCATGGCCTGACAAGGGCACAAGGCAATCGCCAGCTTCTGTTTCAAGCGGTGGCGAACCTCATCGACAATGCGGTCAAATACGGCGCCGCGGGGCAGCGCATTGCCGTCGAAGTCGCCGGCGGCCCGCCGTCGCCCCTGATTTCGGTGGCTGATTTCGGCTCGGGCATTCCGGCCGCCGAACGCGACCACGTGTTGGAGCGTTTCGTGCGATTGGATGCCAGCCGCACGACGCCGGGCAGCGGCCTTGGTCTCAGCCTCGTCGCGGCAATCGCCCGCAAGCATGGCGCGACGCACGAGCTGGCCGACACGCGGCCCGGCGAGCAGCCGCCGGGGCTGACGGCCCGGCTGCGTTTCCCACCCGAACCGGACGAGCGTCTCGCGCTGCCCTCAGCAGCCTGAGCGGGATCAGCCCCCTAGACCAGGCTTGGGTGACCCTTGAACCTTGGTCCAATCCAACGCATGGCGCCTGATTCACGTCTCAAGCCGAAGCGGCTTGAGACGATCAGGCTCTAGCCAAACCCCCATCCTTGGGTTAGCGTCCGGCCATCGAGTGTAGGGAAGCCGGTGGGGCCCTGAACGGGCTAGTCCGGCGCTGCCCCCGCAACTGTGAACGGTTAGACCGCTGCCCGCCCTATCTGGGGCGACAGGTCACTGGCCCGGCTGGGCTGGGAAGGCGGCGGCGGTCTGTGACCCGTAGCCAGGAAACCTGCTCGAAAGACGCAATCCGGCACGACTTCCTCGGAGGGAGGAAAGCCTATGGAATCGCTTCCGCCCCTATCGGGCAAGACATCACCTGTCATTCTGGTGTTGGGCGGCGCTCGTTCCGGCAAGAGCCGCTATGCCGAGTCCCTGCTGGCCGATCGGGTCGGCCATCGCATCTATCTGGCAACCGCGGAAGCGCGCGATGAAGAGATGCGCCAGCGTATCCTCCATCATCGAGCGCGCCGGGGCGAGGGCTGGCACACGATCGAATCCCCCATCGACATCGCCGCATCGATCGCGAGTGCCGGCGGCGATGCGGTTCTGGTGGATTGCCTGACCCTGTGGCTCAGCAATCTGATGGCGGCGGACCGAGACATCGATGCGGCGACGAGCGGTCTTTGCCGGGCGCTGGCGCAAGCCCAGGCGCCCGTCGTTCTGGTCAGCAACGAGACCGGCCTCGGCATCGTTCCCGACAATGCGCTCGCCCGCCAGTTCCGCGACCGAGCGGGCCAGCTCAATCAGGCGGTGGCCGCCATGGCCGATCGCGTCGTCTTCATCGCCGCCGGACTTCCCCTGACACTCAAGGACAATGCCGCATGAATGCCAAGATTCCCGCCACCGTCATCACCGGATTTCTGGGTGCCGGCAAGACAAGCCTCATCCAGCACCTGCTGCGCACCGCCAACGGCAAACGGCTCGCTCTCATCATCAACGAGTTCGGCGATATCGGCGTCGACGGGGAAATCGTCAAAGGCTGCCGCATCGAGGGTTGCGCCGAGGAGAACATCATCGAACTGGCCAATGGCTGCATCTGCTGCACGGTGGCCGACGAATTCCTGCCGACCATCGAGGCGCTGCTCAATCGACCGAACCCGCCCGACCATATCGTCATCGAAACCTCGGGATTGGCCTTGCCCAAACCGCTGCTCAAGGCTTTCGCCTGGCCGGAAGTCCGTACGCGGGTCACCGTCGACGGCGTCATCGCCGTGGTGGACGGACCGGCGGTGACGGCCGGCCGCTTTGCCGAAAACCCCGATGCCGTGGAGGCTCGGCGCGCGGCCGATTCCAGCCTCGAGCACGACAGCCCGCTGGCGGAACTGTTCGAGGATCAGTTGGCCTGCGCCGACATGGTCATTCTCAACAAATCGGACCAGATGACAAAATCCGAGCGGCTCTCGGCGGAACGCATGGTGGCCGACCATCTGCGCCCATCGGTGAAAATCGTTTCGGCAACCTATGGCGCGATCGACGCCCGGACCCTGCTGGGCGTCGATGCCGCGGCGGAGGACGATCTTGCCAGCCGTCATAGTCATCATGATGGGGAGAACGGCGAGCACGATCACGACGATTTCGAAAGCTTCCATGTCGAACTGCCTGAAATCGCCTCGCCGCAGCCCCTGCTCGATCGGCTGGCGGTGGCGATCGCAGGCCACGATATCCTGCGGGTGAAGGGCTTCCTCGCCGTGGCGGGCAAGGAGATGCGGCTGGTGCTCCAGGGAGTCGGCGGCCGGTTGCAGCATTACTACGATCGCCCCTGGCAGACGGGAGAAGCCCGCGCAAGCCGCCTGGTCGTGATCGGACAGAAGGGTCTCGACCGCATAGCGATCGCCGCCGCGCTCGCCGGCACGGCGCACTGAGCCGCGATGCATCTTCTCGCCGCAAAACCTGGCGTGATTTCCGACGGCAGCATCGCCGTCGACCTCGGCCAGACGCCCGGCGAGATCGTGATCCTGTCTTCGGCCGATACTGAATTGGCCTGCCTGGCGGCCGCTCAATCGCGCCTGGGGCCGGGGGCGCCCAGCCTGCGCCTGGCGAATCTTCTGCAGCTTGGCCACAACCTTTCGGTCGATCTCTACATCGAAAAGGTGGCCCAGCATGCCCGGTTGGTGATCCTTCGTCTGCTGGGCGGATCGCGCTATTGGCCTTATGGCGTCGAGCAGATTTCCGCGATCTGCCGGGAGCGCGGGATCGCCTTCGCCGCACTGCCCGGCGACGACCAGCCCGACCCGGAATTGTCGGCGGCTTGCAGCGTATCGGCCGAAGCGGCCCATCGCCTGTGGCGCTACTGCGCCGAAGGCGGGGTCGAAAATGCGCGCAACCTGTTGGGCTTTGCCGCGACGATCATCGGCCGCGAAGCAAGCTGGCGCGAACCGATGGCGCTGTTGCGCGCCGGACTTTACTGGCCCGGTCGCGACATGCCGAGCTTCGAGGATGTGGCCGGCGCCTGGCCGCCCGGGCGCCCGGCGGCGGCGGTGGTCTTCTATCGCGCCCTGATGCAGGCCGGAAATGTCGCGGTCATCGATGCCTTAATCGAGGCATTGGACAAGGCCGGGCTGAACGCGCTGCCGATCTATGCCACGAGCCTGAAGGAAGCCGTCGCGGCCGATTTCGTCGGCGCGATGATGGAGCGGGCGAATCCCGCGGTCGTGCTCAACGCGACTGCCTTCGCTCTCTCCTCGCCCGGCGCCGCGCGAAGCGCGACACCGTTCGACTCGGCAAACGCGCCCGTGCTCCAGGTCGTCTTTTCGGGCGGCAATGAGGCCGATTGGCGGGCGGGAAGCCAGGGGCTTTCGGCCCGCGATCTTGCCATGCAGGTGGTATTGCCCGAGGTGGATGGAAGGATCCTGTCGCGCGCGGTCAGCTTCAAGGCCGAATCGATGTTCGATTCAGCCACCCAATGCTCCATCGTCGCCTATCGACCGATGCCCGATCGCATCGAATTCGTGGCCGCGTTGACGGCCGGTTGGGCGCGCCTGCGGGCAACGCCGGCGGCGGAACGACGCGTTGCCATTCTGCTGGCGAACTATCCGAACCGCGACGGCAGGCTCGGCAATGGCGTCGGCCTCGATACGCCGGCGGGCACAGTGGAAGCGATGAAGGCCATGGCGGCCGCGGGATACCGGATCGACGATCGGCCGGCGGAGGGCAAGGCTCTGATGGCGCGATTGCTGGCGGGGCCGACCAACAGCGGACGCAGCCGGATCGGTGGCGAGAGCCTGCCGCTCGCCGACTATCTTGCCTTCGCGGCGACCCTGCCAGCGCGGCTTCGCGACCAATTGCGGGAGCGCTGGGGCGAAGCCGAACAGGATCCCTTCTTCGTCGACGGCCATTTCATCCTGCCCATCCATCGCTTGGGCCATGTCGCCATCGCCGTGCAACCGGCGCGCGGCTACAACATCGACCCGGCCCGCAGCTATCACGACCCCGACCTGGTTCCGCCCCACGGCTATCTCGCCGTCTATGCCTGGCTGCGGCTCCATTTCGGGGTGCAGGCGATCATCCATATGGGCAAGCATGGCAATCTGGAATGGCTGCCCGGCAAGGCCTTGGCGCTTTCCGCCGATTGCTGGCCGGAAGCAGCCCTCGGTCCCATCCCCCATCTTTATCCCTTCATCGTCAACGATCCCGGCGAGGGCAGCCAGGCCAAGCGGCGCAGCGCTGCGGTCATCGTCGACCACCTGACGCCACCACTGACCCGGGCCGAGACCTATGGGCCGTTGCGCGATCTCGAGCGACTGGTCGACGAATATTACGAGGCGGCGGGCCTCGATCCCCGGCGCTGCAAGCTGTTGCGCGATCAGATTCTGGAACTGGCCGCGTCAAGCGGCCTGGACAAAGATTGCGGAATCGCGGCGGATGAAAGCGCGGATTCGGCGCTTGGAAAGCTCGACGGCCATCTCTGCGATCTGAAGGAACTGCAGATCCGCGATGGTTTGCACGTCTTCGGCTGTTCGCCCACGGGCGGCCAGGCGACCGACCTTCTCGTCGCCCTCAGCCGCCTGCCGCGCGGGAACGGACAGGGGGGTGCAGCCTCTCTGATCCGTGCCTTGGCGCTGGACCTCGATCTCCTGGAAGGCTTCGACCCCCTCGATTGCGACATGGCGGCAGTCTGGACGGGCCAGCGACCCGCCGCTCTGAACGCGGGCGCGGAGGCCTGGCGAAACAATGGCGATACGGTCGAGCGGCTTGAGATACTGGCCCAACGCCTGGTAGGCGGCGAGGCCCTGCCAGCCGGAACCTGGACAGCGACCCGGGCCGTGCTCGATTTCATCACAACCGATCTTCGCCCCCGGATCGCGGCCTGCGGCCCGGCCGAGATTGCCGGCCTGCTGACCGGGCTCGACGGGCGCTTTGTGGCGCCGGGGCCTTCGGGCGCGCCGACGCGAGGACGTCCGGAAGTGCTGCCGACGGGGCGCAATTTCTATTCGGTGGATACGCGGCTGGTGCCCACGCCGGCGGCCTGGCATCTAGGCTGGAAATCCGCCGCCCTGCTGCTCGACCGTTATCGCCAGGAACACGGAAATTGGCCCAAGAGCCTGGCGCTGAGCGCCTGGGGCACCGCCAATATGCGCACCGGGGGCGACGATATCGCCCAGGCGATGGCCTTGATGGGCGCGCGCCCGAACTGGGATCCCAATTCCGGCCGTCTGGCGGGATTCGAGATATTGCCGCTGTCGATCCTCGATCGGCCGCGGGTGGATGTCACTCTGCGCATTTCAGGATTCTTCCGCGATGCCTTTCCCCAGCAGGTGGATCTGGTGGCAAGCGCCGCCCGAGCGGTCGCCGAACTCGATGAGCCGCCGGCCTTGAACCCGCTGGCCGAACGCGCGCGCCGCGACAGGGCCGAGTTCGAATTGGCGGGACTCTCGCCCGAGCAGGCGGCCAAGCGGGCGACCTTGCGCGTTTTCGGCTCGAAGCCCGGTGCCTATGGCGCCGGGCTTCAGGCGCTCATCGACGAGCGCGGCTGGAACAGCGCGGCCGATCTCGCGAAGGCTTATGTGGCCTGGGGTGGCTATGCCTATGGCGACGGAGCGGACGGGGTTGCCGAGCACCGCTTGTTCGAAACCAGGCTGGGGACGGTCGAGGGCGTCCTGCACAATCAGGACAATCGCGAGCATGACCTGCTCGACAGCGACGACTATTACCAGTTCGAAGGCGGGCTGGCGGTCGCGGTCACCGAACTCAGCGGCCGGCGCCCCGCGATCTATCACAACGATCATTCGCGGCCCGAAAGCCCCCGCATTCGTCGGCTGGAAGAGGAGATCGCGCGGATCGTGCGCGGCCGGGTGGTCAATCCCAAATGGATCGCGGGCGTCATGCGCCATGGCTACAAGGGTGCCTTCGAAATGGCGGCGACGGTGGATTACATGTTCGCCTTCGCGGCCACGACGGGCGCCGTGGCGGATCATCATTTCGATCTCGTCTATCAGGCCTATCTGGGCGATGCAAACGTGCGCAACTTCCTGCTGTCGGCCAACCGCGATGCGGCACGCGAGATGGCCGAGCGCCTGCTGGAAGCGATGGAGCGAGGCCTCTGGCGGCCCCGCGCCAATGCTGCCTTCGAGGATCTCGCCGCGCTGAGGGATGCAAGATGACCATCGAAAGCGAAGATGAGATCAATCGCAGAGCCAATGAAAAATCGGCCAAGCGCAAGGCCGCGCGCGACCGCATGATGGCGACCAAGACAATCGAGAAGGGCTTGCTGATCGTCCATACCGGCAAGGGCAAAGGCAAGTCGACAGCGGCCTTTGGCCTGGTCCTGCGTGCCATGGGCCATGGCTTCAAGGTCGGCGTGGTGCAATTCGTCAAGGGCAAATGGGAGACCGGTGAACGCGGGGTCCTGGCCCGCTTTCCCGAGCTGGTGACCATCAAGACAATGGGCGAGGGCTTCACCTGGGAGACCCAGGATCGCGCGCGGGACATCGCCGCTGCCCGCGCCGCCTGGGATCAGGCGATCCGAATGATGGAGGATCCCGCCTATCGCCTGATTCTGCTCGACGAACTCAACATCGTGCTGCGCTACGACTATCTGCCGATCGAGGACGTGGTGGAGAAGCTCAGCCGCCGCCGCCCCGGCCTTCATGTCGTGGTGACTGGCCGCAATGCGCGCGACGAGCTGATCGCCGCCGCCGATCTGGTGACCGAGATGACCATGATCAAGCACCCGTTCCGCGACGGCGTGAAGGCGCAGGCAGGAATCGAATTTTGACCCGAACGCCTGCCGTCATGTTTCAAGGCACAGGCTCGGACGTCGGCAAGTCGCTGATCGTCGCCGGACTGGCGCGGGCGTTTCGCCGCCGGGGCTTGCGAGTGCGTCCCTTCAAGCCCCAGAACATGTCCAACAACGCGGCGGTGACGGCCGAGGGTGGCGAGATCGGCCGCGCTCAAGCCTTGCAGGCGCGAGCCTGCGGCATCGCGCCGTCGGTCCATATGAATCCGGTTCTACTGAAACCGCAGAGCGAAATCGGCGCCCAGGTCGTGATCCAGGGCCGCGTCTGGGGCACGGCGAAAGCCCAGGAATGGCAGCGCCTCAAATCCGAATTCCTGCCTCGCGTCCTGGAAAGCTTCGAGCTTCTGAGCCAGGACGCCGATGTCGTTCTGATCGAAGGGGCCGGCAGTCCGGCCGAGACGAATCTCAGAGCGGGCGACATCGCCAATATGGGATTCGCCGAAGCCGCGGGTGTGCCGGTGATCCTGATCGGGGATATCGATCGCGGCGGCGTCATCGCCAGCCTGCTGGGCACGGTTCAATTGCTTGAGGCAGACGAACGCCAGCGGCTTGCCGGATTCATCATCAACAAATTTCGCGGCGACCTGCGCCTCTTCGATGACGGGCTTGCGATCATCGCCGAGCGAACGGGCCTGGGCTGCCTCGGTGTCCTGCCGTTCTTTCCGGCAGCGGGTCGCCTGCCGGCGGAAGACGCCCAGTCACTGAATGGTTCGGCCGCCGCGGCCCGCAATGGCGCCATTAAAATTGCCATTCCTCAATTTCCGCGGATCGCGAATTTCGACGATCTCGATCCCCTGATCGCCGAACCGGACGTCCAAGTCGATATGGTACCCCCCGGCCGGGCGCTGCCCGGCGATGCCGATCTGATCATCCTGCCTGGTTCCAAATCGACCATCGCCGATCTCGCTCAATTGCGGGCCGAGGGGTGGGATATCGACATCGCGGCGCATCTGCGCCGCGGCGGCCATGTCTTCGGCATCTGCGCCGGCTATCAGATGCTGGGGCGGCGCCTCGACGATCCTCGGGGTATCGAGGGACCGGCCGGCGGTGTCACCGGCCTCGATTTACTCGACGTCTCAACCGAAATGGGCGGCGACAAAACCCTGAGCGTCGCGAGCGGTCGTCATAACGCCAGCGGTACGGCGCTCCGCGGCTATGAGATGCATATCGGCGCAACCGTGGGCCGGGCACGGGACCGGCCGTTCCTGACTTTCGTCGACGGGCGGCCCGATGGCGCCATCTCGGCGGACGGAAAGGTTGCCGGGTGTTATCTGCATGGGTTGTTCGCCAGCGATGAATTTCGCCACGCGTTTCTCTCGGGCATCCGCTCGCGTGGCGTGAGCGGCGTCGCCTATGAGCGGGAAATCGATACCGTGCTCGACGACCTTGCCGACCATCTTGCGGCGCATCTTGACCTTGAGCGAATTCTGGATGTGGCCCGTGCGCGTTGATCTAGAAAAGGGCCAGGATGGCGACGCTTCCGGCCTGCAAGAGGCAGGCGGCGACATAGATGTTCAAGCCGCGGCGGATGTCGTCGACCGTTGCCTCGCTGCGTCCGCCCAGATTCATCCAATAATCCTCCACCAGCCTGCCGGCGTAGCGTCGCGGCCCCGCCAGCGCGACGCCAAGCGCGCCGGCCAGCGCGGCCTCCTGCCAGCCGGCATTGGGCGAGCGGTGCTTAGCGGCGTCGCGCATCATGGCATGGAAGCCGTCGCGCGACCTGGCGCTTGGAACGGCAACGGACGAGGCGACGATCAGCAGACCGGCAAGGCGCGCGGGGATCAGATTCAACAGATCGTCGAGGCGTGCCGCCGCCCAGCCGAAGGCAAGATGGCGCGGTGTCTTATGGCCGATCATGCTGTCGGCGGTGTTGATGGTCTTGTAGACCAGGATCCCGGGCAGGCCGAAAACCAGCGCCCAGAAGGCCGGCGCCACGACGCCATCGGAGAAATTCTCAGCCAGGGATTCCAGCGCCGCGCGGCAGACGCCGGCTTCATCCAGACTCTCCGGGTCGCGGCCAACGATCTTGGCCACGGCCTTGCGCCCGCGGGCCAGACCTTCGTTCGTCAATGCGCGAGCAACCGCCGCGACATGAAAATACAGGCTGTTCTGGGCCAGGAAAAGCGACACAAGGACCGAATCGGCGATCCAGCCGAAACGAAACCCGAGCAGAATGCGTTCGATGACAAAGCCAGCGCCGGCGCTTGCCAGAATCAGGACGAGGCAGACGATCGCGCCTGCGCGCCGACGCGCGGAGTGGGCCTGATCTTCGCGGTTCCATCGGCGCTCCAGCCAGGAGATTGCTCGGCCGATCACGGCGATGGGATGAGGGATGCGGGCGTAGACGAAGGCGGGATCGCCCAGCGCCGCATCGAGGGCGAGGGCGAGCAGCAGAGTCTTTGGCGTCACGAACATGGGCGGCAGATTGGGCCGAGCTCTGCGCCCGCGTCAATGCAATCACCGTCATACAACGAGCAGAAACAACAGAGGTAGGCGCATGGGCAAGATCGGTGTCATGGTTTGCGGTCACGGCAGCCGCGATGTGGAAGCGATCGCCGAATTCCAAACGGTGGCCGCGGGCATCGCAATGCGCCTGCCGCAATATCCCATTGCCTCGGGGTTTCTCGAGTTCGCCAAGCCGATCATCCGCGATGGCCTCGACAAACTTCGCCTGCAGGGCGCCGACCGCATTCTGGCCGTGCCCGGCATGCTGTTTGCCGCCGGCCATGTGAAAAACGACATCCCGTCGGTATTGAACACCTATGCGGCCCAGCACCCCGGCTTGCACATCGACTACGGTCGCGATCTCTCCGTCGATACGAGGTTGCTGAAGGTGGCGAGCCAGCGCATCGAGGCGGCCGAGGCAGCTTCAACGCAGCGCATCGCGCGGGAGAAGACGCTGCTTATGGTGGTCGGCCGCGGAACTTCCGATCCGGACGCCAATTCCAATATCAGCAAGGTCGCCCGCATGCTGTGGGAGGGGATGGGATTCGGCTGGAGCGAGGTCTGCTACAGCGGGGTCACCTTTCCGCTGGTGGGCCCCGGCCTGGAACATGCGGTGAAACTGGGTTACCGACGGATCATCGTATTCCCCTACTTCCTGTTCACCGGGGTACTGGTAAAGCGGATCTACCGCATCGCCGATCAAATGGCCGCGCGCCATCCGGCGATCGAATTTCTCCATGCCCAGTATCTGAAAGATCACCCCCTGGTGCTCGACGCCTTCGCTGATCGGGTGGAGGAGATTCTGGTAGGGGAAAACAAGATGAACTGCGGCCTGTGCAAATACCGGGCGCAGGTTCTGGGTTTCGAGACGGAGGTCGGGTTACCTCAGGAAAGCCACCACCATCATGTGGAGGGTATCGGCACCGATGCCGACAGCGCCACAACGCCGACGAATGGCCATCGCCTCGGCGACGGCCATGCTCATTCCCAGGATCACCACCATCCGCACTCACATAACCATGGGCACGATCACGATCATCATCACGACCATGCTCACACTCACGCCCACGACCACAACCACAACCATGCGGATGGGCACAACCATCATCACCCGCCCCATCCCCATGCGGGCCACCCCCACGGGCCGGGAAGGCGCAACCCGGACGATCTGGAGTAGAAGAGGGTCATGCTGGCCTATTTAAAAGACCCGGCGGAAATCTACCGCCTGTCGTTCGAGATCATCCGGCGAGAAGCGGGGATTGGACGGCTGCCGGCGGACATTGCATCCTTGACCGTGCGGTTGATCCACGCCTGCGGCATGCCCGATATCGTAGACCATCTCGCCTTCAGCGATGACGTGGTGGCGAGCGGGCGCGATGCCCTGGCCAAGGGCGCGCCGATCCTCTGCGACACGGCGATGACCGCGGCTGGTGTCATCCGGCGCCATCTGCCCGCCGGCAACGACGTGGTTGCGGGAACCGAGAACCCGCAGGTGGCCGAGCGGGCGTGGGAGATCAAGAATACGCGTAGCGCGGCCGGGGTCGATCTCTGGGGCGAGCGGTTGGACGGCGCCGTGGTGGCTATCGGCAACGCACCGACGGCCCTCTTCCGCCTGATCGAGCGGATCGATCTCGATGGTTTTCGCCCGTCGGCGATTCTGGCGTTTCCGGTGGGATTCGTAGGCGCGGCGGAGTCGAAGGAATTGTTGGCCGCGGGCATGCTGGGTATTCCCTATCTCACCTTGCGCGGCAGGCGCGGCGGCAGTGCCCTGGGGGCGGCGGCCGTCAATGCCTTGCTCATTGGCGAGGGCGCGGCATGAATCGCTGGCTTTCCATCGTCGGGCTGGGCGAGGGCGGCTGGGCGGAGCTGCCGGCGTTGGGCCGCGGTCTGGTCGAGGCGGCCGAGTTGGTTGTCGGCGGCGAGCGGCACCTCGCCATGCTGCCAAAAACCATCAGCGCAGAGAGATCGACCTGGGCGACGCCGCTGCGGCTGACGGTCGAGGAGATCCTGCGCCGGCGCGGACGGCCCGTCGCCGTGCTGGCGACCGGCGATCCCATGCATTATGGCGTTGGCGTCACGCTGGCACGTGCCGTGGCGGGCGACGAGATCCTGATCCTGCCCACCGTGTCGGCCTTCAGCCTCGCGGCGGCCCGGCTCGGCTGGCCGGTCGCCGAATGCGAATGCCTGACCCTCCATGGCCGTCCCCTGGAAAAGCTCGGCGGATTCCTGACCCGCGGCGCCCGTCTCCTGCTCCTTTCCCACGATGGATCGACGCCCGCGAAGGTCGCCGCCGAACTGACGCGCAAGGGCTGGGGGCCGAGCCGCCTGGTGGTTCTGGAACATATGGCCGGCGCGCATGAACGCGTCGTAGAGGCCACGGCGGAGGGCTGGAATGCCCCGACCATCGCGGACCTCAACACGCTGGCGGTCGAATGCCATCCCGTGACGGGTACGCTCAGCCTGCCACGCCTGCCTGGATTGCCCGACGATGTCTTTGTCCATGACGGGCAGATCACGAAGCGTGAAATCCGCGCCATGACACTGGCGGCGCTAACGCCTCTACCCGGGGAACGACTCTGGGATGTGGGCGCCGGCTGCGGGTCCATCTCCATCGAATGGCTCCGCTCGGGCCGGCAGATGCGGGCCGTTGCAATCGAAAGCGATGCCCAGCGACGTGGTTTCATTGCCGCGAATGCGGCGGCATTGGGCACGCCGGACATCGAGCTGGTGGCGGCAGAGGCGCCGGCGGCGCTGGAAGGCCTCGCCCCGCCGGACGCCGTCTTTGTCGGCGGCGGCATTACGGCGCCCGGGTTGGTGGAGCGCTGCTGGGCGGCGCTTCCCTCAGGCGGGCGGCTGGTCGCCAACGCCGTCACGGTTCAGGGCGAAAGCCGGTTGCTGCAATGCCGCGGCGAGATGGGCGGCAGCCTCGGTCGGATTGCCATATCGCGGGCCGAGCCCATTGGGCCTTATCTCGGTTGGCGGCCCTTGATGCCGGTGACGCAATGGGTGGCGGTCAAGCCATGAGGGTGGAGTCCGCCGTGCAGGTCTGGGGCATCGGCGTCGGGCCAGGCGACCCGGAATTGCTGACGCTGAAGGCGCTGCGCCTGATCCGCGCCGCCGACGTCATCGCTTATCCGGCGCCGGAGGAGGGCGAAAGCTTTGCGCGCGCCATCGTCCATCCTCATCTGCCCGGCGGCCAGAACGAGATCGCCATCCGCATGTCCTTGGGCGATGGCGCCTTCCCCAAGGCGGATATCTACGATTCGGCCGCCAATGCGATTCTGTCCGAGGTTGCGGCGGGTCAGCGTGTCGCCGTGCTCTGCGAGGGCGATCCCTTCTTCTATGGGTCGTTCATGTACCTCTATGCCCGCCTTGCCGGGCGCTGCGCGGTTGCGGTGGTGCCGGGCGTGTCCTCGCTGACGGCCTGCGCTGGGGCGTCGGGTGGGCCGCTGGCCCTGCGCAACGAGACACTCACGATCCTGCCGGGTCCGTTGCCAGAGGCCGAACTGATGGCCCGGCTTGCTGCTACAGATGCCGCTGCCATCGTCAAGGTCGGGCGGCATTTCGCCAAGATACGCCGGGTCATCCGCGAGTTGGGCCTGGAGGATCGCGCCCATTATGTCGAGCGCGCGACCTTGCCGACGGAACGCTACAGGCCGCTCAGCGAACTCAAGGAAGACAGCGCGCCGTATTTTTCGATGATCTTGATCCGGGGCCAAGGCTGATGCGCCCGGCCGTCGTTATCCTCGGTCCTTCCGCCCTCGACCTGGGCCGGCGCATCGCCGCGGCAATCGGCGGCGACCTGCATGGCTATGCCCCGCGTGTCGCTGAGGGCGCCATTGCTTTCGGCCAGACCGCCGCGCATTTGCGCAGGCTCTTCACGGAAGAACGGCCCATCGTCGGCATTTGCGCGGCCGGTGTTCTGATCCGCGCCTTGTCACCTCTACTGACCGACAAACGCATGGAGCCAGCTGTCGTCGCCGTCGCCGAAGACGGCAGTGTCGCCGTGCCTCTGCTGGGCGGCCATCACGGCGCCAACGATCTGGCGCGGCGGATTGCCGAGATCACAGGCGGCAAGGCGGCGGTCACGACGGCGGGCGACCTGCGCCATGGCGTCGCTCTCGACGCCCCGCCGCCCGGCTGGCGGCTGGGCAATCCGGCGGCAGCCAAAACAATCATGGCAACCCTGCTGGCGGGCGAGCCGGTTAGCCTGAAAAACGAGACCTCAGTCGATGCAAGCTGGCTCGCGTCGTTGCCGTGGGCGGCGAAGGCCGCGGTGCGGGTGCTCGTGACGGAAAAATCCCAGCCCGCGGTGAACGATCTGGTCTTTCACCCGGCGACGATCGCCCTTGGCGTGGGCTGCGAGCGTCTGGCGACAGCCGGTGAATTGATCGCGCTAGCCGAGGAATCGCTGGCTGCGGTGGGCTTGTCGCCCCTGTCTGTTTCTTGTGTCGTATCGATCGCGCTCAAGGCAGCGGAACCGGCGGTCCATGCCCTGGCGGAACACCTGGGCGTGCCGGCGCGATTCTTCGATGCGGCGAGGCTGGAGCGCGAGACCCCGCGACTGGCGAACCCTTCCGACCTGGTCTTTCGCGAGACCGGCTGTCACGGCGTGGCCGAGGGCGCGGCCTTGGCCGCCGTCGGCGCCGAGGGCCATCTGGCGCTGACCAAGCGGCGCTCGGCACGCGCGACCTGCGCCATTGGTCTTTCGCCGCGCATCGTCGATCCATCGGTCGTGGGTCGGTCCCGGGGCAAGCTTGCCATCCTCGGCCTCGGGCCGGGCGCCGATGATAGCCGCACGCCCGAAGTCGATGCCGCCTTGCGCGAGGCGACCGATTGGGTGGGCTATCGCCTTTACCTCGACCTGTTGCAACCGCTGGCGTCGGGCAAGGTGCAGCATCCCTTCGATCTTGGCGCCGAAGAGGCGCGCGTTAGCCATGCCTTGGATCTGGCTGCCGCAGGCCGCGACGTCGCCCTGATTTCTTCCGGCGATGCGGGGATCTACGCCATGGCGACCCTTGTCTTCGAACTGATCGAGCGCGGCGGCCAGGCTGATTGGGCGCGGGTGGAAATCCTGGGTTTGCCGGGCGTCTCGGCAATGCAGGTTGCCGCCGCGCGCGTGGGCGCACCGCTGGGTCACGACTTCTGCGCCATATCGCTCTCGGACCTCCTGACGCCCTGGCCGGTGATCGAGCGCCGGTTGCGGGCTGCCGCCGACGGCGATTTCGTCGTGGCGCTTTACAATCCTGTCTCCCAGCGCCGGCGCAGCCAGCTCGCGGCGGCCCGCGATATCCTGCGGACTGCGCGCCCGGCCGAGACGCCCGTGGTGCTGGGCCGCAATCTGGGGCGCTCCGGGGAAAGCCTCCGTATCACCACATTGGCCCAGCTCGATCCGGCGGATGTCGACATGCTGACGGTGGTGCTGATCGGCGCCAGCGCCACCCGCGCCGTCAGCCGGCCCGACGGCGGTCATTGGGTCTATACGCCCCGCGGGTATGCCTCCAAGACGGAGGGCGCCGTGTGACGGTCTATTTCATCGGTGCTGGCCCAGGTGATCCTGAACTGTTGACCTTGCGCGGGCGCGACCTGATCGCGCGCTGCCCAATGGTGCTCTATGCAGGCTCCCTAGTACCCGCGGCAGTGGTCGCCCATGCCGGCCCGCAGGCCGAGGTGATCGATACCGCGCCCCTGACATTGGACGAGATCTTGGCCCATATCGCGGCGGCAGCGGGTCGCGGCCAGGACATAGCCCGGGTTCATTCGGGCGATCCCTCGCTCTATGGCGCCATTGCCGAGCAGATGCGCCGGCTCGACGCGCTGGGCATTCCCTACGAGCTCATTCCCGGCGTCCCGGCCTATGCGGCCGCCGCGGCGCTGCTCAAGACCGAACTCACCTTGCCCGAGATAAGCCAGACCGTGATCCTGACCCGCACCCTGGGCAAGGCCTCGCCCATGCCGAAGGGCGAGGATCTGAAGACCCTGGGCGCATCCGGCGCCACGCTCGCCATCCATTTGTCGGTCCGCAACATTCACCTGGTAGTGGCGGACCTCACGCCCCTCTACGGGGACGATTGCCCGGTGGTGATCGTCTATCGTGTGGGTTGGCCCGATCAGCGCGTGATCCGTGGCACCTTGGGGGATATCAAGGCAAAGGTGAAGGCGTCCAAGGTCACCCGGACGGCGCTTATTTTCGTTGGCCGCGTCTTCGACAACCGCGACTTCACCGATAGCCGCCTCTACCACGAAGACCACCGCCACATCCTGCGCCCCAAGCGGCGGGGGACCGCGTGATCCAGCCGATCGCGGCCCAGGATGCGTGGCCGCTACGCCGGGAGGTTCTTCATCCGACGCGGCCCCTGCCCACGACGCTCGATCCGCTCGATGCCGTTCCCGACGCGCGGCACCTCGGATGGTTCGAGGCGGGGCGGCTTGTCGGCACCGGTTCGATCAGCCGCCATCCGCTGCCTTTCGAGCCCGATGCCGTTGCCTGGTTCATTCGCGCCATGGCGGTGGCGCAAGACTGGCGCTCACGCGGAATCGGCGGACGGTTGCTGGATGCGTTGATTGCCCATGGGGCGGCCCATGATCCCAACGGCATCGCCTGGTGTCATGCCCGGCTGCCGGCAGAGGCGTTCTACGCGCGCCATGGTTTTCAAACTCTCGATCAGGTGGATTTGCCGGAAAAAGGGCCGCGGCAGCGCATGCGGCGAGCGCTTGTTCTAATCTGATCTCTTGTCGATCCAGGCAAGCGCGGTTGCGATGGAGTCGGCGGTTTCCGTCGGCGGCAACAGCGGCCGGCGCAGCAAAAGCACCGGTCGACCCAATTCCCGCGCCGCGGCGATCTTGGCGTAGGTCGCCTCGCCGCCGCTGTTCTTGGCGATCACCACGTCGATGCCGCGGCGGCGCATCAACTCGCGCTCAACGGCGAGTTCGAACGGTCCCCGTGCCAGAACGAGCTCGAAGCTGGGCAAGGGGATCGGCTCGCTCGGCCGTTCGACCAATCTGACCAAAAACCAGACCTTCTTCGTTTCAGCGAAGGCGGCCAATTCCTTCACGCCGATGGTCAGGAAAGCGCGATGGCCAATCTCCGGCACGATCTTGGCAGCGGCGGCCAGGCTATCGACGATAATCCAGCGGTCGCCTTTCTGCGGCTGCCAGGCCGGCCGCTCGAACCGCAGCAAAGGCCTCGCGCCGGCGCGGCAGGCCTCGATGGCATGGGCGCTGATCGCAGCGGCATAGGGATGAGTGGCATCGACCACCAGTTCAATGCCGGCGGCCGCGATGTAAGCGGCAAGCCCCGCGGCACCGCCGAACCCACCCACCCGGATGTTCCCGCGCGGCCGGCGCGGTTCGATCGTGCGTCCTGCCAGCGACGTCGTCACCTTGAGATCGGGTCGATCGGCCAGGGCATCGGCCAGCTTGCGCGCCTCGCCGGTCCCCCCGAGAATCAGAAGTTTTTTAGAAGGGCGCACGGCCCACGATCCCTCCCTGGCGATCGACGATAATCACCTCCACCTCGGTTTCGCCGGCCATCAAGGCCAGAGCCTGGCCCTTGGCGCGCGCCGCGATCACATCGCCCAGCGCGAGCCCCGCCGCCTGGGCGGATCCCAGAATCTCGCTGGCCGTGTTCGCTTGGCGCGCCGCTGCGATCATGGGCACCGGCGCGCCCAACGCCGCCAACGCCTCGGCCAATTGTTCACGGTCGATTTCGCTGCGTCCCGAATGGAGATCCATGGCGCCGCCGGCGAGTTTCGAGAGTTTGGCGAAGCCGCCGGCAAGGGTGAGGCGGGCAATGGGATGGCGCTTCAGATATTTGAGCGTCCCGCCGGCGAAATCCCCCATATCGATGAAGGCAATGTCGGGCAGGCCGTAGAGATGCTGCATGGCTGATTCGGATGTCGAGCCGGTGCAGGCGACGGCGTGGGTTACGCCATTGGCCCGGCAGACATCGATGCCGCGATGAATGGAGGCGATCCAGGCCGAGCAGGAATAGGGATGAACCACGCCGGTGGTGCCGAGGATCGAAATGCCGCCCAGAATGCCGAGGCGAGGATTCCACGTGCGTTTGGCGATCTCGGCGCCGCCGGGAACGGAGATGGTGATCTCGACGTCGGCATCGACCCTGTGGCTTGCGGCGACCTCGCCGAGAGCGAGTCGCATGATCTCACGTGGCATCGGATTTATGGCGGGCTCGCCCACGGCCAGCGGCAATCCGGGTCGGGTCACGGTTCCCACGCCCTCGCCGGCGCGAAAGACCAGGCCGCTGCCGGCGGGCAGACGGCGAACGCCGCTGACGATCAACGCATGGTGCGTGACATCCGGATCGTCGCCGGCGTCCTTGATGATTCCCGCCGTGGCACGATCGCCGGTCAGTTCCTGGCGGGCGAGGGCGAAGCTCGGCCTGTCGCCCTTGGGTAGCGTGACTTCTATCGGATCGGGAAATTCGCCGGTCAGCAGCGCGCTGTAGGCGGCTTTAGCCGCCGCGGCGGCGCAGGCACCTGTCGTCCAGCCCCGGCGCAAGGGCCCGCGCGGCTTTTCTCGCATGTCGATATTCTTAAAGCCCGTGTCTCGATTTGACTAGTCGTGACCCGGTCATGGCCTAGAATAACGGCCATGGACGATATCTTCCGCGACTTACCGGCATTTGAGCCGGGCTCGGTCTGGTTGGCCGGTGCAGGACCCGGCGAGCCGGGCTTGCTTTCGCTGCTCGCCCTTCACGGCCTGAAGCGGGCGGATATCGTAGTCTACGATGCCTTGGTCGACGAGCGCATCCTGGCCATGGCGCGGCCGGTAGCCGTTCGCGAATACGCCGGCAAGCGGGGCGGGAAGCCTTCGGCCAAGCAACGCGATATCTCGCTGCGGCTGATCGAGCTGGCGCGCGAGGGTAAGCGGGTCCTTCGCCTTAAGGGTGGCGATCCCTTCGTTTTCGGGCGCGGCGGCGAGGAAGCGCTGGCCCTGGTTGCCGCCGGTGTTCCCTTTCGCATCGTGCCGGGCATCAGTGCCGGCATCGGCGGTCTTGCCTATGCCGGCATTCCCGTCACCCATCGCGAGGTCAATTCCGCCGTCACATTCATCACCGGACATGACGCCAGCGGGCTGGTGCCGGATTCGGTGGACTGGGCGGCGCTGGCCAAGGGCGCGCCTGTGCTGGTCATCTATATGGCGTTGAAACATATCGAGCAGATTGCCCAACGCCTGATCGCCGGCGGACGCAGGCCCGGCGAGCCCGTCGCCATTGTCGCCAAGGCGACTTTGGTCGAGCAGCGAGTGTTGGAAACGACGTTGGCCAATGCCGCGAAAGACGCGGCCGCGGCGAAGATCGAGCCGCCGGCCATAGTCGTCGTCGGCGATGTGGTCCAACTGCGCGCGGGCCTCGATTGGCTGGGCGCGCTCGACGGCCGGCCTCTGATTTCCGATCCACTCAATCTTGCCAAGGAAAGCGAAAGCGCGTGAGCACCCGCGGCGTGATTCTCGCCGCACCAGCCTCGGGTAGCGGCAAGACCGTGCTGGTGGCGGGGCTGCTTCGCCTCCTCTTGCGCCGCGGCATCAGCGTGGCGGCGGCGAAGCTGGGACCTGACTACATCGACCCCGCCTTCCATGCCATGGCCGGCCGGGCGCCTTGCCTCAGCATCGACCTATGGGCCATGCGGCCGACCACGGTTGAAGGGCTGCTCGACCGGCTGATCCTCAGCGCTGAACTTGTTGTGGTCGAAGGCGTCATGGGCCTGTTCGATGGCGCCGCCGACGGCAGCGGCTCGACTGCGGATTTTGCCGCGCTCTCGGGATGGCCAGTCGTCCTGGTGGTCGATGCCCGCGGCCAGGCGGCTTCGGCCGGCGCGCTGGTGCGCGGCTTTGCGAGCCATCGGCCTGGGCTGGCGATCGCCGGCGTGATCTTCAATCGCGTGGGCGGCGCCACCCATGGCGAGATATTGCGCCGCGCCGTGGGCCCGCTGGGCATTCCGGTCTTGGGTTGCTTGCCGCGCGATGAGGCTTTCAGCCTGCCGGAGCGCCATCTTGGTCTGGTGCAGGCCAGCGAACATCAGGATATCGATCGCTTCCTCAATGCCGCGGCCAACCGCCTGGAGGGCCTGCTCGACGTCGAAGCATTCCTCGCCCTGGCGAGTGCCGCGACCGCAAGCAAGGCCCGATCTCTCGATTGCACCGTGCCGCCTTTAGGCCAGCGCATCGCCGTGGCGAAAGACGCTGCATTTGCCTTCGCCTATCCGGCGCTGCTCGACGCCTGGCGTGCGGCCGGGGCGGAGATCCTTCCGTTCTCGCCGCTCGCGGACGAGGCGCCGCAGGACGATGTCGATTCGGTATACCTGCCCGGCGGGTATCCGGAGCTTCATGCCGGACGGCTCGCGGGCAATGCGTCGTTTCTTTGTGGCTTGCGCGACGTGGCCGATCGCGGGGCCACGATCTTCGGCGAGTGCGGCGGCTACATGACCCTGGGCGCCGGCCTCACCGATCAGGCAGGTGTCCGTCATGCCATGGCCGGGCTATTGCCGTTGGAATCCTCGTTTGCCGAACGCCGCCTGCATCTGGGATATCGCCAGGCGCGGGTTATTTCCGATGGCCCGCTCGGCACGGCGGGCGCTGCCTATCGCTGCCATGAATTCCACTACGCCACCATCATCGACGAAGGTCCGGGCGATGCCTTGTTCGACTGTACGGATGCGCGCGGCCAAAGCCTCGGGGCCAGCGGACGGTCCCGCGGCCGCATCTTCGGGTCATTCCTGCATCTGATCGATCGGGGCGGGTCGGCAGCACCGGCGCAGGATTGATCGTCAAGCCGTGAGGATTTTGTAACGGCGCGCCAGCTCTATGCCGACGCGCCCAAGCGAAAAATGGCGGGCGCCCAGGCGCGCCAGCGGCCTGACTTCCAAAAGGCTGTTGCATATCAGAGCCTCGCTCGCCGCCACGACATCGTCCAGGTTCAGTGGTGCTTCGCGTGCGGCTATGCCGGCCTCGCCCGCGAGATCGATCAGCGTGCGTCGAGCGATCCCGGCCAGGATACCCTCGCTCGGTGGTGGCGTTACCAGACTGCCGTTCAGCACCAAAAACAGATTGCTGCGGCTGCCGCCGACGAGCCGGCCCGCTGTATTCAGCACCAGGGCCTCGTCGCATCCGGCAGCGGCGGCCTCGCGCAACGCCAGCACATTGTCCAGATAGGCAAGCGACTTCAGCCGCGAGAGGGGCGAATGTTCGTTGCGCCGGATTGACGATACATGCGCCGTCATTGCGGCCGGGGGCGCTTTGCCCGAGGGATGACCGACGATCAGGAGCGTCGGCGATGGATGGGCGGGTGGCAGCAGGCCCCGTTCGCCGGGCCCACGGGTCACAGTGATGCGCAGCGATCCCTCGCGAAGGTCGTTGGCGGCCAGGGTTTCGGCGACGGCTCTAGCGATATCGCCGGCCGGCGGCAGCGGTAGATCGAGGACCACGGCGCCGGCCGCGAGCCTGGCGAGATGGGCCTCGAGCTGAAAGGCGCTTCCGCCATAGACGCGCAAGGTCTCGAACAATCCGTCGGCCAGCAGCAGGCCGCGATCGGCAGGATCGATCCGCGCCGCGGTCGCCTCGATCAATCGGCCGTTCAGGTGGATCTTTGCCATACGCTGCCGTCCAGGAAATTTTTCAACAGCCGATGACCATGCTCCGTCAGCACCGCCTCGGGATGGAATTGCACGCCGGCGATGGGCAGATCGCGATGGGTCAGCGCCATGATCACGCCGTCGTCACTCCGTGCGGCGATCTGGAGATTCGCGGGCAAGGAGTCTTCCTCGACGATCAGGGAATGATAGCGGGTAACACGAAGGGGGCTGGGAATGCCGGCGAACAGCCCCCGGCCGTCGTGGGTCACCGGCGAAGTCTTGCCATGCATCACCTTGCCGGCGCGGACCACCCGGCCGCCCAGGGCCTGGGCAATGCACTGATGACCGAGACAAACCCCCAGCAAAGGCCGCCGGCCGGCGAAATATCGCACGGCCTCCAGTGAAATGCCGGCACGCTCGGGCGTGCAAGGGCCCGGCGAAATCACGATGTGGCTGGGTGTCAGGGCCTCGATCTCGGCCAGCGAGCCTGCGTCGTTGCGCAGGATTTCGACCTTCGGCCCGATCTCGCGGATGTAACGCGCCAAGTTGTGGGAGAAGGAGTCGTAGTTGTCGATCAGGAGGACGCTCACGAGGGCGACCCCGTCAGCGTCTCGATCAGGGCGAGCGCCTTGGTCAGGCTTTCCTCGTATTCGGCGGCGGGGTCTGAATCAGCCACGATTCCACCGCCGACCTGGAAGGTGAGCTGCTGTCCGAGAACGGCCATGGTCCGAATGACGATGCTGGTATCCATCGCGCCGTCGAAGCCGATATAGCCGATGCTGCCGCAATAGGGACCGCGCCGCGTCGGCTCGAGTTCGGCGATGATTTCCATGGCCCGGATCTTCGGGGCGCCGGTGATGGAGCCACCGGGAAAGGCGGCGCGCAGCAGGTCGATGGCCGATTTGCCGGGCATCAACTCGCCAGTGACGATGGAGACGAGGTGGTGGACCGTGGCATAGCTCTCCAACCCGAAGAGTACCGGGACTTCGACTGTACGGTCGCGACAGACCCGCGACAAATCGTTGCGCAGCAGATCGACGATCATCAGATTCTCGGCTCGATCCTTCTCGCTGGTCATCAATTCCTCGGCAAGCGCCCTGTCTTCGGCGGGTGTCTTGCCGCGCGGCCGTGTTCCCTTGATCGGCCGGGTCTCCACATGGCCCCTGCGCAGCCTGAGGAAACGCTCGGGCGAGGCCGAGACGATGGCGATATCGCCATGGCGGATGAAGGCGGCGAAGGGTGCCGGGTTGCGCCGGCGTAGCGCGCAATAGAGGGCGAAGGGATCGGCGCCGGCCGGCAGCGTGGCACTGAAGCGCTGGGAGATATTGGCCTGATAGATATCGCCCGCCAAGATGTAATCGATCACCCGCCGTACCCGACCCTCGTAGGGCGCCCGCTCCACATCCGACCGCGGTATCGCGCGGACGTATTTGGTCGGCAGAGCGACCGGTTCGGCCAACCGCCGGCGAGCCGCCGCCAATCGGGCGGCCGCCCGCGACTGCCGCTCGCCGGACGTCGCCGCCGGATGCCCGCTGGACATCAGATAGGCGCGCCGCGTCTCATGATCGAAGGCCAGATTCCAGTCGTAGAAGCCAAGCAGAAGATCGGGAAGCGGCTGATCGTCGACCCGATGGGCGGGCAGGCGCTCGAGATGGTGAGCCAGATCGTAGGCGAAATACCCGGCCGCGCCCGTCTGAAACGGCGGCAAATCGGGTTCGCATTCCACTCGGTACCGGGCAAGGCGTTCAGCCAAAGCCGCGAAGGGATCGCCGGCAAACCGGCCCTCCCCATCCTCGATCCACCCGTCCCGGGCCCGCAAGGTCAGAAAGGGATCGGCGGCGATGAAGGAATAGCGCCCGACCGCGCCGCCGGAGATCGCGCTATCGAGGAAGATGGCACCCGGCAATCCGACAAATCGGGCGAAGATCGACAGCGGATCGCCGTAATCCACTTCCTCGATCAAGAGCCGCGTCATGAATCGACCTATACCTGGCGGCGGCCCTACAGCCACTCGTCCTTGAAGCCGTAGTAGCTGTAGGCCATACGTTGATAGATCCGCCGCAGGGCCGGGAAGGGAAAGCGCGGCAGGGGGTTGCCCAGGAGAGGCCCGGCCTCGCCGCCCGGTTTGCCGGCAATGCGGGCCGCCAGCATCCGACCGCAATAGACGGAGAGCGCGACGCCGCTGCCTATATAGGCCAGTGCGTAATGCACTGTGCCGTCTTCCACGGTTCCGACATGGGGATTCCTGTCGCGCGACAGGCAGACCCAGCCCCGCCAGAAATACTCGCTTTCCACCTTGGCCAGGGGGGGAAACATCTCGGCAAATCGGCGCTCGAGCCGGATCCGTTCATGGCGGTTGCTCTCGGGCTTGTCCTCAATTCCGCCGCGGGCGCCGAACATCACGCGGTTCTGGGGCAGCAGCCGGTAATAGAACAGCAGATATCGGGTATCCCAGATCTTCAGATATGTGTGCCAGTTCACCGACTGGCGCTCGGTCGGCGTCAACGCCCTGGTCACGATGATGTTCGAGAGCACCGGCAACAGGCGACCCGACGTTGCCGGATGCAGGCGATCACCGGTGTAGCCGTTGCAGGCGATGACGACATGTCGCGCTCGCAGCGTGCCTCGCGGCGTGGTCAGAAGATGACGGTCGCCGTCGCGCCGCCAGGCGGTCACCGGCGAGGCTCCATGCAGAACGGCGCCATGTCGCTGTGCTGCACGAGCCAGACCGCGGCTGAGTTTCATGGCATGCAGGCCGAAGCCCTCGTCGTGGATCAGCGCGCCATGGGCCTCTCGGCTCACAAGATAGCCGCCTTCGAGCTCCGCCTTGCCCAGCAGCTTGACGTCCATGCCGAACATATCTCGCAAATGCTTCTGGCGCGCTGCCAGCTCCGCCATGCGGTTGGGCCGGTGCGCCAGTTCCAGCCCTCCTTCGGGTGTCTTGTCGACGTCGATCGATTCCGTTTCCACGAGGTGCTTGACCGTGCGCACCGCCTCGCGGCTTTGCTCGAAAATCGCCTTGGCAGCCGTCAGGCCCCAGCGCGCGGTCCAATCGTCGAAATCCTCCTTGCCAATGCCGGTCGAGCAGAACCCGCCGTTGCGCCCGCTGCAGCCCCAGCCGATGCGGTTGGCCTCCAGCACATGGGCGGAAACGCCATGCTCGCGGCCCAGATGATAGGCTGTGGAGAGCCCCGTATAGCCGCCGCCGATGATGGCGACATCGACGTCCATATCGCCCGACACCGGTTCGCAGTTCTCGACCTCCGCCCCGGCGGTTGCGGCCCAGTATGAATCGACATGGGGCGCACCGGGTTGACTGAGATCCGTCGGGTTGATGGACATGGCCGACCTTCGAAAGACGATGAGGCCAGAGATATGCCGCAACTTCGTGCCGGCCGCCAGCCATGCCGTAATCGCGTGGTCGGGTCGCGGCGTCGTCGATTGCACCAAGGCTGAAGACCGGCCAAGGTCGCGCCATGCCGGGGGATTCGAGTCGGGCCATAACACTGCGTGAATTGGTGCTCGCCAATCTCGGTTTGACGCTGATGATCGCGTTCTGGGGCGCGTTCTTTCCCCTGCTCGAGCGGCTGCTGGTCGGCTGGGATGTCTATTCGATTACGCTGGCGCGTCAAATTCTCGGGACGGCGGTCCTGTTTCTCGCCGTCTTCATCGAGCGGCACCGCGCGCCCTTGCCCAGGGCGCCCGCCTGGTGGCCGATCCTGATTCTGGGCGGAGTCGGGGTGACGTTCGGCTCGCTGCTCACCAGTCTGGGCGTGCTGTTCTCCAGTGGGCTTTCCTCGGCGATCATCTCGACCACGAATCCCATCGGCTCGGCGCTCACCGCGGCCGCCCTTTACCGCGAGCCGCTGGCCCGCGGCATTCTCTTCGGTACCATCCTGTCGGTGGTTGGCGGGTTGATCTCGGTGCTGGGCGGCCAATCGCAGGAAGGGGCGCATTTCCACGGCGGCGAAATCTTGATCGTGATCGCCAATGTGTGCTGGACCTGGATGTCCATGGCCGCTCAACGCTGGCTGCGCGGCTACAGCCAATTGCAGATCACCGCCTATACGGTGGCGGCAGGCGCATTCTGGCTGATGCTGCTGTTTCCGATGGTGGCCGTCAGCGGGATCGTCCCGATCCGCATGGACTTCGGTTTGACCTCGCTTGCCATGGTGGCTTTTGCCGGAGCAATGCCGATCGCGCTGGGCAATTTCCTCTGGCACTATGGGGTCAGCCGGATCGGCGTGGTCGTCGCCTCCATGTACAACAATCTGCTGCCGGTCGCCGCTGTGGCGGTCACGATGCTGATGGGCGATCGGTTCACCGGGTGGCAGCTTTTGGGGGCCGCCGTCATTCTCGTCGGCGTCTTCAGCGCCCAGATGCTGGCGCTGCGGAATAATTCGAAAGCCGCAATTTCGAAGGCCTAGGCCGCCTTGGCTTCGCGCCGGCGGATATAGTCACCGGCCAGTTCGCGCAGCCGATCGCCATCGAAGCTGGGATCGTGGCCGGCGTGGACGGTACGAACCGGCAGCTCGCGCAGGCGCCGCATGGTGCGCAGATAATCGGCGATGTTGGACGTAGGCAATTCGTCCAGCAGCGGGCCGTCATAGAGCGCATCGCCGGAGAATAATGTCCCGCTCGACGCTTCCCACAGGCCGATGCTGCCTGGCGAATGTCCCGGCAGATGCAACACTTCGAAATGACGATTGCCGATGTCCACGACGTCGCCTTCATCGACGATGACCGTCGCCTTGGCGGGGCGGCGGGCAAAGTCGGCGATCTTGTAATCCTTGTGGGGCAAGGCGGTGATCAGTTGCGGCGGCACCTCGTAGCCGACCTTGCGCAGACCTGCGATATCCGCCGCATCCCATTCCGAGGTGTCCAGACTATCGTGGTCGGAGGACCTTGCCAACCCATCCGCCTCCAGGCGATGAACCAAGCATTCGTCGAATTCGTGATGCCCGCCCACATGGTCCAGATGGGTATGGGTGGCCACCGCCAGCACGGCCTTTTCCAGCAGATGGCGTGCGGCTTCACGCAGGCTTGCCACCCCCATGCCGGTATCGATGAGCAGATCCCGGTCGCGGCCGCGAACGTGCCAGATATTGCAGCGCATCAGCGGCACCACGTGGGGTTCCCACAACAGGGTGATGTCGTCATCGACGCGACGGATTTCGAACCAGCGCTCGGCGATCTTGAGGGACATGATGAACCTTCGGGTGAAACCTTGCTGCAGGGCTATCGCTTGTCAGGCGATGGACATGGTATTCCTCTCTCCATCATGGGGGAAGTCGCCGATCGCCCGACCCGCCTTTGGCTGACCGCCGGTGCGGTCAATGGATTCATGGCAGTCGCCATTGGTGCCTTCGCCGCCCACGGGCTGAAGGATAGTCTTCCGGCCGAAGCTCTCGATTGGGTCCGCACGGGCTCGAATTACCAGATGTGGCATGCCCTCGCGCTGCTTGGCGTCGCAGTTCTGCCCGCCGCCGGTGCAAATTTCGTAGTGCGCGTCGCGGGCTGGTCTTTTCTTGCCGGCTGCGTCCTGTTCAGCGGCAGCCTCTATCTTTTGGCTCTCAGTGGATGGCGCGGTTTTGCCCTTGTCACGCCGGTGGGGGGCTTCGCATTTCTCACCGGCTGGGCGGCGCTTGCCTGGCATGGCATTGCGAGGGGGCGGTGACGATGAATCCCGGGGAAGTACCCTGAAACCGCAAATCATTGGCAATTGCCGATCGAGACAGGGTAATAACCGACCATGGTTACGCGTCTGTATAGCCATCCTGCCTGCCTCACCCATGACATGGGCGTGGGCCATCCGGAAAGCCCCGCCCGGCTGACCTCGATCCTGGTGGCCTTGAAGGCGCCTGAGTTCGCCGCCTTGGAATGGGCGGAAGCCCCACGCGCGTCGTTCGAACAGGTCATGCGCGCCCATCCCCCCGCCTTCATCGAGGGCGTGTTGGCCGCGGTCCCTGATTCAGGCCGAGTGGCACTGGATGCCGATACCATCCTTTCGCCGGGCACCGGCGAGGCGGCCTTGAGGGCGGCGGGCGCGGTGACCGCCGCCGTCGATGCCGTGGCCCGCGGCCAGATCGCCAATGCCTTCTGCGCGGTGCGCCCGCCCGGCCACCATGCGGAGGCCAGCACCGCCATGGGCTTCTGCATCTTCAACAACGTCGCCATCGGAGCCTATCAGGCCCGCGCCCTCCACGGGCTTGAGCGGGTCGCGGTCATGGATTTCGACGTCCATCACGGCAATGGTACCCAGGCTATCTTCGAGCAGGACTCGGCCCTGTTCTATGCCTCGACCCATCAGATGCCCCTCTATCCGGGGACCGGCGCGGTTGAGGAGACGGGGGTCGGCAATATCTGCAACGCGCCGCTGCGGCCCAACGCCGGCTCGGCCGAATTTCGAGCTGCGATGACGGATCGCGTCCTGCCGGCGCTCGACGCCTTCAAGCCAGATTTTCTGCTCATTTCGGCCGGATTCGACGCCCATAAGGCCGATCCACTGGCCAGTTTGCAGCTCGAGGAGGCCGACTACGCCTGGGCCACGGACCAGCTTCTGGCGGTGGCGACACGGCGTTGTCAGGGACGGGTGGTTTCCGCTCTCGAGGGGGGCTATGACTTGGGGGCTTTGGCCGCCAGCAGTGCCGCTCATGTGCGCCGGCTAATGGCTGCCGCCGGCGGCAATTCCCTGCCATAATCGGTTGTTGAACAAGGATTTCGGACATGGCCGACGCCAAGAAACAGCCAGCTATCGAAGCCATGAGCTTCGAGGAGGCCTTGACCGAGCTTCAGGCCCTTGTTAAAGCCCTGGAAAAAGGCGACGCCAAGCTGGAAGAGGCCATTGTGGCCTATGAACGCGGGGCGGCTCTGAAGCGCCATTGCGAGAAGAAGCTGCGCGAGGCGCAGGAGAAGGTAGATAAGATCGTCGTCGGGGCCGATGGCGGCCTGTCGACGGAACCGGCCAAATTGGATTAGAAATAGCCGGGGATTACCTGCGATGGCAGGGGCAAAAAAGAGCCCAGCATCTTGATTTCTTTGGGGAAAAGGCGGAAGTTCTTATCGACTCGGCACGTCCCGTGACGATCTGCCGTAACTAAAGGATTATGTATCTTGGCGAATAATAGTAACACGCCCTTGCTCGACACCGTCCGCCTGCCGGCCGACCTGCGCCGCCTGCCGGAAACGAAATTGCGTCAACTTGCCGATGAACTGCGCAAGGAGACGATCGACGCCGTTTCGATCACTGGTGGCCACCTGGGCGCAGGCCTCGGCGTAGTCGAACTGACGGTCGCCCTGCATTACATTTTCAATACGCCGGAAGACCGTCTGATTTGGGATGTGGGCCACCAAGCCTATCCCCATAAAATCCTGACCGGCCGGCGCGACCGGATTCGCACCTTGCGCCAGGGCGGGGGACTCTCCGGCTTCACCAAGCGCGACGAGAGCGAATACGATCCCTTCGGCGCCGCCCATAGCTCAACCTCGATTTCCTCGGCTCTCGGCATGGCTGTGGCCCGCGACCTCGACGGGCGCAAGAACCACGTCGTCGCAGTGATCGGCGACGGCGCCATGAGCGCCGGCATGGCCTATGAGGCGATGAACAACGCTGGCTCCATGGACAGCCGCCTGATCGTCGTGCTCAACGACAACGACATGTCGATCGCCCCACCGGTGGGCGCAATGAGCGCTTATCTGTCGCGGCTTCTGTCGTCGAAGTCCTATCGGTCGCTGCGCCATTTGGGCAAGGAAATGGCCAAGAAGTTCCCGCGGCAGATCGAAACCGCCGCCAAGCGGGCCGAGGAATTCGCACGCGGCATGGTGACCGGCGGGACTCTGTTCGAGGAACTGGGCTTTTTCTACGTCGGTCCCATCGACGGCCACAATCTGGATCACCTGCTGCCCGTGCTGCGCAACGTCCGCGACAGCTCCGAAGGGCCGGTGCTGGTCCATGCGGTGACCCGCAAGGGCCATGGCTATCCACCGGCTGAAAAGGCTGCGGACAAGTATCACGGCGTCGTCAAATTCGACGTGGTGACCGGGGCCCAGGCCAAGCCGGTCTCCAACGCGCCCAGCTACACCAAGGTATTTGCCGAGGCGCTGATCAAGGAGGCCGAGCATGACGACAAGATTGTCGCCATCACGGCCGCCATGCCCTCGGGCACGGGCCTAAATCTTTTTGCCAAGCAATTTCCCAATCGCGCCTTCGACGTGGGCATCGCCGAACAGCATGCCGTCACCTTCGCCGCCGGTTTGGCGACGGAAGGCTATAAGCCGTTCTGCGCGATCTATTCGACCTTTCTGCAGCGCGCCTATGACCAGGTCGTTCATGACGTGGCGATCCAGCGCCTGCCAGTACGCTTCGCCCTCGATCGCGCCGGGCTCGTCGGCGCCGATGGGCCGACCCATGCGGGCGCCTATGACATTCCCTATCTCGGCTGCTTGCCCGGCATGGTGATCATGGCGGCGGCCGACGAAGCGGAACTGGTCCATATGGTGGCGACTTCCGCGGCCATCGACGATCGCCCCTCGGCGATCCGCTATCCCCGCGGCGACGGCGTCGGCATCGAATTGCCGGCCCGGGGCAGCGTGCTGGAAATCGGCCGCGGCCGCATCGTCCGCGAGGGCACGGCGGTCGCGCTGCTGTCGCTGGGCACAAGGCTGCAGGAATGCATGAAGGCGGCGGAAGAATTGGCCATGCGTGGCCTATCAACCACCGTGGCGGACGCCCGCTTTGCCAAGCCGGTCGATGAAAAGCTGATCCGTCGTTTGGCCAGCGAGCACGAGGTGCTGATTACCATCGAGGACGGCGCCATTGGCGGCTTTGCCGCACAGGTGTTGCAGTTCCTGGCCACGGCGGGTCTGTTGGATGGCGGGCTGAAGATTCGGCCACTGATTTTGCCGGATCGCTTCATCGATCATAACAAGCCCGAGCTGCAATACGCCGACGCCGGCCTGGACGCCAAGCATATCGTGGCGACCGCACTGGCCGCTCTCGGCCGCGACGTCGCCCAGACGCCGGCGCGCGCCTAGCCCGAACCACTAGGGAGATTCATCGTGTCGGGCGAAGCCGCGTTGCGGCCACACATCCGTTTGTCCTGGTTCTCGGAAGCCCTGGCCAATCTCGGCCTCGCGCTGCCGATCGCCATCGCTTTTCTTGCCCAGATGGCGATGGTTTTCGTGGACAACATCATGGTCGGCCGCCTGGGCGCCGATTTCCTGGCCGCGGGCGGGTTGGGGGCCAATCTGCTGTTCACGCCGATTCTGCTGGGCATGGGCGTCCTGGGCGGCGTCGGCGCGGTGGCGGCCCAGGCATATGGCGCCAAAGATTTCGTGAAGGTCGCCACGACCGGGCGTCAGGGTCTGCGTCTCGCCGTTGCCTTAACGCTGCCCTGTGTCGGCGTGCTGCTGGGCATCGTCTTGTTGCTGCCCTGGCTTGGCTACAATCCTTCGACCGTTCGAATGGCCCAGGGCCTTCTACTGTGGGGGCTGCCCGGGGTGCCGGCGGCGTTGGCGTTCATGGCGCTACGCTATTTCGTCATCGCCCTTAGCCGGCCGCGCGTCGTCACGGTGGTCACCATCCTTTCCATTGGGGCTACCGCGCTGTTCAACTATCTCTTCGTCTACGGCGGGTTTGGCGCGCCGCGCCTGGGCGTTCCCGGCGTAGGCCTCAGCGGCAGTATCGTTGGCTGGCTTCAGTTCCTGGCGGTGGCGGTCTATGTCGGCTTCATTCCCAGTTTTCGCCGTTATCGGATTTTCAGCGGCCTGGCTCACGCCGACCCGGTTCTCTGGGAAATCATCCATGTCGGCTGGCCGATCGCTGGCGCCTATATGTTCGAGAATGGCTTGTTCCTGTTAACCACGATGCTGATGGGATTGTTCGGCGCGGCTGCCTTGGCGGCCCATACCGTCGTCATCGGCCTATGTTCGTTCACCTTCATGGTGCCTTACGCCATCAGCCAGGCTTCCACGGTTCGGGTCGGCCATGCGGTCGGCGCGCGCAAGCCCGTCGCGGCGCGCTGGTCGGGCTATGTGGCGCTCCATCTTGGCGTCATCTGGATGTCCATGATGGCAACCCTGTTCCTTGCCGCGCCACACCGCTTGATCGGTCTCTATATCGACATAACCGATCCGCAGAATGGGCCGACCCTGGCGGTCGCCCTTGCCCTGCTGCCCATTGCCGCATTCTTTCAGGTGTTCGACGGCACCCAGGCCGTGGCCACAGGTGCGCTGCGGGGTCTCAAGGATACCCGCATACCCATGTTCATCTGCTTCATGGGTTATTGGCTGATCGGTATCAGCGCCGGCTGCGCCCTTGGCTTTGGCCTCGGTTATGGCGCGGTCGGCTTGTGGTACGGCTTGGCTATCGGCTTGGCGGCCACCGCCATTCCCCTGACCTGGCGCTTTCATCTTCGGGCGCGCCGGCTGGCAACATGAAAAAGCGCGCCGACCTGCTGCTGGTCGAACGCGGTCTCGTCGATAGCCGCAGCCGCGCCGCGGCGATCATACTGGCAGGCAAGGTCTTCAGCGGCGAACGACGGATCGAGAAGGCGGGCGATCTGCTGGCCGATGGAGTCAAGCTGGCCCGCGCGCTCGACCATTTTACCATCGATCCGCGGAATCGCATCTGCCTCGACGTGGGCGCCTCGACTGGCGGCTTCACCGATGTTCTTCTGAGCAGGGGCGCGGCCAAGGTCTATGCCGTCGACGTGGGCCATGGCCAGCTCGCCTGGAAGCTGCGCCAGGATCCCCGCGTCGTGGTGCTGGAGCGCGTCAATGCTCGCCATTTGACCCGAGCGGAAATCCCGGAGGCACCTACGCTGATCGTCTGCGATGCCAGTTTCATCGGGCTTTCCATCGTACTGGCGGCACCTCTGTCCTTGGCAGCGCCGGCGGCGGAATTGGTGGCATTGATCAAGCCGCAATTCGAAGTCGGGCGCGAGGGCATCGGCAAGGGCGGCATCGTCCGTGACGCGGCGTTGCGCAACAACGCCTGCCAGCGGGTCGCCGATTGGCTCGCCGCGCAGCCGAGCTGGCGCGTGTCTGGCGTCATTGAAAGCCCCATCGCCGGGGCGGACGGCAATGTCGAATTCCTGATCGCCGCGCAGCGAGGCTAGAACCCGATCAGGGCAGTGGCGCCCGTAAGCGCTCATCGGGCGCCGGCCCCGTGGCAGCATCGATGGCACTCAGCAGTGGGCCCGCAAGCTTGAGAAACCGCGTGAGCGGGGCGCTGAGTTCCGAATTGCCGTCGATGCCCAGAAAACGGTTGATGGCGGCCCGAAGCCGATCAATGTTGCCGGGATACTGCTCCAAGGCGACCGGCGCGTCGGGTCCAATCTTGGCCAGGGGCCGCAGAATCTCGACGGCCGTCAGCAGCCCGCCCAGCTTATCGACCAGGCCGTTTTCCTTCGCCGCCGCCCCGCTCCAGATCTGACCCTTGGCCACCGCCCTGACCGCTTCCTTGCTCATCCCTCGGCCTTGACTGACCTTCTCGAGGAAGTCGCCATAGATGCGGTTGAGTTCGGTTTCCAGGATTATCCATTGCGCCGGAGTGTAGTCGGCCGCTGGGCTGTCGATCAGGGCGTTGGCGCCGCTGCTGACGCCATCCAGCGTCACACCGAACTTGGCCAGCAGATCCTTGATGACGAACTTGCCCCCGAAAACGCCGATGGAGCCGGTGATCGTGGCCGGCTCGGCCACGATGGCGGCCGCCGGTGCTGCCACAAAATAACCGCCCGAGGCGGCGACGCCGGCCATCGAGACCACCAGCGGCTTGCCCTTTTCCTTGGCGCGTTTCACCTCGCGCCAGATGGCGTCGGCGGCCACATAGGATCCGCCCGGGCTGTCGATGCGCAGAATGATCCCGGCGATATCCTTATCGTCGACCGCCTTGTGCAGCGCGTCGGCGAGGGTTTCTGATCCCATGCTGAGATTGCCGAACAGCGGGTTATTGTCGCCCTTGCCCAGAACCACGTCGCCGATACCGTAGATCACGGCGATCCGCGGCGCGTCTTTGGGCGGCACGGGCAATGCGGTGACATAGTCGGCCAGCGAAAATGTTTTCGCGCCCGATCCCGCATGTTCCATGGCCGCGGCCAGCGCCTCGTCCCAATAACGCGTCGCATCGACAAGGCCGGCAGATTTCGCGGCCGCGGCGCCATAGGGGCCGCGATCGATCAACTGGCGCGCCAGGGATGGGTCGATATGGCGGTTCTTGGCGACGGTATCGGCCATTTCCGCCACCCAGGAATCCACCAGAGCCTGCATATTGGCGCGCTGGGGGGCGGGCATCGAATCGTCGGTGAAACTGTTGATTGCGCCCTTGAATTCCTCGCGGCGATCCATTCGGGTGACGACGCCCAGCTTGTCGAACAAGCTGCGAAAGAAGGGCGATTGCAGGGAAGCACCGACTAGTTGCAGATCGCCGGAGGGTTGCAGCCAGATCTCGTTGGCCGAGGTTGCCAGAAGATAATGGCTGCCGGAGTTGCCGCCTTCCCCGAAGCTCTCGGCAAACGCGATCGCGAATTTGCCTGATTTGCGGAAATCGGCCACCGCATCGCCCAGCTCCTGGGCATGGGCCAAGTCGAGATCGCCGCTTCCCAGATGCAGCAGCAGCACCTTGACCCGACTGTCCTTGGCGGCGGCTTCGATGGCGCGAACCGCATCGCGCATGGTCACCGATTTGTCGAACCCGGCGAAAGAGAGGGGATTGTCGGGTGCCGCCTCGGTCAGGCCATCGGCCAGATCGAAGGTCAATACAGTCGCCGCCGGCGGGGTGGCCGCGGTCATGCCGGGCAGGCTGCGCCAGGCCAGCCCGATGGCCAGTATTCCCAGAACGACAAAGGCGCCGACGAGGGCGAAAATGACCAGAATCGATTTAGCGATGAATTTGACGAACCGCATGTCGGGCTATGATAGCGGTGCGATAGCCTAGGAGAGAAGCAAGATATGCCGGAGAAACGCGTCGACCGGTCCGTGATCAAGGTGCCGCCATCCGATTCGCCAGAGATCGAGGTCGATATCGCCGGCCTGGGGCATCGCGGCGACGGTTTCGGGCATGCGGCCGGGCAGACGGTCTTCGTTCCCTATGCCGCGCCGGGCGACCGATTGCTCGTCCGCCTGGAGGGAGAACGCGATGGCGGCCGGCTCGGCCATATCGCAAAGCGCTCCATCGATGGCCCGGGTCGCGTGCCGCCGCCTTGCGTGCATTTCGGCGATTGCGGCGGCTGCGCCCTTCAGCATCTTCAAGCCTCGGCTTACCTCGCGTGGAAACAGGATCTGGTAGGCGAGGCGCTCGCCCGGCGGGGAATCGAGACCGATGTCGCCCCCATGATTGTCGTGCCCACTGGCAGCCGCCGCCGCGCCGTCTTCGTTGCCGAACGGCAGGGCCGGGAGATCCGGCTTGGTTTCAACGCCGCCCGCAGCCGCCGCATCGTCGATCTGGCGACCTGCCATCTCCTCCTGCCCGAGCTGGTGAGGCTGCTACCGGCGCTGCGCGAGGCGCTGAGTCAGGTGCTTGGCCCGAAGGAGAGCGCCGATATCGCAGCCACCGTTACCGACAGTGGGACCGATCTTTGGCTCAAATCCGGCCGTTCGCTTCCGCTCGCCGGTCGCCAAGCCCTGATCGATCTGGCCGAGCGCTCGGACCTGGCGCGGGTCAGCGTCGGGCCGGATGCCGATCCGGTAATCATTCGTCGCCCGCCCCGAGTGATCTTCGGAGGCATTCCCGTGGCCCTGCCGCCCGATGCCTTCCTGCAGCCGAACGCGGCGGGCGAATTGGTCCTGACGAAAATCGTGACCGAGGCGCTGGCCGGGCGAAAAAGGATCGCCGACCTCTATGCCGGTTGCGGCACCTTCACCTTGGCGCTGGCGGCCGAGCGAAAGGTGCATGCGGTGGAGGCAGACGCGCCAGCGCTCGCCGCGCTTGCCGCCGCGGCGCGCGGTCTTGCCGGTCGGGTCACGGTGGAACGGCGCGATCTCGCTCGCGAACCGCTGGGCGTAGATGAGTTGAAGACGTTTGACGCCGTCATATTCGATCCGCCACGGGCCGGGGCAAAGGAACAGGCCGCCGAGATCGCCCGCTCGCGGCTCGATTGCGCGATCGGTGTCTCCTGCCATCCCACCAGCTTCGCCCGCGATGCACGGATCCTGATCGATGGCGGCTTTCGCCTGGTGAGGGTGGTGCCGGTCGACCAGTTTCCCTGGTCGGCCCATCTCGAGCTGGTGGGCGTTTTCGCCCGCTGAAGCCTCAGCCGATCTGCGCGCGATGGCGCAGCAGATGATCGGCCAGCACGATGGCCAGCATGGCCTCGCCCACGGGCACCGCGCGAATGCCCACGCAAGGATCGTGACGACCCTTGGTCGAGATTTCCGTCTCCTCGCCATCGGCGGTGACGGTCTGTCGCGGGATCGTGATCGAGCTCGTCGGCTTGACGGCAAAGCGCAGGACGATGTCCTGGCCCGTGGATATGCCGCCCAGAATCCCGCCGGCGTTGTTCGATTTGAACGTGACCTTGCCGTCGTTCATGCGCATCTCGTCGCCGTTGGCCTCGCCCGAGAGCCCGGCGGCGGCAAATCCGGCGCCGATTTCCACACCCTTCACTGCATTGATGCTCATCATCGCGCTGGCAAGATCGGCATCGAGCTTGCCATAGATGGGCGCTCCCAGCCCCGCCGGCATGCCGCGGGCAACCACCTCGACAATGGCGCCGGCGGAAGATCCGGCCTTGCGCAACCCATCCAGAAGCTTGCTCCAGTTCTCGACCGCCCCGGCGTCGGGGCTGAAGAAGGAATTGCGCTCGACCTCGACCCAATCCCAGCGCGAGCGATCGATCGGCACGCTGCCGATCTGAACCAGGGCACCGCGGATGTCCGCCGGCTTTCCGGTCACGTGTTCGATCACCTTGCGGGCAATTGCGCCGGCGGCAACGCGGCTCGCCGTTTCGCGCGCCGATGACCTCCCGCCGCCGCGGTAGTCGCGGATTCCGTATTTGGCCCAATAGGTGTAGTCGGCATGACCGGGGCGGAATTTATCCTTGTTGTCGCTATAGTCCTTGGAACGCTGATCTTCGTTCTCGATCAGCAGGCTGATGGGCGTGCCGGTGGTCTGCCCCTCGAACAGGCCCGACATGATCCGCACGGAATCGCTTTCCCGACGCTGGGTGACGAAGCGCGATTGGCCTGGTTTGCGCCGGTCGAGCCAGGGCTGAATATCGGATTCGGAGAGTGCGATGCGCGGCGGGCATCCATCGACGACGCAGCCGATGGCCGGGCCGTGGCTTTCGCCCCAGGTGGTGAAGCGAAACAGCTGGCCGAAGCTGTTATGCGACACGCCTCAGCCCTTCGGTTCGAAATTCTGCAGCATCACCCGCACCTCCGGCACTGCGTCCGTGCGCAGCATGCCCACGACATGATAGCCGCTGTCGACGTGATGCACTTCGCCGGTGACCCCTTGCGAGAGGTCGCTCAGCAGATAGAGGCCGGCGTTGCCCACCTGCTCGATGGTGACGTTGCGCTTGAGCGGCGCGTTCAGCTCGTTCCAGCGCAGGATATGGCGGAAATCGCCGATCCCCATGGCGGCGAGCGTTTTGATCGGCCCGGCGGAAATCGCATTCACGCGGATGCCGTCGCTGCCCAGATCGGCGGCGAGATAGCGCACGCTCGCCTCCAGCGCCGCCTTGGCCACGCCCATGACGTTGTAATGGGGCATCACGCGCTCTGCACCGTAATACGTGAGGGTGAGCAGGCTGCCGCCCTTGGGCATCAGCTTCGCCGCCCGCTGGCTGACAGCGGTGAAGGAAAAGCACGAAATATCCAGGGTCATGGCGAAGTTCTGGCGCGTAGTGTCGACGTATCGGCCCTTCAATTCCTCCTTGTCGGAAAAGGCGATCGCATGGACAACGAAATCGAGGCCACCCCAATCCTTGGCCAGCATGGCGAAGACCGCATCCAGACTTGCCTCGTCGCCCACATCGCAGGGCAGCAAGTGGGTCCCGGCGACGGAATCGGCCAGCGGCTTGACCCGCTTCAACAGCGCATCGCCTTGATAGGTGAAGGCGAGGGCAGCGCCTTCGGCCGCCACCGCGCGGGCAATACCCCAGGCGATTGAGCGGTCGTTGGCAACGCCCATGACCAAGCCACGTTTGCCGGCCATAAGCCCGCTTCGCTCGCTCATGAAACCCCGCTAAACGACGTAAGCGTCATATCCATTGATGTCGGGCATCCTACAGAAATGAGGCATTTGGTCAACGCGCCAGCCCCCGCGAGCCTGGCCGCAGGGCGGCCTCATTTTTCGACAGGCTCGGGGTGAGGAAGAAAGCAGAGTCCTAACGGGGGGCCTGTCGAACCGCGGGAGCGAATCGATGCTCCACAGCCGCCTGCCACGGCCCGGGCCCAGCGCTGGCCGATTACTTCAGTTTGCCCGAGATCATTTCCTGGACCTCGCTGGGGCAGGCCTTGATCGCCTGGGTCAGGTCGTTCAGCGCCTTGCGCAGCGCATAGACCTGATCCAGAAGCTGCAAGACTACCGGCATCGCCTCGTCGCCGACGTTGTAATCCTGCCGCAGCTCGGCGATCAGCCGTGCCCGCGCCATATCCGCCTCGTCGAACAGGGGTTCGCCGTCGTTCAGCGTCGGGCGGATCCAACGCTGCTCGATCCAATTGCGCAGCACGGTTCCCTCGAGGGACAATTCATCTTCGACTTCGCTTAATCGGCGCATGAGGAATTTCCCGCTTTGCTGCGAACGTCTGAGGGGTGGACCTTGGCCGCCTCTCCCTCGCAACCCCATGGTACTCTAAGTACCATAGCGGGATCGTTCATTTGGCGATAGAACCCGCCGGTACGATCCGTCTGGCAGCCCAGCAGATGGGTAGGCTAACATGGACTGTCAATCCACGACGCGCCGAAGAAAATCATGACGAGCCACGATCACGCCGAACCCTATCGTTTGTTCGACTCCTGGTTCAAGGAAGCCGAGGCGAAGGAGCCCAACGATGCCAACGCCATGGGCTTGGCGACGGTGGGGGCCGACGGCATGCCCTCGCTGCGCATGGTGCTGTTGAAGGGCGTCGATCCCCAGGGCTTCGTCTTTTACACCAATTACGAGAGCCGCAAGGGCGAGCAGCTTTTGGCGCATCCGACGGCGGCCCTCTGTTTTCACTGGAAATCGCTGCGCCGCAGCGTGCGAATCGAAGGGGATGTCGAGCCGACCACGGCGGCGGAAGCCGACGCCTATTTCGCCAGCCGGCCCCGCAGCAGCCAGATCGGCGCCTGGGCGTCCGACCAGTCCCGGCCGTTGGAAAGCCGTTATGCCCTAGAAACGCGGATCGCCAAATTTACCGCCAAATTCGGCATGGGTGCCGTGCCGCGGCCACCCCATTGGTCGGGCTTCCGCGTGAAGCCGCGGCGCATCGAGTTCTGGGAAGACCGTCCCTTCCGCTTGCACGATCGCACCGCCTACTTGCGTGAGGGCGCGGGCTGGACGACCACGAAGCTCTATCCGTGACTCATGCGCCAACCATCAGCGAGGGCGCCGGCCGTCTGATGCGGTTGGCAACATACGCCTCCGTCGGCATGGCGGTGGCATTGATTGCCATCAAGATGGTGGCCTTCCTGCTGACCGATTCTGTCAGCCTGCTGTCGACCCTGATCGATTCATTGCTCGATGCCGCCGCATCGATGATCAATCTGTTTGCCGTGCGCACCGCCCTGATCCCGCCCGATGCCGATCATCGCTTCGGCCATGGCAAGGCGGAGCCGCTGGCGGCCATGGGGCAGAGCGCCTTCATCGCGGGGTCGGCCATGTTCCTGCTGGTCGAGGCGGGAAATCGCCTGGTCAATCCCTCGGTGATCCAGAACAGCGGTCTTGGTCTGGTGGTCATGGGTATCTCCATCGTTGCGACGATCTTTCTCGTCACCTTCCAGCGCCATGTCATCCGGCGCACCAATTCCGTCGCCATCAAGGCGGACTCGCTGCATTACCTGAGCGACCTGTTCGTCAACTCCGCCGTCATCGTCTCGCTGTTGCTCTGGCGTCAATTCGGCTGGACATTCGTCGATCCCATCTTTGCTGCCGGCATCGGCTGCTACATCCTTTGGACAGCCTGGCAGGTCGCCCATAGTGCGCTGGATTTGCTGATGGACCGCGAATTGCCAGATGCGGCCCGGCGCAAGATCCGCGATATCGCGCTGGCCCACGCCGATGTCCGCAATCTGCATGATCTGCGTACCCGCTCCTCGGGGCATGCCACCTTCATCCAGTTCCATCTCGAACTCGATGGCGACATACCCTTGATGCGCGCCCATGCCGTATCCGATGAGGTGGAGGGTGCAATTTTGGTGGCATTTCCCGGCGCCCAGGTGATTATTCACCAGGATCCAGCCGGCCTGCCGGAAAACCGGCCGGGCTTCGCTTGATTTGCTTCATTAATTGCCGGCCGCGGTTATCCCATTTTCAAATTCAATTGAGCGATAGAGGAGTTAAGCGATGACACCGAAATCCATCCTGGCCCTGGTCGACGGCAGCGCGCTTTCCGAAGCGACGCTCGATACGGCCGTAAGCGTCGCCAAAATCTTCGGCGCCCAACTCGAAGCGCTCCATGTGCGAGCCGATCCGGCTACCTTGGTGCCGATCGTCGGGGAAGGCATGTCGGGCGCCATGGTGGAACAGGTAATGGATGCCATGGCGAAATCGGTGGAAGGGCGAACCCAACGCGCCCGCGCCGCCTATGACCGGGTCGCGGCCAAGGGCGGCGTTCCAATTACCTGGCGCCAGGAAACGGGGCCGGAGCCCGTCGTTCTGGCTTCCGCCGGGCGTCTTGTCGATCTGAGCGTGCTGGCGCGGCCGGACGCCGCGGCGGACGGCCAGATGGCGGCCAGCCTGGATTCGGCACTATTCGATACCGGCCGCCCCGTGCTGGTGGCCCCGCCGACCAGCCCGGCCAGCGTCGGCAAGCGGGTGGCGATTGCCTGGAACGGCAGCGCCCAGGCGAGCCGCGTCGTTTCCGCCGCGATCGCCTATCTCGAGAAGGCAGATATGGTCGCGGTTCTCTCGGCTCCCGGATTCGACAAGCGGGCGCCCGCCGAGGCCCTGGTGGCCTATCTTGCCAAGCATAATGTGAAAGCAACCGTTCAAAGCGTGGAGCTGCATGGCAAATCCGTGGGCCAGGCCCTGCTGGAGCAGGCCCGGCAACTCGACTGCGATCTTCTGGTCATGGGCGCCTATGGCCATAGCCGGCTGCGCGAGATGATCCTGGGGGGCGCCACGCGCGAAGTGCTGGCCCATTCGAAGATCTCCGTCTTGATGGCGCATTGATCGAGAGCCGCAGCCGGATTGTCACTCGATGGCGGAACCTAAAAAGACCATGATCCTGACCGGTGCCAGTCGCGGCATCGGCCATGCCACCGTCAAGCGCTTCAGCCATGAGGGCTGGCGCATCATCACCTGTAGCCGCGAAGACGTGCCTGAGGAGTGCAAGCGTGACCCGAATTGGAGCAGCCATATCAGCGTCGATCTGGCCGAACCGGCTGAAGTGGATAAGTTCGTCGTCCAGGCCAATCAGTTTCTGGCCGGCGAACCGCTTCACGCCTTGGTCAACAACGCCGCCATTTCACCCAAAACCTCTTTCAAGGAACGGCTTGGCATCCTGAACGGCGACCTCGCGGGCTGGCGCGACGTATTCCAACTGAACTTCTTCGCGCCTCTGGTCTTGGCCCGCGGCTTGGCCCCGGCACTTCATCGTGGCAAAGGCGCCATCGTCAATATTACCTCGATCGCCGGGCACGCTATCCACCCCTTCGCCGGCTCGGCCTATAGCACCTCCAAGGCGGCCCTCTCGGCGCTCACCCGCGAAATGGCGGTCGAGTTCGCAGCCCTAGGCGTTCGCGTCAATGCCGTGGCGCCGGGGGAAATCGAAACGGCCATGCTCGGTCCGGAATACGAAAGCCTGATCCCGCGCATTCCCATGCATCGCATGGGCGCGCCCGATGAAGTGGCCGCCGCGGTCTTTCAGCTCTGCGGGCCCGATTTCAGCTACGTCACCGGAACGGAAATCTTCGTCACCGGCGGCCAGCACCTATTTTGAGGCTGCCTCCAGGCGCTCGAGCAGCTGTTGGAACCAGGTGATCCGCTGCTCGACCTGCTCGATGTCGTGATCGAGCCAATTCAGCAAGAGCCCCGGCCGGTTCGCCAGATGGCCGCGAAGATCCCTGAGGCGGGCCAGCTCCTGCTCGAAGGTTTCGGCCAGCATCTCGATCTGCATGAATCGATCCTCGAGATCGAGGACGTCGAGAAACATCAGTTTGAGGGCGATGATCAGCTTGTTGACCTCGCCGATCGGCCCGCGAAGGCCGGCTTTCAACAGCCGCTTCAGCTCGCTGCGGCCCTTCTCGGTGATTGCCAGCATCTCATCCGCCTCGACGCTGGCCAGTTCCTCGACCTTTAGGAGTTCGATCGACGGGCCCAGCAGATCGAGGGAGGGGCCGACAAGCCGCGCGCTCAGATGGCGCACTTCGCTGGCCAGATCGCCATAGCTGCGCCGGGCCTCTGTCAGAAGACCGAGCGCCGCCAGCCGAACCGTTTCGCTGGGGATCAGGCTGTTGTCGCGATACATGCGGGCGAAATCTAGGCGCCGACGATAACCAAGTCCAGATTTGCCGGCTTTGTCGACGGCCGGTCAGGCTGCCGCCGACAGGCCTAGGCGCTGCCAGACCTCGCAGAGTGCTGCGACGAGGCTGGCGATCATCGCCTCGTCATGCAGCGGCGAGGGTGTGAGGCGCAGGCGCTCGGCGCCCCGCGGCACGGTGGGATAGTTGATCGGCTGCACATAGATGCTGTGGCGCGCAAGCAATTCGTCGCTTGCTGCCTTGCAGGCGATCGCATTGCCGACCAGCAGCGGCACGATGTGGCTTTGGCTTGGCATCACCGGAAGCCCGGCGGCGGCGAGCTGGCGCTTCAGTTCCGCGGCCAGGGCCTGATGGCGTTCGCGCAGCGCACCCGCCTGACGCAAATGGCGGATGCTGGCCAGCGCGCCGGCGGCCACGACCGGGGGCAGGGCCGTGGTGAAGATGAAGCCTGGTGCTGCGCTGCGCAGCGCATCGATCAGCGCGGCCGAACTGGCGACGTACCCGCCCATGGTTCCGATGGCCTTGCCCAGCGTGCCCTGGATGACGGTCAATCGATGCGCGACGCCATCGCGTTCGGCCACGCCGGCACCCCGGGCGCCGTAGAGCCCGATGGCATGAACCTCGTCGAGATAGGTAATGGCGCCATGGCGATCCGCCAGGTCGCATATCGTACCGATGGGGGCAATATCGCCATCCATGGAATAGACGGATTCGAAGGCGATCAGTTTCGGCCGGTCGGCCGGCGCATTCGCCAGCAGTTCGCTCAGATGGGCCAAATCGTTGTGCCGAAAGATCCGCTTTTCGGCGCCGCTGGCGCGGATGCCGTTGATCATCGAGGCATGGTTCAGCGCGTCGGAAAAGACGATGCAGCCGGGCAGGAGCCGCGGGAGGGTGCCAAGAGCCGCCTCGTTGGCAACATAGCCGGAAGTGAACAGCAGGGCAGCGGCTTTATCGTGGAGGTCGGCCAGCTCGTGTTCCAGCAACACGTGAAAGTGATTCGTTCCGGAAATGTTGCGCGTACCGCCCGCGCCGGCACCCGATCGCTCGAGGGCCTCATGCATGGCGGCCAGCACAACCGGATGCTGGCCCATGCCCAGGTAATCGTTGGCGCACCAGACGGTCACCTCCTGCGTCCCGCCGCCCTCCGCCGTCGGGCGATGGCGCAGCGCGCGGGGAAAGCGGCCCGCCGCGCGCTCCAGATCGGCGAAGACGCGATAGCGGCCCTCGGCCCTCAGGCCGGCGATCACGTCCCGGAAACGCTGTTCATAGTCCATTGGCCAACCTCGGCAGGGGAAAGTCAGTGAACCTCCGCCACCCCGGTTTTGTCGTGCGACATGCCGTCGCGCCGCCCTCGGTCAGGCGGCGCTGGCTTGGCCTTCTTTTTTCAACCAGCCCAACGTTTCGTCAAGGGCCTTGCCGAAGCGGCGGAACATTTCGGCGATCTCCTCCTCGCTGGCGATCAGCGGCGGGCAGAACGCGATACCCTCCGGGATCACCCGCAGAATCACGCCGTAGTCCTGCGCCCGCTTCACCACCGAAGCGGCGACGGCGAGCTTGGAATCGTAGGACTCTCTGGTTCTTTTGTCGCGAACCAATTCGATCGCGCCGATCAACCCAACGCCACGGACCTCGCCCACCATGGGATGGTCCTTGAAGGAATGGATGGCCTTGAGGAAGCCAGGCGAGGTTTGGCGGACCTGGCCTAGGATATTGCGCTCCTGGTAGATCTTTAGCGTCTCCAGCGCCACGGCCGACGACACCGGATGGCCTGAATAGGTGAAGCCATGGCCGAAGGTGCCGAGCTTGGCGGTGTTCTCGCTGATGCCGTCATAGAGGCGCTTGTTGATCAGGATTGCGGCGATGGGCAGATAGGCCGATGACAGGGCCTTGGCCACCGTCATGATATCGGGCCGCAGCCGATAGGTTTCGCTGCCGAACATATTGCCCGTGCGCCCGAAACCGCAGATGACCTCGTCGGCGATGAACAGGACGTCGTGTTTCTTCAGAACGGCCTGGATCTTTTCAAAATATGTGGCGGGCGGAATGATCACGCCGCCGGCGCCCATGACGGGCTCGGCAATGAAGGCGGCGATCGTATCGGGGCCCTCGGCCAGGATCATTTGCTCCAGGCTTTCCGCCATTCGCGTTGCGAACTGTTCTTCCGTCTCGCCGGGTTTTCCGAAGCGGTAGTAGTGCGGGCAATCCGTATGCAGGATATTGGCGATCGGCAGGTCGAAATCGTTGTGGCACATAGGAAGTCCGGTCAACGAACCGGCTGCCACTGTAACCCCGTGATAGCCCTTGATGCGGCTAATGATCTTCTTTTTCTCGGGCCGGCCCAGAGCATTGTTGAAATACCACACCATCTTCACGATCGTGTCGTTGGCCTCGGAACCGGAGTTGCAGAAATAGGCCTTCGACATGGGCACCGGCGCCATGCCTACCAGCTTCTCCGCCAGATCGATGGTCACATCCGCCACCTTCTGGGTGAAGGTGTGGTAATAGGGCAGCTTGCGCATCTGGTTGGCGGCTGCCTCCACCAGGCGCTCCTCGCCATAGCCCAGCGACAGGCACCACAGGCCCGACATGCCCTCGAGATAGGCCTTGCCGTCGTCGTCATAAATGTAGACGCCCTTGCCGTGGGTGATCACCAGCGAGCCTTCCGCCTCGTTCTTCTTGGCGTTGGTGTAGGAATGCAGATGATGGGCGATGTCTCGCGCGGCGGCGGAGTTGCTGCGAACGGTCATATGATCCTCGTCCCTGGCCCGAGCGCCGTCGCGCCCGGTTGGCGACCGTCCTTTTCACGACGGCGCGTTTGGTGAAAGATGGCGAAACTATCCACGGCGGCGGCGGGAAAGTCAAAGGCCCGCCGCCGCCGAAAATCGCATGCCAGCCCGGCCGATAACGCGCCGAAACAGGGGCCCATCCATGATCGCAGCCGAAAAGCAATTCGCCCTAGACTGGGTGACCCGCAACCGCCAGGCCTTGTCGGATTGGAACCAGATCATCTGGCATTACGCCGAGCCGGCCCTGCGCGAATACAAATCCGCCGCCTGGTATGTGGAGCGCCTGCGGGCCGAAGGCTTCGAGGTCGAGGCGGGCAGCGGCGGCATGCCGACCGCCTTTGTCGCCCGCTTTCGCCATGGCGATGGGCCTGTGATCGGCGCCTATGCCGAATACGACGCGGTGCCGGGAAATTGCCAGGCGGCGGCCACCCGCAAGATGCCCCGTCCGGGCCTGAGCAGGCACGCCGCGGGCCATACCGATCCGCATTCAGCGCTTGGCATCGGCGCCCTGGGTGGCGCGCTGGCGGCCAAGGCGGCGATGGAAAGGTTCGGCATCAACGGCACAATCGTCTTTTTCGGTGAGCCGGCGGAGAAGCTGCGTCTTTCCAAGCCTGTCCACGCGGCCAAGGGCTATTACGACGGCATCGACGCCTTCATCAGTTTCCACCCCACCTACATGCTGCCGCTGGCCAATACGGCGCGCTGGGACACTCATTGCGGGGCTGCCTATCTCTGCATCTAC
>WNFT01000131.1_pt1 | contig 51834 bp, 41 predicted proteins | sample 5400191 | NCBI WGS metagenome assembly WNFT01 (sample SAMN13153359, study PRJNA577476) | soil metagenome | isolation source: 80 cm saprolite under Madrone tree | place: USA:California | collected 2016-06-14 | reverse complement strand
GTTGTTTCTTCTCTTCGCTCAAGACATTGCTCATGCTGACAGAGGCTATAGGCCCTCTCGTCAGAGTCAATGTCCCAGGCTTTATCGTTGGCCGGTTTTCAGGTGACCCTCATTGGCCGGTTTTGGGTGACCGCTGAGGCCACGGTGATGGATCTCTGCGCAACGATGTTTGATTGGGCCAAGTTCCGCTTGACGAAGGGAGCGGTGAAACTTCATTTGTTGCTGGACCACGATGGGTATCTGCCGTCCTACGCGGTCATCACCGGAGGCAAAAAGCATGAGGTGCGCCTGGCGCGGCAGATGCACTTTGCGCCGGGGGCGATTTTGGTATTTGACCGCGGCTATACGGACTACCAATGGTTTACGAGCTTGACCGAGCAGGGAGTTTATTTCGTGACTCGGTTGAAGGAAAACGCCGACTACGGAGTAGTGGAGAAGCTGGAAGTTCCACAGGACGCGGCGTGCTACGGGATGAAGTGGTCTTTTTCTATAAGCTTGCGCAGGCGAGCAAGGAGGCCTTCTTCCGGCGCATCGAGTTTTACGATGAGGAGCACGATCGCGTGTTGGTGTTTCTGACTAACCACATGGAGTTGGCGGCGGCTACCACCGCGGCGATTTACAAGGAGCGCTTGCAGATCGAGTTGTTTTTCCGGGCCTTGAAACAGTCGCTGCGAGTGAAAATGTTTGTGGGGACTTCAGCCAATGCCTTGAAGACCCAGCTCTGGACGGCGCTGATCGCCATGCTGCTGGTGAAATACCTGCAACTGCGATCGACGTTCGGTTGGTCCCTTTCGAATCTGGTGGCACTCCTGCGGCAGCAGTTGTTTGTTTACCGTGACCTGTGGGCCTGGATCGACGATCCTTTCCAACCACCACCGATACTAGAAAGCTCGTCAGAGCAGTTGACGCCGCAGCTGGCCTAAGTGGTCCATGAATTCGACAGCAGCGATAACCCACATGCGTACAATTCAACGTAACTGCAAGATTTCAAGAGGGTGAATTCAGACAGCATCAGATCGAGAGCAAGGGCTTCGGAACCGCCAACCTGCCCTCCGCCCAGGGCTCAGACGACGAATTTTGCCTTTATTCTAGATATGTCCGGGACGAGTTTTCAGCTAATTTGGACAGCAGTGTTCGAATCGGTTCTTCGATCACCAATGGAGAGGCGTGATTCATCCGAAAGTAGATAGACACAGCCGAACCAAGAAACCTCAGCGTTATAGGTCTAGGTCTGCCTCCCACTGAACATGTCTACTTTTTCTGGACACACTTTGAAATGAGTAGCATGCATAGGCGCCTGTAACATTGTTACGGGACGGCATTTCAGAGTTTTAGCGAACGACACTGGCTCTGGAAACTGTTACGTCCGGAAGAAATCGGCGTGTAGCTCACCGAGGGCTTCATGACAGACCCGGAAGGTAGCGGGAGCGTGCTCGTGTGTCATTATCCAGACTGCGTGGATTTTTCGGTGGGGGACGGGCCGGAAGACAATTCCTATCTGCCGGGGCGGCCGACGGAATAGTATTCGAAACCTAATGCTTGCATAACGGACGGCGAGAGCAGATTGCGACCGTCCAGCACGGTGGGGCGAGCCATGAGGCCGCGGATGCGCTGCCAGTCTAGCAGTTTGAATTCCTCACAATCTGTGGCGATGATCAGGGCGTCAGCACGCGTAGCGGCCTGGTAGGGGTCTGCAGCGCATGTCATGGAAGGATGTGCGTCGCGGGCGTTGGTCATCGCGCGAGGATCGTAAGCGGAAACGGTGGCGCCGGCTGCGCTGAGGCGCTTCCAGAGTTCGATGGCCTGCGAACCACGAATGTCGTCCGTGTTACGCGTGTAGGCAAGGCCCAGAAGTGCGATGCGTTTTTCCTTGAGCACCCACAAACATTGCTCGATCTTGCGAAAAAATGCGTCGACGCGCGTGCGATTAACGCGATTGGCACCCTGCAAAATGCCAGGCTCAACGCCGAAGCTTTCCGTGAACTTCAGAAAAGCTTGAAGGTCTTTCGGAAGACGCGGACCTCCAAAGCCCAATCCAGCGTCGAGAAACTTCGGTCCGATGCGAGCATCGAGTCCCATGGCCCGGGAAACTTCCTGAATATTGCCGCCAAGCTGCTCGCAAAGATCGGCCAAGACGTTGGCATAAGAGATTTTCAAAGCCAAGAAGGCATTGGTGACGTACTTGATGAGCTCTGCGCTCTGGATGTTCGTGACGAGCATTTCGGGCGCTTGGCGAGGGGGGCAACAGCCGGCGTGGATAGGGCAAGAGAATTTACCCTCAAGGATAGGCTCATAGACATCGCGCAGCAGTTGTGCGGACGAAGACTCTGCAACTCCCACCAAGATACGATCCGCATGAAGAAAATCGTCCACGGCCGTTCCTTCGCGGAAAAAATGTGGATTCGCTGCGAGGTGAATGTGGTCTTCCGGTTTGTGGCCATAGACGGCGAGAAGATGCCTGAGCTGTTCGCCGGTTTGGACGGGAGCGGTAGTTCGTAGAACGACAAGCTGGGACGAATCGATGGCGGGAGCGATCTGGCGGACAGCGGCGTCGAGAGCAGAGAGATCGACATCACCCCCTTCAAGTTGAGGGACACCAACACAAAGAAGAATGAACTGGGCCGATGTGGCGGCTCCTAGAGAATCGTCGGTAAAAGTGAGGCGACCGGCTTCGCGGGCCTTGCGCAGCGCTTCGTCCAAATGGGGCTCGTAAATCGGGAGACGGCCAGCTTCCAATTCAGCAATCAGCGCGGAGTGGTGATCGGCGCAGGCCACGTCGTGGCCGATGGCAGCCAGACATCCGCCGGTGACCAATCCAACGCGGCCCGATCCGATGACGGCAACTCGCAAGTGCAGCCGCCCCCAAGGTTGAAGGATGAAGTCACATATATCTTAAGACTGGTGGGGGCCGCGAGTATAGCAACGGATGGCCAAGAAGTACTTTTCAGCTATGGCAAGAGGCCAAAAACGTCAAGTTCGCCGAGAGTGCCGATGTAGACCTTGCCGTTGGCGATGGTGGGGACGGTGAACTTTACGGCGCTGCCAGCTTGGTCGCGACCACCAGCGGCCATGGAACTGTTCCAAAGCTCAGAGAGATTTGAAGCATCATAAGCATGAAGCACTGCAGTCCCGCCGCCGGCGGGACGCTGGATTGCCCAGAGAATAGCGTTGGCCGTGCCATTGGCGGAAAGAGAGGGAGTGGCACCAGGGAAGCTGAAAGTTGCTGCGGACTGGAAAGCTGCGATGGTATTGAATTTACCGGTTGTTGTGTCAAAAACGAATTGGCTAATAGGAGAGGTGCTTGGGGCGAGATATAGCTTGTTTTGCCAGAACACAGGCGTTGCGAAAATACCCTGGCCGGTTGGAGAAAAACTCTGCACGATCTGCGAGTCGCTCCCCGCGCTGAAATGCCCCATGTTGTCGCGGTTCACAAGATAAAGCTTCCCTTCTTTTCCACCTCCAATCAGTAAGTGAGCATTGGGGCCACCAGGATTGTCAAGCAAGAGGACTGAGCCGCCACCGCCGACGTCTAGGTCGGCGGTATTCAAAGAACCCTCGTTGAACGGGGTGAACCAATCCACGACAGACAGACTGCCGGTTAACTTAAGGAAGGTATCGCCGAAATCCATTCCGCCAGCGTTGGCGTCAAATGTGCCATTGCCCGTGATGAGGTAAACGTTGCCGCTCTTATCAGATGCGGGTCCGGCCCCGCTCATCCAGATGCCACCGAGGGTGCCGTTCGGAGTATCGTTGAATTTCGAAACCTGAAGAAGAGAGCTCGCATTGTAACCCAGAACCCAACCATGGTAAGGCCCATTATCACAATAAGAAGCCCAAGCAATGTAGACAACGCCACTCTGCAAAAGCAGGCCGGGTCGCTGCAGATGTATGGCGGGGTCGAACGACGTTCCGGAAATAGTCGCCTGGATGGGAACGGGGCCGCCGAACTTCTCAGCTCCCGTGGTAACGTCTAAGGCGTGAAGACGCTGGAAATAGGTAAGACCAGAGCTCTTCGAAGTAGTGACCACGTAGAGCGTTTGGGTTGAGAGATCGATGACGGGAGTGCCGGTAATTCCGATGTCAGGACTTACAGTATCGATGCAACCGTCACCGCTGGTCGTGTCGAGGGCGGTCTCGCCATAACCGAGCAGTGTCACGTGCCACAAGGGTAAGCAAGGACTGGTATTAGTATCGGCGTCAAAGGCATAGACGGTGTCTTTTTCTGTCGCAACGAAGATGACACTGCGCGTGCCTATGCCGGTTATGGCGACATTGGGAACGTAAAGCGGCTGAGCGTAGACATCAGCGTCAACCGTGCAGGAAAAGAGCTTGCCAAATTTAGTGGTGTTCACGTTGGCGAGGGTAAGAGCGGTCTCCGAGGTGTTTAGTCCCGAGCGCGAATTATCGTTGTGCCAGGTGGTAACGCCGGCGAAGCCGGTTGCGGCGGGCGTGACGGTAATCATGGAAGTGCCATTCTTGGTGTTATCGGCGTTCGACGTGGCCGTGAGGGTCACCGTAGAACCCGGCACCGCGGCCGGGGCCGTGTAAGTTACTGGACTGGCTGTTGTGCTGCTCAGCGCACCACAAGCTGCCCCGGTGCAACCCGTTCCGGACAAACTCCAGGTCACACCTTTGTTCTGCGTATCGTTTGCGACGGTCGCCGTAAACGGCAGCGCCTGATTGATTTGTATCGACGGATTCTGCGGGGCCACCGACACGGATATCACGGGCGGTGCAGGCAGTGGAGCAGGAGACTGCGTGCCGGCATCGCCGCAAGAGGTTGAGCACGAAGCGATCAGCAGTAGGACTACGGTTAGAAGAAGTTGGTTTTGAGACGGAAATGGGTCAACAAGTTGTGATTCCTTCGGGCAAGCGACTTGGATGAAAAACATCACTTGAGAATACTCCGTGCTTCGCACGCAAGGGAACTATACCTAAGTACTGCCAACTTAGGCAGCAGCAGCATTTCTCCCATGAGCCTAATCAATACCTGCTTGTCCGGGCCAAGATATGCAAGGCAGCACGGACACAAGGGAAGCCTAGTGGGCTTGGGGCTTTCGAGGAAGTCACTTTGTTGGTATTTCCGCCTTGGCGGCGGACGAGTCCAGACGGGTAGGATGCGGGAAAAAGATAGAGCGCAGAACCAGGGCGATGGAGATCAGGCTGAATCCAATAAGGGCAAGCCTGGCGGCCTCCGACGACCCAGATAGAAAAGTGAGGATCAGTTCCATGCCTGGAACTATGGCAGGCCTCATGCCAAAGTGAGTGAAAACTTAACTTATTTATTATCAACTACATACAAGGATTCAAAAATCAGATGCTCTGTATGGAAGGAAAAAGTATGACAAAGACGTGCACGGTATTTCCGTCATAGGCCGTTTACAGCCAGGTTCTGGCAATGCAATATACACGCTCAATGGGACCAGACAAACCCACTCATAAGCGCGTGTCCCGTGGGACGAAAACAGCCCGTGAAAGGCGCTTCTTGGGCTCCTAAGGAAACAAGCGAAGGCTTGGCGAGTCCTAAGGATTGGAGATCTTCCGGGCGGCGTGACCTATAGCATCTGTCAGCTCCACAGCAAATTCTCTGCGGCTCCACAAAACGCGGCGGGCTTCGTAACTGTATATGCGAAGTTTCTCCGAGATGGGAATCGGGGCTCGGGTTACCGACTTCAGGTTGGCTCCTAGATGTAACCAATTGTAGGGAACTACTTTATTGCGCTGCTTGGGATCGAAGAAAGCCATCTGGTCGGTACAATTCTTCATGGCGCTAGAGGCACCTTCATGCATCCGTCGATAAAAGAAGGCGTCGGGGATTTCGTAGAACTTCCCGTAAAGCGACATTTCGGCAATGAGAGGTAAATCGCCGCCGTTGTAATTGCGCAACAACCCAGTCTTACGGAACTTATCGGCGCGGTTCAATCCGTAGTGAAGATTCCCCAAGCGTAGATTGCGGTGGACACCTTTCCAGCGCTCGCTTGGGCTGTCTTGCATCAAATGGAGGTTCTCCCCGAAATCACCAATGGGACTGCCGTCGCCGTCAATGAGTTTGGTGCGCGGATAAGCCACAAAGACGGAAGGATCGTGGTCCAGTATCTCGACGGCTCGCTCAAGAAGATTCGGGCTCACAAGATCATCAGAGGGCGTCCATCGGAAGAATTCTCCCTTGGCGAGCTCCCAACAGCGCCGAAAATTTCCCGTGGCGCCCAAGTTCTCAGGATTCGGAAAGAACTTTACGCGGGGATCCTTCGCGGCGTACGCGCGGCAGATTTCCGGGCCGCGGTCGGTGGAAGCGTTGTCGGTGATGATAAGTTCAAAGTCATCGTAGGTCTGGCAAAGATGGGCGTCGATGGAGGCTGCCACGTACTTTTCGCGATTGTAGAGGGGCATCCCGATGCTGATACGGGGCTTGGTTCCTAAGTTGCTCATCGGGTACCTCCAGCCAAGGGCGCCACTGCTAATTTCCTATGAACCGAGCAACAGCTTCCGAGCGTAGAAGGCCTCGGCAAATCGACCGGGTGAATTCGCTTCCATGCCGCGGATGCGCATCAAGCCCTGAAACGTGTCCTTGGTGAACCAGTGCTTATCGCGCTGGGACTTGAAACAGTCCAGAAGGATCTTGAGTTTACGATCGCAGATCTTCTGGTCAAAAGGCACGAAAAATCCGGGCGCACCCAGATCCCCATCATACTTCGGGATTTCGTATTCGAGAATCAAGTGATTTCGCCATGTGTTCCAAGTGAACTGGTTTACCATGCGGTGATCCTGATGCAGGTCGTCACGGGCGTGGGTAAGGATGAGGTCGGGCGAAGGTCCGGTTTTGAGTTCCTCGAAGAACTCCTTGATTTCCGCTCCTTGAAACGGAAAGAAGCTATTACGGAAATCGAGGATGGAGATCTTCTTGCCTGCGGCGCCTTTCAGGAAAAGGTTCGCGCTGCAGCGCGCCTCGACTTCGCGCTCAGGTCCTGAACTGAAAACAACCCAATGGAACTCGAGGTTTCGGTGATCAGCGAGGAGGGTCAGAATCGTGCCGCCGCAGCCGATTTCAATATCATCGGAATGAGCGCCAAGACAGAGAATTCGGAAGGCTGTGCGGCCGTCCTTTTCAAGGGCGAGTCGAAGCATTCGCAAGCCCTCAGTGGCCGGTTCCGTTTCCGTTCAGCCACACCTGCCACGGAGGCTTGCCCTTGGCATAAAGATCATCCAGATGCTGCTTGTCCTTGAAGGTGTCCATGCATGCCCAGAAACCTTCGTATGGATAAGCGAGCAGCTGCTTCTCGCTGACTAAGCGGCGGAACGGTTCGCGGACGAGCTCTTCCCCTTCCTTCATATAGTTGAAGATTTCCTTCTTGAAAATGAAATAGCCACCGTTGATGCGAATATTGCTTCGTTCCATTTCTTGAATATCCGCGACCAAATCTCCGCCGTTCATGGAAACAAACGTGTAACTCAAGTTCGGACGAACGCACAAAAAACTGGCGATTTTGTCGTTCTCACGAAAATGGCTGATTTGCTGCGGCAAAGGCAGGTCCGTAAGCCCGTCGCTGTAATTGGCCAAGAACATTTCTTCACCTTCGAGGTACTTTTCGACGGCTTTCAGGCGCTGGCCGATATTGGACATGATGCCGGTGTCGGCGAAGGTGATTTTCCAGTCGTGGATATCGCGGTTGATGAGGTCAATATTCTTGCCGCCGGCGGACAGGACAAAATCGTTGGAGACGTATTCGTCATACTTGACGAAATAATCTTTAATGCTGTCGGCGCGATGACCAAGGCAAAGGATGAAGTCCTTATGCCCAAAATGTGCGTAATACTTCATCACGTGCCAGAGTATCGGGCGGTAGCCGATCGGCGCGAGGGGCTTGGGAATATTCTCAGCGTATTCCTTCAATCTAAGCCCTAGTCCGCCGCAAAAAAGCACTACTTTCATAGCCTACCTCTCTGTTTCGTCATGCCGGGCATCACTGCTCAGCCACAAAAAACCTCTTGTACCAATCGATAGTTCTACGCAAGCCGTCTTCCAAACTGAAAAGTGGCTTCCAGCCGAGGACCTGGCGGGCTTTGCCAGCGCTGAGATATTGATGCCGAATCTCATTCTTGGCGCGGTCCTGGATAATGGGTTCGAGGTTCGACCCCATCAAACCCTGAATCTGTTGGACGAGCTTGAGGACACTAAGGGGCTTTTCGTCGGAAAAGTTAAAAGCCTGACCCTTGAGCTGGGGCTTCTGGGCCATCTGTTCCGCGGAGAGCATGTAAGCAGCCGCCCCATCTTCTACATAGACATAATCCCGCAAAAACGTGCCATCTGAACGGATGATCGGCCTCTCTTGGCGTAATATGGAGCGTATGGTGCCTGGCACGATGCGGTTCCAATTGAGGTCTCCACCGCCGTAGAAATTGCCGCAACGCGTGACGACTACGGGCAGGCTAAAAGTGACAGCGTAGGATTTGGCGATGAGATCAGCACAAGACTTGCTCACGTCATACGGGTGACGCCCCTCGAGCGGAGTGTCTTCATTGTAGGGTAGCTCATCCTGGTCGCCGTACGCCTTGTCGGAAGAGGCCAGGAGAATCCGGCTAACTGTGGGAGAGCGCCTGCAGGCTTCGAGAAGCGCCCAGGTGCCGGCAATATTCGTCTCAAATGTGGAAATAGGATTGTTGTTGGCAATGCCGACGATGGTTTGGGCAGCGAGATGAAAGACGGTGTCAATCTCGTATTCGCCCAAGGTACGTTCGAGGAGTGCCTGATCGCGCAAATCACCGCGGACGATTTTCACCTTGCTCAAAAGTCCCGACTGGAAGAGTTCACATTCCGGAATCCAGTCGCGAACCAGGCAGACAACATCCGCCTGGTCCCCAATCAAACGCCTGATGAGCCACGGACCCAAAAGTCCGGTGCCACCAGTAATGAATGTCGGACGATCTCGCCAAAAGGACACTAGGAGTCTCGCATCATTACGCGTTTACGGACGCGTAGAAGTATTGATCTTGTTCAGCACGCAATTTGTCGCACAAACGGCCTGACGGCACCTGAACGTCATCGTAACTAAGAGCTTGATCCTTGGGAATGTCGCGCTTTAGATGGCAGCCTTCGGACAGGCCCATCGGTAGAAGATTCTCTTTTTGTGCCACTTCAGAATTCTCGATCACTCCGTAGCAACTGAACCCCCCAATGCCGTCCAGTATTTCACCGGTCTTCAGGTCGCGCTTTGCGAGCGTGATCACATCACAAACTGGCTTGCCGATCGGAGAAGTGGTGGGGTCCTGAAAGAGTACCGCTCGCGCAATGGTCGGAATCACCTGAATCTGCGGCAAATGGAATGGGGTATAGAAAACATAAAATGGGCCTTCGCCCATCTTGAAATAGCTGAGGAATTCCTTATCGATGGGGTGATCGCTATGCCCGATGACGAATGCACCGGTGTGGGGCTCGGCGCCGAGTACAAAGTCCACGATGCCGCCATTCAAGAGATCATTGGGCGGGAAAAGATTGGAGGCCTCTTTCACGTGAGCGCACTTCGGTCCGTACATACCGCGCTTGCCGACGCGGAGGCCGGTGGAGTTTGCGAGAATCGTGCATTCCATCGAAAGCTTGGTACCGTCAGCGAAAGAAGTGATCATTGGCGCAGATTGACCGATGCGCTCGGCAAATGCACGCTGTGTTTCGGGAGTGCGATAGGGATCCAGAAGCCCTTTGAGATTGCCGGCGGCAACGGGCTTGAGGCCGATAGTCTTTACGTAGCGGAAAAGATTCACGGCCACACCAGGCTCTTCGCCATCCGTGTAAGTAATCACAACATTGTTGCGATCAGCGTAAGTTTTCAGGATGGGGCCGACTGTGGAATCAAGGGCCGCGTTCAGCAAGACGACATGCTTACCATGCTCGAGGGCGCGAAGAACGACGCGAACACCGCAGTCCATATCGCTGGTAGCATCGATGAGGACGTCGATGTTGGAGGCCTGGCAGAGGAGCAGGGGATCTGCGGTAACGGCGACATGGCCGCTAGCAATTACGTCCTCGAGCTGCTTTACCGAAGATACGTTAGAGACGGGATTTAAGCCGCCTTCGCGGACGGCGTTTTCGGCCTTGGAAATTGTGCGATTGGCAATGGCAGCAAGGCGAACTCCGACGGGCGGCTTCAGGAGTTGCACGGAAATGCTGCGGCCCATGTAGCCCGCGCCAACGACGCCGACGCGAATGGGTTTGCCTCGCCTCTCCAGTTTTTCCAGCGCAGTATCAACAATAACCATGAGATCTCCATGCCGCTGAAACGACGGCAACTGCGTTACTGTTCAAAGTCGGGCCAGGATCGATCAGCCTCGGAAACTGCATCAACCGGCACGGGCCAGCTGATGCGAAAGGCAGGATCATCGAAACGAACACCGCGGGCCGATTCCGGCGCATAAAATGCGGTCGTGATGTATTCGAGTTCAGTTTCATCAACGAGCGACTGGCAACCGTGCGCACAACCTTCGGGAACATAGATCATTTTGTGATTCAAAGCGGTGAGTTCGAAGCTATCCCACTGCTTATACGTGGGTGAATTAGGGCGCAAGTCCACGACCACGTCGAAGATTGACCCGCGCGTGCATCGAACCGTCTTGGCCTCTTCATGAGGCGCCAATTGGTAGTGCAATCCGCGGATGCCTCCCTTTCTGACCGTATAGCAGACGTTGATTTGAGCAATGCGAGAAGTCAAATGCAGTGCCTCGAACTCCCTTGCACACCAGGAACGAGAGAAAAAACCACGGTGATCATCGCGGCGGTCGAAGTCGATAAGAAAAGCACCTTTCACCTTGGTTTCCGTAAAGCGCATCGTATCCGAATCAAATTACTCCCGCGCCTGGCGCGCGACCGAAAGTCGAGCGGTGAAGGAGATTTGCGGGATCACACGATTTACCCTTGAAAACGTTCTGAACTAATTCCATCATGATTGTTTCTGAGCTAGCAGGATGATTTGCCAGCCAAATCCGGCTCGCTCCTTCAGACCCTTTAGCGTTTGTTCCGACACGAATTTCTGGGCCCAGGAATTCAGCTTGACGGAATTCACCCAGCGCAAAATACCCCGAGAACCAATAGGAAGAATCGTTGAATCTCGCAAAACTCGAAAACGAGGTGCGAGCAATTTCCTTAGCTGTTTCCGGCTCAGTTCCTGTTCTATGTGATCTGGCGGATACGCGAGCCAGCCGACGTTGCCGAGACGATCCATAACAAACTTGTTGCCCGTCGTGACAATGAAATAGCCACCGGTCCGAAGAACTTCCGCGGCCCTCTCCACATACTTCGGCTGATTTTCCACGTGGGCGATCACTTCTTGTGAAACTACAACGTCAAAATAGTCTTTTGGCAGGGGCGCATCGTAGACGCTTCCGGCAAGGTACGCGAGGTCCGGGCGACGGGCACGGGCAGCGGCGATGCCTTCGGGCGAAAGATCAATCCCATGAGCCTCTCCTAAGACAGAGAGACGTTCGGTGAACCAACCCATGCCACAACCAAAATCAAGCATTCGTGGGCGCTCTAACGACAAGTCGCGGATGAGTTGCATAATTTCAGTGGCCCGGCGCTCCGTCCAGTCGTTCAGCACATTGCGTTCCTGCCATTGCCGCCAATGCTGATTCCAAAACTGGCGCTGGCTGTTAATCGACGGAAGTTGTTCGGTAGATGTCATTTTCGCCTCGCCTAGGGCAATTCTTTCATAAGATTGCGCTTTGCGCTTCCATCAGGTTTTCCGCGTTCTCAACTGGCAACCGTCCCACAAACACGAAGACCTAGCAACCACGGTCGAAGGCAAGCGAGCCCTAATAAGAGGGAAGCAAAACGGTCGCCAAAGCCTGAGAGTGCCTATCCAACGTTAAACCCTGTCAATACAACAGATTACGCCACGTTGGCAAATTCAAGCTTTGTGGATTTTGCCGGACGTATACATCCAGCGTTTTCCCAATTGTGGTAGAGGTTTACACAGACCTGTCGATTGAATCTGTAGATATGTAGGGGAGAAGGTCTGCGCAATCGTAACACCTTTAGTTTCTGTAGTTTACAGGTGCCGAAGAGTTGCAACTTTCGTCCTACGCCTGCATGTGAGCGGCTAGGACGCCCAGGGGACAAAACTCAAAGTCGCGAATGAGATGCCGGAACTTGGAAGCTGTGCGTCGCAGACCCACATAGTGGCGGACGCGAGATGAGAGAGTACCCGACATGCGGGGCTGCTCGGGGTCGAGCTCCCAGGGATGCAGGTAGACACAAACGGGGCGGTGCTCCTGTCGATTCAGATAGCGGATACCCCAGCGCGTATACCAATATGGCAGAAGCCGAAAGTACGCACCGCCGCCAAACGGAGATCTATGGCCGGCAAGTTCCAAAGTGGTCATCGGGAATTCGATCAGTGTTCCACTTGCTGTTTGGACCCTGTAAGGATCGCGGCTCCCGCCTGGAATTCCATAATTCGGATGAGCTACGGGAAAGATGCTGGAATCGTACCTAAAATCAAGCTCCGCGAGAACTTCCAGAGCCCACAAGGATTCGCGAATGATGGAGAAACTCGGTGCCCGGTAGCCAACCACGGGTTCTGAGGTGCAGTCCTCCAAGAGCCTCTTCGCCTGGAGGGTATCTTCCCTAAACTCAGATCGCGTCATTTCGAACACGCTGCGGTGCCGCAAACTGTGACAGGCCACCTCGTGGCCGCGCCTGGCAACTCGCCGCACCAGCTGGGGATGCTGTTCAGCCACCCACGCCAGTGTAAAGAAGGTGGCCTTGCATCCGGCCTCATCAAGCATGTCGAGCAGCAAATCCGTGCTGCTCTCAACGCGGCTCTGTTTCGCAGACCAGTCGGCGGCCGGGGTCTGTGCGCTAAAAGCACTGACGTGGTAGTAGTCTTCGAGGTCGATGGTGAGAGCGTTTTCCATTGGCGAAGCAAGGATCGTGAGACCGCCTGCACGCAAACTACCAATGCACCTGATTTCTGCCTTTTGTCTCTTGTAACGTATTCATAGTAAATAGCTTATGATTGTCTTTGACTTGGCCCTAGAGGTAGACTGCGGCTAGAATGGTACCAAGGAACGATTCCTCCTTAAGATGGCAGTTCATTAGTCAAGCTTGTGGAAGTCCGTCATTCGCCTGGGGGGCAGTGAACCGTTTATCAGTTTATGGCAAATATAGGAATGTTCGATCTCAAGCCGGGATCAGGCAGCGAAGGATAGCGAATTGCGAATCCTGACCTTTGCCAGCCTGTTTCCCAATTCAGCCGATCCTGATCATGGGATATTTGTTTATCAACGTTCCGCTCATCTTGCAAAACGACCCGGAAATGAGGTCGAGGTTGTAGCGCCGATTCCCTATCTTCCGCGCTGGGTGAAAACCCGCCGCTGGCAAACTACGGCAAGTCTCCCGCGTCAAGAAACGATTCGGACCCTAACTGTTCATCACCCGCGCTATTTCCTGCTTCCTAAGATTTCGATGCCGTTCCACGCTCTTTCCATGTTTCTCGGATGCTTGCCGGGAATTCGGAGAATCAATCGACGAAAAAAGATTGATTGCATCGACGCGCACTTCGTTTATCCCGACGGTCTGGTGGCGGTGCTGTTGGGAAAGCTCCTGCGAATTCCAGTAATCGTGTCCGCGCGCGGCACGGACATAAATGTCTACCCATCATTTTATTTGATCCGACCTATGATTTGCTGGACGCTCAGGCGAGCCAGCGCATTGATTGCTGTTTCTGCTGCCCTCAAGACCGCGATCGCTGCTCTAGGCACCGATGAGAACAAGATTCGAGTTGTCTCCAACGGGGTGGATTCCGAGCGATTCCAGAATTCCAAACAGGAAGAGGTCCGCAGGCAATTGAACTTGCCGCTTGAGGGTCGACTCATCTTGTCAGTGGGAGCGCTGATCCCCTCAAAAGGCCACCAACTGCTCGTCCGGGCGTTTTCTCGAATTGCCGCTGAACTTGGAGACGTGCGGCTTTGTATTCTTGGTGAAGGACCTTACCGATCTGAACTACAACAACTGATAACCAAGCTCTGCCTGAACGGCAAAGTTCAACTGCTCGGTAAACGTCACAATGAAGAATTGCCTCTCTGGTACAATGCCGCTGATATAAGTTGCCTTGCAAGCGCGCGCGAAGGTTGGCCGAACGTAGTGACAGAATCGCTCGCTTGCGGCACGCCTGTGGTTGCAACGCGAGTTGGCGGAATTCCCGAAATCCTGCACTCCGCGGAGCTTGGACTCCTCACGGAACAGGCGGAGGAGAGCCTCGCGGGGGGTCTCCAGCAAGCACTTGCAAGAAAATGGGATCGCGCGGAGATATCCAGAGTCACGCGAGAGCGCACCTGGGAAACTGTGGCTTCCGAACTAGAACAGATCTTTGAGGAACAGATAGAAAAAGATCATTCCCAGCGCGTTTTATAAAGGGGAGAGTCAAGAGAAAAAACATCTCTGGCGACTGGAAGGAGCGGGGCTGTTCGCTCGGCTCTCCAGCCCATGTCATGTTGAGAGGCTCTGGGGAATTCGCTCTTCGTAGATCCATTCTGTTCTCGTGACGGCGCTTGCGGATTCTGAAGCAAGACAAGCTGCGCGGTTGAAGGTTGTCAACCATGGTTCTATCTGAGGCTCGAGGCCTATAGCTTTTTCTGGTTATCCGAGGGGGCCTATAGTTTATCAAGAGACTCGCGGCTCGGAGCACACTTCTCCGCCTAACGCGCTTGTGGATACTCACCCTCGAACCAAAGTGTCAGAAGAACCGAAAAGCCATCACCAGAAATGAATCCAGTAAAGGACAGCCCTCAACCCAACGCTTAAGCTGCTTGTTGTTTCAGATGTTCAGCGTCGCAACGAACTCCTTTCTTCCAAACGAGCAAAGTGATGGCCGCGATCTTGCGCGCCAAGGTGAGCCGCGCCAAATGGGGCTTCACTCCTCGGGCGACGCGGGCTTGGTAAACGTCTTGGAAAGGTCCCGCGGTCGAGGCGGCTCGCGTGGCCGCACCCTTGAGGATATTTTTTAGATCGTGGTTGTGGTTGAGGTTCAGGCCGCGGACGGCCAGGACTTTCTTGGCACGTTTGAACTGGCCACCGACGATGCGGTATTCCCCGCCGCCATAAGTCCGCAATGCCAAACCACAGTAAGCCCAGAGTTGTCGCTTGGTCCGGAAGCGGTTTGGCGTCTGCATCAGCGCAAGCAGCAGAACGGCGCGGATCGGGCCGATCGAGGGAATCTGCTGCAGCAACCTGGTGTTCAGATGCTTCCGGCCTTCCGCCAATAGTTCCCGTCGCAGGCCCTGGCGCAATGCCGCCAAGGCGTCGAACTGCTGGTAGTAGAGTTCGGCACGACGGCGTACGCCGGCTTCCGAGATCTTTGCAAGCCATTCCGTACGGTAGCGCGGTGCGTACACCTGTTGGCCGCAAGGAATCCCCCAGCCTCGGTAAATCGCCTTCAGCCGACTCATCACCCGCGTCAAATCGCGAGTTATCGTGATGTAACTGCGTGCCAGTTCCTTCAAAGTGCGGATACCCTGTTCGCCGTGGTACACCGGGCTGAGCTTGTTCAGATACGACAGTTCGGACAGCTTGCAGGCATCGATGCGGTCACTCTTGTTCCCAGCTTTCAACAGAGCATTCTTGCGCGGATCGCTGGCCAACACTCGGGCGACGTGAGGCTGGAGCAGGTCGTGCAACCAGGCCGCCCAGGTTCCTTCTTCAAAGGTCACTAACTGGAGGATCGTCTCGGCTTTCGTTTCGACAGTGGCCTCCATCACTAGGTTCCCGCGCGAATCCCGAACGGCCACCGAGATCGTTGCCTGATGTAACATCCATCCCAATATACTTGGCCTCATTCATGAGGGTGCTCCTGGCTGCAGACGTTGATTCGAACGATCAAAATCTACTTTAAGCGGGCGCCCTTTTATAACGCGTTTAACAAATGTTTGTCCGTAAGTTCTGCATGGCTACTTGCGTATTCCGCTTCGGTGAAACCACAAAACGAAGGCATAGACAAAGATCTTGATGCCCTCTTTGAGCAGCATCTGCGTGCGTTGCCACCAGCGCACGTGAAAGCGGGCTGGCGTTGGTCCGCTTGTTTCCGGAGAGGCAGCAAACGTGAGAAGCATGCGCTCAGGCAGCAGCGCGAGGCAGCAAAGACGAACGCGAAAAAGATGATAGGCGCTACTGACAATAAGCACGTAACAAATCTCCGGCCGCTGTTCCAACCATGCTGCCAATGCCCGGATTTCCGACATCGTGCCGAAGCGTCCAATCTTGATTCGCTGGGCAAACGCCGATCCATTTTCAAACCAAACGAAGAAATGCCGAAGTGGCGGCGGAATCGAAGCAGCTAGTTTCAGAAGATCGATCGCAACTGGGACTTTCAAATTCGAAAACTTGCGAATGTCAAATCTTGCGACGCTCAGGAGGATTATCGATGTGGCGCGCTCGCTGAGAAGCTGCAAACCGTATGATTTGCGAGCTTCGAGCCCTGCCAGGACGAAGATCAGATGTTTTTCAGATTTGCTGCTGAACGTTGCGGCTGGCAGTTTCGTAGACTCCTTCATAGCGCCCCACAAGAGTTTTCCAATCCCTGCCAGCGCACATTGCCTGCCTAGCCCGATCCCCCAAGTTGCGTCGCAGGGCGGCGTCCTGTAGCAACCGCGCTGCCTGCCGGCAAAAGTCTTCGATGTTTTCCGGCTCGAACAGCATTCCTGTCTCATCGTTCGCGATCAACTCGCGGATTCCTCCGACACTGCTCCCAAGAACCGCTTTGCCCAAGGCCATTGCCTCCAGCGGTTTGAGCGGCGTTACGAGTTCGGTCAGCCGAACACTGCGACGCGGATAGACCATTATATCCATCACGGAGTAATAGCGTTCTACCTGCTCATGAGGCACACGGCCAAGAAAAGAAACGTAACTCCCGGCGTTGTTCTCCCGAATGGATTTTTTCAGTTCATTGGCATCCGCGCCATCGCCAACAATAACAAGCTTGAACGGGGTTCCCCTGGCGTGCAGTTGCTTTGCGGCACGAACCAGCCATGCAATGCCCTCCCAAGGGAAAAGAGTGCCGATGAAACCCAAGGTCGGGGCGCCGTTCAAACCCAAGCTTGCGGCCAGGGCATTGTCTCGCACCACGGGGGCAAAACGCGAAACGTCCACTCCATTGGGAACATGAAACAGTTTGTCTGCCGAAACTCCACGACTCTGGAGGTCATCGAGAATGGAATGCGCAATTCCGACTACCGCGTTGGCACGCTGTGCGACGTGCGTTTCCAGACGTCGGGCGAACCTGTAACGCATGGACGTTCCACAAGTTTTGGTCTGATCCACTGCGGCGTCTTCCCAAAACGCACGAATCTCATAGACGAAAGGAAGCCTACAGGAATGGGCTACTTGTGCCGCCGCCAGGCCGCAAAGCGCGGGTGAGTGTGCGTGCACGACATCGAAAGTTTCGCTTCGGAGCAAGGATTTGATCCTCTGCTGCAGGAGCCGCACGACTCCTAATTCGCGGAATAGAGGCCAGCGCTTCTTGATGGCTTGCCCAGTCAAGCCAATTTCGTGAGGCGTACGGAAATAGCGTATGCCGTCCAGACTGGTTTCCAACGCCCCGGGATCGTCTTGCTGGTGGAGAGGGCCGGTCAGAACGGAAGGCTTCATGCCAAGCTGCAGTTGCGCGGTGACGATGCTGTGGCTCCTCTGCGAGTATCCATCAAGGACGGGCCAAGAGTGGTCTAACACATGAAGCACACGAAGAGACACTGCTCAGGTTCCTCTCTTGGTGAATTGCGTGGTCGCTTTGGAATTTACCGGATTCTCGCGTATGGTTTGCCAAGTGGGTGACAGAGAACCGGTGAGAAACTTCACCACGCCGAGCAGAGAAGCCAGGTTTGCAAGGCAGAAGTAATAGGGAAGATACAGGACCCTGGGGCATTCATTCCGTTTCTGAAGGATCCACCCCATCAGCGCCAGCAAATAAAATGCAAGCTGCAGGAAAAGAGCGGCACGATAAAACGGCGATCGCCACAAACAAATGGAGGCGAGGAAAAGGACGAACAGAAAAATCAACGCGAACCACCGAAGAACCTTGTGGGACACCAGCGCAAGCCAGTGGTGTGGTTGCGTCCATGGCAATAGCGTTCTTGGCGCTCGCCGGACTGCGTTCAAGCTGCGGCTGATGATCCGCACCTTGCGACGAAATTCCTTTTCGAAGCTGTCGCCGGCTTCTTCATAACAGACTGCAGTGCGATCGTAGCGACCGCGGTATCCACGAACGATAATTTGCAGGGGATTTACAAAGTCATTAATGTCCGTTGGATGTAAAGGCGTGAAGAGTTCACGCCGGATGGCGTAGATCGCGCCGTCTCCTCCGACAACAGACCCGAAATCCGATTCCCTTTCCTTGAGCCACGTTTCAAGTTTCCAATAGAGACCTTCGGACTCCGCCGAAGCGGCCTGGCCTAAATGTTCGACATAGCGCGCGTTGCCCACGACATAGCCAACGCGCGGATCAGAAAAATGCCGCACGAGCGAGCGAATCGCATTGGGTTCGTACATCGCGTTCGCATCCGAGAAAACAAGGATGTTGCCCCTGGCCTGATGTACGCCTAAATTGAGCCCGGCGCTTTTTCCCAGGCGCTTAGAGGAACGGACCAGCCGGACGCCATACGCAGCATGAAGAAGGACAATTTCGTCAGTGCCATCATCGGAGCAGTCGGACACAACGAGGATATCGAGATGGCCTCGCGGATAATCAAGAGCAAGGGCATTCTGAAGCTTTTCTCTGATGACGGATTTTTCGTTATAGGCCGAGATCAATAACGTAACGACGGGGAGATCCTCTTCTTTGGGTGATGCAGGGACCGTTCGGCGCCGAGAGAGGGCAGCGAGCAAGACCGGATAGCCAAAATACACATAGATCACCAGTGCAGCGGCGGTCCAGAAAGAGAACTGCAGGATTTGGGAATTCACGATATACACGTCCGCTTGATATGACCAGCCGGCCACATAATAATTTAGTTGGCCGAATCCTTTTTTGGCCCAATTTTTGCCGTTTCGCTGGGTTGTCCCGGGTGGCCGATGGCGAGCTGGAGTGTCCGGTCCCGCGGGTCGGTGTAACTGAAATAAAGATTGTCTTGTGAGTCTATCGCCATCGCGCCATCAAACGTCGCTCCCGACGGAGCAACAATCAGCTGAGTTCTCCAACGCGTGCCATCCCACCAGGCATGCTTCAATCCCAGCGAACTTTGGTAACCGATGTGGGGATTCCCCTTTTGATCAAGGAGAATCGTGCTGCGGAACATTTTCCAGCCCCACTCATCAAGCTTCGGAAAACGGTCAATGATTTCGAATTTCCATTTGCCATCGACAAGATGAGTGAATTTCAAAGATGAAGTGTTGAAATAGCTGATCATCGGGTTACCCAGGGGATCCAAGATGATGGATGTTCCCATGCCCGTATCTCCGTGGCTCTCTGCAATGGCGTGAGTGGGCGCTTCCAGATCCCAATGAATCCATTCCTTCCCATCGAACCGGGCATATTTAAGTTTTGTTCCGTAGAGCCCGATATACGAGACTTGCGGTCGCCCGACTTTATCCAAGGCCATGGAATTGAATTTTCCCGGCATATCCTTTGTGTCGATGGTTCGCGCGAGCCACATACCGTCCTGCAGGATGGCGTGACGCAAAATAAAACCTCCCGCCACGTACCAGATCAGCTGGGGCATGCCATCCTGGCCGACGGCCACCGAGCAATAGTAGCTGACCAATGGACTGCCCGGATCAATCTGCTGAGTATTCCAGCGATGACCATCAAAGAACGCAAGCTTGATTATTCCCGGGGAGTAGCAAATATAGGGATTCCCCTGAGCATCGACCGCGATTTGTGGCAGAATGTCTCCGAGCATCTGATCGAGCGTCATGTTGAACGACTGCGAGCTGCGCGCGGGAAGAAACGCGTACCTGAGTTTCCCCCCCTTCGCGGCATAGTAGCTAAGGTGGATGTTTCCGTCGTGATCCACAGCAACCCACGAATTCGTTCCCTCGACATCAATTTGCAAAGTAGACCAAGTCCATTCCTGGGCGCTGACAAGCGGCGGTATGAGAACTTGATACGCGACAAATAGTCCGATGAAAAGCAAGGAAAATCTGCGATTCTTCATCTGATTCGCCCACATAGGTATACCCCACATGACCGTCACATGACGGTTCAGGCCGTCGCCGCGATTTCTTCCATACGTTCCACGGAACCCTCTTCGATGACTTGGTTTGGCCTCAACTCCTCCAATTCCCTACGAAGCAATACCTTCAACACGACCGTCATACCCATCATTTGGTAGATCAAATCAAGATAGACGAATCCAAGGAAAGCACCGCTCATCATGAATCCCAGAATCGCGATTTCCACCATCAGGGTGTAGTCGACGAGCCAGTTGATCGCCGGCACCCTGCGGGCGGCTCGTCTGATGCGAACCAACGTCAGAAAACAAGCTCCGATCAAGAACAGAAACAATCCCAGGCCAATGAAACCCTGGTCAGCCAGGAGCTGGAAATAAATGCTGTGCGGGCCCGATGAAGGAAGACCGTCAGGCAGCGGCCGGGGTTGGTAGCGCTGATAAATGAAGATATCGGGCAGCACATCGAAGCTACCACCTGTGATGGGGTAGTCGTGCGAGAAATTCCAGGCCGTTCCCCACGAGACGAGGCGCTGATTGGCGGTAGCGTCTAGGTTCCCGTGCATAAACTGCCCCATGCGATTCATCCAGGCAGGAGGTGCAACTATGAGAACCAAGAAGATTGCAACTACGCCGACAAAAGCAGCCACGAGTTTGTGACGGCTGCGGAGTGTGATCGCGAGAAGAACAGCTGCGAGACCCACGAATCCGCCACGAGAATACGTCAGCAGGACGCTGGCTATTCCGCAAGTGAAGCATACATACAAAGCGACGCGTAGCCAGCGCCGCGTCTCTGCACGAGCCAAGAAAAACAAGATCGGCAAACTCACGTTGATTGCCAATGCAAATGCATTGTTGTCCGTGAGGAAGGAATCCGGCGGGCCGAAGACGCGATATTCGCCAGAAGTACGTATGCCGAAAATCGTGTCTTTGACCGCAAGCAGACCGAGGCTTACACCCGTGACCAACATCACTCCGTGCAGTCTCTGCCGGGACGTGACCATCACGATCATAACAACAGTCATCAAAATAATCTTGCTGATATGATTCATTTGGTAGTCTGCGTCGGCCATATGGCCGGCGAAAATGGGCACGCCCTTGGCGTGGATGTACGTGATGGTGTACCAAGCCCAAAGGCCAATCAGCGTTACAGACTCAAACGCCAGCAAAGAACGCAAGGATTTCTTCGCGAAGATCAGGCCCACCAATGTTGGGACAGCAACCAGAAACGCTGCGGGCAAATTGTAGGCAAATCCGTATGTGAAACGGTGTGGATTGAAGTAGGAAACCCAATACCACATCAAGACACCAAAATACGGACGCACGAGACAAACGGGAATTGAGCCAAGTATTATCAGGAAGAAGATGATGGATCGCATGGGACGCCCCTACGATTCATTCCGCTGACCTACAGCCTGCGGAGTGTGTTCGTCAGGAATCGAAATCTCACAGCGAGAATGCAACTTCGGCGGAGCCTCGAGGAACATCCTGACAACACGGAAGGCAAAGGATGACAGAGAGCGATCGTCGCCTATCTGCAGGCGATTGAGCATGTGCAAATTCGCACTTGATGAATTGAAACCCTCCATAGTGGTCACGGCGGATCGATAGCCAGTACGCACTACAAAATCCTCAGCGGCACAACTTACGTCCGACAATCTGCCGAAGGGATAAGCAAAGTCCTCAACCAGTCCATCGAGGCCGTCTTCCAGGAGTTGCTTTGAGTGAACAAACTCCTCGTGGAAATCGGCGGAATCCAGCCCGCTGACAGAAGGATGCGTCATCGTGTGTGCCCCAAAAAATACGCCGCCTCGTTGCATTGTTCGCACTTGGTCCCAATTGAGAAAGCGGTTTTCCAGCCAATCCGAGCGCGGTTCGATGCGCTGCTCGAACTCCGCACACCACTTTTGGCGCTGCGCATTGGGTATCGATCGCAAAAAGCAGACTGTTTCCCAGGCAGCATTGTTGCGCAACGTAGGTGTAGAAAGATCAAATTGGCGGAGTTCCTGCATCTGTACTTCAAGGGTCGGACGGCGCGCACAAGCAAAGGCAACAAAAACCCTGTCGTACCACGGCGCTTCACCTGTCTCCATGCTGCGGCCGATTAGATAAATGGTCGCAGGAATCGCGTATTTCCGTAGTACCGGGTAGGCATAGGTGAAGAGATCTCGATAACCATCATCAAAGGTAATGGCCAGAGTCGGAACGACCTGTCGCCCCTCTCGAAGCTCCTGGCAAAGCTGTGCAATCGGAATAATTCGATAGTGCTTCCTGAGATAGCACATCTGAGCTTCAAAGACCGCGGGCTCCAGGCGTGAGAACAAAGGAACGCCTTCCGTGCCAACGCGGTGATAGCAGAGAATGCCGAATTTTGAATCGGCAAAACGCTGCAATCTTGGCAAGGATGAATTCGCGCTTGAACGCAGCTCGTGTGATCTCTCAACGCGCCTCGCCATAGAAAGCAGGCCCGTGTAATACAGACTACTGGCGAGAACCCGCTCGCAAGTCTGCTTGAATCCGGCAAACGGCAAGCGCACTCGGCGAGACGGGCCGTTCTGGCATGCGCCGGGTTCAGTCTGAACTTTAGGTGGCATGAACCCTCTCACGGCTTCGTTCCAAATGTTGCCGGTGCCAAAGTTCGAGCACCAATACGTACCAAACAATTTCGCCATAAAAATCCGGCTGTTGCTTGTGCAAACTAACCAAACGCTCGAAGAATTTTGGCTTGAAATATCCTCGGTTACGCGTCCGGGAATCGTGCACCAAGTCTTGCATGAGCTCGTTCATTTGATGGTTCTGAAGCAGCCACTGCGCCAATGGGACGCCAAATCCGTGCTTCTTCTTGTAAAGCACCTTTGCAGGCAAGATATCCTTCATCGCCTGCTTGAAAATGTACCGCTTCTGAAAGCCTTTAAGCTTGAGCGACGCGGGTATTCGGCCCGATAGCTCCATTAGCTTGTCATCGAGAAGCGGGTAGCGCACGTTAACGCCGGCGAGCTCAGCAGTGCCGGAAACCTTGCGGAGATCGTTGTCCGCGAGAGTCATTTTGACGTCGAGATAGAGAATGCGGTTAAGTTCGCTGCCGGCCTTCGCACGCGAGAAATGTGCTTCAGGGACGGCAAGCCAATTTTCGCGGCCGACCTGCTCAAGAAATCCGTCTTCAAACACTTCTTCCGGAGGCAAACTCAGAAAAAATCCGTAAGACAGATACCGGCGAGGGTTTGGAATATTAGCCCGGCGGATGTAGCGGCGCGGCAAACTCATTTTGCTGTCGTTGTCGGGCAGCAGATTCGCGAACGGCTCGATCACTCCACGGCGCAGCGATTTCGGAAGAAGATGATAGATCTCGAAGCGCTTGTCCGTTGCATAGCGTTCGTTCCCGCCAAAAAGCTCGTCGCCGCCGTCACCGGCCAGGAGCGCGGTCACACCATGTTCTCGCGCAAGCACAGCACAGTAATAGGAGCCGATAGCTGAGGAATTTGCGAACGGCTCGTCGTAGTAAGAAAGGATTTTGCTGAGCGCGTTTGTTGCGTCCATGGGAGTAAGGAATTTTTCGTGGTGTTTCGTCTGAAAGTGTTTCGCCGTCGTGCGCGCGAATTCGATTTCGCTGAATCCAGCTTCTTCAAATGCGATGGAAAACGACTGCGCAGGGCGATGTTTTTCGCTAGCGAACGCAATGACCGAACTGCTATCTGTGCCGCCACTCAAGTAGCTGCCCGTGACCGCCTGTTCACAATTGACCAAGTGGCGATGCACCGCCGTTCGCATGCCTTCGCGGAGTTCGCGAGACCAATGAGATACGCTGCGATTCTCACTTTCTGGATATTCGATGTCCCAATATTCCTTCTCAGTTAGTCTCGGTCCTTCAAACGCAAGAAGCGTGCCGGGACGAAGCTTTTGTGTGCCCCGGTCGCTGCTCATGGGCGCGGGAACGGAGGAAAAGAGAACAAACTGAAGCACAGCGCTTGGATTGACTTCGACCGGCTCATTTTGCGCCATGCGAATGGCGCCCGCGCGGGAAGCAAACAACAACCTGTCGTCTTCTCGACGCCAGTAGAGAGTCTTGATTCCGATGCGATCAATTGCCATGCAGAGACGCTGCGATTTCTCATCCCACAGAGCAAAAGAAAATCCGCCATGCAAGTGCTCGAACAAACTCAAACCGTATCTAAGGTACAGTCGGGCGATGAGTTCAGCAGCCGGCATAGATTTTGCTTCCGCAGGCGTGATGGACAGCGCATCGGAGGGCCCGCTGAAATCGATGAAATCTGCGTCCGCAACGATTGAGACCTTCTCAAACACCGCAGCATTCTGGAAAATCCAGCGCTGCGCAACACCCAATGCGACCGAATGTGCGGAAAGCGTTTTGCGTCCGGATTCGTCAGGCAATGCGAGGGCATCGAGCATCGGCGCCAACACTCTGGCGTCCACGTCGCGTCCCGGTTCGCAGATTCCACAAATTCCACTCATAACTGACCTTTATGCAAGAAATACCTGGCGCCACTTCCGAAACATCAAGGTCGCCCAAAGCAAGGCCGATCGGTCGTAGTAGCCTTTCTGATGTTCGTCCCAGATTTTGCACAGAAAGCGCTTATCCAGTATCCCGTCGTCGGTCTCCAAGATTGCTTGATGCGCCAAGTCCTTCAGATCGCGCCGGAACCAAACGTCGAGCGGAACAGCAAAACCCTGCTTGGACCGATAGAGAATATCTATTGGAAGAACGGACTCCAGAGCCTTCTTCAGAATGTATTTGCCGACCCCGCTTTTTAGCTTCAGGCCGCTCGGGATGGACGCAGCGCACTCCATGAATTTGTGATCGAGCATGGGCGCCCGCACTTCAAGTGACACGGCCATGCTGGCGCGATCCACCTTGGTCAAAATGTCATCCGTGAGGTAGGTCTTGATGTCCAGATATTGAATCTTGGAAAGAGGATCATCGGTGTCCGCTCGGTCGTAATAGTGCTGGAAGACGTTGAAGGAATCGTAGCCATGGAGGGATTTACCAAACTCCTTTGTAAACAACTTGGCCTTGTCGTCCGGCCGGAAGTAGGAGACGGAATTGAAGTAGCCTTGGAGCGGCGACCGCGAAAGGCTTTGCAATGTGGCTTTGGCGCGGAAAACACGAGGTGCCCAAGCAAGAGGCGGATACCAACGGCCAAGCGGACCGAATACGGCGCGCCGGAGCGCTTCTGGAAAGTAATTTCGAAAACGATTCTCGTAGTAATCAAGCTTGTAGCGCCGGTACCCTGCGAAGCCCTCATCCCCGCCATCACCGCCCAGCGCGACGGTCACCTGGCTGCGTGCGATCTTGGAAACATAGTAGGTGGGAATGGCCGAAGAATCCGCGAACGGCTCGTCATAGTGCCAAGTCAGTTTGTCCAAAATTTCGATGGCATTAGGTCGGATTGTCTCTTCGTGATGATCTGTCGAGAAGAGCCGCGAGACTTGGCGCGCATATTTGGCTTCGTCGAATTTCTTTTCCTCGAAGCCGATAGAGCAGGTGGTAACGGCGCGCTTCATCAAATGGCTCATCATCGCCACGACAGAGGAGGAGTCGATGCCGCCGCTCAGGAATGCGCCCAGCGGCACATCGCTCATCAAGCGGACGCGCGTGGCCTCGCATAACTCATGGCGCAAGCGTTCGCCCCACTCGTCCTCATCATGCTGTTCAACCTTGGCGAAGGAGAGATCCCAATAGCAGCTTTCTCGAACGCCGCTCGCCGACGCCACAAGATAGTGGCCTGGCATTACCTTGCGCACAGAGCGATAAATCGTTTTTGGCGCAGGTATGTAACCGAACGAAAAGTAATCGGAAAGCGCCTGATCGTCGATCTCGCGCGGGACAGTGCCACCAGGGAGAAGCGCCTTCAACTCCGAACCAAACGAGATTTGCTTGCCGTTGGCTGCGTAAAACAGGGGTTTCTTCCCGACACGATCACGGGCAAGAAGCAACTTGCGATTACGAGAATCCCATATCGCAATGGAGAACATGCCTCGGAGCTTTGCGAAGCACCCTTCAGAGTAGTCTTCAAAAAGGTGCACAATCGCTTCGGTGTCTGACTTGGTCGCGAACTTGTGGCCTCGGCCAAGGAGCTCGGTTCGCAATTCTGGATAGTTATATATTTCACCGTTCAGCAGGACCCAAATCGAACCGTCTTCATTCGACATGGGCTGGTGGCCGCCTTCTAGATCTATGATGCTCAGGCGCCTGTGTCCCAATCCGATCCCCGGCCCAACGAACACACCGCCGTCGTCTGGCCCACGATGAATCATCGTCTGATTCATCTCGTGTACGACGTCGCCCGGAATATCCGTTCGCCGTTCGTATTCAAATATTCCGCAAATACCGCACATAGAAGATTCGCCTAAATTCCTTTCTGCTTGCCACGCTTTCCTGCGAGTTCGAAATACAGATCGCGATAGCGCCGCACCATTTCTGCAAGACTAAAGCGCTCCACGACCCTTCGCCGTGCCCCCTCTCCAAGATGCCTGCGCAAATCCGCACTTTCAATTAATCGCACGAGATGCGAAACGAGAGTTCTGACGTCGCGAGGAGCAAACAACAAACCGGAGAATTCATGGTTAATCATTTCCAGGTTTCCACCGGCACGAGTCGCGACAACTGGCAGGCCTGTGGCCATGGCCTCCAAAATAGTGTTCGACATTCCTTCGGATATGGAAGGCAGGACAAAGACATCCATCGCTTTCAGGAGCTCGGGAACGCGATCAGAAGCGCCCAAAAATGTGACACGCCCAGAAAGCTCCGGCGTTCTGGCCACGTATTGTTCGAGCCTCGCGCGTTCCGGCCCATCGCCTACCAGTAGCACGTGGAGATTATTGCCCTGGCGCAACAACAGTCCAGCTGCCTGCAGCAGCGTTGAGTGGTCTTTAATCGGCACCAGCCGCCCGACGCTGCCAATGAGAAAACGATCTGTTGGCAGGCCCGAGTCTCTCCGCACTCGCGCAGCGTCACTGCTTAGTGGGGCAAATCGATCCGTATCCACTCCGTTATAAATCACGCGAATCTTTTCCGCGGCCAGCCACGATTGTCCCGAATGATAGGCTTGCAACTCATTCGTAACGGCAAAGACGGCGTCGGCCATCGGGAAAAGCACTCGGCACAGAATGCGTCGCCGGAACGGCAAGCCTCCAAGAATATCCAGCTCATAACCGTGCTCGCTGTGGATGGCCACGGGCACACGCGCCAATCGAGCCGCAAAAATTGCTTCAAGAGCGCCAAAGTTGCGAGTATGGACTATGTGAGGCTGATACTCTCTCATAATGCTCATCAGGCGAAACAGCGGAAACTGTAATCCCGGCTTGGCACTTCCTACAGAGTAGGCATTGGTTGCAACGCCCATACGGCTCGCAAAATCAGAATCTACGCCACGCACTGCGCACAGGCGATGTTCGAATTGCTCTTCGCCCAGCCCATTCAGCACTTTCAAGGCGCCATGCTCGGTGCCGCCTAACCCCAGACGAGGTAAGACATGCAATACGCGGAGCCGTTCTCGATGCGTTCTTTCCCCAACCTGAACAGGCGAAGAGACATACGTGGAAGTTTCGTTTTCGGTCGGAGCTGGCATGAACGCTCTAGAAAACTCATCGAATCGGGCAACTTCTTCGGCCGAACCGGTCCTGATCAGGGGAACCATCGTACCACTCGCGGCCCGAGGGCTCTGGTCAACCCAATTGGCATTTTTTTCCAAACGTTCGCGGCAAATTCAAACTTCGGGTTTGCCGGTGAAAAATTGGGCATTTCCTTTCGCCGAAAGAGCCGTACCTGATAGTTAAGGTTTTCGATCCGCGGATTCCATTTCTTCTTGAAATCGAAGTTGCCGGATCCCTTCTTGCTGCGACCAAAATCAAAAGTGGTTAACCCCTTGCTCGCTGCAAAACGTATCATCTCCCACCACAGAAAATTGTTGGCTGCGAGCGCCTTGGCCTTTTCTTCGGAGCCAACGTAATACGGCTGCATCCAATCGCGAAAAATGAAAGACATGCCTCCCGCAATCGCTTCCTCACCTAAGTATACGAGCGTCAAATCGATCTGCCCGGGATATTCGCGGATCAAGTTTTCATAAACCGCACGAGGAAACGCCGGCGTCCCAAGCCTGCGCAGATTGATAGTCATAAGCCGGTGGAATTGTTCCAGCTGATCGAAACCGTGCTCCGCGCGCAAACCGGCTTTCTCCGCCTTGCGGAGCATGTAACGAATATCTTTGGGGAACGCGTCATAAACGGCCCGGGTATCTTTCGTCACGGGCAGCGTAAACGTTGCATACCGCTCATTCGCAATATATTTGTTGTCGATTTGCCCTTTTCGATTACGCAGCTCGAGATACTCTACATCGAGCTTAGCCGCTAATTCTTCCAGGCGGCTGATGAGCGCCCGCTCGGTTTCCTGATCCTCAGCACACACGCCGCCATAAACGGCAAAGGGAAGCGACATCAGGCATCGGCCCGTCATCCAGCTACTAACCAGGAATGCCGGAGCAATACCGGTAATCCGATCACCGCGTTTGCAGCAAAAGTAGCAAGGTTGGTAGCCGTAAGTTTTTTCCATTACGCGCTTCCAGGCCAACTGATGGAAAAAGGTGGCGCGTGGGTGGGAAACAACGAAACGATCCCATTCTGCGCAGTCAGACTCCTCGAAAGCGAGTACGCGGTCCGGAAAGCCGTTACAATCACTTGAAGAAGGACAGTGAAGAGCGGCCTGGATTTCAGAGGTCGCCATCGTCGGCCGCCTTTTGCTCTGCGGCGAGTCGCACCTCATCGAGAACCGGGCGAGGCGCCTCGACTTCAAGACGTTCAAACAGCCAGGCTTCATCGGCTCCCAGGTAACCTGCCAGAATCTTTCTCTGCGTCGCCGTAGGAGCCCGATAGCCGCGGATAATCTTGCTGAGAACAGTCTCGTCGATTCCAACTGCCTTTGCGAGTTGGTTTTGATGACTACCGCGCCGGAAGATTTGCAGCTTTAGGTTCGGAAACATATCTCTACAGATCCATCCATTTTGGCTCGGAAGCCATGAGCAGCCGCAACGTAACTCTAACTACTTGCTGCTGCACCATAGGTCCCGTAGGCATAACCGTAGCGAGAGCCATTCTCCACGGCGTTGTACACGAGGCCGAGGAACTTCTTGGCATCAATCTGGCTGGCCGACTTTTGTAACTGTTCGCGCTTCGTACGTTGTGCGCGAACTACCATAACCACACCGTCGCATGCCGCGGTCATGAGTTCGACGTCCGCAAGATTGAGGATTGGTGGGGAATCCACCAAAACCAAATCAAAACTCTCTTTGCACCACTGGACAAACTCCTGCCAGCGCCGCCCAGCGAATAGCTCGGCCGGCGGCAATGCCGCCGCGCCGGCGCCGAGCAAATACAGATTGGGATTGTCCGTCGCGATGATGGCCTGGTCTTTTTCAGAGTTCCCGGAAAGAACCTCGCCAAGGCCAGGAGAAGAGGGCAAGCTGAGCGCGCGGCTCAGCCCGCAGCTGCGGATGTCACCGTCGATAAGGAGCACACGCAGTTCGTGAAGCTGCGCGCAGCAATGTGCCAGATTCGTTGAAATGTGGGTCTTACCTTCGCCCTGAACTGAACTCGTCACGATGATGGATCGCATGCCTCGATCTATCCGCATCCGCATTAGCCGCGTTCGAAGCGCACGGTAGGATTCGTCAGCGGATTCAAGAGAATCACTGCCTTCAAACTGCTCGTGCACCATCTTCGCAATGGGTACAACAATTTTCCGGCATTGTGCTAGACGACCATCTCCATTGCCGGGTCCGTTCTCCTCTGGAAGCGAGGCTGCCTTTATCGATTCCACCGCTCCCGTGAGATTGATCGCTTCGGCTGGCGGAGCGCCGTTCAGTACCTTGAGGGTCTCATTGAAGAACTTGCTCATTCTGGCTCACTCCTCGCGTAGTTGTGCATTTGTTTTTCATGGCTTCGATCAGTACGTCCACCATCGACATAGGAGCCTCTAGCTTGGTAGATGGGCCGGGCATAACAACAAGGGGCTTGTTTTCGACGACGGGCGTTTGCTCAACGAGGCCGAGCGAAATCGCTGCTTCTCCCACGATCTCCGGCTGAATCATCTCGCGCTGTTGGCGGAAACCCATCAAAAGGCATTCCTCGCAAATTAAATTGATCAACCTCGGAACGCCTCCTGAGTATCCATGGATGGCTTCCAGCGTTTTTTCTGGGAACGGATTCGTTCGCTCCAACCCGGCGATGCGCAACCGCTCATCGACGTACACGCGCGTCTCTTTTTGGTTCAAGGGGCGGAGAAGAGCGCGTCCTGCAATGCGCTGCTGCAAAGCACTCAACTCGCTTCGGTTCATGACCCTCAGGAGTTCCGGCTGACCACTCAACACAATCTGCAAGAGTTTTTCCTGATGGGTATCTGCGTTGCCAAGCAGGCGAATCTCCTCAAGCAGTTCTGGACTCAACAGATGCGCTTCATCGATGAAGAGCACCGATGTGCCACCGCGGCGCTGTGTATCAAGCAACATATGATAAAGAGCCGCCAAGCGTTTGGGCTTGCTCGTGGCGGTACATTTCACCTCGAATTCGTCCAGCATCATTTCCAGAAACTCTTCGCGAGTAAGCGTGGGATTGAATAGGAGCGCACTTTGGACTGGCATCTTCTTGTCCGTAAAGATCTGCAACGCGGTGTGAACAAGTGTGGTCTTTCCGGTCCCTATCGGGCCAGTGATCATCACTAGGCCTTTGCGATAGAAAATACCCTCCAACAGCACCCGCAAAGCATTTTGGTGCGGTTCGGAGAGGTGAAAGAACCGGGAATCCGGCGTTAGACGGAACGGTCCATCTTTCAGTCCGTAAAAAGAGCGATACATTTAGAGTAGCCTACTTGCAATAAAGGAAAGCAGGAAACCCACCACGACCGAGCCGGTCATCGTTCCTGCAATCAAACCCAATGCGCGCCAGCGCCGTGCAAGACGTTCTTGCGTGGAAACGATCTCGGGAATTGCACTCAGAAGTGGCTTGCCAGAGATCCGGACTGCTTCATTTTCGCTACGGACTGATTCATCATTCATCTCGGCACCGGCCGCCAGGGCCATGCCTACAAGCAAACCCCCGATCAAACCCGCAACGGACATCAAGAGACGGTTTGGCGCTGCCGGCTTTAGAGGCGTTTGCGCCGCATCGAGCACTACAAAACGCTCGGCTTTCTGATGAACTTCTAGGGCATACGACATCTCAGCAGCCTGCTTCTTCTCAAGCAGGCCCGTATATTCCACCTTCAGGATGTCATAATCTTGCTGCAGGCGGGCAATTTGTTGCTCGAAGACCGGAACCTGGGCAAGTTTTGACGTATGGAATTCCATCCGCTCCTGCAGTGGCTGAATCAACTTGTTTTGCTGCTTAATGTCTTCGTCCAGGTTTTCGATTTGAGACTGCACGACAGGGTTATGCCGCGTGCTGGCCTTTTCAGGCTGGATTGCGGGTTTTCGATCGACTGCCGGCACGGACGCGTCGTGCGGAGTGTTTGCAATGGTTTTCTGAAGCTTATTGATCTCCGCCTGTGCCTTGCGCACATCCGGATGAGCTGGTCCATACCTGGAGCGAAGTTCGGTGAGCCTCGCTTCCGACTTTTGCAGTTGCGCCTCGTCGGGGGTGAGACCCCCGCCGCCTTCTTGCGCGTCAACGTCAACAGTTGGCGCCGGTCCGCCCGAGCCAAGCATCGACTCCAGGATGGCTCTGTCGCGTTGATCCTGGTTGATCTTGTCCTGGATGACCTGCACTTGCCCACGCAGAGTCGCCAGCGCTTCCATGTGGTACGGTTTTGATTCCGGCAGGTCCAAGATATTGCGGGTTTTGATGGAACGCAGTCGCGCGTCCATGTCATCAAGCCGCCGCTTGGTTTCATGGAGTTGGTCTTCCAGGAACTGTGCCGTTCCCAGCGTTACATTTTCACGAGCCTTCAAATTCTCTTCCACAAACATCTGGGCAAGGTGATTGGCAATAGGCGCCACCTGGTTGGGATTTCGGCTGCTGTAACCGATTTTAAATGCCCCCAACTTGCCGGCACCAGGGCTCACAACCTCGACCGTAATGGACTTCTGAACTGCAAGGATCACATCCTGTTCGGACCGCTTGCCACTCGGATCGGGATAGAGCCCTTCCGCCTCCACGAGTTTCTTTAGCCGTGTTGGCGACAGCACCTGCTGCTGCAGCGTGGTAAGGCGTCCGGCGATGTCTGCCGTGACGATCGCGGGCACGTATTTATCCGGCACTTGCTGCGAATCCACCAGGATGACGGTCTCGGCGCGGAAGATATCTGGCATTCGGTACGCCATGACCGTGCTTGCGCCGAACAGACCGAGCGCAGAGACGATAATCCACCACCTCCGGCGCTGTCCAATCTTTACGTACTCCCTGAAGGTTAGCTCGCCGAGAAATCCGTTATTAGAAGCTTGTGCCGTAGGACCATTGACCAAGGTAGCGCACCCCCTAGTGGTCTATTTCAACGAATCAACAATATGTTGTCGGCATTGTTTAAAAGCACGTCTCTTGCCAACCTTTACGAAGCAAAATCCGTCGCCTCGAATCTATCGAATTTATTTTCTATCACTTACAGCAGCCCTCCTTTCTGGACTTCGGGTGCTTGTCTCTCCTAGGCAGGAAAGTGGAAATCGTTTCCACAGTCCGGCCCTGCGTTTTGAATGAACTCTCCCGGAGTTCTCGAAGCCCCAAAAGGCGAAGATCAAAACATCGCTTCTCAGGGAGACTGGGCAAGCTATTTGAACACTCGACTTAGCTCGTCAAGCCCGACTATCGACCCGGGATCCGCGCAGGACGCCACCTCAACCCAAATGAGAGGGTTTTCCGCTGGCCTTCGAAGAGTTGCAGAGTGCTCGACTTTTGAAACGTATATGCGTAAGTCGTGAACAAACTGAAATGTCCAAAGAAACGATAGTCTAGTTGACTGGCAGCGTATTTTCCATTTGTGCGGGGATCGGCTCCCAACTCGCGGAGGTAACCTAAGCTGCCGCTCCACGAAATTCTGGAGGTCGGAATAAACCCTATGGACGCGTCGATGCGGTCGGCCTTCCGCAAGCTGATATAGTTATTGAACGTTATTCCTCGCGTAAAGGCAAGAGCCAGACCCATTTTTCTAGATATGTTATCCACAAGCGAAAAACCTGCCGCCATGCCCCAGTGATCTGCACGGGGAATATCCGAAAAACTCTGATGCTCCGCCCCCAAATTTCCCGTAATCCACAATGAACGCGCAAGTTGTTCGCTGTAGAAGAAGCCTACGGTGTTGAATTTTGCGGACTCCGGTACCATGGCGGTGTTTTCCCGCAGATATTGGTAGGAATCAGTGACTCCAATCGTCCGGTGAGGAGAAAGAGCGTGCCCTACGCTGACAAAGCCTGCGTACGTCTGTCCGTCGGCATTGTAGGTTGCACGGTTGTCGGTCGCATGCGCGTAACGATACGATGGAATCAACGTGATCGCGGTACGCGGGCTGAGGCCGTACTGAAAGGTTGCGCTCGCCGTATTTGACAGAAAGCTGCCGTTGGTGTCGAGGAAGTTGTTTTGAACCAGGCCCCCTCCTCTTTCATCGGCCGCAAGGAAATTCTCCGGCAAAAGAGGGTTGCTGTGTACTTCCAAAAAAGTGTCCTGCACAGTTATATTCAATCGGGGAGTCAGGTCAAATCTTGTGCCGAGAGACAAATTATTGCTATTTCCCGCGTTGGCGCGGATTTGGCCGTTCGTGATTGCCATTTGCGGCAAATACTGGAGCACAAGGCGGTTTTTGGTGCGCCTGAAGGAGTGATCGAACATCAAGCCCGTACGTAGAATCGACAAATCTGTCGCCAGCGCGCCGATTCCCGCAGTTGGATCAAACTCGTCATGAATGCCGATGTACTCGAAGGTGCTAATGGAAAAATCTCCCCAACGGAGCGGCGAAATGATTCTAGGCATTAGTGGAAGACCCGTCCCGGCATCCTTGATCCCACCCCCATAGGGATTGGGAGGGCCTGTTAGCGCATCAGTCGAGGCATTTGGGTCATTCTGCGTCTCGTCTGTTGCAAACAAAATGGGGGCCGTCGCCGCAGGCTTCGCCGGATCATCCTTTGTGCGCGTGGAGGACGATTCTTGCCCTTGTGCCCTCGCCGGTAACAAGAATAGAAAAAATCCGACCAACAATGGAATCGCGATGCCAGCCAGGTTTTTCGTTCTCCGCATCGTTTACCTCCAACTCGCGTCCCCATTTGGCGCTCGCTCAAGGAACTACGACCATGTCTCCAGGCTGGAGAAGGGGATTGCTTCCTTTGCCTTTCAACGCATCCTTGTACTTGAACCCGATCCGAACCTGTTTGCCACCTTCGTTGCGCAGGACGTAAATGGATCCGCTCTTTGCGAAAGGACCCAAACCGCCGCCTTGGGCAAGAAGTTCCAAAACTGTGAGCCCGCTCGTCAGGGGATACATGCCCTGTTTGCCGACGGAGCCAACCAGAAACACTTTCAAGCTCTTGATGGACTTTACAATCACTGTGACCTGGGGCTCGTTCACGAGGGCCTTCAATTTTTCCGTGAGAATCGCCTGCAATTCTTCGGTCGTCGTCCCTACGACCTTAATGTCGTTCAACAGCGGCATTGTGATCATGCCATCGGGACGAACCACGACGGTTTGTGAAAATTCTGGCTCATGCCAGACGGAAATTTGCAATTCGTCATCGGCGCCGACTCGATATCCTCCGGGAACCTTCGGCGAAATCGCTACCCCCGCTGTCGACTCCGCATTGGGTCTTGTCGCGTTAGAGCCATCTTTGGAGGGGGTGGTCTTGCCGCCGCTTGGACTTGCGGTTGTATACGGCTCTTTTTTCTCAACAGGCTTGTCCTGCGCAGTCATACCGGCGCCAAAGGCCATGAGCGGCAGCCCGATCGAAAAAACAAGAATTAGCGCGAATTTGACTTGTCTCAAAACAATTCCTCCCACTGACCGTTCCGACTTCCGATGGTCAGCGAGATGCAAGGATTGGGCCATCTGAGGGTCAATGTAAGCTGTTGTCATTACACGGTTTAGCTGGACTTATTCCCCTCCCACTTCGAACATCGGAAATCGCCTGCCCTATTAGAGAAAAATCTTTCATATCACGCAAACGTGGATAAAATTGGCTTAAGATCTTTCTTTCGAAGAACTTAGCCCTTTTTGTTGTTTGGAGAGCGTTATTCGACTTTCAAGACTTTTCAGCACCCGAAAGACGCGCAAGATCAAGGCGTATGAGAAAATCCAGAAAGCAAGTAGGGCTTTGTCGCAGGAAACACCGAATAGACTTCTGTTTGCGGCCTTTTTACTCTGACCGCCTTTGTTAGCACTGCCGGAGTTCTTTTCAGGCGCGCCGCTGACTTCAAGCTCCATTTACTTCGCACCCCTACCGGAAATCATGACTTTCGCAGTCTCGAGCAAAACGGCCAGATCTAGCATGAGAGACAGATGCTTGATATAGAACAGGTCATACTCCAGTTTTGTCATCGTCTGTTCAACGCTCGCCCCGTATTGGTAGCGAACCTGAGCCCAACCTGTTATGCCGGGACGAACTGAGTGACGCAAGCCGTAGTAAGGAATCTGTTCTTCAAGCATGGCAACAAAATGAGGCCGCTCAGGGCGTGGGCCTATGATGCTCATCTCACCGCGCAGGACATTGATCACCTGTGGCAATTCGTCAATTCTATATTTGCGGATGAATTTGCCCACACGAGTAATACGGGAATCGTCACTAACCGCCCACTGGGGTCCTTCCTTCTCGGCGTTCGTGCACATCGAGCGAAATTTCAGCATTTCGAATGGACGTCCCTTAAGGCCCGTTCTATCCTGTCGAAAAAGCATAGGGGAACCCGACTCGAACAAAATCGCCACTGCCACGACAGCAAATAGGGGCAGGCAAAGAATTAATGCAATCAGGGATACAACGATGTCCAAGGATCTCTTTGCCCACAACAACAAAGCCGACTTGCGGAAACCGTCAGACAGAATCAGCCAACTCGGCGACAACCGCTCGAGCATGATTCGGCCCGTCATTCGCTCAAAAAAACTGTGAGCGTCCTCCACGCGAACGCCCGCGAATTTCAGCTGCAGAAGTTGTCGCACGGGCATGCAGCCACGACGCTCTAGAAGCGAAATTACCACATGATCGATTTTTTCCTGTTGGACAATGGCTTCAATATCCGCCGCCGCGCCAATAATGCCCGGATTTACAAGGGATTTGCCGATGTTTTCACCTTTTTCATCCAGGAAACCCACAACCTTTAGCTGCAATTCAGGCCGGGAAAGGATGTTGCGAGCGAGCGAGATGCCTGTCGGACCGGTTCCGAGAATAAGCATGCGCTCCGCGTTGCCCAGAGCTTGACCGCTTTGCAGCCAAACCAGACGCCACCCGAGCGTTAGCCCCACAATGACTGGAGCGGCAAGCACTGCAATGCCGCGGCCAAATTCAATGTCTGGGGCGATGAAGTAACAAACCGCCAAGGCTAGGCACGATATTCCGAACGCTTGAAACAGCCGGACGAGAATCTCGCTCTGGCTCGTTGTCAGACGGAAATCATAGAGATCGTTGAAATATAAACAGATCTCACAGATCACAATGACCAGGAGAAACCGAAGGGCTGTGGGTCCGGATAAGAGGTAATAAATGGCGGATCTATAGTTAACAAAAGAAAAGCGTGAAAACGTGGCCACCAAGAGACCAAGCGCTATCAAAACCGAATCAGCGGCAACCAGAAGCAACAAGGAGGTGGGAATCTTTTGACCGCCAATCTTTAGCATTTCCGGACCTCTTGCATTTGCGGATTATCCATTCTAGTAGTAGGCCCTGACGGGAGTTGTCTGCCGGGAATCGAGTCCGCACATCCTACTGAAACCTACGTCCGGTGCACTTGTTGGGCCAGACCAGCAGGCCAAACGGAGTCGCGCCCAGGAAATCACCGTAAGAAATTGAAATAAAAATACTTACACCAGTTATTGGAGGGCCTTATTCAGCACTCCTCGATCGCATGCGCGAGCGCAGACCTTGCAATAACCGCCAGAGGAGCTTCGATTCAGTACTAGATGGTGCGAAGTGAAAGCGACCGCGGCCAGGCGCGATTGGTTTTCGGTCTCGGACATTGATGGCTAAAGCGTTGATTTCCAATACCGTGCCGCGATGTTCCCGACTTGACCTCGAAGCAGTCTCCGGCGATCTGGCCAAAGAAAATCTTTTCCCAATCCTGGCATGCGATGTTAGCAACTGAGGCTGAGACGCGGCATGAAGGCAGTTCCTGCGCGACTTGAGAAAGCAGTATAGCCCTCAATATGCTGTAACATTCCCAGATTCTGTGTGTTAGAAGCTCTGGCAAGTTGGTTGCATCTCTTTGAAGCTTCTTGGAATGTGCAAAGGGGGGTTACGTTTCACGAATCCGGCTAATTTGCGGGAACCATGGCTTTGCAATTGTTGTCCACACTGACAGAACCCAAAGGAATGCGGACTCAGAATGCTCCGTACAGAGCTGTTTCTGGGAGCTAAGCTGCCCCTAGTTATGTCCGTTCGAATTCGCGTTGCGCTTGAATCGGATCGTTCGAACTTAATCGATTTGTTTCGGCGGCACTTGACGCCCCAATCGAATGATGATCGCTATGACGCACTTTATCTGCGTTGCCCTCACGGGCCGGCCAGTGCCTGGGTCGCTCACGACGATTCCAACGGTGCGTTGATCGGGGCCGCTGCGGCGTTCCCCAGAAAGTTGTACTTTGATGGAGTGGAGAGAGCGGGTTTTGTCTTGGGTGATTTCTGTCTCGAAGAAAAATACCGAAGCTTGGGACCGGCGCTCATGCTGCAGCGTGCCTGCTTGGAAGCGGTCAGGCCGCCCTATGAATTCTTTTATGACTTTCCCAGCCAAAACATGATGGCTGTCTACAGGAGATTGGGGATTGTGCGAGCGGTAAGGTTGGTACGATGGGCCAAACCCCTGCGCATGAGCAAGAAGCTGGAATCGTTCGTGCGATCAAAGACGGTCGCGAGAAAACTCGGGGCGATTGGAAACGTTTTCCTTGCTCACCGCGGGAAAAAGACCCGAGCGCTCAACTGCGAGGCACAGCTGCATCAAGGTCTTTGTGATGAGGAATTCAACTCCCTGGATCGGAAACTCCAGTGGAAGGCCGGAATCAGAACGGCATGTTCTGCGAAATATTTGAACTGGCGGTATCTCTCGCAGTCACCTCCGATCTACGAAATTCTTACGGCGCGGCGCGATGGAAACCTGGTTGGATACGTGGTGATAACGCGGGACACTCAAGATGCAAGAATTATAGATTTGTCTTATGTCGAAGAACGGGCTGTGGGTGCACAACTTCTCACCGAAGCCGTCGAAAGATTGCGCCTTCGTGGCGCTGCGACTGTAAGCTTGAATGCTGGCGAAGAACATCCATGGAATGAGCTCTTCGAACGCGCGGGCTTCCGGCGCCGCGAATCTTCACCGCTTGTAGCGTACGCCAGGTCGGGTTCAGCTCTGACATCAGATGCGTTTCAAAAAGATTGGTACGTCATGCAGGGCGAACGAGAAAGTTAATCCTATTTGGAGAAAAAATGAGTCAGGAACGAATGGTTGAACAGCGCATACAAGAGTTTGTTGTGAAGACTTTCCCGCTTGCAAGAAAGAAGTCGCTGGCCACAAGTGACAAATTACTTGAGAGCGGAATCCTGGATTCCTTGGGGGTTCTGGATCTGGTCGGCTTCGTTGAACAGGAGTTCGGCATCCACGTGTCAGATGAGGACCTCTTGCCTGAGAATTTTCAGACGATCGACAGTCTTGTCACCTACATCCGGCGGAAGAGTTTGGGAGAAACGAGCTGCCGCTAATGGCAATTGTCGTCAGGCGTGTTCGTCTAGACTCTGATCAGGAAGACTTGATCGGGTTTTTGCAGGCAAATCTGCCTTCGACTCCGCATGGGCGCCGCTTTCGGTGGGTTTACCATGAGAATCCCGATGGTCGAGCATGGTCTTGGTTCGCCTGCGACACTGCCGCCCGGAGAATCGCTGGCGTCGCTTCTTTGTTTCCGCGTTCGATGTGGGTGGGTTCGAGCCCCAGAACTTGCGGCCAGGTGGGTGATTTCGCCATTGATGCAAGATACCGAAGCTTGGGGCCAGCAGTGCTGCTGCAGCGCGCGACTTTCGAGCCGGTTGACGAAGGCATTCTGTCCTTCTGTTACGATTGCCCACCCCACGGTGCGGGTATGTCGACCTTTCGCCGGATCGGCATGAAGGCGAATTGCGCCATGCGGCGCTACGCGCGGCCGCTGCGCGTAGATCGGCAGGTCGAGAAACGCATTGGCAGAAGATTCTGGACGGGGCCGGTGGCGGCCGCGGGCAACCTGCTCCTCCGTGTTCGACTGCTGGCAGGACATTCTTCGTACGGTCTGGAAATCGTTGAGCACACGGGACGCTTCGACGAGGAGTTTTCAAAGCTCGATGAGAAACTGGCGATGAAGGCGCACCCTTCGATCCGGGGGCGTCGACAAGCCGCAATCCTGAATTGGCGTTATCGTGACGACCCACTGCAAGAGTATTGTGTTCTAACTGCACGGGCTGCAGGGGAGCTGGTAGGTTTTCTGGTGATTTCGAAGGGCGCCCAAGATGCCACAATTACAGATGTGCGAGGATTGCCGGAAGTCGCCGAGGCTCTGCTGGAAGCAGCCGTTCAGTACTGCAACCGCTGCTCCATTCAGACAGTCTGTGCCGTTCTCTCGGACGAGAATGAGCTAGCGCATACACTTCGGGAAGCAGCATTCCGAGTGCGATCCACATCGTGTCACATAGTTGCATACAGCGGTCACTCGACCGTTGAACCAGAGCTATCGAGCGGCGCGCTGCACTGGCAGTTTCAGAAGTCGGAAATTACGGCCTAGCCAATGGGTTTTCTTAAATCTCGTTACTTGTTGCCGAGGGTTCGTCGAACCCCCCGTCCTTGATGGAGGATACAAGCGAATGGATTTGTTGATTCACCATATGTTGAAGCAGAGCGCCCACCTGAATCCCGATAAGGAGGCCTTGGTCCACGGCGACCAGCGGCTATGCTATCGTGCTGTTGAGCGGCAAGTCGAAGGTCTCGCACAAAGTCTCAGGCAGGTCGGTTTGCGTCGTGGCGACCGCATGGGAATCTTTCTGGAAGCGTCGGTGCCGCAAGTAATCTCCATTTTCGGGATCTCGCAAAGTGAGGGAGTGTATGTCCCGATAAACGTCCTGCTTCACGCTGAGCAGGTAATGCATATCTCGAACGATTGCGGGGTGAAAGCCCTCATCGCCACTCCGGAAAAATTCGCCGATCTGGCAGAGGTTCTGCCGCGGATTCCGTCGCTGGAATTCTTGGTTGTGGTTGGACAGGGTGCAATGCCACAGGGCCGACTCCCTGCGTACCGTTTTGAGGATCTCTGCGCCGCTGAGCCGCCTGCAGTGTGGAAAGAGACCGCCATCGAAAAGGATTTGGCAGCTATCCTGTACACGTCGGGTTCGACGGGCAAGCCGAAGGGAGTGATGCTCAGCCATGCGAACGTCATGGCCGGTAGCAGGATCGTGTCGACTTATCTGGGAATCACCGAGGACGAACGCATTTTGGCAGTTTTGCCATTCAGCTTCGACGCAGGTATGAACCAACTAATGACCGCCTTTGAAAAAGGTGGGACTCTGGTGCTCGTCAACTTCACATTTGCGCGCGAGATCGTCCAGGTACTGTTGAAGGAACGCATCACCGGTCTAGCGGGCGTTCCTACCCTCTGGGCCTTGCTCGCGCAACCCAACTCCACTATTGCAAAGCAGCCTCTTCCGAACCTGCGCTACATCACAAACACCGGCGGCGCGATGCCGCAGGCGGTTCTCAAAGTGCTGCGAGAAGTCCTTCCTACCACCAAAATCTTTCTCATGTACGGCCTTACGGAAGCTTTTCGCTCGACGTATCTGCCGCCCGAAGAACTCGATCGGCGCCCCACTTCGATGGGCAAGGCCATTCCCGATACTGAGATCCTCGTGCTGAACGAGCAGGGCCAGATCTGCAAACCGGGCGAGATCGGGGAGCTAGTTCACCGTGGCCCCACCGTATCACTGGGGTACTGGAATCGCCCGGAAGATACCGCGCAAGCTTTGCGGCCGAACCCGCTTCTCCCCCAAGAGATGGGCGACTGTGAGAGAGTTTGCTATTCAGGTGACCTAGTGAAAATAGACGACGAGGGTTTCCTCTACTTTGTTGGGCGCCGCGATACGATGATCAAGTCGTCTGGATTCCGCATCAGCCCAACCGAAGTGGAAGAAGTGCTCTTTCAAAGCGGCAAACTGCGGGGTGCGGCCGTCATCGGCGTGCCTGATGATGTGCTTGGGCAATCCATCAAAGCGTTTGTCGTGCCACGTGACGGCGCCCCGATCCGTGCGCAGGATCTTCTCACGCATTGTTCGGAAAAACTTCCTCGTTACATGGTGCCCAAGTTCGTCGAAATCTTGAGTGAATTGCCCAAGACAAGCAGCGGCAAAGTAGATTATCCAGCGCTCCGCAAGCGAGAGGGCTTTTGATGAGCGACTTGGCTATTTCCCTTGTGGAAAGCCTATTTGGCGTCTTGCAGGGCGAATTGCGGCTCGGCGGTATTCTCGTAAGCGCCCTCGCCAAGCAATACGGCACCCCTTGTTTCGTCTACGATAGGAGCGTTATGGACCGCAAGCTAGACGCTCTGAGGGCCGCCTTGCCACCCCGTTTTATGGTCTGCTATTCGGCGAAAGCGAATCCGAATTCGGCGGTCCTGCGGCACTTTCTGTCTCGCGGCTGCGGGCTGGAGATTGCCTCCTCGGGAGAGTTTTGCCAAGCGATCGAGGCTGGATGTCCTCCGGAACGCACGCTTTTTGCCGGCCCCGGCAAGACGGAAGCGGAACTGGAATTCGTGCTTTCGCGGAATGTCGGAGAGATTCACGTCGAATCGCTCACGGAAGCAAGCCGCATAGACTCTATCAGCCGCCGGCTGGGTGTGCGAGCAAAGGTTGCCATTCGTGTGAATCCCATCGGCGAGGCCGAAGGCGGAGCGATGCGCATGGGCGGACGGTCCGCGCCGTTCGGCGTGGATGAGGAAATTCTTGAGCAAGTGCTCGATGAGCTGCTGGCCTATCCTTCGCTCGAATTCCGGGGGATTCATCTTTTCACCGGCACGCAAATTCTGGACAGCGCGACACTAGTGAGCCAGTATCGCCATGGCCTGAAGGTTGCTAGGCGCATAGCCCGCCGAGTTGGCAGACCCCTTCATACGGTTGATTTTGGGGGCGGTTTGGGGATCCCCTATTTCGCACATGAGAGCGAACTGGACTTGGCTCGCCTGCGTGAGGGTCTCGCTGAATTATTCACGACAGTCGAAACCGAGCCCTTCTTCGCTGGCACGCAATTCCTGGTCGAGCCCGGACGTTTTCTTGTCGGCGAAGCCGGCGTCTACCTCGCTCGCGTGAACGACATCAAGATTTCCCGCGGTAAGAAGTTCCTGATTGTCGACGGCGGCATGAACCATCATCTGGCGGCCTCGGGCAACCTGGGACAAACCATCAAGCGAAATTATCCCGTGGCACTAGTGAATAAGCTCGACATGCCGGCTGAGGAAAAGGTGGATGTCGTTGGACCACTTTGTACTCCACTCGACACTTTGGCGCGAGATATCAGCTTGCCTCGCGCCGCAATCGGGGACCTGTTCGGGATCTTCCAGTCGGGCGCCTACGCCCGATCCGCAAGTCCGCTTGGTTTCTTGGGCCATCCTCCGCCACCTGAAATATGGGTAGATGATGGCAGACATTTGTCAATACGGGCTCGCGGCGAGTTCTCAGACGCCCTGCGCGACCCTTCTGTTGAATGCACAATGACCCAAAAGGAGCGAATGGCTTTCTGATCGTGGGACGTGTCCTCATCATCGCCTTTCATTTCCCGCCGTGTACTGGCTCAAGTGGACTCCTTCGCTCCGAGAAATTCTCCCGCTATCTACCTGAATTTGGCTGGGAACCCGTGGTCTTATCGTCCCACCCGCGCACGTATGAAGCGCTTGCGCCTGGCACAGAAAGGAAAGTGAAAGTACCGGTCAAGCGCGCCTTCGCTTTGGACACCAAGAAACATCTCAGTTTTCGCGGTTCTTATAGCGATTGGATGGCGCTTCCGGACCGCTGGGTGAGCTGGCTAATTGGAGCAGTTCCGTCAGGCTTGAGAATGATCCGAAAATATCGTGTGGAGATCATTTTTTCGACCTTCCCCATTTCGACCGCAATTCTAATTGGCCTTGTGCTTCATCGCTTGACAGGAATACCTTGGGTGGCCGATTTGCGCGACTCAATGACTGAAGAGGGCTACCCGCACGAGCCGCGAACGAGAAGAGTGCGGCGCTGGATTGAACGCCATGCGATGGGTTACGCCTCACGTGTGATCTTCACCGCAGCATCGACTCGAGAAATGTATCTTGGCCGCTATCCACAATTGCGCCGCGAAAACTGCCTGCTCATACCGAATGGCTACGACGAATGTGATTTCGCGTCTCTGTGTTTGGCCGGGCCCCGGGTTGCCAGTGCTGATCAGCCTCTACGTCTTCTTCATACCGGCCTACTTTATCCGGAGGAGCGTGATCCCCTTCCATTTTTCAGGGCTCTTGCTCGGCTCAAACGCGAAGGGAAAATCAGCGCGACAATATTGAACATTTCGTTCCGTGCGCCGGGCGCCGACGAGCTTTTTCAAAAAATGATCAATGACCTTGACGTGGCTGATATTGTTCAACTGCGGCAACGCATCCCTTACCACGAAGCGCTGCAGGAATGTGCCGATGCGGATGGCTTATTGATATTTCAGGCCGCCAATTGCGACCATCAGATTCCTGCCAAAACTTATGAGTATCTTAGGCTGCGCAGGCCGATTTTGGCGATGACCACACACACGGGGGACACAGCGGCGCTTCTCAATGAAACAGGCGGGGCGACGATCGTCAAGCTTGCGGAAGAGGAAGACATCTGCGAGAAGCTGGTGGATTTTCTATGCGCGGTGCGCGCCGGAAAACATCCCCTGCCCCGGCTTGCTGCTGTTCAAAAATATGCGCGCAGGAGTCAAGCCGAGGAATTGGCTAAATGTCTCACAGAAGTGCGAAAACAAACGTCGACAGCGGCGGCGCAGGAAGCAGAGAGCCTTGCCCGATAGTTCAACACCTGAACCGTGAGAAGTTAGCGGTAGAAAGAAGAATCGCGAGACCATGTGCGGAATCTACGGAGTGTTGAATTTTACGGAGCCAGACGCTCCTTGCGAACCTCTGCTCGCCCGCATGGGACGCGTAATCGAGCATCGAGGACCCGATGACGAAGGGCACTATGTGGGCCGAGGCGTTGGCCTGGGGATGCGCCGTCTCAGCATTATCGACGTTGCGGGGGGCCATCAGCCGATTGCCAACGAAGACGAAACGATTTGGTTAGTCTTAAACGGCGAGATCTACAATTTCCATGAATTGCGCGCGAACCTGGAGAAGAAAGGGCACCGGTTCCGGACGCGCACGGACACAGAAGTCATCGTGCATCTCTACGAAGAGGAAGGGACCGGCTTATTTAAGCGTCTTCGCGGCATGTTCGGTCTTGCACTGTGGGACGCTAAACGTGAGCGGCTGGTCATTGGGCGGGACCGCATTGGGGAAAAGCCGCTCTACGTCCGCCGCGAGGCGAAGCGCCTGTTATTCGCTTCGGAACTAAAGGCCATTCTGCAAGTCGACGATGTTTCGAGACGTTTAAGTCTGGACTCACTGCAGGAATATCTTGCAGTCGGTTACGTGCCGGCCCCGCTGACGATGATTGAGGGAATCGAAAAAATTCTGCCCGGCCATTGCCTCGTTGTCGAAAACGGTCGTATTGAGGATCAGAAATATTGGGATGTGCCGTTCGGCCAAACCGAGCAGCACTCGGAACAGGAATGGATTGAGCTCCTTCGCGAGAAATTGCTCGAGACGGTCAAGTCGCAACTCGTTAGTGACGTGCCCCTCGGCGCGTTCCTAAGCGGCGGAATCGATTCAAGCACGATTGTCGCGGCGATGGCACGGATGACGGGCCAACCCGTGAAAACATATTCGATCGGCTACGGCGGGGATCAGAGCTACTACAACGAACTCCCGTACGCGAAGATCGTTGCGAAGGCATTCGGAACCGACCATCACGAGATTGTCGTTCGTCCAGAAGTCAGTGCGCTGCTTCCCAAGTTGATGTGGCATATGGATGAACCGACCGCAGATTCGGCTTGTCTGACGACGTATTTGATTTCTCGCCTGGCACGAGAGAGTGTTACGGTAATTCTTTCGGGCGTTGGTGGTGACGAACTTTTCGGCGGGTATCGGAGATACTTGGGGGACAATCTGCACCGCACGTACCGGCTGCTGCCTGGGCCCATCCGGAAAAGCGTACTGCCAGCTGTCCTGAAACTAGTTTCGCAAGACCGCACTTCGGTTTGGAAGGACTATGCGCGATACGCCGCCGCGTTCATCAAAACAGGTGAGCTCGATCCGGCTTCCCGATATATGAGCTACGTGACGCTTTTTTCGCCACAAGTACAGTATGAGTTGTTGCGACAAGAATCGCGCGCAGGTTCAAACGGGAACGAAATTGCCGCGGAAGCTCTCCGAAAGTGCTTCGCTCATTGCGGCGGGAATGACGCTTTGAATCGCATTATTTACGCGGACTTGAAGACGTCACTTCCCGATGATCTGCTCGCGCTGACTGACCGCATGAGCATGGCTGCCTCGATTGAATGCCGCGCACCGCTGGTGGACTATGAGCTCGTGGAGCTAGCCAGCCGCGTGCCCTCTTCTTTGAAGGTTCGTGGCCTCACCATGAAATATTTGTTGAAGAAGGCCGTGGCGCCTTGGCTGCCTCGCGAAGTGATCAAGCGCAAGAAGCGGGGTTTTGGAGCACCTGTCGGCGGATGGTTGAGGCGAGACTTGAAGCCGCTGGTGAATGATCTCTTATCGGAGGAACAAGTCGGTAGGCGCGGATTGTTCCATTGGCCTGCTGTCCAACAACTCATCAAGGCCCACCAAGAGCAGCGCAGCGACTATACAGATCACATTTTTGCTTTGATTGCCTTGGAAACGTGGTGCCGCATCTATCTCGACGGATCCGGATCGATGGCCTAAAATTCTCCTGCGTCGCTTGATCGAGAAGTCTAGCCTTGGCGCGGCCTATGAATTCATCTTACGAATTCGCCAGAGTGAGACACTTAGGTTCTTCCTCCCTATTTTGGAGCGCAAAGAAAATAAAAACCTCATATCCACACACTCAAGCAAGGATTTCAAATTACGGCCCGAGTATTCCGTCATCAGGAGGAAGTGCTTAAATAGGAGAAAACGACCCAAATATCTAACGCGATCCATCCCCCAAAAGTCAGCCCGCGCAGCGTCAACGAGTGTTTGCCGCCTGCTCGACGATAGAAGAAGAGACATGCTTCCTGAAAGATGAGAATCAAGACACCCAAGAGTGTTGCTCGTACCCTGTACAAAAACAAATCTCTCGTTCCCGGATAGCGGCGAGCCGCCGTCTTAAAATTATTGCGTAGTTGGGAGATCTGGTTGGCAGCGTCGGCAGGCGGCGGCTGCAAGACGCCTTGCATTTTCACGTGAGTCATCAATGTCTGAAGGGCCACGGAGATCGTATCGCCCTGCCGGAAAACCAATTGCGCTCCGCTATCAAGTGGTAGGTAAACCTTCCAATTCTTGGCATCTTTCCACTGAAGAATGCGGACTGGGTCTGTCGTCATGCCCGCCTGTTTTGTCCCACCGTTCAGAATCCAGGCTGTCACTGCCCACGCATCATCGGCCGGTTGATTCGTTACCACAGCTCCCGCTGGTTCCGGCTTTCCTTCAGGTACCGTCCAACCGGCGAATGGAGTGCGGCTGCCCCGAAACGCTTCGACGCTCATCGAAGGACGGCCTAGAAAATAGGCTTTCAATCTCTCGGTTACACCGTCCGCTGAAAGATTGTAGAGGCCTGGAGTATTTCCGGATTCCACGCGAACATTTGGGTAGGTCGTCCAGATTGTTTCGAGACTCCTATCCGGGTTCCCCTTGGAGTCGTCCACGACGATCCAAGCAGAGGGAACTACATGCAATACCAATCGGCGAATGACCAAGGCGCCTGGTCCACGCCGTTCCATCTCGACCGCGTATAACCTTGACAATTTCAGAGATGATAGAACCGTTGACGTTCGCGGCGAGCCGCATTTTTCGCCGGCCAGGTGTGGCGCATTTGACCCTTCCCAACATTCCGCTCGTATACGGTCCGGGCTATCATAGGGCCAGTAGCCTGCACTCGTCCACCAGTCCTGTCCGCCTGCCCACAGCAGAACACTTGGTTCATCGGCATGTTTGTGGCCGTGGCCGGGAAAATTAGACCAAGCAAACACTGTCTGCGAGAGTTGCAAAGAAGAGGGCCAACTGTGGAGGTTGCCCCACAGCACCGCGTAACCCTCCACAGGGTACATCGAGAAAGAATTCGGAGGGCGCTCCATTTTGACGGGTGTCAGAGGACCGATGCGGTTATGTTGGTCTGGCTGACCGACAAGCGCGGTAACAAATCTTTTTCCTGCTGCGTCGCCAAACTGAGGTATGGAATGGTCGGGTCTGCGAATCTCCGTTGAAAATTTCTTTGCCTCCTCATATTTTCGGATCCACTCGGGCGGGACATCCAAGTTCAGTAACGTTGCGTACCGGAGCACCATTCCAAGAAGAAGAACTCCAAATTCGTGATACTCTGCGGAATGTTCCAGTACAATTCCATCCGGTCCAATGTAAAACGCGAATTGGTCCTTCAGACGCGCGAATGCTAAACGTTTGTATTCTTCGACGCTCGGAAGAGAAGGAAACGCAACGCAGATTTGCCAGAGCGCAATATTCTGCATCACCCCGTGGTTTGTCGCAACAGTGTACTGCTGGGGCTTGGCCAGCAACGCCGCGGTACGTGCCACGAAGCCCCACAACTCTTTGGCTTCTTCCAGCCGATAGTCTGGCCGATGGCGATAAATCCTCCAGAAGTCAGCAAGAGTGCGCACACGAGAAGCAACGGCGTGATCGTTCCACAGAAATCCTTTGTTTAGCCACGCCTTCTGCTCGTAGCGTCCCATAGCAAGGATGACGGTTCGCGCCATTTCATAAAACTCTTCCCTGCCCGTGCGTTCATACGCATCCAGGAAAATCTCAGGGACGACGAGCCCGGCAAATTGCAACTGCCAAGTACCTGTGCCGCGTTCCAAATCCTCAGGATCAAATGGCAGGTGAACCTCGAGTGGCTGGAAACCGGGGATTTCAGCACGACCCCTAAGCAGGTTCTCAGCCGCGGCTATCAGTTGCACATCATTCTGCCAATCACGGACCAGCAGCCGGTGAGCACGCATCTCTACGAGCACAGCGTCGGACGGTTGAATGATGCCAGCATCCGTCATCGCAACCGAAATGGTCTCCCCCGAAACATAAAATCGGTTGAATTCCGGAAACCAAATGATTGCCAAAAAAGCCAGAAAGAATACGATTGTGAGGACGGCTTGCGCGCGTGGCAAAACGCGCTGATTTGAATACGAACCGGGAATCACGAATGAATTTTATCTCAAAGCGGCCGGAAATGAGGAGCAGCCGACTCGGGGGGAGCGGAGAATGAGTACTGCCACCAACGGCTACTCCGGGGTTCTTACGACGCCAGCTACTTCGGAATCGCGATCGGCTGTTTGGACACGATCAATTCATCGAACCATGTGTAAGCGGGTGGATGATTGATCTTCATGTCCTTGTTGGTCATGTAGGCGAGCAAGGTCAGGGTATCGTAGTCGTTGCCGGGATGATCGTTCTTGAGGACGAAGTGGGGCATCTTCACCCATTGCTTGTACGGTTGCCCGTCAGGCGCCACCCAGGCGTTGATCGTGCTGTCCGGTTTCCCCCAATGACCTATTGCAACTTGGTAATAAAAAGTGACCCACTGCTCCGCGGGATAGTGAAAGCAGTCTTTTCGATTGATGTGCTCGAACACGCAATTGTAATCGCCCTGCTGAAGCAGAAGCGGCGGCTGACCGTGATTCTCGTCGTACAGAGGGCGATCGCCGCAATCCGTGTACATGATGGGGATTCCTGAACTGTGGTACTCAACCGTCGTGAGCTCAACCTGGGCGCAGGTGGAACCCTCATTGTGAAAAATGACCTGCTTCCAAGCGGTATCTCCCCAATTGTTCGTTAGCATCTCCTTGGAAAAACGCTGACGGAACTGCACGTAGAAGATTGAGCCGGGACCAAAGCTATGCTCGAAGGATTGACGCCAAAACCCGGCCGCGTTGGCAGCGGAGTTTGGAAGTATTTCGAGTCGCAATGAACTTTTTCCGGATGCCTTGATGGTCGGATCGCGGGATCCATGAATAAGCTTATCCCAGGCGGGATACAACCCGCTAGCCGGCCAGTGAGCGGGCAAGAAGTCGCTGGGAGAATCGAATCCGATGCAAATCAGAACGCCTGTAGCCTTGCAGCGCGTTTCAAAATCCTGAGGTTCCTGGGAAGTCGCATTATCCGCAGCGGCTTTGATACGAGAGGCCGCTTCAACCGAAGGTCGAGTGGAAGAAGACCCCACGGCCCAACGAAGGTTGTGATTGTGTATTCGGGCGTTGCCAAAATAAGTCGGAACAAAAAGTGAAAGACTAACAACCGTTAGAAAACAAAGCCAGCTGATCCAATTCTTGCCTTCAGAATTCACTGGCTGAGGATATCACGGCGTACCGGAAATCTTGAGGCGAAAAAGTTGGTATAAATGAATCAGGTTTCAGGCAGCGAGTCTGGTAGCCTTGACACATGAATGGATCTCCTCTTGGCGTTTGTTGAAGCAGCAGCGTAGGGAGCTGATGGCGGCCGTAGCGGTCCAAATAAACAGAGAACAGGAGCACAGTGCCTACAACGGACACTTTCGAGTCAACCTGTTATCGCCCGCTGCTCCTGTTCAACGGGGGGAGACTGTCTCAAAAGGGAAATCCGATTATAAATCGATACAAAGGCCTTCGTGATGTTGACCACGCATCTGGCTAAGCACTACAGCACGGCCTGATTTACAGCCTTGGGCACTAGGGAGTTGGTCCTGTTGGCGCGGGAATCGGCTGGGCCGAGACAATCAGTTCGTCATACCAGACGTGCGCGGTTGGATGCTTAGCTCTTGTTTGTTTGCCGGTCATGTATTGCGTGAGCGTCAGAGCATCAAAGCCGGCGGCGCCATCGTCCTGATTCAGCTTGTAGAGCAAAACGCTGATGAATTTCTTCATCCCATAGCCTTGCGGCGCGAACCACGCTTCCAAGCTGCTGTCAGCATGCCCCCAGTTTCCTACGTGGACCTTGAAATACAGCGTGTACCAGGCTTTTGCTTGAATCTTAAAACACGTCCCCACTGGCCCTTCGTCAGCCCATTGGCATTTTTCGCCGGTGAAAGGCGCGGGCGCCGTGAAGCCCTGCTGGAGAAGAAAAGGCGGGTAAGGCGTGTAAGTCACGCCGTTTAGCTTGGTTGTGAATTGTTCGTTGCCGCAGTCGGAGTACGCTGTCGGTGTCGTCCATGAATTGTGATTGTGGATGGTAATTTCTACCGCGGCACAGGTCGCGGCGTGATTGTGAAAGATCGACAGCTTCGGTGCCGTGTTGCCCCCCTCGGGCCCCGTCTTCGTCCAATCGGTCGAAACCCAATTAGGATCGGCGCGAAACGCGTACTGCACGTAAAACGTGGTGTTCGGCCCAAACGTCTGCGGAAAGTTCTGCACCCAGTTCCCTTCCGCGTTCTCGCCCGTATTGCCGTAGATGTCCCAGCGAGCCGAACTCGCGCCGGAAAACGACACATTGGTGTCTTGCTGAACGCAGCGCGCCGGCAAACTGGGGCAGTCCGTCTCATAATAGAGGCCAGTGGCAGGCCAGACCGGCTGCGCGAACACCGATGCGCTGTCGAAGCCCTGGCAGACGATTACACCTGCTTGTGCGCAACGCGATTGGAAATTCTGCAGAGCCGCATCGGCCGGCGTGCCCGCATTGCCCGTGGCTTCTTTCGCTTGAGCGGACGGCGTATTGCTTCCGTTCCGGGTCGTCGCGTTGGCTTTGTAAGTCGCCGCGAGCTGAGCGTCGGGAGGAGAGAAGATCCTGGCCCAGACCATACGAACGAGTGTTCCACGTGCGCCATGGAAAACTGCGATTGCAAGGAGCGAAAGCGCGGAAAAAATGAGAAAGCGAAAGACGTTCTGTGAGAGCGCGCCGTGACCGAACATAACAAATTATATATCTTCGAATGGTTCAGAATACCAGGACACCCGGGTCTCCGTGGCGCAGATTGTACACTAAGCTGCTTCTGGTTTCTTCTCTAGTCGCTATTGTTCGAGCCCTTCTGGCAAGGCTTGAAATGGATCTGGTGTGAGTTGGCCAAGCGAGAGGCGAAGGGCCAACATTGTGTATTTGCTTCGGCCTCTTGCCGAATGGGCGAGAAATCCTCTCGCTGGGTAGCGCCAAGGGTTGCATCCTCAACGACGAAAGCGACTTGCCATGGCGCACCAGTAGCCCAATTGCGTTACGGGTTGGATCCTGCGGGAGCCGGAATCGGTTGAGTAGAGATGATCAGTTCGTCATACCAAACGTGTGCGGCAGGCCCAGTTCCGGCGATCTTCCCG
>WNFT01000135.1_pt1 | contig 52192 bp, 41 predicted proteins | sample 5400191 | NCBI WGS metagenome assembly WNFT01 (sample SAMN13153359, study PRJNA577476) | soil metagenome | isolation source: 80 cm saprolite under Madrone tree | place: USA:California | collected 2016-06-14 | reverse complement strand
CCGTCGACGGAATCGGCCGCGATCGGTTCGTAGCCCCACTCACCGAGCAGCTCGGTGAGATGATGCGACACCGTCGGCTTCGTACCTGCGACGAGCACGAGTCTGTTCTTCATTTGCGTCATTCACGTCCTTCGCAAATCATCGGCGGTCTAACACTCCGGTCGTTTGGCGGGACAACGAAGTTACTGTGAACACATCGCCATGCAGAACCTGAAGCAGTAGGAAAAGCAAAGTGGGTGCCATCACAGTTGCAGATCCCATCGCGTAAGTGCCTGATCTGACGGGAAAGAATGGTCCTGAAAAACAGGCATTCCCATTCACTTAATGGGAAGAGGAAGTTCCTTTCTGACACTTGCCCGGGCCAACCTCCCGTTCTCATAGGGTTGCAGCAACAAAACACTAAGTCAAACAATTAGTTACAAGTACTAGGTGGTCTTGCAACAGTTGCATATACCGCGAAAGAACGGTGCGGACCTTTTCATGGTGACCGGCGCTTCACGTGTGGGCCACCTCGATTTACCTTGAGGTCCCCCTCGCCAGACTGAAAATTACCTTTTGCATCCAACAAGTTGTGGGTCCAAGTCGACGTAGAGACCTCGTCTTGCGAGCCCGGCTGGGGCCGCTTCCAGGGGAGCACCAGTAGGTATGCACAGGTCCGTTGCACATACCACGCGCGATTGGACTGTGTCGAAGGACGTGACGCACTGCGAAGCGGATACCCGGGCAGAACGACACGCCAGCCCGGGCGCGAGACGAAACTTCCCGAAGGGCCTTCAAATGCGGCTCGGGACGAGAAGAAGTTACCGACTACCGGTGTAACTTTTACACCGAGATCGGCTCCGTCTCTACTTCGAGTTCTCGCCGTCCTCCGACTTCTGCTCGAGTTCTCGCCGTCCTCCGACTTCTGCAGGATATGGTCGACCACCTGGGTAACGTGCCCGGCCAGGTCATTGAACGCGGCGACCATCTCGGAGCGGTCGGTCTGGAGCATGTCCGCCTTGTGGCGAAGCCGCGCCATTTCCTCGCGAAGCATCTCGTTCTCTGCCTCCAGCGTGCGGGCTCTTGCCTCGAGGTGGTCCGCCCTCCCGAGTTGCTCGAGACACAAACTGAAGAACCGCTGGCCGTCGGCAAGCCACCGCGCGAGCTCCGGGGGAGCTGAGTCAGTCATAGTGTCGTCGATCCTTTTCTTCGCTGCGTGCCCCGACCGGGAGGTTATCGGAGAGAGGAAACGGGGCGTCAGGTCCAGCACCTCCACGATCCGCTGGTAAGAGACCTGAGCGACGGCGTGAACCTCTTTGATGATCTCGGCGCTCTGGGCGCCGAACAGATCGAGAGCACGCCCGTCGGTGGGCACGACCGCGCTGTTGATGTACCGCACCCGCTTGCCGCGGTCCTTGAGCTGCCTGCAGGCGGCGGCCACCGCGCGCTGGTCGAGGCGCAGTTGATCCGGCGAGACCGCACCGAGATCCCGCTCGATGATGTAGAGAGCCATCCGGCACCTCCTCGAACTCGAAGGACCCGCGGGGATCGTAGCCGACTTTCCTGGTCACGACAACTTCGAAAGCCGAGCGTGGGCTCGATCCAGCAGCGCCTCGACTGTCGTGGCATCGCCCGGGAATGCCGCGAGTGCGAATTCCACGCTGATCGGACCAGATCGACCGCCGCTCGACGCGGCCAGGGCGAAGTCTTGCAGTGTCCGCTGCATGCGCGCACTGATCCCGATCGCGTCTGTGTCGGGCGTGTGCACGAGGATCACCGCGATATCCTCCCCGACCATGCCGACTAGGTCGGAAGCGCGAAGCATCTCGGCCAGCTTGCGCGCGATGCCGACATTAATCGCGGCGTCCGACCGGCTGGGCGGGTCGAGCCGGACGAGGCACAGCGAAAGAAAGTCTGGGTACCGTGTGGCGCGCTGCACCTCCCGGGCGAGCATCCGGCGGAAATCCAGCTCTTCCAGGACGATCGGCACCTCCGGGGGCTGTTCCGACATGATTACTGCGAGGCAGCGTATCCTAAGGGAATGAGGAACGCCACCCACTCAAGTACGATCGCGGTGCTGGCAATTCTCGGGCTGGCGATCGTCGGCTCCCCGGTCCGGGCCGCCACGCTCGAGATCGGGCCGGAGGCCGATCTCTGCGGCACGCTGCGACAGGTGGAGCCGGGCGACGAAGTCGTGCTGCAGCCCGGCGATTACCGGGGCGGGTGTGCCATACGCCATGGAGGCCTGCCGCACGCTCCGGTGATCATCCGGGGGGCCGACCCAGAACGGCCTCCACGGCTCACGCATCCTGGGCTCGTCAACGTGCTCGAGATCCGGGCGAGCGACGTCGAGGTACGCGACCTCGCCTTCGGCCCGACGGTGGCCGACGCGGACGGGGTGCGGATCTTCGGGGGCGAACGGATCACGGTGGAGCGTTGCCGGTTCAAGCAGATGGGCGGCATCGCGGTGGTCGCGAATCACGCGAGTGTGCGCGGCCTGACCGTGCGAGGCAACGTCATCGCTCAATCGGGCGCCACCGCGATGTACTTCGGCTGCCACGACGGGAGCAGCTGCACCGTCACCGGCCTCGTGGTGGAGGCCAACCGTATCCGGGGCGTAACCGCGCCCAACCCACAGATCGGGTATGGGATCGAGGTGAAGCTCAACTCGAGCGGGCTGATCCGGGACAACATCATCTCCGAGACGAAAGGACCCGGCATCATGGTCTATGGTTCCCGCGACCTCGGGACCGTGAGCGTCGTCGAACGCAATTTCATCCGGGGCTCCCGGACCTCGTCTGGCATCCTGATCGGTGGGGGACCGGTACTGGTCCGGAACAATATCTCCGGCTGGAACGCCGAGGGCGGGATCGGAATCGAGAACTATGGTCGCCGAGCGTTGCTGCGCGGCCTTGCGATCAGCCACAATACCGTCTATGGCAACGGGGAGGGGGGCATCACGATTCCTTCGTCCGGCCTGCTGGAAGCATCGTTGCAGAACAATGCCGCCCAGACCCGAGGTGGTACCCTGGCCTTCCCGGCTGCTCGCGCCGGTCTTCGGCTGGCCGGCAACCTCGATTGCACCTGGCTACAGTGCTTCACCGATCCCGAGAATCTCGACTTCTCGCCCGCTGCGGGATCGCTACTCCGGCTGTTTGGTGGACCCCGAGGCCAGGACGTCGCGCCGCGCGATGACTTCTTCGGCACCCCCAGAGGCGTGCCTGCAGTGATCGGCGCCGTCGAGAGTCCGATCCACCCGACCAAGCTCGAGGATCTTCGGTAGAGGATCCTCGTCCGCCCTCTGCAACGATTGCACCCCGGACCCCGGGGGCACCTAAGCACTCGATTCTCTTGCTCAGATCGTCATGCAACACGCGAAATATGCTCCGCTCCGCGCATATTCGACATCGGCCATGAACCGCGTTGCCCAATCACGTGAAGGAAGTTCTCTGCGTCGGGTGATATCGGTCCAATGAAATCATTCACTTAGACTTCATGGGACTGCCTCCGCTGGCACTGGGCTTGCTCCTGGGGGTCCCAGGATCATTCGGTGCCTGTCCCCCGGACCGTCGTCACGAGGAGGGAGGAGGAAGCATGCGCGTTCTCGTAACAGGGCACAACGGTTACATTGGATCGGTCATGGTCCCGGAGCTGCTGGCTGCGGGACACGAGGTGATCGGCCTCGACACCTTCTTCTTCGAGGACTGCACGCTCGGCCAGGACGGGGACATCGTTCCGGCCATCCGGAAGGACATCCGCGACCTCGAAATCGGCAGCCTCCGACGGCTGGACGCCGTGATCCATTTGGCTGCCCTCTGCAACGACCCACTCGGCGACCTGCACGCCGAGTGGACCCACGAGATCAATCACCGGGCCTCCATCCAGCTTGCGCTGCTGGCCCGAGATGCCGGTGTTGGCCGGTTCCTGTACGCATCGTCCTGTAGCATGTACGGCGCCGCCGGGAGCGACGACACGCTCACCGAGGAGGCCCCACTCCGGCCGCTGACTGCCTATGCGACCTCAAAGGCGCGGACCGAGGAAGATCTTAGCGCGCTCGCGGACGCCTCGTTCAGCCCCGTGTACATGCGCAACGCCACCGCCTACGGCCTCTCACCACGACTGCGCGCCGACGTGGTCCTCAACAACCTCGTCTGCTGGGCCCACACCACCGGCCGCATCCGCATCATGAGCGATGGCACGCCGTGGCGTCCGGTGGTGCACGTGCAGGACATCGCACGGGCGTTCGCCACTGCACTGGTGGCGCCACGCGGGGCGATTCACGACCAGGCGTTCAACGTGGGGGCAACCGCCGAGAACTACCAAGTTCGCGAGCTGGCTGAGATCGTGCGTGGCACCGTCGCCGGCTGCACCATCGACTACGCGGCGGGGGCCGGGCCAGACCCCCGCAGCTATCGAGTCGATTTCAGCAAGCTGACCCGGACGTTCCCCGATCTCAAGCCTCGCTGGAACGCCTCGTTCGGGGCCAAGGATCTCTACGCGGCGTTGCAGGAGGCCGACGTCACCTTCGCCGACTTCCAGGGTCGCAAGTACATCCGGCTCTCCCAGATCAAACACCTGCTCGAATCGGACCGGCTCGACGCATCCTTACGCTGGGTCCGCCACGCGGAGTAGCGCACCGCCATGGGCACCTGTCGCTTCTGTCACACCGGACTGCAGCGCACGTTCGTGGATCTCGGCATGTCGCCGCTCTGCGAGAGCTTCCTCACCCGGGAGCAGCTGAACCAGATGGAGCCGTTCTACCCGCTCCACGCCTACGTTTGCGAGGAATGCTTTCTGGTGCAGGTGGAAGAATATGTTGGTCCCGAGCAGATCTTCAGCGAGTACGCCTACTTCTCTTCCTATTCGCGGGCCTGGCTCGAGCACGCCAAGTCCTATACCGACATGATCGTGTCACGGCTCGGGCTCGACCATACGAGCCAGGTGATCGAGCTCGGCAGCAACGACGGCTATCTACTCCAGTACTTCATGGCCCGCGGCATCCGCGTGCTGGGCGTGGAGCCGGCCGGGAACGTGGCGGCCGCCGCGATCGCCAAGGGCGTGCCGAGCACCACGCGCCTGTTCGGTCTCGAGACCGCGCAGGAGCTCCTCGCCGGGGGCCATCACCCCGATCTCATCGTGGGCAACAACGTGCTGGCCCAGGTCGCCGATCTCAACGGCTTCGTGGCCGGGATGAAGAAGCTCCTGAAGCCGGGCGGGGTCATCACGATGGAATTCCCGCACCTGCTGCGGCTGATGGACGAGAACCAGTTCGACACGATCTACCACGAGCACTTCTCCTACTTCTCGCTGATGAGCGCCGAGCGAATCTTCGCGGCCCACGGGCTGACCCTCTTCGACGTCGAAGAGATGTGGACGCACGGGGGCTCGTTGCGAATCTACGCGCGCCACCAGGAGGACGAGGCGCGGCCGGTGGGCCCGCGGGTACGGGCCCTCTTGGCCCGCGAGAAAGCGGTCGGCCTCGATCGGCCCGAGCGCTACGCCGCCTTCGCCGAGCAGGTACGGGAGACCAAGTGGCGGCTCCTGGAATTCCTCATCGGAGCCAAGCGGCGGGGCAAATCCATCGCGGGCTACGGCGCGCCCGGGAAGGGGAACACCCTGCTCAACTACTGCGGCATCCGGACGGACTTCCTCGACTACACGGTCGATCGGAACCCCTACAAGCACGGGCGATTCACGCCGGGCACCCACATCCCCATCCACCCGCCGGAAAAGATCCTCGAGACCCGGCCTGACTACGTACTGATCCTGCCGTGGAACCTGAAGGACGAAATCATCGAGCAGATGAGCGCGGTGCAGGCGTGGGGGGGCCAATTCGTGGTGCCGATCCCGGACGTGAAGGTGTACCCGTGATGGGTGCGCGAGAAAGGCGGCGACGCTCATGAAGGTCGTCCTGTTCTGCGGAGGTCTGGGTACCCGACTGCGGGAGTACTCGGAGAGCATTCCCAAGCCGATGGTCAACATCGGCTACCGCCCGATCATCTGGCACGTGATGAAATACTACGCCCACTTCGGGCACACCGACTTCATCCTCTGCCTGGGATATCGGGGGGATGTGATCAAGCAGTACTTCCTCAACTACGAAGAGTGCCTCTCGAACGACTTCCAGCTCTCGAAAGGTGGTCGGGAACTGCAGCTCTACAGCCGGGACATCGACCAGTGGAACATCACCTTCGTCGATACCGGCCACTACGCCCCGATCGGCCAGCGCCTCAAGGCGGTGGAGCAGTACCTGGAAGGGGAGGAGGTCTTCCTGGCCAACTACTCCGACGGGCTCTCGGACCTTCCGCTACCCGTGTACCTGGACAACTTCCATCGTAGCGACGCGATCGGCAGCTTCGTCTGCGTTCGGCCGAGCCAGACCTTTCACATCGTGAACGTCGGCGAGAATAGCGTGGTCAAGGACATCCGGCACGTGGATCAGGCCGATCTCTGGATCAACGGCGGGTTTTTCGCCTTCAAGCAGGAGATCTTCGACTACGTGGGGCCGGGGGAAGACCTGGTCGCCGAGCCGTTCCAGCGGCTGATCGACAAGGGCGGCCTGGTGGCGTACAAGCACGACGGCTTCTGGGCCTGTATGGACACGTTCAAGGACAAGCAGCGCCTCGACGAGCTAAACGCCCAGGGTGACTGCCCGTGGGAGCTCTGGCGGACCGAATCTTCGGGGCAGAGTCGGGCAACGCTGGCGGACAACGGTGGCCGCGAGGCGAAGCAGCGGGCTCCGGTGGCGCGCGGGGCCAGCAGTCGGCAATGAACCCGGCCGGGCCGGCGGCTTGGGTGGAGGGCGTGTCTTGCTGAGGCTAGCCCTCGAGTCGGGGCAAGATCCGCTCTCGGTGCTGTGCCTGGGGGCGCACGCAGACGATCTGGAGATCGGGTGCGGAGGTACGGTGCTCACCCTCGCCGAGAGCGGGCGTCCCCTCGCGATCACCTGGGTGGTCTGGAGCGCGGAGGGGGTGCGGCAGCGGGAGGCGCGCGACAGCGCGGACGTCTTCCTGGCCCGGGCGAAGACCAGGGACGTCGAGGTGAAGAGCTTCCGGGACGGATTCTTTCCGTCCCAGGGACGCGAGATCAAGGAGGAGTTCGAGGCGCTCAAGCAACGCGTCTCGCCTGACGTGATCTTCACCCACTACCGAAACGACCTTCATCAGGATCACCGGTTGATCTCGGACCTGACTTGGAATACGTTTCGCCATCACCTCGTCCTCGAGTACGAGATCCCCAAGTACGACGGCGATCTGGGATCGCCAAACCTGTTCGTCGGGCTGAGCGAGTCCGTGGCCCGCCGCAAGGTCGACGGGATCGTCAACGCGTTCCCGTCGCAGGCCGCCAAGCACTGGTTCTCGACGGAGGTGTTTCTGGCCCTGCTCCGCCTTCGGGGCATGGAATGCGCGGCGATCGAACGGTACGCGGAGGGATTCTACGGCCGGAAGGCCGTGCTGTCGCTCGGGACGGTGTCGTGAGCCGGCCCCTGGTCACCATCGGCCTCCCGGTCTACAACGGGGAGAAGTTCCTCCGGCGCGCCCTCGACTCGCTCCTCGGGCAGACAATGGGCGACTTCGCGCTGATCATCTCCGACAACGCCTCGGGCGACGCCACCGGGCAGATCTGCCGGGAGTACGCGCGGGCCGACAAGCGCATCCGCTACTACCGGAACCCGGCCAATATCGGCGCGCCCCGGAACTTCAATCGCACCTTCAAGCTCGCGGACACGAAGTACTTCAAGTGGGCGACTGCGGACGATTTCTGGGGCCCCGAGTTCCTCGAGCTGGCGCTGGCGGTGATGGAGCGCGACCCGGACGTGGTGCTCTGCTACGCGAGGACCATGATCGTGGCGGCGGACGGCGTCCCGATCGAGCCGTACGAAGACTGGCTCCATCTCACGGAGCCCGCCCGGCAGCGTTTCACGCGCCTCGTCCGGACGATCGGGCTGTGCCACCAGCACCAGGGCCTCATCCGGAGCGCAGGTCTTCGGCGAACCCGACTACTCATGGACCACATGGGCTCGGACCTGAACCTGCTCGCCGAGCTGACGCTCCACGGAAAGTTCCACGAGCTGCCGCAGCGTCTGTTCTTCCGCCGGGTCCACGAGAACTCGTCGAGCTGGGCTCGTGACGACGTCGCCCATCAGCTCGCCTTCTACGACCCAAACCGAACCTACGGGATCGTCCTCCACGACTGGCGCAAGTACGCGGCCTACCTCGGCGCGATCCGGCGCGCGCCGATCCATTCGCGCGACAAGACTGCCTTGTACCGGTTCGTGATTCACCGGATGCTCTGGGACCGGCAACGACTCACTGCCGAGCTGGCCCTGAAGGCCCGTGTGGTTGCGAGCGGCGCGCGGATCCGGCGCTTCATATTGGACCGGGTAGGGGCGAACCCCTAGATGACGTCGACCATCCGGGCCTCGGACAGCCGGGCCCACGCCGGGCACTGCCGATCCTGCCACGCCACCGGTCTCGAGCGGGTGTTGGATCTCGGCGTCCAGCCGGTGGCGGACTGGCTGGTGGATCCGACCACGCCCGCGGGCGCCGAAGCGCGGTACCCACTCGCGCTCGACCTCTGCCGGGCCTGCGCGCTCCTCCAGCTCGCCGAATTTCCCGGGGAAAAGGGCGTAGACGGACACGTGCACAGCAGCGCGATCTCAACCATGATCGCCGCGCACGACGCGGCCTGGGCCGACGAGGCGGTGGCCCGGCTCAGCCTGAAACCCGGTCGCGTCGTGATGGAGGCCGCCGGGGGCGGGCAGGGTGTCGCAGCAGCGCTTGGCCGTCGGGGCATGACGCTGGTTGCGCCCGCCCGATCGCCAGCCGAGCCGGTGGACCTCGTGGTCGCCAATCACAGCCTGGCCCATGCCGTGGACCTCGATCGGGCGGTGGCGGCCCTCGTAGCCCCGCTGGGAGCCGAGGGCACGGTGGCCGTCGAGTTCCATCACGCCGCCCGGCTCCTGACCGAGACCCAGTTCGACCTGATCTGCCATCCGCATCGCACCTATCTCTCGGTCGCTGCCCTCGTCCGGGCCTTCGCCCGCCACGGGCTCACGACCCTGGACGCGGCCGAGATCGCCGTACATGGAGGATCGGTGCGGATGTATGCGTGCCGGGGCGCCGGGCCGGTCGGCGCCTCCGTGGATCGCGTCATGGCCGGGGAGCGGGCCGTCGGCCTGGGCGGCCCCGCCACGCCCCTGCGGCTGGCCGAGCAGGTGGAGACCGCCTCGATGCGCATCCGGGACTTCCTGCAGCAGGCCCGGTCCGCCGGGCGGACGGTGCTTGGCTACGGCGCGCCGGCCCGGGCGAGCACGCTGCTCAATCACTGCGGCGTAACGGCCGAGCTCCTCCCGGCCACCGTCGATCGGTCGGCCGTCAAGCAGGGGCGAGCCCTACCGGGATGCCGAGTGCCGATCCACGCGCCCAGCTTCCTGGCCGAGGTCAAGCCCGACTATGTGCTCATCCTGGCCTGGACCCTGGCCGATGAGATCATCGAACAGATGTCCGAAGTCCGCTCCTGGGGTGGTCGCTTCGTGGTCCCCCTCCCGGATGTCAAGGTCGTGCCGTGAACCGTGGATAACGTACTGGAGAAAACGTCGCGCATGAGCCAGAACACGAGTGTCGCCATCCTGGGGACCGGGATGGCCGGCTGTGGAGCGATCCATCGACTCGCCGGTGAGGGCCTCGAGCCAGTCGTCTTCGACAAGGCGGCTTATTTCGGCGGCCACACCGCCTCCTTCGCGCACGAGGGCGGCTACGTGTTCGATGAGGGGGGCCACGTCTCCTTCACGAAGAACGAGCGGCTGAAAGAGCTCTTCGCGCGTAACCTGGGAGGGCAATTCGAGACGGTTCACGCCCATATCAACAACTACTGGCGTGGTCACTGGATCAAGCATCCGCCCCAGTGCAACCTCCACGGTCTCCCCGCCGACCTCGTGGCCCGGATCATCGGCGACTTCGTCGAGGCCCAACATGCCCCGCCGAGCGAGATCCGGAACTACCGAGATTGGCTGCTCAGCACCTATGGTCGGACCTTCGCCGAGACTTTCCCCATCGTGTACGGACAGCGGTACCACACCACGACCGCGGCCAACATGACCACGGACTGGCTCGGCCCGCGGATGTACCGGCCCAGCCTGCACGAGGTGCTGATGGGCGCGCTCAGCGTCGAGACGCCCGACGTCCACTACGTGACCGAGTTCCGGTATCCGTCGCGCGGAGGCTTCGTCTCCTACATTCGCCCATTCGCCAAGGACGCGGACGTGCGGCTCGAGCATCAGCTCGTTCGCCTCGATCCGCGTGAGCGCCGTCTGACCTTCGGAAACGGCGCCGTCGTCTCCTACGAGCAGGTCGTCTCCTCGATTCCGCTCCCCGCGCTGGTGCCGCTGATCCAGGGAGCTCCCGCGGACGTCTGCGCGGCCGCTCAGCGTCTGGCCTGCACCACGTGCGTGATCGTCAACGTCGCGGTCGCCCGGCCCGACCTCTCCGACGCCCACATCACCTATTTCTACGACGAGGACATGTTCTTCACCCGGGTGAACTTCCCGCATCTGCTGTCGCCCCACAACGTACCTCCCGGAGTGAGCGCCGTGCAGGCGGAGTGCTACTACTCCAAGAAGTACCGACCACTCGACCGGAAGCCCGAGGACTGCATCGCGCCCGTAGTGGCCGACCTGCGCCGATGCGGACTCCTGCGCGAGGATGACCAGATCGTGTTCACGAACGCCCACGTCAACGACTACGCGAACATCATCTTCGATCAGGAGTATCCGGCGGCACTGGCGACCGTGCACGGATACCTCGACGACGTGGGGATCCTGTATTGCGGCCGCTACGGGGACTGGCGGCATCTCTGGACCGACGAGGCCTTCGAGAGCGGCGAACGAGCCGCGGAGCGAGCGCTGGACCGGCTGGGCTCGGCGGTCCGCTAACCCCGCATGAAACGCCGGTTCCGCTTCATCGTCTCCATGCCGCGCCTGGCCGACGGCGTCGCGGCCTGGCAGTCGGCGCTTCGCCGGATCGAGGACCGCGGCTACTCCACGATTGCCATCTCGGATCATTTCACCCAGGGCTGGGCCATGGAGCCCCTCGTGACCCTGGCCGCGGCCGCGGCGGAGACCGAGCGTGTCCGCCTGCTCACCCTGGTGCTCGGGAACGACTACCGCCACCCCGTTCTCGTTCACAAGGCGGCCGCCACCATCGACGTGATCTCGGGCGGCCGCCTCGAGCTCGGGCTGGGGGCGGGCTGGATGCGCGCGGAATACGAAGCGGCCGGGCTGGCCTACGATGAGCCGAAGACCCGTCGTGAGCGGCTCGAAGAGTCCGTGGCGGTGATCAAGGGGCTCTTCGGCGCGGATCCGCTCGACTTCGTCGGGACGCACTACCGGATCGCGAAGCTCGATGGCCTACCGAAGCCGGTGCAGAAGCCGCACCCTCCGATCGTGGTGGGGGGTGGTGGGCCGCGGATGCTGGAGCTTGCCGGTCGGGTCGCGGACATCGCGGGCGTGTACGCGAACCTCGGGCGGGGGTCGCATGACGTGCACCAGGTGGTCGACATGGGCCCGGAGAGCGTCGCGTCGAAGGTAGAGTGGGTACGGGCCGGCGCTCGCTCCGCGGCGCGTGACCCGGAGGACGTCGAGCTTCAGCTCAGCTTGCTTCTCTGTCGCATGGTCGAGTCCGAGCGCGAGGCCCAGGAGGTTATCGACCGGGCGGCGGCGGCCTGGAGGGTGCCCCCGGCCACCGTCGCCGCGTCACCCGCAGTGCTCGTAGGCCAGGTCGACGAGTGTGCCGACCGGCTCGTCGAGCGACGGGAGCGGTACGGCTTCAGCTATATCCATATCGGCACCGACATCGACAACGCGGGCCCGCTCGTCGCGCGGCTCGAGGGGCAGTGAAGCACCATGACCGCGTACAAGCGTAGCTTCGCCAAGACGTCGATCACGGCCGCGCTGGCCGGCCTGTTCGTCATCGCCGCTACCCACCTGGTCGCACCGAGCAGATTCCCCGTCGTGACCGCCCTGATCGAAACGATCGCCTGGGTGATCGGGGCGCTCTTCGAGACCATCGCGCTGGGAGGGGTGATTGCGCTCTACCGTGACCACGCCGAGTCGAAGGGGCGGGCCGACCTCTTCCTCAGCGCGAACGAGCCGCACTCCGAGGAGGCTCTGACGCTGGAGCGGCCCGCGTTCGGCATCCGGTTCCGGCGCGGGTTGAGAAGTCTGACCCGTGGGCGATGGGCCCTCGTCGGCGATCGCGTCGAGGTGCGGTCCTTCGAGGAGATCCAGAATACTCTGGATGAGCATGGATGTCTGGACGGTCTGCCGTTCATGCCCGAGATGGCGGCGTTCTGCAATCGCCCGGCGTGGGTGTTTCGGAGCGTCGACAAGATCTACGACTTTGGGCGAAGCAAGCGGTTGCGGCGACTTCGCAACGTCGTACTCCTCGGTGGCCTTCGGTGCGACGGAAGCGCCCATGGGGCGTGCCAGGCGTCGTGCTATCTGCTGTGGAAGAGGGCCTGGCTCAAAGACGCGCGGGACAGCGCCCCGCCGCCCGGCTATCGGCGCCCGACCCTGGCCGCGCCCGCGGCCCGGATCGAGCGCGAGCCGACGGTCAAGCCGACTCGATATACGTGTCAGTACACTCGGCTGGCGGCTGCGACGACGCCCCTGCGGCCCTGGGACATCCGCCAGGATCTGCGGCCGCTCCTGGCCGGCAATGTGACCGTCCGGGCGTTCTGCGTGGCCGCCCTCACCCGGCTGTTCAACGAGGTGCAGGAGGCTCGACACGGCACCGGCTACCCGGCCCCGTGGCGTGGTCCCCTCGCCAAAGCCCCGCGGGTGGCCCACGGCGTCGTCCCGGGTGATCGGATCCGAGTCCTCCGGCGTGACGAGATCACGGTCACCCTGGACAAGCAGGGCCGGAACCGCGGCCTGCGATTCGACGACGACATGATCAAGCGGTGCGGTCAGTCCTATCGAGTGCTCAAGCGCGTCGAGCGGCTCATCGATGACGCGACCGGGCAGATGCTGGAGATGAAGGCACCCTGCATCGTGCTGGACGGAGCGGATGCGTCCGGAGAGTTTCTCCGGCTCCTGGCCCAGCACGAGTATCCCTTCTGGCGAGAAGTGTGGCTGAGCCCGGAGGAGGGTGTCGTCACCGACACCGCTCCCGTCGAGGCGAGACGATCCGGATGACACACATGCCGCTGGTGAGCGTCGTGGTCCCCGTGTACAACTATGACCAGTACATCGGAGAATGCATCGAGAGTGTGCTGACCCAGACCTACTCGAACTGGGAACTCGTGGTCGTCAACAACTGCAGCACCGACCGCTCCGGAGACATCGCCGAGCAGTACGCGCAGAAGGATCCTCGTATCCGCGTTCACCACAACACGGAGTTCGTCGACACGTATCGGAACCACAACATCGCGTGTCGCCAGATCGCTCCGGACAGCGCGTACTGCAAGATGCTGTGCGCCGACGACTGGATGTTCCCGGAGTGCCTGGAGCGGATGGTCGCGGTGGCTCAAGCGCATCCCACTATTGGCATCGTCGGGGCGTATCGGATCGACGGGGTAGAGGTCGGCTGTGACGGCCTCCCGTATCCGACGCCCTTCATCTCCGGGCGAGAGCTGGGTCGACTGACCCTCCTGGGCTCGGTCGGGGTCTTCGGATCGGGGAGCTCGGTGCTGTATCGTTCGGAGTGTGTTCGGGCCCGGCCCGAGTTGTACGACGAGGCGGACAACCACGCCGATATGGCGGCCTGCCTGGACATCCTGCGCACCTGGGACTTCGGCTTCGTCCATCAGGTGTTGACCTACACTCGACGGCACCCGGTGGCCAATACGACCTACGCCGAGATCATGAACACTTACGTCGCCGGCGAGCTCCGCCACCTGCTCCGCTACGGTCCCGACTACCTGAACCGAGAGGAATACGCTCAGTGTCTGGAGCGAGTGTTGGGCCGGTACTATCGGTTCCTGGCCCTGAGCCTCACCCAGTCGCGAGTGGCAGAAGTCTGGGCCTACCATCGAGCGGCGTTGCGGGAGGCGGGGCACCCGCTGGATCGAAAACGAATGATCAAAGCGGTCATGCCCTACTGGGGATACGCGCTGACGCACCCGAAGCAGGTGTCGGCCCTCGCGCTTCGATTGCTCGGATTTTCCGGCTGGGCCTCCTAGGGTGTGACGTCCATGCCGCGACAGGTTCTCTTCATCGAGAACAGCGTCGGACTCTCCGGCTCGACCGTGAGTCTCGCGACGCTCCTGAACCACCTGAATCGGAATGACGTTGTGCCGTATGTCGCCGTCTCCCGGCCGGAACAGGCGACGTTCCTCCGGCAGCAGCTGCGGGAACCGACCGACGTGGCTGTGATCAGGCCGGCCGCGGGATTGAAAGGGGCCGGCTGGCTCCGACGACTGCTTGGGCCGTCCGGAATCCACGTCCGGGGCCTCCGGCGCGCGGGCTGGAAGGTGGCGGGCTTGATCGATATGCTGATCGTCACGCTACCCTATTCGCTCCGTCTGCGGCGGTTTGCGCGAGGCCGTGAGCTAGTCTTGATCCACCACAACAACGGATTCGACGTCGGCGCGGTGTTCCTCAGCCTTATGCTCGGCATCCCACTGGTTGCCTACCAGCGCGGCGACGAATGGAATTCGTTGACCGTCCGATGGCTGGCCACGAGAGTCACCCGCTTCATTGCCAACTCGGTGTCCACGCGCCGCAGCCTGGACGCATTGGGTGTCCCGCCCGAGCGCGTCAGGGTCATCTACCCTCCGGTCGATCTCGAGAGCTTCGTCGCCCGACGGTCGCCCGGAGAAGTCCGTGACAGCCTGGGGCTGCAACCCGGCGGGCCCTGCTTCGGCATGATCGGGATGCTCCTGCCGTGGAAGGGCCAAACCGTGTTCCTGCGAGCTGCCGCGCGGGTCCTGGAGCGCTTCCCGCATGCGCGTGTACTCGTCGTCGGCGGCCCCCCGTCTGGAGGCGAGGGCTATGCTCGCGAGCTACGAAATCTCGCGCGGGAGCTCGGCATCGGCGACCGAGTCATCTTCACCGGCTTCCGCTCCGACGTGGCCGATATCTTGCCGGTGCTCGATATCGTCGTGCACGCCTCGGTCGACCCGGAGCCCTTCGGACGCGTCATCATCGAGGCCATGGCCCTGCGGCGGCCGGTCGTCGCGAGCCGGGCGGGTGGCCCGACCGAGATTATCGAGGATGGCAAGACCGGCCTCCTGGTGGCGCCGGGAGATCCGGAGTGCCTTGCCGCCGCCCTGATCGATCTGCTCGAGCGGCCGGAGCGCGCCGCCGAAATCGGGGCGCGTGGATACCGGGAGGTCGCGCGCCGATTCTCGGCGGAGGGCAATGCGGAGGGTGTCCGGGACGTGTACGACGAAGTACTCCGGTCCCGCCACATGCTGCCCAGAGGGGAAGCACCTCGCGCGTCGATCCCGCGAGCCAAGCATGCCTTGTTCGTGGCTTTTCACTTTCCGCCGGAGGCGAGCAGCAGCGGTGTCCTGCGGACCTTGAAGTACACGCGCTATCTCGGCGGCCACGGCTGGCGGGTCACGGTGTTGACGCTCGACCGGCAGGCCTACGACGTCCAGGACGCGACCCTCGAGCAGCAGATTCCTCCCGACGTGCGAGTGGTTCGGACCCCCTTCCTGGACGTGAAGCGCGCGCTCTCGATCCGCGGCGTGTATCCCGGGAGCGTGGCGGTGCCCGATCGCTGGATCGGCTGGTGGCCGTGGGCGGTCCAGGCGGGGCGGCACGTGATGCGCACGGATCCGGTCGATCTCATCTACTCGACGAGTCCCCACGCCACCGCGCACCTCGTCGCGCTTCGGCTGGTTGGCCGCGACGGCCCTCCGTGGGTCGCGGATTTCCGCGACCCGTGGTACGAGGAGCCGCCGGAGGCGGGCACCCTTCGGGTCGTTCACTGGGCGGGCCGACATCTGGAACGCCGCGTCGTCCAGCGTGCCTCGAGGGTCATCGCGAGCACCGGGGAGTTGCGGAGCGCGCTCGCCTCACGCTACCAGGACGAGCCTGCCGGGAAGTTTTTCGCGATCCCGAATGGATACGACGAGGAGGATTTCGCCGGCGTCGCCGTCCAGGCCGTAGATCGCGGCGGAGAGCTGCTGATCGTTCACGTCGGCAGTCTGAATCCGATCTTCCGGGACCCGCGCCCGCTCTTCGCGGCGGTTCGCGAGGCGGCGGCCCGAGGGAGCATCGACGTCTCGAAGGTGCGATTCCGCTTCCTGGGCGGTGGGGACTTCGCCGGATCGCGCGAGATGCGCCGAGCGGTGGACGCGATGGGTCTCGCCGGCCGCGTGGAGTTCCTCCCCCGGGTGGACTACGAGCGCGCGCTCGCCGAGCAGGCGAAGGCCGGGCTCCTTCTCTTGCTGCAGGCGTCGGCAGATACCGCGGATCTGGTGCCCGCCAAGCTATACGAATACCTCCGAGCCGGCCGACCCGTGCTTGCGCTGGTGGCGCCCGGAGCCACCGCCGAGCTGATGCAGGAGACAGGGGGAGGATGGGTCGTGGACCCCGGATCGCCCGACGCGCTCTGTGAGGCCGTGAGCGTCGCCTACCGCGCGTGGAGTGCCGGAACCCTCGAGGCCATGGCCGCGGACCCCGGATGTCTGAAGCGCTTCAGCCGGGAGCGACTCGCCGCCGAGCTCGCGGTCCAGTTCGACTCCCTGGTGCGATCGAAGAGGCCCCGCCCATGAGAACGACTCTCGTGGGGCACGCAAGCCTGCTCGTCGAAGCCGGAGCGGTTCGCATCCTGTCGGACCCCTGGTGGAAGGGGCCGTGCTTCGGCGCGCAGTGGTGGCTATATCCAGCACCCTTTCTCGAGGCGGTCAACGCCCGGCCGATCGACTACATCTACGTATCCCATGGGCATCACGACCACTTCCATCCGCCCACCCTGCGGACCTTCCCGAAGGGCACGCGGGTACTCGTGGCCAAAGGGTTGGGTCTCGTCCCGCCGCTCCAGGAGATGGGGCTGGATCCCATCGAGCTGAGTGACGACGAGCGTCACGAGCTCGCCCCCGGCTTCGCGTGCCAGATCATGCGGACCGACGGCGACGATTCGCTCATGGTGCTCTCCGATGGGCGGGAGACCGGGATCAATGTCAACGACGCCCTGCACTCGTCGCCCCGCTCGGTGCAGTTGGAGTTCGCCACGCGCCTCCGCGACGCCCACCCGTCGATCGACTGGGTTTTCTGCGGCTACGGAGTGGCATCACACTTCCCCAACTGCTACGTGATCCCGGGCAAGGATCGCGAGGCGACCGCGGCCGCCCGCCAGAGCCACTTCAATCGCGCGTGGGCCGACGTGATCAACGACCTCTCGCCGCGCCTGGGCCTGCCGTTCGCGGCCGATTTCGTGTTCCTCGAGGACGACCTGTTCTGGGCCAACGAGCCCACCCACAACAACGAGCGGCCTACCGTGGCATTCCGCCGCGCGTACCCCAGCTCCAGAACCCGGGTGATCGACGCCACCGCCGGCTTCGTCATCGAGAATGGAACCCCGGTGGTGGAGAAGGTCCACGCGCCGGTCCGCAGCGCGGAGCTACGCCGCGCCTTTGGCGACTCGATCCGACGCGTGAACCGCGAGCCGGCGCTGGACCGAAGCGATCTGGGCCGGGTACTGTCGCTGCTCCGGGACAGTCTGAGGGCGGGGCAAGGTTACTTTTCGTCATTTCCGGGAGGCTACCGCCTCCTAATCCGGCTCCGACAGCCTGGCCCCGGGATCGCGATCGAGAAACACGGAGCGAAGATCTCGATCGACCTGGTCGAGCCCGCGCAATTCGGGGCGCGGCCTTATGACCTCGTCTTCACGACACGGCTGGCATACCTGCTGTCCAGCCTGACGACGGATTACGGCCACGAGACGCTCTTCGTCGGCTCCGGCGGCGTCTTCGAGTACGCACACGCGTTCGCCACCCGGCGGGGTCTGCATCGTGAGCTGACCGCGCTGGTCAAGCCCGGGAGCGGCGCCCTCAGACCCCGGCCCGGGGGATGGCGTGCGCGGCTGTCGCGACTCAAGCGGTGGCCTCGACAGCTTCTCGGCGATCGAGGAAAGGATCTCTATGACCTTCACGCCTGGACCGTGTTCACGCGTTGAGCGACCTCGGCCGCGGTCAATGACGCGGTGGGGTCGAGCCTCGCTTCTCGGCATGGCACTCCTCGTCGCCGGCACCGGCTCGAGCACCGCATCCTCGACCGCCGCGTCCCCCCCGCCGACCGCGAAGCCGGCGAGGGCGGCCGGCGTCCTCGAGGATTTGCCGGTCAACACCTTCGTCGCCCTCGAGCTGCCGGCTCTGGGACAGGGCATCCCGGGCCATGGCATGAAGCACGTCACCTGGGCCTACACTCCGGTCAACAAGCGACTCTACGCCGTCGGCGGAGACTATGCGGGGGAGGCCTATCAGCAGTCGTATCGGCAGGAGGTCTGGTCGCTGTCGCTCGCCGAGCGCTGGACGAAGCGTGAGGAGCCGGCCGCCGGGTGGCGGCTCGAGTATCCGTACTGTGGCCCGGCCGACCAAGTCCAGCCCAAGCATCCCGATTTCGTCGGGTGGATGTGGGACGCCAAGCGCAGGCTCTTCTGGATGATGCCCGGGACCATGGTGGCCAGCAACGACACCTGTCCCGGCGAGACGGTGGACTCGAAGAGCGACCCGCGCTTTCTCCTCGGCAAGGTCATGACCTTCGACCCGCTCAAGCAGATGTGGACCGACCAGACCGCAAACGGCTACACCGCCGGTCCGGATATCGGCGAAACGTGGATGAGCGTGTACGACCCGCTTCGCGACGAGATCGTCCGCTTCGGGTTCAACGGCGGCACGGGTGGTGTGGCCAACATCCTGGACGTGGCCGCGAAGCGGTGGAGAGTGGTGCCCCTCGGTGTGAACGGGCAGGGCCGGGAGGTCCGGCTCAACAAGGAATATCTCGCTCCGGATTTCGTCGGTCGGCAGATCTATGGTATCGACGGGCTATCGGGGCGCCTGCACCGCTGGAGCATGGATCGGCGCAGCCTGACCGACCTCGGGCCGGTGCCCGGGGGAAGCCTGGGGACCGAGAACATCACCCATCCGGTCTGGGACAGCGTGAACAAGGTGCTGCTCTGGTACCGGGCCGAGAACGACCTCTTCCACATCTATCATCCGGATCGCAAGCAGTGGGAATCGGTGCCGGTGGTGACCAGCCCGCCCGGCGTGCGGCTCCGGGCGCGCGCGGTCGTCTTCGATCCAGACGAGAACGTGACGATGCTGCTGGGCGGCCTGGAGCCGGGAAACCCCTATCTGTTTCTCTACCGCTACGGCCCGGTGAGTCAGTAGCCGGCGCCCGGGCCCTTAGCCGTCGCGCCAGTTCCAGCACGACTGGATCCGCGCCTGCCGGAACACCAGCTCCATGAGCGGGTGGAGGTGCCAGAGTCCGCGAATCTGGATCGAGCGGCTCCAGTCCGACATGCGGAGCACGAGTCGTCCCTTCGGCGTCAACAGCTCCCGCATACTGCGCAACCCGTCACGGGCCCGCATCTCGTCCCGCATCGGCAGGTAACAGCTGAGCGCACGGTTGTCCTCGACGTCCGGCGAGCCGGGCGGCATGCTATCCGGAACGTCGCGATTCCCAGGATACTTGTAGAGTTGGGGCCAGAACTCCCGCAGGCAGGCCCGCTGGAACTTCGTCGCGTGCTTGTCCACCGAGGTGAAGTCGAGCAGGACGCGGAGATAGTCGAGATCCAGATACGGACAGACCGGCACGTGCCCCGGGGGCAGCAGCTGCTGCGACCACGGCGCGATGGCCCGTCGCTGCCGGAGCAGCAGGAAGGCCAGCTCGCTGAGATTCTGTCGAGGCAGGAACGGCTTGACGTAGCTCTTCACCGTCTCGCGTAGCTCCTCGACGCTCGGCCAAACCTCGGGGTTCAGGATCGAATCGAAGGTGCTGCGGATGCTGTGACTCGCGATCGCGTCGGCCTCGAGATCGGGAGAGCGGTCCTCGATCGCGAGACCGACGTGGACGCTCCAGCCGACCGGATCTCCGAGGATGTCGCCTCCGATCCCGTCGAAGAAGACGTTCGGTCGCGGCGGGAGCGCCTTCATCACGCTCATGGCCCAGGAATGCTCGCGGGTCTCCCCGTCCACGAGGACCCGCCTGGCCACGTCGTCGCTGACGTACTGCTGGTAGCTGTCCGGCTCCACGATCTGGTGCGCGAAGCCGAAATCGCGGGCCATCTCGGAGGCGAATCGCGCGTCGAGTTCCCGGTGGCTCTTCTGGTAGGTCCGACACGTGATCGCTTGAAAATCGATCCGCTTCTTCAGCAGGATCGCGAGCATGCGGCGGCTGTCGAAGCCGCTGCTGAGCGGCAGCACGACGCCGCCGTCGTGGAGGTCGAGGCATCGCCCTACCGCCTGCTCCAGAGCCCCTTCTACCTCGGCCACCGCGGTGGGCCCGACCGCTCGGGTGCCCGCCGGCAGGCGCTGGAAGTCGAACCAGGCCCAAAGCTTCTCTCCTTCACCCGATACGGTGAGGGCGTGCCCCGCGGGCAGCCGCTTCACTCCGGCGCAGAGGCTGCGGTCCCCGACGATCCACGACGTCTGAACCAGCGTTCGCCAGGCTACGAGGTCCGGGCCGTCCTCCTCGGCCAACAGGAATCGGGAGTTGGTGGCGAAGACGATCGCCTCTCCAAAAGCGCGGTAGTAGAGCGGTCCCATCCCGAGCACGTCCGTGAGCAGGGTGAGGGTCCTACCCTCAGCTCCGATCACCGCGGCGGAGAAAACGCCGTTGTGCTCGGAGCGCACGGCCCGAGCCCAGTATTGCAGGATGTCTGGGCCGGGGGCGTACGAGTGCAGCCGCGGAACAATGTAGCCCCGGAACGCGGCACCGGAGCCGTCCTGCCCCGCGTGTACTAGTCCGGTCCCGGCGGGGTGGACCGGCGAGGCGGCGCTGGCGAGCAGCCAGTTCGGCCCGCGCCGTGATACGTGGGGCGCCGAAGGCGTGCCGACCCATTCCACCTGGATGCGCCGGCGCGGGTGCCAGACTCCGAGGAAGAAATTATCGCATTCGCTGGACGGTCCCTGGCCCGGCCAGCGAAATCGGATCGGCAGGTCGGGAAGGCCGCGACCGAGAGCGGCGCCGTCGGACGACATCGTCGACAGACCGTCTCAGCCGCAGCTAGGTGGCGTCGGGATCGATGTGCTCTCGCGGAATCGGTTCGGCATACGTCACGTGCGGGATCGCCGGAGAGAGGAGCTCGGGGAAACGATAGCGTCGACAAGCGTAGTCCGGGCGATTACTGCTGGTCATGAGAATCGGATACAGCTTCTGCTTCGCATTCGTAGTGAGCACGACCTCGCCGCACTGAATGCGGGAGTCCGCACCCGGGAAGGGGCGAAAGCAGAGCGTGATGTCGGTCGCGCGCTGGGTCATGTGCACGCCCGAGATCAGCGGCTCGAGCAGGCGCTCGGAGGCGTCGATCACCGCCTGATATCTCCGGGTTCGCTCGGCCGCCTCGGCCGGGTCGCAGACGCGCCCCAGGAAGCGCTCCACGTTGTCGTGCTGCTTGCGGGTCACCTCGATGGGTCCCGCGTGAGCTACCGCCTGCGCCTGCACCCGCTGGAAATCGTCGACCGAGATGTGCTCCGACTCCACGAGAACGTCGACCATGTCGTCGCAGCGGAGCTCCTGGATGAGGCCACGCAGCCGGCCACAATAGCCGAGCGTGCTGGCGAGGGGGATATCGTTGATCAGGAGGGCGCACATGTTGTCGATGACCAGGGAGAACCTTACCCCAGGTGGATGAAAACGGGTAGCCCTTGCTGCGAACGTGGAGATCTGGCCCAGGACGAGGAGCTCGGCCAGGCCGACGTCGAAGGACAGGTCCTCCTGGCCGGGCTGCGTGCTCGCATGGTAGCCGCCGCCCAGGTCGTAGAAGAAATGAACCGGCGCTCCGCGACGCTGCGCTTCGGCCACCGCCTCCAGCACGTTCACCCGGTAGGGGGCGACCCGCGTCTTGCTCAGGTAACAGAACTCACGGTTCGTCAGCGTGTCGAAGACACGCTGGGGCGCCTGAGCCGGCTCGACGACACCGGGTGGCGCGCTGTCCGGCGCGCCGCGCAGGTTGGAGACCACGGCCTCCAGGTACGCCTTCAGCCTCGGGATTTCGCCCTGCTCCTCGGCCGTCTCCACGGCTGCCTGCGGCACATTGGGTTCTAGCATTGGGCTCCCATCTCTTGATCTCAGGCCGGAGACTGGCGGCGACGAGAAGATCGAGCAGCGAAGACTACAGGACACCGAGCAAACCGGGTGCCAGCGGAAGATGTACCGCAGCGCCCAACGCATTGATTTATCAGCCCTTGGCGCTCGGCTAGGAGAGTATTTCGCTCCCGTGAATGGGCAAGACGTTTCAGCGGAACGACAACGATTGCATGGACGCGAACACCCGGCCGGAAGCTAGGACTGGGACCACAGCGAAATTGAGCAGTTAGCGAATGCCTGTCCGCGCAACCGTTGCGCGGAGTGTCGACGGGTAGAGAGACTTGCATTGCCGGGCGCGCTTCAGCGAGAGGTAACGGGGTCCGGTACGTACCGGAACGCCCACACGTCTCTCAGCGAGATGATGTCCTTGAGGAGAAATACGTGGTTGTGGCTGTCGTAGATCAGCCGGTTTCCGGATGCAGTAGTGGACGGCACTGGAGCCCGGTATGGCAGGGGAGCCCACACATCACGGGCGGTGTCGTACACCCACATGTCGCTCAGGGGGTCTCCAGCCGCCCCACCCACCAGCAGGATGGTACCCGTGTCGGAATCGAAGGCGATGTTGCCGGCGTACCGGGCGGGTGGCGATAGCGGCGGCTTGCGTTTCCGCCACTGGCGGGACCCGGCGTCGAAGGTCCAGGTCTCTCCCGACTGACCGCCTCCGAACATCACGAATACGCGGTTTCGGCCGTCGTACACCAGCGCCGGAGCTGCGCGGTCGGAGGGACTGCCGCTGACCTCGGTCCATGTGTTCTTGTCAGGGTCATAGAGCCAAGCCGGGCCGCGTGTGCTCAGCATGACCCCCCGGTCGGGATCGAAGGCGCTGGCGACGCTATGATAGAGATTCGGCTCGACCGCCGGGGTCATTCGCTTGCCCCGTCCGGCGCGGACATCGTAGATGTAGGTCTGGTATCCGGTATTGCCGTGCAGAGTCATGTTGCCACGCGTGATGTACCAGTCGCGCCGCGGATCGATGACCACGTTACCCTGATCGTGCCCGACGCCCGGGAGGTGTTCGCTCCAGGCATCCTCGGTGATCTCCAGGACGTCCCAGCGGTTCAGACCAAAGTCGTAGGCAAGGAGCGCGTTCTGGTCCTCGCCACCGCCCATCTCGAAGGCGTGATACTTGGCAAAGACGAGACCTTTCTTCAGCCCCGGGGAGTAGACGAAGGTGCTGTATCCTTCGTCTCCGACCCCGTTCCCCGAGACCACGCCGCCGGCCCGCAGATTCACCCACGTGTTCGCGGGCAGGCCGCTCGCGGCGAGCGGCTGCTGGGACCGGCCCGACGCCAGCAATCCCCCGGTGGTGATGCACATCACCGTCGCCACGACGAGCCCGAGCCGCACGCGCAACGTCACTGGAGCGCCCTCACGTAGACCTGCTTCGTCGCCGGTGGCGGATTCTTCTCGGCCCACGCCAGGAACACGCCGCTCGAGCCCGCTCCGAGCGTGGGCCCATCGGGTGCGCCGGCCTCGCGGTCCACGTTCAGCGGGCCCATCGGAGCCCCCCATCCACCCGGGCCGAGTGCTCGGGCGTAGAGTCCTCCCCGCTGCCCCGGCGCGCCCTCGGTCCACGCCAGCCATGACCGCGAGCCGTCGGACGCAAGAGCCGGGCGCCCGGCTTCGCCGCGGTCGGGATCGACGTTGAGGTTCCCGGGCGCGGCGGACCATGCGCTACCGTCCCAGCTCTTGACGTAGATCTGGTTCTTCCCAGCCAGACCGCGCTCTTGCCAGGCGACATAGAGCGCATTCCCGGATCCGGCCAGGGCGACGCAGTTCGCGAATCCGCTGCGCGAGACGTTGAGCGACCGGCCGATCCGCGTCCACTCGGTCCCGGTCCACTTCGCGACGTGCACCTGCGCCCGGCCGCCCGCATTGGCGGTCGCCGCCTCCGACCACGCGACGTGCGGCGCACCGCCCGCGTCGATCAGGGCCAAGTCCAGCATCCGCGTGTTGTCCGCAGACTCAGCCCGGAGATCCGGCCCGACCGGCAGCCAGCGGCCGCCGCTCAGGCGCTTCACGACCACTACGTTGTAGGTGCCACGATCGGGGACCCGCCGCACCTCGATCCATGCCGCGTGGATCACGCCGGCCACCGCGGCGAGGGCCGGAGTGCGGGCCGCGACTTCCGGATCGGTGTTCAGCGCCCGATTGGGCATCGCGCCATTGGCGTCGAGGGTCCACTGCGAGCCATCCCAGTGGGCCACGAAGACGGAGGAACGGATATTGGTGCCGTCGATCGCTCCCCAACCGTACCCGCCCCCCTCGTACCAGGCCAGGTACGGCGTGCCGTCCAGGATCGCCAGAGACGGTGCGTATCCCTCGGTCCACCGCCCACCGGGGTCTCGGTTGGTGTGTCCGATTCGGCCGCCCAGAGCCTGCCAGGATCCACGTGCCCAGCGCTTGACCCACGTGCCAGCGTGCTCCCAGTTCTCCGGCCTCAAGTGCTGCGACCAGGCGACGTACACCGAGCCGTCCTTCGCGACGGCGATGGTCGGATGAAAGGCCCATCCCAGCGGATCAGCGCTCATGCTCCCGCCGAGCAGTGTCGCGGGAGAATCCGCGGGCGCGGCGGAGCCCGGCCCGTGTAGGCTTGCGACCGCCGCCCCGACGAGCCCGAGGAGGACGACGATCGCGCGCTTCACGGCAGGATCACCAGGGCCTGGTTGATGAGTTGGATGGCCTTGGCCAGGTCCTCCGTTGCGTGCTGGAGATAGTCCGCCCGCGAGACACCAGCGCTGGTCAGGGACTCGATCGGAGTCCGCGACAAATTCCACGCGACGTCGACCCGCTTGAAGGCCAGCTCCTTGATCGGGTCCCGGATTATGCCCTTCTTGCCGTCGTTCCACTCATTCTCCAGCTCGAAGCCGTGCCGGCCGGCGCGCACCAGCGCGTAGGTCTCCCGGGCCTTCTTGATGAGAGCAGGATCCAGGGGCACCGAGTCGTCGAGCGGCGCCGCCTGCAGACCGGCCAGCACCTCACTGCCCAGTGTGACCGCGAGCCTCAACTGACCTTTGATCACCGCGGTGTCCCTACTCGACCTGAGCATGCTCTCGGGGACGCCCTGCGCCCGGGCCGGCCCCGCGGAGCCTAGCAGGGCGAGCAGGGATGCGAGCGCAAGACCGAAACCCGAACGATGTGAACGTCTCATAGACACCTCCTTGGGGTCAGGCCCCACCATCACGGCCGGCCGAGGCGGTGGCGCTCCCGAGCGGCAGAGGGGCGGTCACGAGCTCCTCGAGGCGAGGCAGCAGCGCGCTCCAGTTGTGATTCTCCTCTACGCAGGCCCGACCCGCGGCCGCATAGCGCTCCCGGACGGCAGGCTCGCGCAGAAGGCGCACCACCGCCCCGCCGAAGGCCTCCGGGTCTCCGGCCACCATCAGGTCACGGCCCGGAACGGCGGTGATGCCCTGGTACGCGGCCTCGCTGGCCACGACCGGCACCCGCATCGCCATGGCCTCGAGCACCTTGTTCTGGAGGCCGCGCGCCACTCGCAGCGGGACGACCGCCACCGCCGCGTCCTCGAAATATGGACGGACGTCGTCGACACGTCCGGTGACGACGACCCGGGCGCCGTCGCCCAGCTTCCGGACCGCGGGCGTCGGGTCCATGCCGACGATATGGAGCTCGACGTCGGGGACCTCCGCGCGCACCCTCGGCAGGATGTTCGCTACCAGGTGGCCGACCGCATCCACGTTCGGCCGGTAGGACATGTTGCCGGTGAAGATCAGCCGGTGCGGGACATACGTGCCGCTCGGCTCGCGGCGCGCCCGGAAGTACTCGAGATCCACCCCGTTCGGGATGACATGGATCGGGGTGGGCACGTAGGCGCTCAGCACGTCACGCTCGCGGGGCGCATTGACCGAGCAGGCGTCGAACTGGGCGCCCAGCCGGCGCTCGTAGCTCCGCACCTTGCGGCCCTCGAGATGGAACGCGAGCGACAGCGGCCACGGCGCGGTGCGGCTGTATTCGAACCACTTCTCCGAATCGGCGTCACCGAAGTCCATGATGCGCCGGCATCCTCGGTGACTCGCCACGTACGGCCCCATCGAGGAGCAGTGCACCAGGATGGCGTCGAAGTGCTTCGTGTCGAGCAGGCGCGACACGGTCCTCGCCAGCTCTGGCGAGTAGAAGTACCCGAAGGTCGACGGGTAGCCGGTGAGCGCGTGGAGCGCGAAGCGGCCCCAGGCCGCATAGGCGGGGATGCGCGCGACGTGAAGCTCGTGGCAGTGCTGCTCGAGCTCGCGCCCCTCGGCCTGCTCACCCGCCGTCCTGGCGAGGGTGGCCACCGTGACCTCATGGTTGCGGCCGAGGTGCCGGATCATGTTGAAGGGCCGGATCTTGCCGCCCCGCTTGGGCGGGTAGGGCAGCCGGTGGCAGAGAAAAAGGATCTTCATCGGCCTTCGAACGGGCTTCCGAGGGCCGCGTAGCGAAGCCCGGCGACGGACTCGAACTGGTGGGCCTCGAACAGGCTCCAGCTGTCGAACACGAAGGCGGGCCGCTTCAGCCGACGGGCCAGCTCGGGGACTCCGGCGGTCAGGTATCCCGCGTGGTTGTTCATGATGATCGCCCCGTCCGCGCCCTCGAATCCCTCCTCGAGGGTGCAGGCCCGCGCCCCGAGCTCGGCGATGACCTTGTCGGAGGTCACGAAGTCGTGTCCCCAGACCTCGACCCCGGCGGCCTGCAGGCGCGCCATCAGCGGGATGGCCGCCGAGCCGCGCACGTCCTCGGTGGCGGGTCGCCCCTTGAAGGCGAATCCGGTCACGAGGACCCGGGCCGGGCCGCCCCCGGAACGCCCGCGGCGAATCTCGGCGAGGATCCGGTCCGCCACGTGATCGGGCAGCGCCTGGTTGATCCGCCGCGCCTCCTCGATGACTCGCGGCCGGAAGTCGATCTGGTGCAGGCTGTCGATGAGGATGAGGGCGTCTTTCTCGAGGCAGGGGCCGCCCACGAATCCCGGCCGGGCCACGTTCGAGCGCGGATAGTCCACGTTGGCGGCGTGGATCATCTCGCCGGCGGACAGCCCCATGCGCTCCGCGATGAGCGCCACCTCGTTGGCGAAGGCGAACGTGAGGTCGCGGTACGTGTTGTTGATGAGCTTGATCATCTCGGCCGCCTCGAGCGACGAGACCCGCACGATCTTGGGCGTGATGAGGCGGAACAGCCGCTCGGCCCGCTCGACACTCTGGTCGTCCAAACCTCCGATGATCTGCGGGAGCGATCGCATCTCGGGAATGGCTTTGCCCTCGATCGTCCGCTCCGGACAGAAGGCGAGGCCGAACCGATCGCGGTGACGTTGGATCTCGGGCAGCACGATGCTGCGGGTGGTGCCGATGCTCACGGTGCTGCGGAGCACGACCAGCGGGTCGGGCCCGAAGCCGGCGGCGATCCGCTGGACCGCGACGCGGATCCGATCCAGGTTGGGCCGATCGGTCCCCGATTCCAGCGGGGTGCCGACGGTGATGACGTAGATGTCCTGGTTGGCCGGCGGCGTCGACGTCAGCGTGAGGCCCTTGTGGAGATGAGCCCGCAGGAGCTCCTCGAGCCCCTCTTCCCGGAAGTCCACGCGCCCGCTGGTGTTGACGCGACTGGTGAAGTCGTCGTTTGTATCGTAGCCCGTCACCTGGAACCCCGTGTCGGCGAGCACCGCGGCGAGCGGCAGGCCGATGTGGCCGGTTCCGACGACGCAGATCTTCAATGGATCGCTCATGATCAGCTCCTGGCGCTCAGTAGTTGTTCGACGACATCCCGGCCGATACGGGACTCGACCGGCCGGAACTTCCCCGACGGGACGGGAGGCAGCGCGCGGCCTTCGACGAGCTCGACGCGCATCTCGGCCCCGAAGAGAATGCGGAACTTGCCCTGCAGGTCGTCCAGCTCGACCCGCGTCATCGGCCGGACCGGTACCAGGTGGACGACGATGCGGCCGAGCTCCTCCTGCACGACGCGCGACTCACGGACGACCGGGATCTCTCGGAGAATGTGCATCACCGACGTCGGGTGCAGGACCCGGCCGTGCGCGGTCACCAGGAAGTCAAGGAGTCGGCCTTCTACCGCCTTGATCTTGGGTAGGCTGCGGCCGCAGGCACACGGCGTGGGGTCCAGCCGGCCGATGTCGCCCGTCCGATACCTGATGGTCGGGAATGCGAGCGAGTCGAGGCACGTCAGGACGATCTCCCCTCGGCCGTCGGCGTCCGGGTCTTTGATCTCCAGGTACGAGCCTTCCGCGAAGGTGTGCATTCCTCCTTCGGGACACTCAAACGCTGCGAGGCCGCCGTCCCGGCAGCCGTATTCCTCGGCGACGTGGCACCCGAAGGCCGCCCGGATGGTCTCCCGCTGGAAGTCGTGCAGCGGCTCGGCGGTCGTGAAGACGACCCGAAGCTCAGGGGGGCCCCCCAGGCCCTCCCGCCGAAAGTAGCGGGCCAGCAGGTACACCGCGTTGGCGTAGCCGTACACGAGGCGGGGACGGTACCTCCGCAACGCGCGGGCATGCGCCGGCAACGTATCGGGGCCCAGTTGGAAGGCATCGAGCATCCGAGAGTTCATGAGGAAATCGCGAAGCTGCCGGATCCGATCCTGCCGGGTCGTCTCGAGCGGCGAGCCCCAGACCAGGACCTCGCGCGCTCCCGGGTCGACCCCGTACCAGCGATGTGCCCGAAACCGCGCCGCCTCCTGGATACCCATGCGGCCCATGTCGACGAGAATTTTCACCGGAGACCCGGTGGACCCACCGGAAGACCGGGCGTGCACTCCCACCAGATCGGCACGAGCCCGAAGATCGTCGAATCGACCCTTTAGGTGCTCACGGGTGAGATAGGGGATTCGCTGGACATCTTCGTAGGACTGCATACGACCCGGCGCCAGGCCGTGGTCGTCCAGCAGGCCCCGGTAGTAAGGCGTGTTGGCGTAGGCCCACTCCACGAGCGCCAGCATCCGCTGAAGCTGATACTCGCGGAGCGCGGCCGGCGGCAGCCACTGGGTTCGCTCCAGCTCCCGGAGCCAGGGGAACGTGGGCTTGCCCTTGAGCCGCTCGTGCAGGGGGAACAGGACATCTCGAACCAGGCGCTCGTTCATCGGGCCTCCTTGAGCGCGTGGTGGATCTCCTCGAGCGCCTGCTCGACGGCATCCGCCCAGTCGAACTCCCGGGCCCGCCGCACTAGGGCTTCCCGGTCCCAGCTACGCTCCAGCGCGGCGCGCAGCCCAGCCTGTAGCGCCGCGACGTCCCCGTAGGGGGCCAGGATGCCGTCCACGCCTGACCGGACGATCTCCGGGACCCCGCCGACCTCCGTGGAGACCACCGGCACGCCACACGCCAACGACTCCAGCAACACGTTCGGGCACCCCTCCGACCGCGTAGCGAGCACCGAGACATCGGCGGCGTTGAACCACCGGCCAAGTTGCCCGTGCGGCTGCGGCCCGACGAAGCGTACGTGATCGTCGAGGCCGAGCTCGCTCACTCGACGGCGCAGCGCCGGGACATAGTCCGGCTCCTCCGGCCGGGCGCCCCCGACCATGACGTAGAGCAGGCGCGGGAACCGCTCCAGAAGCCCCGACAGGGCCTCCACCACCGTGTGCTGGCCTTTCCACGCGTACACCGCGGCGACCGTGAGGAGGATCGGGCGATCGGCCGGCAGATCGCAGGCGAGCCGTGCCTCGGTACGGTCGCCGGGAGCGAAGCTTCCGAGATCGACCCCGTTCGGAATCACGCGGACGCGCTCTCCCGGCACCCCGATCCCGATCGCGATACGTCGCAGATAATCGGCCACCGCGGTCACCCGCTCCGTCCGAAGGAGCGCCCACCGGATCTGGGGGCGGTGGAGCCGATAGGTGGAGAGCCGGGCGATGCTGCCGCGCAGCGTGATCACCACCGGGCAGCGGAACAAACGCCCGATCAGGGTGGCGGCCACGCCATCCGGAAAGGCGAAATGCGCGTCGATGACTTCGAAGGCGAAGCGGCGCCGCAGCCGCACCAGGAACGGCACCAGCGACAGCGCGTAGAAGAGGCCATCGAGGAACTTGCCGTAGCGTGGCAGGGAGAAGAACCGCGGATGGTACACCGTGAGCCCGTTCTGGTCGTCCACCGGCGCGGCGTTCGCCCGATCCGATCGGATCCAGCGATTGAGCGGGAACCATGGAATCGGCGCGACCACGACGACGTCGCACCGGCGGGCGAGGCGAGAGATGCGCTCGCGAACGAATACCCCCCGATTGGGCTGCGTCGAGTTCGGGAACGTGGAGCTGAGCACCAGGACCCGCATCAGCTCGCCCCGCGATAGATCGGCAGATACCGGCCCACGATGCGATCCCAAGTGCGCTCCTGCTCGATGAACCGTCGCGCATTGTCGGCTACGTGGCGCCTCAGGTCCGGTTGCCCGGCCAAACGCGCCGCCTGCTCCACGAGAGACTCCGCGCTCTCGGTCTTGAAGAGGACGCCAGTGTGACCGTCGTCGATCAACTCGGTATGACCGCCGATATCGCTCGCGAGAACCGCGGTACCCGCGGCCATGGCCTCGAGCGGCTTCAGCGGGGTGACCATCTCGGTGAGGCGGATCCGCCGACGGGGCAGCACCAGCACGTCCATCAGCGTGTAGAGATCGCGCACTTCGTCCTGCGGGATCCGTCCGGTCAGGACCACAGAAGGTCCGGCGCGCCGCACCGCCTCACGAAGCTGCGTCTCGTCGCGCCCGCCGCCCACGATCAGGAGCCGTGATCCCGGGAAGCGCTCCAGAAATTCCGGAGCCGCGTTCACCAGAAACGGGAGCCCTTCGTAGTGACTGAACGAGCCCACGTAGCCGAAGACTGGAGCCTGCCCAAGGCCGAACCGCGCAGCCAGCGCCTCGACGCGCGGCCGCCGCTCGAGCCACTCTGGATCCACCCCGTTGGGCACGACGGTCACCCGTTCCACGGGCACGCCTCGGGCCAGCACCTCGGCCCTGATGCCGGAACAGATGGCCACCACCGCGTCCGCCCGCCGGAGCAGCGTGGACTCGAGGGCGCGGCTAATCCGGTACCGGAGAGACCCCTCGGCGAACGTCCCGTGGTTGACCGCGGCGTCCTCCCAGAACGTGCGCACCTCGTAGATCACGCGGATTCCCAGCCGGCGAGCAGCCCAGAGCGCCGGCAGCCCGTTGAGGAGAGGAGAGTGGGCATGGATCACCGCGACCTGCTCCCGGCGGGCCACCTGCATGATCCGCCGGGTGAGCCGCGTCATCAGCCGCGCCTCGCGGACGAACGGCAGACGGCCACCGGAGGACCCGGTGCGGTAGTGGGCGATCCCCTCGCGCATCTCGCAGTCGTCCTGCGGGTTGCCGTGCTTGGGCGACGTGAGCACGACCGGCGACAGCCCCAGCCGTTTCTCGAACGTGACGATGCTGCGGCTTCGATAGCTGTAGCCGCTGGCCACCGGCAGTGAATGGTCGAGGACGTGAAGGACCTTCATGCCGGGCCCCCTCGGCCGCGGGAGGCCGGCGTGCTCGTAGAGACCGCCGGCCGGTCGACCGCCGCGGGATCGTCCGGACTCGCCCACTCGCGCCGGAGACCCTGCAGGCTGATCCCCTCGATCTCGGCTCGGAGCGCCCACGTATCGTACGCATCGCTCACTCCGATGCGAACCACGTTGCTCGGATCGAGCCGGTTGACGTTCACTCCGCCATAGGCCGACGCGATCACCTCGTAGCCCGCGGCCCTGATCTCGCCGATCACGGCGGGTGTGACGTCCTGACGGCCGCCGAACGGATACGCGAAACACGTCACCGGGGCTCCCAGGCGGCGCTGGATCAGATCCCGACTCTCGACGATCTCTCGCCGCGCCTCCTCGAGGGGGCAGCGGGCGAGATTCGCGTGGGTCATGCCGTGCGAGCCGATGCCGAAGCCCCGCGCCGCAAGCCCCTCCACCTGGTCCCAGGTCATTGTCCGGAAGTGGTGCGGGAAGCGGGCGTCGTGGGGGAACGGGCGCGGCGTGCCAACCAATCCCGCGGTCACGAAGAACGTCGCGGGCAGCCGGAAGTGCTCCAGGATCGGCGCGGCGTATTCGTAGTTGTCGGCATAGCCGTCGTCGAAGGTGATGACGACCACGTTCGGACCGAGATAGCGCCCCGCCGCGAGCGCCTCGCGGGCCGCCTGCAGCGTGACCACCGGGTAGCGACTCCGCAGCATGGCCAGGTGCTCGATGAATCGATTCACACTCGTGGTGAGCTTGTCCTTGGACGTGTCGTTCACACGGTGGTACAGCAGGACGGTGCACCGTGTCCGACGCCCGAGCCGCAGCCAGAGGTTCCGCAACCAGATCGGCCCGCCAGCCAGGCAGAACCGGTAGAATGCCCGCTTGATGGCCTGCTTCAAGGCCGGTTGGGGCGTCGTGCCGAGGCGTCGGTCGAGCGCGGCGCGCTGGGCCCGGGTCGGGGTGGTGAAGGGCGGCACCGCCGAAGGCTGCTGGGCACGCGGGGTGGCTCGGCCGGACGCGATGTCCTCCACCGCCTCGGCGAGAAGATCGGCGGCCAGCTCGTCCAGCTTGAGCTTGACGCTGTGCTCGGTGTCGGCGGCCCCGATCGGGACGGTGCCCTCGCGCACCACGTCCCCCGCGTCGAGCTTGGCCTCGACCATGTGAATGGTCACCCCGGCCTTGGTCTCCCCGTGGTACAGCTCCCAGAACGCCGGGGGTTGACCCCGGTACTCCGGCACCTTGCCCTTGTGGACGTTGACCGCGCCCAGGCGCGGGATCGCGAACGACTCCCGCCTGAGGATACGGGTGCCGATGACCAGGCCCAGATCGGCTCCCATCCTCGCGAGATGTCCCTGGGCTTCCTCGGAGTTGAGCGAGTCCACCGTCACCAGGGGGATGCCGTGGCGCCCACACAGGTCCGGGAGCGACCGGACCTCGTCCGGGAAGATCACCTGGCGGATCGGGTCAGGGTCGAACGGCCGCCGAAAGGGTCTCATCGCGCGCGTCGCCAGAGTACCGAGCACTCGGCCCGCCAGGTAGGGAAGACCGTCCCGCCGACCGCGCTTCCAGAAGCGGCGAATTCGAGTCTTCAGCGTGAAGACTCCGCGGTCGTAGACGACACCACTCACCGCGACGCCCGGCAGGGTCATCACACGCCGGATGGCTAGCCGCGTCGACGGCGAGTCGAATCCGGTCAACACCACCACGCGGAACAAATGGATCCGCTCGCTCATCGCCGCGTCCGTTGGTCGAGGAGCCCGCGGTAGAGTCGCTCGTAGGCTCCGACCATCCGCTCCAGACTGAACTCAGCCTCGGCGTGGTCGCGCGCGGCGCCGCCGTGCTGCGCGAGGAGCATTGGGTCGTCCAGATAACGGCGCAGGGAAGTGGCCAGCGCAACCGCCGAGCTTGCCTCCACCAGGAAGCCGGTGCTTCCGTCGGTCACCAGCTCAGGATTGCCCCCGACGCGGGTCGCCACCACCGGTAGCCCGGTGGCCATCGCCTCCAGGATCGTATTCGAGATGCCCTCTCCGACCGAGCAGAGAACGAACACGTCCATCGCAGACAGAACGGCCGGGACGTCGTTGCGCTCTCCGAGCAGCCGTACGCGCTCACGCAGCCCGAGCGCGTCCACGGTGGCCTCCAGGTCCTGTCGGCAAGGTCCGTCGCCGACGATCAGCAGGACGGTCCGGGAGTCATCGGGGAGCTGGCTGAAGGCCTTCAGGAGGCCGACCTGATCTTTGACGGGGTCCAGGCGTCCGACGGTGCCGATCACGACCTGCTCCGGGCCGAGCCCGAGCGCCGCCCGTGCCGCCTGACGTCCCGCGGGGACGAAACGCTGTGTGTCCACCCCGTTGCAGATCGACAAGACCTTGCCGCGAGGCACCCCGATATCCTCGATCAGCCACCGAGCCAGGTCCCGCGAGACGGTGACGAACTGGCTGACCATCGGGGAGAGCATCCTTCGGCCGATTCGCCGGAGCCGATTGCGACCCTCGGGATCGCTCGCTTCACGCCCATGCTCACTGTGGATCACGATCGGCACGCCGGCGAGGCGCGCGCCGATGATCGCGTCCACGCAGCTCCAGTTCCGGCTGTGCACGATATCAGGACGCAGCGCCCGGAACAGCCGGGCCATGCGAAGCGCGTTCCAGCGATCGGGCCGGTGCTGCTCGGCCATCGCAATGACCGGCACGTCCTCGGGAAAGCGGGCCCGCATCGGGCCGTCACCGGCCGGCGTCACCACGGCGTGCCGGAAGCCGACCCGGAGCCGATCGGTCAGGCGGGCAACCACGTTCTCGAGGCCCGCCACACGTAGCGTCGGGATGACGTGCGCGATCAGCGCCGACCGCCGTCGCGTCGCAGGCGACCCCTCCGCCGCGCTCACCTCCTGCGCTCCCGCCGAGCTCATGCCTTGCTCCCCACGATCCAGAACGCGTGCGCCGCGACCGCGCGTACCCCGGGCGTCGAGCCGAGCGCGCGCTTCACCCAGGGTCGGCCCAGCGGCTCCGTGAGGCGAGGCAGGGACTTCGGGGGCAGGATCACCCCGATGCGCTCCAGTGGTCTCACCCCGTTGGCCACCATGGCGCGTTCGACGGCGCCGGCCGTGCCGTAACGGAGATGCGTGGGCTGTCTCTGACTGAGCGCGGTGAGGCGTCGCACCACCGCGATCGGGTTCCAGGCGTTCAAGGTCTCGATCAGCAGGGCGCCCCGGCCGGACAGGACTCTCGCCATCTCGGCGACCGCCGCGCCGGGCTCGGTGAGGACCGGCAGCACCCCCACGCAGGTCACCGCGTCGAACGATCCGGCCGGAAATGGCAGCGCGTAGCTGCTGCCCGCCACGTATCGACCGAACCGCCCGGGATCGGCGGCGGCGGCCCGGGCGAGGCTCGGCAGCGAGTAGTCCAGCCCGACCACCGCGTGTCCGCGTTTCCCGAGGAGGCGCACGTACGTGCCGGCCCCGCACCCGAGCTCGAGCACCCGGCCGCCGGCCGGCAACAGTCCCCGATCCAGCAGACCTTCGAAGATGCCCACTCGCTGCCGAAGGCCCGCCAGCGACCAGCCGGACACCTGGTGGTCAGCCTCGTGGCGTGTCGCAAACCTCTCGAAACGACGCTGCCACTGTTCCTCGAAGTCGCTCACGGCGTATCCACGTAGGCACGGTGCCAGAGCTCCAGCACCATCAGCGCCCAGATCTTCGCGGAATGGTTGCGAGACCGCCGCTGGTGGGCGCCCCAGATCCGCCTCACCTCTTCGGGTCGCACGTAGCCCCGGGCGGAAGCCTGGCGCGAGAACAGGAGATCGTCCGCGACCTCTCGCAGGCTTCCCCGTAGCCACTCCGCCAGCGGCAGCTCGAAGCCCTGCTTCTGCCGGTGCACCCCCGCCTGCGGCAGGCGCGCCCCGAGATGCTCCTTCAGCAGATACTTCGACACCGCTCCTCGATACTTGAGCGAGGCGGGCAAGCGCGCCGCGAACTCCACGATCTTGTGGTCCAGGAGGGGTGCCCGGACCTCCAGCGAGCACGCCATGCTCATCCGATCCACCTTGACCAGGATGTCGTTGGCGAGCCACGTCTTGAAGTCCACGTAGAGCACGCGCGACAGCGGATCGGCGTCCCGCACCCGGTCGAAGTGGCGCGAGAATGCCTCGAACGGATCGCGTTGCCGCACCTGGTCCAGGAACTCCGAGCTGCACAGCGCCTGCCGCTCCTCGTCCAGGAAGAGCGACATGTCGCGGAAGTAGGCCCGTTCGAAGGACCGACCGAGATTGCTCATCACCAGCTTCAGGCGCAGCGGGCGCGGGATGCGGTCGGACCGCGGGTAGATCCGGGCGAGTGGGGCAAGGACCCCGCGCCGGATCGGACCGGGAATCATGGTGCGCAGCCGGTTCTCCAGACGGTGAATCCCGTAGCGGCGCTGGTATCCCGCGAAGATCTCGTCGCCGCCGTCTCCGGAAAGCGCGACGGTCACCCGCTCGCGCGCCGCCCGCGACACGTAATAGGTGGGCAGCGCAGACGAATCCGCGAACGGCTGGTCGAGGTGCCAGACGAGCCGTGGCAGGTCCGCCACCGCGTCGGGCTTCACGATCAGCTCGTGATGCTCGCTCCCGACCGCCCGGGCCACCGTGCTGGCGTGCTCGAGCTCGCTGTGCGTGCGCTCGGCGAATCCGACGCTGGTGGTGACCACCGGCCTCGCAGACTGGCGGGCCATGGAAGCCACCACCGCCGAGGAGTCGACGCCACCGCTCAGGAATGCTCCGAGCGGAACGTCGGCCACCATCCGCATCCGGACGGCCTCGTCGAACAGCTCGTTGAACTCCTCCAACGCCTCCTCCGGGCGATGCGGCCCGGTCGGGTCGAAGGTGACGTCCCAGTACTCCTGGAGGCGTACGGCGCCCCGCTCCCAGACCAGAATATGAGCGGCAGGCACCTGGCGAATGTCCTGGAACACCGTGTTCGGGCTCGGAATACAGCCGAAGGTGAAGTAGTCGTCGAGAGCCTCGACGCTCACGCGCCGCTTGATGCTCGAATCCTGCAACAGCCCCTTGATCTCGGAGGCGAACAGCAGACGCTCGGAGTCGGCGTGGTAGTAGAGCGGCTTCTTGCCCGCGCGATCGCGGGCGAGGACCAGACGGCGATGGCGGTCGTCCCAGAGTGCGAAGGCGAACATGCCGCGGAGCCGGGTGACGAAGTCGAGCCCGAATTGCTCATACGCGTGCACGATCGTCTCGGTGTCCGAGCGCGTGGCGAAGGTGTGCCCGGCGGCCTCCAGCTCCTGGGCGAGCTCGGCGAAGTTGTATATCTCGCCGTTGAAGACGACGGCCACCGTCCTCGTCTCGTTGTAGATCGGCTGGTCTCCGGTCGAGAGGTCGATGATGCTCAGCCGCCGGTGTCCGAGCCCCACCCCCGGTCCACGGTGGAAGCCGTCGGCATCAGGACCGCGGTGCCGGATCACGCCGGTCATCCGGCTCAGAAGGCCAGGATCCACCGGATGGCGAGGATCGGTGCAAACCAGACCGGCGATGCCGCACATGTCAGGCGCTCACCCGTACATCGCTCGGGGGCGTGGCGGTGGCCCACTGGCGCATCCACAGCTCGAAGCAGACCAGCGCCCACAGCCGGGCCGAGCAGTCGCGCCGGCCCGAGTCGTGGACCCGGAGCACCCGCTCCACCTCCGCCGGGCGAAAGACGCCGCGCTGCCGCGCGGTCGGAGACAACAGGATGTCTCGCGTCATGTCTCGAAGCTCGGCGTTGAACCAGGTGCCCAGCGGGACCCCGAAGCCCATCTTCGGTCGGGTGAGGATCTCCGCCGGAAGGGACCGCAGCATGGCGCGCTTGAGCAAATGCTTACCCGTCCCGTTCCGCAGCTTGAAGGTCGACGGGATCGTCGCCACGAACTCCATCAACACGTGATCGAGCAGGGGGACCCGAGCCTCCAAGGAAACCGCCATGCTCGTCCGATCCACCTTCGTCAGGATGTCGTCCGGCAGGTAGGTCTGGATGTCCAGATGCTGGAGCGTCGAGACGTAGTCCCGGGCGCCCGCCTCCGAGGCGAGGCGACGGAAGAGGGCCACGTCGCCCGTCGTGCGTCCTACCGCCGCGAGATCTCCGGAGAGCAGACGACCGGCGGTGCGCCGCCGCTCGTAAGACACGAGGCGCAGGTAGCGTCCGAGGCCGCCGGCACCCAGCAGCTCGGCGTAGGCCTGGCCTCGGGCCTCCACGGGCAACATCCGACCGGCCAGGGCGAGTAGGGGTCGAGCCAGCCGTCCGACCCCCCGATCGAACCGCTCGTGAAGCTGCTGGGCTCGAGCGTACCGCCGGTACCCCGCGAAGTTCTCGTCTCCGCCATCGCCGGACAGCGCAACCGTGACATGCTCTCGCGTGATCTTCGATACGTAGTACGTGGGGATAGCCGAGGAGTCGGCGAAGGGCTCGTCGAAATGCCACGCGAGCTTCGGCAGCACATCGACCGCGTTGGGCTTCACCACGAGCTCGTAGTGGTCGGTCCCGTACCGAGTCGCCACCTGGCGGGCAAAGGCCAGCTCGTCGAAATCGGCCTCGGCGAATCCGATGGAGAACGTGCGGATCGGCGTCGAGGACGCCTGCGCCATCAGCGCCACCACCGAGCTCGAGTCCACCCCCCCGCTCAAAAATGCGCCGATCGGAACGTCGCTGACCATGTGGCTCTTGACTGCGTCGGCCAAATGGCCCTGGAGCCGCTCCAGCCATTCCGACTCTCCGGTCCGCTGGTCGGGCGCGAACTGGAGCTGCCAGTACCTCGACACCACCGGCGTCCCGCCGGCGAGCGGCAAGATCAGCGTCGAGGCGGGTGGCAGCTTGCGGATCGACCGAAAGATCGTCCGGGGAGCCGGCACGTAGTGGTAGGTCAGATAGTCGGAGAGCGCCTCCGGGTCGAGGTCACGCGGAACGCTCCGATCTGCCAGGATCCCCTTGATCTCCGACGCGAAGAGCAAACGGCGTCCATCCCAGGCGTAGACCAGGGGCTTGATGCCCACGCGGTCGCGGGCCAGGAATACCCGACCCGCCCGCTCGTCCAGCACCGCGAAGGCGAACATGCCGCGAAGCCGCCTCACGCAGGCCGGTCCGTCGACCTCATAGGCGCGCAGGATCACCTCGGTGTCGGAGCTCGTCCGGAAGTGAACGCCCCGGCTCTCGAGCTCGCCACGCAGCTCCCGGTAGTTGTAGATCTCGCCGTTGAATACAAGCCAGATCGCCCCATCGTCGCTCGCCATCGGCTGCTCGCCGGTAACCAAGTCGATGATGGCGAGACGTCGATGCCCCAGACCCACCCCCCCGCGACAGACAAAGCCCTCGCCGTCCGGGCCGCGGTGCGCCTGCACGGTGGTCATGACTCGGAGTAGCCGCTCGTCGACCGGCCGGCCGCTGACGTCAGCGATCCCTGCGATCCCGCACATCTCAGCCTGCCCCCATCACGCTCACTTGAGCTGCTCCCACTGGTGCGGGTAGTACACGTGGCCGCTCGCCTCACGCGAGCTGGCCCGCTCGCCGTCCACCAGGATCCGCGCCGCCCGCCGCTTGATGTCGTAGTAGCGCTTTGTTCCTGGATCCAACGCGTGAACGCTGAGCGTGTACACGCCCTTGTTCAAGATCAGGGGATCGAGTCGCAACCGCACCACCCCCCGATCGACCGCACTGTTGATCTTCACCGCATCCGGATCCGTGGACACCCCTCCCAGGGGGTACCCCTGAACATCCTGGATCGAGATCAGGAACACCGCCCCCGGCATCGCCTGTGACGAGGAATAGGTCACATCGATCAGCACCGCGTCCCCCCGGTCGAAGCGTGACTGCGGATGCTGGAACTCGTCGGCCAGCGAAACGCCAAGGATACTGATCCCCTTGTCGACATCCCGACCCCCCAGGCCGCCGGCCTCGTCGTCGATCCCGATCTCCTCGGTCACGTGCTCGAGGAAGGCATCCACCACCGCGTCCGGCTCCCCAATCATTCGAACCGCCCCCTGATCCAGCCAGAGCACGCGTTTCGAATGCTCGGTGATCGTGGTCAGGTTGTGCGAGACGAGAATGATCGTCTTGTCCTCTTCCTTCAGCTCGGCCAGCTTGTTCAAGCACTTCGCCTGGAACGACGCATCCCCGACGGCAAGGATCTCGTCGATCAGCAAAATGTCAGGATCCGTATGCGCGGCCACCGCGAAACCCAGTCTCATCTGCATGCCCGAAGAGTAGTGCTTGATCGGGGTGTCGATGAAGCGCTCTACCTCCGCGAACGACACGATCCGGTCGAACTTGCCCTGCACCTCTCGCCTCGACATCCCCATGATCGCCCCGTTCAAGAAAATGTTCTCGCGTCCGCTGAGCTCGGGATGGAAACCGGCGCCGATCTCGATCAACGCGCCGAGCCGACCTCGGGCCACAAAAGATCCCCGCGTGGGAACCGTGACCTTCGAGAGGATCTTCAGCAGCGTGCTCTTGCCCGCTCCGTTCATCCCGACGAGCCCGAGAATCTCGCCTCGCTCGAGCGAGAACGTGACGTCACGTAACGCCCAGAACTCCTCCCGCGGCTCGACCGGGCGCCCCAGCACCCGGCACCCCAGCCGCACCACCTCGTCCCGGAGCGAAGTGACGTGCCACCCGCGCCGCAGCCGGTACCGCTTGGCGACGCCGTTCAGATCGATGACCGTATCGGACATTTCGAGTAGTTCCTCTCAGATCACGTCGGCGAACGTCCGCTCGGCGCGTTTGAACACGGGAAACGCCAGCGCCACGATCACCAGGGTCATGACGAGGCTGACCGCGAGAGCCGACAGATCGGGGGCCTCACCGAGCAGCACCGCCCGGCGGTAGCCGTCGATGATCCCGGCCATAGGGTTCAGCATGTAGATCGGCCGCAGCCAGCTCGGAATCACGCTGATCGGGTACCCCACCGGGCTCGCGAACATCCACAGCTGCAGCATCAGGGGAAGCGCATGGCCGATGTCTCGAAAGTTCACGTGCGCGGCGGCGGTCAGGCTGGTGATGCCCAAACCGAGGAGGATCTGTAGCACGAGTAGCGGGAGCACCCACAGGATGGCGGCGCTCACTGCAATCTTGTAGTAGAGCAGCATCCCCGCGAACAGCACACAGGCGATGGTGAGATCCAGGCAGCCCGCGAGCACCACCGAGGTGAGCAGGGTCTCCCGCGGGAAATAGATCTTCCGGATCAGGGTCGCGTTCGCCACCATGGCCACGGTCCCGGTGCTGATGCTGTTGGCAAAGAAGGTCCAGAAGATGAGCGCGCTGTAGGCAAAGATCGGATACGGCACGCCGTCGCTCGGCACCTTCGCGAAGACCGAGAAGACGAGGGTAAATACCAGCATCATCGACAGCGGCTGGAGCAGCGCCCAGGAGATCCCGAGCGCGGTCTGCTTGTAGCGGGCCTTGATGTCGCGCTGTGCGAAGCTCACGACGAGGTCCCAGTGACGCCAGGTGCTGACGAATGCTTCAAGCATGCCGTGTCCTCGGAAGGGATCGCTGCCGGGCCGCGAGCCTCGCGCGCAGAGTCGGCGCAGCCGGCTGGGCGGCACGGGCCTTGGCCTCGGCCTCAAGTGAGAGGTGACCGAGCAGAATCCCGGTGGCGACCATGAGGAAGTAGAGGTCGAAGTACGCGACCCCCAGAAAGGCCCCGGCCACGAGGTATGGATAGATGGCCAGCTCGGTCATCTCTGCGTAACGTGACAGGTAGCCGTGCTCGGGATCGTCCCGCCAGCGCTTCCGGAGCCGCCTGAGCGTGCCCAGTGTGCTGAACAGGATCGCGAGGTAGAGCCCGAACCCCATGAGGCCGTGCTCGCTCAATATCTCGAAGTACAGGCTGTGAACGTCCCGAACCGAGAGATAGTCGTTGCCGAAGTACGTGTTCCACAGCTCGGTATTCCACAGAGCCTTGAAGCCCTCGCCGAAGAACGGATGGGAGACCGCGATGCCCCAAGCGGTGGTCCACGCCTCGATTCGTCCCTTCGCGGAGTTGTCCCGTGTCTCAGCCGACTCCTGATTCGAGATCGATCCGATGCGGTCTTTGAGCCCGGCCGGAACCAGCGGCGCCGCGATGATCGCGGTGACGAGCACGATTGTGGCGAAGCGCAGGCGCCAGGGCGAGCGCCAGATCAGGACGCCGATCGCCACCGCGAGTCCGAGGAAGGCCCCGCGGGAGTACGTGAAGAGAATGGTGATGGTGGTGCCCGCGAACATCGCCTTCATGAGGTTCTTGAGCCACACGCGAGGCTCTTCACGGGAGAGATAGAGGAGTAGGGGTAGCACCATGGCGAGAGCGAGGCCAAAGGTGTTGTTGTCCTCGAAGAAGCTCTTGTCCGGGCCGAAGAGTCGACTGGCGCCCCCGGTCCGCAGCACCCAGATGCCGCCCTTCAGCCCGTAGAAGCCCAAGCCTAGAGCGGGGACCATGTAGAGGTACCGCAGTCGGGTCCGCTCCTGGAACAGGCACATGGTCACCAGGGTCATCAGCAGGATCTTGCTGACCCAGTTCCACTTGGCCCACGCCAACTCCGGGTTGAACGCAAGGGACGAGGAGAGCGTGATGTGGGCAAAGAACAGGATCAAGAGGGCTACCGTCAGGGAGCGGGGAAGGGGTCGGCGGTCCTTGGTGAAGAGGAACCCCGCGAGCGTGGCGCCTCCCACGATTGCGGCCAGGGGCAGGGTGCGGCCGAAGCCCCACGTGAGAGCGTGGGGCACCATGTAGGCGATCCAGAACCACCCGAGGACGCCGATCCATGGGCGCATCAGGCTCACCGGGACGAGCCCCCCCACCACGGCCAGGAGGATATAGTCGCGAAGTCCGGTCATGAGTGGCCCCCGCCCCTACTCGACCGTCACGCTCTTGGCCAGGTTTCGCGGCTGATCGACGTCGCAGCCGCGCAGGACCGCCATGTGGTAGGCCAGGAGCTGGAGGGGGACCACGGTCAGGAGCGGAGACAGAAGATCCGCCGCGGCGGGAATCTCCAGGACATGGTCGGCGCGTCGGGCCATCTCACCGTCACCGCGGTGGCAGATCGCGATGACGCGGCCGCCGCGGGCCTTGACCTCCTCGACGTTACCCACCATCCGATCGTACGAACCGTCGCGAGGAGTCAGCACGACCACGGGCATCCGCTCGTCGATGAGCGCGATGGGCCCGTGCTTCATCTCGCCCGCCGCATAACCTTCGGCGTGGGCATAGGAAATCTCCTTCAGTTTCAGGGCACCCTCCAGCGCGATCGGGAACTGCACGCCGCGGCCCAGATACAAGAAGTTGCTGTACGCGGTCAGATGGTGCGCCAGCTCGGCCGCCGCCTCCTGGACCGTGAGTGCCTCCGTCATCAGGGCCGGGATCTCGTGCAGCTCGGCGATCCGTTTCTGGCTGTCCCGCCCGGTGAGAAAGCCCTTGCCGAGGCCCAAGGCCAGACCGAGCAGATAGCAGGCCGTGATCGTCGTGGTGAACGTCTTGGTCGAGGCAACCCCGATCTCGGGGCCGGCGTGCGTGTAGATCACGCCATCCGCCTCGCGAGCCAAGGCCGACCCGACCACGTTGGTGATGGCCAGCACCGGGGAGCCCTGCTCTCGCGCGACCCGGACCGCGCCCAGGGTGTCGGCAGTCTCCCCCGACTGCGAGATCGCCACCACGAGGGTGTCGGGACCCAGGACCGCGTCGCGGTATCGGAACTCGGAGGCGATGTCCACCTCGCCCCGAAGTCCGGCCAGGCGCTCGATCATGGACCGACCCGTGAGAGCCGCGTGGTACGAGGTGCCACAGGAGACAAGAACCACCCGCTCGACCGCGGCGATCAGCTCTGCCGTCAGGTTGGCTTCCGGGAGCACCACCGAGCCGCTTTCGGGCTCAACCCGGCCGCGGAAGGTGGCCGCAACCGCTTCCGGCTGCTCGTGGATCTCCTTCAACATGAAGTGCCGGTACCCGCCCTTCTCGGCCATCGCCGCGTCCCAGGTAATGTGCGACGGGGTGCGCTCGATCGGGTGCCCGGCGATCGTCGACAGCACGACGCGGTCGCGGGTCACCTCGGCGATCTCGTTGTCCTCCAAGATCAGAACCGTCCGGGTGTGCGGCAACACGGCTGGGATATCCGAGGCCACGAAGGTCTCGCCCTCTCCCAGGCCCACCACCACTGCGCCGGCACCGCGTTTGGCGGTGATGACGAGGCCAGGCTCGTCGGCGGCCAGCACACCCAGGGCATAGGCGCCGCGGATCCGCCCGATCGCCCAGCGCACTGCCGCCACCAGATCCTGCCCATTCGTGCGCGCAGACTCGATGAGGTGAGCCATCACTTCCGTATCCGTCTCCGAACGGAACTGGTGGCCCTCGCGCTCCAGCTCGGCCTTGAGCTCGAGGTAGTTCTCGAGGATCCCGTTGTGCACCACCACCAGCCGCCTCGTGCAGTCGACGTGCGGGTGAGCGTTGCCGTCGGAGGGACGACCATGAGTTGCCCAGCGGGTGTGACCGAGGCCGGTCGTTCCGGCGAGCGGTCTCCGCTCGATGGCCTGCCTGAGCCTGTCTATCTTACCAACGCTCCGGCGGACGTCCAGACCGGCGGGGGTCTGGACCGCAATCCCCGCGGAGTCGTACCCGCGGTACTCGAGACGGCGAAGACCGTCCACGAGGATTCCGACCGCGTCCTGCCGTCCGGTATAGCCGACGATCCCGCACATAGACTGCCTCCTTGGCTCAGACGCCCGTTTGCTGGTAGTGAGCCAGCTTGAGCGCGTACGTCGGAAGATGACGCTCCCAGGGTCCGCCGCGGCGGAGCTCCAGGAGCGGGGTGGTCGATGTATTCAGCCCACGACGCGTGGTCACCGCACAGACGAATCCGGCGTCCCGGACCAGGCGCACGGTCAGTTCGGTGACGTCCTCCGCGCCGCCGTTCGGATACGCGAACGCCCGGGGTCGAGTCCCGAGCACCCGCTCGATCGCCAGCTTCGAGTCGTTGATCTCCCGCCAGGCTTCCTCCGACGACAGCCGGGACAGGATCGGATGGGTGACGGTATGAGCCCCAACCGAGAACCCGAGACCCCTCAGCGCCCCGACCTCGTCCCAGCTGAGCATCAACCGCTTTGGACCATCGAGAGGCCCGCCGCCCATCTCGATCACGAGCTGATCGAGCGTATCCCGCCGCACCGCGTCCGGCAGATTCTTCAGATAGCCCAGTGCGACCTGCAAAGCCTGCAGCCGCTCGGCTGTCGAACCAAGCGAGAGCACGGTCTGTCGCCCAATGGCGAGCCGAGGCCGATCGGTCGTCTTGACGGCCAGGGCCAGTCGGTCGAACCACAGCATCTCGGATGTGCCGATGTGCCCAGTGGTCAGGAAGATCGTCGCCGGCAAACCGTAGCGGGCCAGGATGGGCGCGGCATGGGTGAGATTGTCACGATAGCCGTCGTCGAAGGTGAGCGCGAGCGCCTTCCGTGGCACCCGCCCCCGGCGCAGGCGCTCTGCGAGGTCTTCCACCGTGAGAACGGTGTAGTGTCGGCCGATGTGCTCCATCCGGGCCGCGAAGAGGGCGGTCGGCAGCGCGGGCATGAACGGGTCGTCGTCGTCGTTGACCCGATGGAAGGCGAGAACCGGAAAGCCCTTGACCCGCCGCACGTACCCGACCGCGCTGCTCACCGGCCCGAGCAGACCGCTCCGGTACAGCACGCTGGACAGCACCCGGGTCGTCTCCGACTTGACGCTCACTGCGCGTCTCCGTGCCGCCGGTGCCAGAGCTCGAGCATCAGCAACGTCCAAAGCACGTCACCGTGGTAGGGGGTATGGTCCTCGGCGTGGCGCCGGAATAGCGACTCCAGCGCCCCGGGGGCGTAGTAGTTCCGATTCCGACAGCGGCTCGACCGCAGCGTATCGTGCAGCAGCTCGCGGAATCCCGAGTGGGTCTTGAGCCACTCGCCGACCGGCAGACCGAAGCCGTGCTTGACCTTGGCGAGGATCTCGGCGGGCAGTACCGAGGCGAAGGCGCGTTTGAAGAGGTATCGCTTCTCGGTACCTCGGACTTTGTCGCGAGCGGATAACGTTCCGGTGAACTCGACCAGCGACACGTCGAGCAGAGGAAACCGCACCGCGACGCCGGCGACCTCGGCGGCCCGCGTCACCTTGAAGAGATCATTGTCACCGAGGGTGATCTTGAGGTCGACTCCCATGAGCCGATTCAACTCCGACCGGGCGCGAGTGCCATGGTAGTGCTCACGAGCCACGTCCAGCGGAGTGTCGCCCTGGATGGCGGCCAGGAACTCCGGGTGGAGGAGCCACGCGCGCTCCCGGGCGACGAAGAACTCGCTGGAGTAGAAGCGGTCGGGATTCGGGAGGGACGCGCGCTCCACGTAGCGCTGCGCCTTCCCCAGCGGACTTAGACCGCCAGCCGGGAGATGCCGCAGCAGCGGCTCGATCACTCCGTGCCGCAGCGGGCCCGGGATGAGCCCGTAGCGGGCGAGGACCTGCTCTCGACGGTAGCGCTCGTTGCCGCCGAAGATCTCGTCTCCGCCGTCGCCCGCGAGGAGCAGGCGGACCCCGGCGTCCCGGGCCATACGGGCACAGAGATACGTCGGAATGTTCGAGTTGTTCCCGAACGGCTCATCGTAGGCCGACACCAGGTCCGGGACGACCGCGAAGGACTCCTCGGCGCTCACGAGCCGCGTATAGTGGGCGGCGCCGAAGTGACGGGCCGCCAGCTCCGCATACTCCAGCTCGTTGTAGCGTTCCTCCCGGAAACCGATGGAGAAGGCCTGGACCCGCTCTCCGGTGAGGCGCCCCATCATCCCCACCACGGTGCTGCTGTCGGTGCCCCCGCTCAGGAAGGCCCCGGTGTGCTTGACCTCCACTCCGAGAAGGGCCCGCCGGACCGCTTCCTCCGTCTGGCGCCTCATCTCGGACGCGGCGGTATCCCGGCCGCGACCGCGCTCCTCGTAGGTCATCTGCCAGTACGGCCGGACAAAAACCTCGCCGTCTCGCCACACGAGCACGTGCCCGGGCGGAAGGCGTCGCACCGCACGATACGGAGTCCGTGGGGCGGGCACCGTGCCGAAATTCAAGTATGCGTAGATCGCGTCGGGCTCAACCTCGGAAGTGGTTCCGTCGAGCGCGAGCGGTCCACGGACGCGCGAACTGAACGCCACGCCCGTCGCACTGACCGCGTAGTACAGGCGCTGCAGGCCGAAACGGTCGGCGACCAGCACCAGGGTGCGGATCCCGGGCAGCCACAGGGCGATGCTGAGAGCCCCGCGGAGGCGGTCCGGGAAGGTGGTTCCGATCTGTTCGTAGAGATGCCGGATGATCTGACCCGGCGAGCCGGCTCCCGTCGCCGAGCGAAGCTCGTCGATGTTGCTCAGGTCGAGCGCCGCCACGACCTGGCCGTCGGCGAGCTGCTCGGCGCAGGCCTCCCCAAGGCCCAGAAGGAGTGCTCCCGGCCCGACGAGGCGATTCGGACGGTCTGCGCTCGGCGCCCCCGCGACGAGCGCGGCCGCGAGACGCTCGTCGACCGGACGTCGGGAATCCCGGTAAATCAGGCCCGCGATGCCGCTCACCGTGCGCCCCGGTCGAGCAGCCGGCGCAGGGCCGGCACCGCCTGCGTCTCGAGGCCGTGCAGCATCGCCCCGTAGAGCCCACGCCGGAACACCCGGAGCTGGATCGTCTCGCGGGCGCCGGACGCCCACCGGGCCTTGTACGGGTTCTCGCCCGGCCCCATATCGTACTCGTGAACGCCCTCTCGTCCGAAGAGCGTGCGGAGAATCTCGTAGCTCAGGTGGCTGCCGGGAGACAGCTCCTCCGGCAAGCTCGCGTCGAAGTCCGCCCGCAGCGCGTGCACCCGGCCCTCGGCTTCGAGCTGATACTCGGTGGCGATCGCCCGCCCGTCCAGGCGGAGAATCCATACGCGGAGCCAGCCCCGGCGGCTCGCCCGCTCGGTGAGCGAGCTGAAGAAGGCCGGCATGCCGGGCATCGTGGCCATGGCGACGCCTTCACCGGCTTTCCAGCTGCGCCGTGAGACGTCGAGGAGCTCGGCGAACACCGGAGAGTCCGCCGAGACCTGCCGGTACTCCTCGATTGATACGGTTCCGGCCTTGACGAGGCGATTGCGCACGCTCCGAATCGTCTTTTTGAATCGCTGGCTCTTTGCCGTCCAGTACGCGTCCCAGGTCCCGGCGATCGTCACGTGAGGCGAGCGGAGGGTAGTTCCGCGCTGCCAGGGAAACCGGCCGGCCAGGGTCGTCTCGAGGGCCTTCACGGTCGGGGAGTCCACCGGGAGCGCGCTCAGGTCGAGCACGTCCCAGTCCTTCCAACGGTCCAGCTCGTCCAGGACCGCCTCGACCACCGGCTCCGGGCGGCCGGTAGTCAGCCAGTCCGTGAACGCGGTATCTGGCGCCGTCAGCATGCCCAGGACCCGAACCGGAACCCGGTGCAGGGCGCTCCGCCAGCGGGCGAGCGGCACCACTGCGACTGGACCGGCGGCGTCATCGACCACCAGCGCCTCCGCGCGGCGCGCCGGTGCCCCCGCCTCCCAGCAGCACGCGAACCAGTCATGACTCAGGAAAGGGGACGAGTGTCCACCCTCCCGAGCGAGATCGGTCCACAGGGGCGCCAGGGCCTCGAAGCCCTGGCGGCTATCGATTCGCCGGACCTTCATAGCCGGGCTCGCGCCAGGGGCTCCGCGGCAGGTCGGGCAGGGGAACCGGGCGCCTGCTTGACACCCTCGACGAGATGGACAAACTGCGCACCCATGTGGGTCCACGAATACCGCTCGGCAGCGAAGCTCTGCCCACGGGCCCCGATCTCGGCCCGCATCGCCTCGTCTGCGAGCAGCTGGACCACCTTGCGGGCGAAGTCCTTCGGCTCGTCGGCGACGAGCAGCTCTTCGTCGCCGCCCACCCCGAGACGTTGCCGCACGCCCGACGTCGCAACTACGGGCAACCCCGCCGCCATCGCCTCGAGGACAGTTCTCTGCACATCGGTACTCTGGTGAAGGGGCGCGACGGCCACCGTCGCCTGGTGGAGCAGCGCGGCGGGATCCGCGACGCTCGCGGCCAGCTCTGCGCCCGCCAGCGCATTGCCCAACGGCGGGTTGCCCGCGGGCTCCTTGCTCACGATGAGGAGCCGCACGTCGGGCACACGCTCGCGAATCAGCGGCATCACGGTACGGTGGAACTCGATCGCGTCGCGAACTTCCATCTCTCCCGCGAGGGAAGTGTTCAGAACCAGCGTGGGGACCTTCGAGCGGGCGGCTGGCACCCCGGGGCTATCGACGTCCACCCCATTGGAGATCACGGTCATCGGAGCATCTGGGGCGAAGGACCTGACGATCTCGGCGGCCTCCGGGCTGGCCGTCACGCAGCGCGCCGCCCGACGGGCGGCGGCGGCCTCCGCGGCCCGGAGGCGGGCCGCCTCCGTCCGGAAGAAGCGGATGCTCGGAAACGAGCCGCGAACTCCTCGCTGCAGCCACCACTCCGAATCGACCTCCGCGAAATCGACTACGAGCGGCACCGTCTTGTCGATGGCGAGCGCATACTGAATCATGCTCGACGACGACACGCAGACCAGATCGTAAGGAGTGCGGCGCAGCCGATCGCCGAGCCGCGTGCGAAGGGCTTCGGACCTGAAGTAAGACAGGGTGCACGACTCCCCGGCCGCGAGACTCACCGCGCCGGTGAGCGACTTCCACGCGCGGGGCACCGCCGCGAATTCCAGGTCCCCGAACTCCGAGCGGAGAGCCGAGATCGAACCGGCGGTGTCCGGATTGTCGGTGACGAAGGCCAGGGTGAGATGGTGGCTCCGCGCCAGCAGCTGACGGGCAAACTGATACTCGCGCATCGCCCGGACCGGGCGGCGCGGCGGAGGCATCCAACGTCCGAGCATCAAGATGTTCATGGCAGGTATCGGGTCAGGAACGGTCCAACGACTTTCGTCAAGGGCAGGGGCATTCTCTTCCAAGCCTCTACCGCGAAATGCATCCTCGGGTTCGAAGGACTCAGGTTGGGCATCCGGCTGCCGTCCAGCAGCACGTACTGATACGGCAGGGCCACTGGCTCGAAGCCCCAATGGCGCTTGAAGTTGTACGCGCCGGTTCCCTCGCGACTGCGGCCGAAGTCGAAGGTCCGATAGCCGGCCTTGGCCGCGTGGCAGAGCAGCTCCCAGTACATAAAGTCGTTCACCGCGAACGCCAGCGCCTCCTGACGGGCACCGCCGTAGTAGGGCAGCACCTGGTCCTCGAAGAGCAGGGTGAGCACACCGGAAACGGGTACCGAATCCTTCCAGATCGTCAGCAGCTCGCAGTCCTTGCCGAACTCCTGGCCGATCGCGTGGAACAGGCGCCGCGGAAACACCGGCGAGCCCAGAGAGTGAACGCTGTGGGCGTAGATGTCGTAGAAACGGTCGAGATGCTGGAGCCCGAACTCGGGCCGCAGTCCGTGTTTCAGCCCCTGGCGCGTCATCCGCCGCTGCTTGCGCGGAATCGCGTTGAGGTTCGCCTCCTCGCTCGATTCGATCGGCCGGGAAAAGGTGACGTAGAGCGACTTGGTGGGCAGGTCCGCCTCCTGGCCGCTCCGGTGTCGGAGCTCGACGTAGTCGGCCTTGACCCGCCCGGCCAGCTGCCGGGACGCCCCCACCAGGGCCTCCCGGGCCGCCGCGCTGGTGGCGCAGACCCCGCCGTAGACGCCGTAGGGTACCGACACCAGCCCGCGTCCGCCGAGCAGCCCGCGGACCTCGAATAGCGGAAGCACACCCTCCAGGCCACCTCCGCGAACCGCCATCAGGTAATGGGCCCGGTGGCGAAAGGCGGTCTCGACGGCGCGCTTCCACGCCAGCAGATGGAAGGGGCTACCTCCCGGCGTGCTCCGGACGAAGGCGTCCCAATCAACGGTCTCGGTGGTCAACCGACGAATGTCCACCGAGCCCTCCTAGCGCCCGAGGCCGCGCAGGACGCGAACGATCCGGCCCGCCGCCTTGCCGTCCCACAGTTCCGGCAGCTCACCGACCGGCCATCGTCCCTGGGCGACGGTGCGCCAGCTCTCGTAGATCGCCTCCTGACTGGTCCCGATCACACGGTTGCTGCCGCGGCTCACCGTGATGGGTCGCTCGGTATTCTGCCGGAGCGTCAGGCACGGGATCCGCAGCGCGGTGGTCTCTTCCTGGATCCCGCCAGAATCGGTCAGCACGCAACGCGCATTGGCCATCAATTGCACGAAATCGAGGTACGCCAGTGGATCTACCAGGCGCAGACCCGGCATCGGTGGCAGCACCGGAGCCAAAGCCTCCAGGTGGCGTCGTGTGCGCGGGTGCACCGGAAACACCACCGGGATCTCGGCCTGTATCCGGGCGATCGCCCCGAGGAGCGCGCCCAACGCGCCCTCGTCGTCCACGTTGCTCGGACGGTGAAGTGTCAGCGCGGCATACGCCCCGGGCTCCAGACCAAGCCGCGCCAGCACGTCGGACTCGCGCGCCCGCTCGCGATACCGAAAGAGCGTGTCGATCATCACGTTGCCCACGAAGTGAACCCTCTCCGCCGGGATACCCTCTCGAGCCAGGTTCTCCTGCGCCACTGGTTCCGTCGTGAACAGAAGGTCCGAGACCGCGTCCGTGAGCACCCGATTCACTTCCTCGGGCATGCTGCGGTCAAAGCTCCGGAGCCCCGCCTCTACGTGTGCTACCGCGCAGCCCATCTTCACCGCGGTGATGGCCGCGGCCACCGTGGAGGTCACGTCTCCCACCACGAGGACCATGTCCGGCCGCCGGCTGCTCAGCACGGCCTCGAACCGCGTCATAATCTCGGCCATCTGGGCCACCGCGCCGGATGCCTGGACGTTGAGGTTCACGTCGGGCCTCGGAATCTCCAAATTCGCGAAGAATGCATCCGACATCCTCGCGTCGTAGTGCTGGCCAGTGTGTACGAGTGTCGTGGCGAAATACGGGTACTCGCGCAGCTCGGCCAGGATCGGCGCGATCTTCACGAAATTCGGCCGCGCTCCGACTACCGCGACGATCTTCACGCGATCCCTCCCGCCTCCAGTATCCCCGAGGAGGCGAGCACGCTACGAGCCGGGGCGAACCGAAAGTCGCGAATCAGGCGCCGAAGCCGACCCATGGTCGCCCCGCCGTTCACCGAATGCCGGAAACGGTCGACGCGTCCCACCGGAAGACGCGGTTGGCCGGGATCCATCTCCCACGGATGCAAGTAGACCACCGCCGGCTGGTCCTCACGCTCGTTGATCCGTCGGATCGCCCATCGCGTGAAGCGGTACGGAAACACCCGGAAATACCCGCCACCCGCCACCGGGATGCGCCACCCCAGAACCGTTACCGTCGAAAGGGGAAACTCGGCGATCTCTGTCCCGGAAGCCAACTTCAACCGGTGTGGGGCGCGCGCAGCAGTTGGAATCCCATACCGATCGTGAACGATCGGGAAAATGCTCGAGTCGTACCGAAAACCCGCCTCGACCAGAACCTCGAGGCTCCAGAGCGTCTCCCGAACAACCGAGAACGTCGGGGCCCGATAGCCAATTACCG